>Ga0302319_10019734_pt1 | contig 12230 bp, 17 predicted proteins | sample Bog_T0_2_FD_203319 | JGI IMG/M metagenome (GOLD analysis project Ga0302319, IMG submission 203319) | Peat permafrost microbial communities from Stordalen Mire near Abisko, Sweden - Bog_T0_2 | ecosystem: Environmental > Terrestrial > Soil > Wetlands > Peat | place: Sweden: Abisko, Stordalen Mire... | reverse complement strand
ATTGGCGTCTGGGCTATTACGCCGTAACCGAATAACTTTACCGGTGCCCGACCGCATGTACGCCCGGATGCGGCGCGGGGACGGGACCCACCCGCATCGGCGGATGCGGCACGAACTGAACCGGCGGACGCGGTACGAACAGCACCGGCGGGCGCGGCCCTGAACCGATTACCGGATACCGGCCCGGCCCGATCGAAATCGGGCGAATCGGAGAATACAGCGACCTGATATTTCCTCCGCCATAAGCGGTAAACATGTACGGCAAATACGTGTAGCCCGGCAGATAGAGCGAATTGAAACCCTGCTGCCGGGGCATGATCGAACTGAACACCGAACTCTGCATACCCGCCATCGGCGCGATCAGCCCGAGCATCGGATAGTAAGTGAAAGCATCGCCCCCCGCCGCCTGCGTGACCGGATCTTCGTCGATCTGCGCCGTGATCGCGTTATCCGCCACGATCGACTCCCCGCGCCCTTTCGACCAGTCGCTCAGCGCATCCCCCGGCTCGGGGTCCGTCCGATCGGCAACCAGCACGTCGGCAAAAGGAAGCGAACTGCCCTGCTCCACCGTCACCGGTTGGTTGGCCGGCGAGGCGAAGGCTTCAGCCTTGCCTTCCCGCACGCAAAGCCGCGCCGGATCGGAATCCATCCGGTAGACGCCTTTCTGCAGAAGATGCACCCGCCACCGGCTGTAAATCAGCGTGACCGATGTATCGGGATTCGGTTCGCCCGAATCGACGATCACGTGGCCAGCGCGCAACTCCACCTGGGTATCGCCGAGATCGCTCGAGATCATCTGAACCGAGCTGTGATCCGCCATGCGGAGAAAGACGCCCGGAGTCAACAAAACCTCGGCTCGCCCGTCTTCAGTGCGCAGTTCCGAGCCCTGCCGCATCGCTGGGTATCTCCCGAGGCGGGATTCGACCGGCTGCCCGTCAAGATAAACCGCGCCTTCGAAAAAATGAATCACACCGGAATGCGTGGAGACGATCGACTGAGCCTCGAGCGGCAGCGCGAGCGTCATCACGGCGGCCAGCGCTGAAAACACGTAAGGGCGGCTGCTGGACATAGAACGTCCCCCTCACCGAAGTATCCTCCCGTTTTCCGGTCCGGGTCAAGCAGACGCGTGCAACACATGGCGCTGGTCCATACCATCATGGGCAGGGATCGAATCCTCGCCCCCTTTGCGCGTCCACGAAAGCGAATTCCGAGCGCTCGGAGTACAGAGCCTGTCGCTGTTCGGATCGCAGGCACGCGCCCTCAGCCAGCCAAACTCCGATGTCGATGTTACGGTGCACCTCGGCGATGCCTTTTCACGCGGAGGATTCGACTGCTTCAGCAGCCTGGACGATCTCGAAACCCGCTTCTCCGGAATGCTCGGCTGCAAGGTGGGCCTCGTCGAAGAACCCATTCGAACACTTCGATCTCAGGAAGAGATCGACAGGAACCGGGCGACTGCCTTCTGAGCTCGCAGCCCCGTTGTGCCCGACATCTGTATGCGAGTGTATGCGAAATCCGAGCGCTCGGAGTACCGAGCCTGTCGCTGTTTAGACCGAACGGCGTACTATGATTCGGCGACCTCGGCCCCAACGCCTCCTTGAACCGTCTAATGCATTCCGGTTTACCGTACAGGGCTCGAATGAAATATGCGGACTGGACTACTCTAAACTTGAGCATGTCGGAAACGTCAGCGCGGTCCTCCTCAGACATCAACTGCCAGTCCAACTGAGCTGTCTCCGCATCGCTGTCGGCGAAGGCCCAGTCGAGGGCAGAGGCCACTCGCCACACGTACCGTTCGTTTAGCTTCAATGCTGCCACCCGCTGAAGGGCGGCCTTAATGCCTTGTCCTGTCATTGAGGCCACAAAAACGTCAAGGTATGGCTTCATCTCTTCTGAGTGAGTGAGTTCGTCACCCACCGGGTCGATCTTGATTTGGCGGGGATCTATCTGTACAAATCTGTACAATCTTTTTGTTCGACACAATTGCCCCCTCTATTTCCTTCGCCGCCGCACCGCTTTTGCGTTCGTCGTGACAAGATCCTCGGTCAAGGTCTTAGTAACACTCGGCTCGGCGAATGAAGCTATCGCAGGTTCCCCGAAGTCGGGCCAAAATCGCGCTGCGGAGAGCGTCCATCGACTGGAACGAGATGGGCAATCGAATGGTGCGGTGCCCTCGATCTGTTTCAACCTCCACGTTGATCTGAGAACCTTCCTTCTCCAACTTCCAGCCGTTGATACTGCCATCGTAGTTCCCGTCGCTAACGACCAAACTGAGCGCCCGTTCCGCCCTCCTGACGGCGTGACCCGGTGTATACAGGCGATCAATGACTGGAATGTCAGACCCACGACCTTGACTGCGAACCAATGCGAGTAACTCTTCAGGAATATCTCTGTCCGAGCGACGCGCCTTCGCGACATTCTTGTCCGGTGGCAATGCTTGTAATACCTCGTCTAATTTGGGCCACCACATCTCGAACGCTTCGATAAGGTGAGCGTCAGGAAGTGCATTATCCCCCAACGCCCCGTTGATCGTTGCTATGATTTCCTCTCGGTTGGCTCTGGTCGCTTGAAACTGCGCTATCGGTCCCTGCACGTCTGCCGGCTCAAGACCAACAAGTGCCGGACAAACGTGCGTATTCTTTACCATTCTCGAAAGCGCGCCTGCTTCAAAAAGTATCCAGTCAAAATGCATATTGCCTGGCGTGAGACAAATAAGGCCGATCCTGAAGCCTCGAGCTTCGCAGCTACGTCGGCACTCCAGCGAGCGCCCTTGTCCATAACTGAGGACGAGAGCCACGGCTTGACAGCGTTAACGATTTTCGGCAGCCAATTTCAAAGCGCTTCGACGAATCTCTTGCTCCGCTCTACAGACCAACTGATAAAAACATCCGTCTTCGTAATCCTACGGCTTATGTATCAAAAAGCAAACACGGGCTCAGCTTCAGCGCAACCATGGCGATGCAGGTTCGCCTCCTACCTGTCTTGCTCATCAGTTCAACCCAACTTCTTAGGCGCCGCGCGGGGTGCCCGCGGATCTGGCGCTGGTGCAACGCAGCCCGCGCCGCCGGAATATCGCCATTGCCGCTAAAGGCAGTCCGCACCGGATATGACCGAATTGGCTTCAAATCGCAATCCGGGTCTCAATCGCATCGTAATCCGCCCTCAAACTCCCCCCCGAAGACTCCAGCAACCCAGCCTTTGCCAGCGCCTGAACATCCGCATGCACATTGCTGTAATCCCGGCCAAGTGCCTTCGCCAAAGCCCGCACGCTGGCAAAATCGTGCCGGTGGACATAACGCAACAACTCCATCCGCTTGCCTGACAAAACCCGCGCCAGCGCCTCCCAACTCTCAAAGGCGAGGTGACGTTCCTCGAACGTCTCGCCTCGCTCGCCCCGGTGCCAGGCATCCGTGAAACGCCTGGAAGCATCCAAACCTCCTCCATCGCCCCGCCCACCGTGATCTTCACATCGCTCATTCAACTCCACCTCTCAGTCCCCGCACATCCGACCAAAAGTCGGCGACCAACTGCTCAACCGTACTGAACACATACCTGCTCTCAACGCCGCGGAAATGCCGATGGAAGCCCTTGCCTCGCTCATTGTCGTACCCAACTTCCCGAACGTCCGGCCGACCGTAAAACAGCGAGTACTTCAAGTTGTGCGCCGAAGGCGGAACCGAAGAAGGAACCCGCCACAGCACCATTTCCACGATCGCGCCATCCTCATAGTCGATACCCTGGCGGAACAGCAGAACAGCTTTCATCTAAGCAACTGTGATCGTATCGTCGGCCATATGTGATTTAAAACCATCAGACATCCGTTCACAACAATATTCAAAAACCTCATAATCCCCGTAACCGAAAGCAGTCATGGGGCTTGCCACCGATAACGCGGCGGCGCTCCCGACTTGTCCAGACCCTGGTTCGCCACCTTCACATGCATAATCAAGTCGTGAAACGCCTCGCCGCACTCCGCCCCAGCCCGGAACGCCAAACCAAAATCCCGCCCGCGCGCTGGCCGCCCGCCCCAAAAGGGGCCCGCGGGGCAGCAAAATTCCAAACGAACCCAAGCTCAGGGCCCCGCGACTTCACGAACGCTAAAATGGAACCACTCCCCCCGATTTGAGCGAAGAAAGTTGCCGCCCTGCCCGCAATCTAAAGCCATGCCCGAGACCCCCTTCGTCCACGTCCACAACCACACGGACTACACGGACTATTCCCTCCTCGACAGAGCCTGCAAAATTGAGCAGCTCATGAAGGTCTGCGCCGAACAGAACATGGCCGCCGTCGGTATGACCGACCACGGCAACCTCTTCGGCGCCGTCTCCTTCTATAACTCCGCCAGAGCCGCGACATCCACCAGGAAGGCTACCGCAACCTCATCAACCTCGTCTCCACCGCTTACCTCGAAGGCTTCTATTACAAGCCCCACATCGATAAAGGCCTCCTCGCCCAGCACTCCAAAGGCCTTATCTGCCTCTCGGCCTGCCTCCACAGCGGATACTTCCACGCCGCAAAACTGAATAGACCTTTTACAGTCACACGTTGTGAAAATATCTTTAGTCGCATGTGAGCATTGGACTTAGGCCGATTTTTGTCTCCTTGCGTACCCCGTTTTTTTCGACCTCGATGTTATTCGTTGGGCCGAGAGAGACCCATGCGACTTCTTCACTACTTACCGACACCGCTCCGCGGCACGATACTGGCGGCCACCGCTTTATGCGCCACGGCCTTCGCCCAAACCGGGCTCACAACCATACAGGACACGCTTTTTAAAGCCGATGGAACACGCTTCACCGGCACTGTCACGATTCAGTGGAACACGTTCGACTCGACGAACGTGGGCACGATCGTACAGCAAAGCAAAAGCGTCGACGTTGTCAACGGACTTCTTGAGGTCCAACTCGTTCCCAATGCGGCCGCGGCGGCGCCGGCGAACGTCTACACCGTGCGCTATCAGAGCGACGGCTATCAGCAGTTCGTTGAGACATGGACAGTACCGGCAAGCGCGACCGCGTTGACGGTGGCACAGGTCCGGACCGGGATGGTGACGGCTTCGGGAGGCGGAGCGGTGGGCAATCAGTCCCCGGTCGTCGAATCGGATGTGGTCGGCTTGGTTTCGGATCTTGCGCAGCGGCCGGTCAAGGGTCCGGGTTACGGCACCGGCAGTGTTGCGGTGATCGACCAAAACGGGCAGATCGAGGCCGCGGTCGGCGATCTGGGGCAATGCGTACTGGTGGACGGGACGACGGGGCCCTGCGGCGTCGGCTCGCAGTTCTTCGACGCGGAGACTCCCGGGGGAACGATCGACGGAGTGAACAACACATTCACTCTGCAGAACGGTCCGAGCGGTTCGAGCCTGGCGCTGTATCGAAACGGCGTCTACATGACGGCGAATACCGATTACACGCTCAACGGCGCGACCATCACGTTTGCTTCGGGCGCGCAGCCTTTGCCGGGTGACGCGCTGATAGCGAACTATCGAATCGATCCTTCGGCGGGCAACATTTCGGCGCTGCGTACGGGAACAACGGGCGTCGGCTCGGTGGTCGCGCAGGTGATCTGCAGCGCTAACGGCACCGCCACCAGCGCGGTTACGTGGGCAACCCTGGGAACATGCGCGATTCCCGCATCGGCGCTGAAAGCGGGAGACCGCTTTGAGCTTCGCTTCAGCTTTACGCACACGGGAACGGCGTCGGCTTTCGACGTGCAGGTCAATTGGGGCAATACGACAGTACTCTCGCGGCAAGCCGGGCAACTGGACACGGCTTTTGCCGGTCAGGTGGACGCGGCGGTCTCTGCGACCGGCACTCAGTTGACAACGCAGAGTTGGGGAACTGTTCTCTCGCTGCGGCCTTCGATTATAAGCGCTCCGGCACAGAACGGCCTGAGTCTGGTTCTGCAGGCGGCGTTGGTTACGGGAGGCGCGGACAGCATTGCGCTTACCAGCTACACGGTTCTGCGGTATCCGGCACACTGAGAACGTGCGCCACGCGAGTTCCGCACCTGCTCATTCGTACTGTCCGAATGGGCGATGCGCAACGGGTTGCGGTCTGGCCATGCTTGAGTCATGGCAACTCCAAACTCTCTCGCGGAACTTTCGCGCGAACTGGCGCAGGCGGTGGAAACCGGTGGGGCGGGCGTGGTAGCAGTCCACGGCCGTCCCCAGGTTCCTTCAAGCGGCATCCTTTGGCGTGACGGCATCGTGGTCACAACCGACCACACGCTGAAGCGCCACGAGGACATCACTATCACTCTTCCGAACAAGACAACGCTTCCCGCAACGCTGGCGGGGCGCGATCCGGCTTCCGACATAGCGGTTCTGCGGATTAACGAAAATGCGGCGCCCGCAGCCAAACTCGCCGATGAAGCATCGGTAAAGGTGGGCAACTTTGTGTTGGCGCTTGGCAGGCCCGGCGAATACGTAACAGCGAGTTTTGGCGTCGTAAGCGCGTTCGGCACGGTACGCGGACCTGGCCGGCGGCTGGGTCACATCGATCGCCTGATCCGCCCTGATGTATGCATTTATCTCGGGTTTTCCGGCGGCGCGCTTGTTGACGCAGAAGGGCGCGTGGTCGGCATGAATACTTCCGCACTGGGGCGAGGCGCAGCCTTTACTATTCCGGCCTCCACGGTTTCCCGCACCATTGAAGATTTGCTGAGCCAGGGTCGGATTCGGCGCGGCTTTCTCGGCGTAGGCCTGCAGCCTGTCAGGCTCCCGGACGGACGCACCGGCCTGATTATTCTCAGCATCGAGCTCGACGGGCCCGCGTCAAGAGCAGGCATCTTCGTCGGAGATGTGCTCTTGAGTCTGGAAGGCCAGGCGGTCAACGATACTGACGATGTGCAGGCTCATCTCGGCGGCGATCGTATTGGAAAACCCATCACGGCTGAAATCGTCCGCGGCGGGGCTCCGCTCAGCCTGACCGTCGTTCCCGGCGAACGTCACGCCGGAGGGCCGCAGTGATGCGGGGACTGGCGGAGATTGCGGAACGTCTGCGCCGTTCGAGCGTGCAAATTATAGACCGAGGCGGCGGCGGCTCCGGCATCGTCTGGGATTCCGAGGGCCGTGTGCTCACGAATTCGCATGTGCTGCGGGGCGATGAAGCGCATGCGATCGATGCGAACGGGCAACATTTTCGGGCAAGGGTTGTTCGCCGTAATCGGGAGCGCGACCTTGCGCTCCTCGAAACCGGCCGCGATCTGAAGCCTGCAATGCTCGGCGATTCCGCCGCCCTGCGCGCAGGTCAGATTGTCATTGCGATCGGCAACCCTCTGGGCGTGCACGGGGCGGTGGTCTGCGGGGTGGTTCATGCAAACGGGCCTGTGGGTTTTGGTTTTCCCGGCAACTGGATCCAGGCCGATATCCGCCTGGCGCCGGGAAACTCGGGCGGACTGCTGGCAGACGCCGAAGGCCGCGTGATCGGAGTGAACACCATGGTCTTCCGCGGCCTGGGACTCGCGATCCCGTCCAACGATGCTGCTGCGTTCGTGAGATACCGCGAGGCGCGCGCGGCTTGATCTCAGTGCTGGTGGCGGCGGCTTCGTTCGTGGTGCGCGCGGGTCTGAAGGCTCTGGTGGAACAGATGCCCGGATGCGAGGTCGTAGGTTCGGTGGATTCCGCCGAAGCCGCCGAACACGCGCTCGAACTGAACCCCGACGTGCTCCTGTGGCACGTTGCAGCGGATGAAGACATTACCGCCACGCTTCAGGAGCTGCACGATCTGCCTGTCCTGCTGCTGACGCAACGCGCCGCGGCCGGCCTGATTCGCGCCGGCGCCCGCGGCGTTCTGCCTCCGGACGCTTCCGAGACTCAAATCGCCGCGGCGCTTCAGGCCACGGCGGCGGACCTGATTGTGCATGCACCGGAGAGCGCACCGCCTACAGTCGCTCAGGGTGCTTCGGTTCTGACCGCGCGCGAAACGGAAGTGCTTCGCATGATCGCCGAAGGTCTGGCGAACAAAGAGATCGCTCATCGTCTCGGAATCTCAGAACACACTGTGAAGTTCCACGTCTCCGCACTGCTGGGCAAGCTGGGCGCCGCGAGCCGCGCCGAGGCGATTGCGCTGGGGATTCGACAGGGCGCGATAATGCTGTAATGCAAACTCTCGCTGCCGCCGGTCTGGCGCAGTCCGTGCAGTCGGTCCCGCATTCCCGTATTCGCGAACTGGCCGAGATCGCGCTGCAGATGGACGGCGTGCTGCGACTGTACTTCGGCGAGTCGAACCAGCCGACGCCCGCCTACATAAAACGCGCAGCCGAACAGGCTTTGAAAGATGGCTTCACGTTCTATACGGAGAATGCCGGCTTGTTGTCTTTGCGCGAGGCGCTGGCCGATTACTACCGGCGCATGCAGGGAGTTTCGCTCGACCCGCGCCGCGAGATCGTGGTCACCGCTTCTGGTGTTCAGGCGCTCAACGCAACCATTCGCTGCGTGCTCGATCCCGGCGATGAGGCTATCGTGCTCACCCCTGCGTGGCCGAACGGCGCGTCGATTGTTGCGATGTCGAATGCGAAAGCCATCGAAATCGCGCAGCCATTGCGGGGCGACCGCTATGAGATCGACTGGGATGCCATCGAAGCGGCCATCACGCCGCGCACGCGCCTGTTGATCTATACGTCGCCTTCGAATCCGCTGGGCTGGGTCGCAACGGAGGGCGATCAGGACCGTCTGCTCGATTTGTCCCGCAGGCACGGTCTTTGGCTGCTGGCCGATGAAGTATATGACCGTCTCTGGTATGAGACCTCGGAACTCGGGACGCCCGTGCCGTCGATCCTGCGCAAGGCGACGCGCAAAGATGCGGTGATCGTGGTGCATTCCTTCAGCAAGACCTACTGCATGACCGGGTGGCGTTTAGGCTGGATTATCGCGCGCGAAGATCTGGCAGCCAAAGCCACGCAGCTCAACGAGTTTATTGTTTCCCACGCGCCGAGCTTTACGCAGAAGGCGGGAGAAGCGGCGCTGCGCGAGGGCGAACCCGAACTCGCGGCCATGCTGGCGCGCCTGAAATCGAATCGCGATCTGTGCATCGATGCCCTGAGCCGCATGCCGGGCATTACGATCCCGAGGCCTGAAGGCGCGTTCTATTTGTTCCCTCGCCTGGAGGGCCTGACAGACTCGTTTGGATTCTGCAAAAGGCTGCTGGAAGAGACGAGGGTGGGGCTCGCGCCAGGCGTAGCGTTCGGAGCGGGAGGCGAGGGATCGATTCGCATCTGTTATGCTGCTGACCGCACGGTGCTCGATCCCGCGCTGGAAAGGCTGGATCGGTTTCTTTCGCGCGGGATTCGCTGAAACAAAATTCAAGGGAGGAAGTATGGCAGGGGGTTTCAAGGAGTTTGTGCTGCGCGGGAACGTGGTGGATCTCGCGGTGGGCGTGGTTGTGGGAGCAGCATTCGGCGGTGTTGTGACCGCGTTTACGAAAGACCTTCTGACGCCATTGATCGCAGCAGTTGCGGGAAAGCCGGATTTTTCTGCAATTCAGTTCACGGTGAACGGGAGCAAGTTTCCGGTGGGCGATTTCTGTAATGCCACCATTTCGTTCCTGATCGTCGCGACAGCTGTTTATTATTTTGTGGTGCTGCCGATTAACGCGCTGGTGGCGCGATCGAAGAAGGAGCCGCCGCCGCCCGATCCCGCCACGAAGAAATGCGGCGAGTGCCTGAGCGAGATCCCGATTCTGGCCAAGCGCTGCGCTTTCTGCACCAGTTCCGTGGCCGCTTAGTCCACGGGGAAATACAGAATAAACGCGACCTAAAGTCTCGCGGCCATCCCGCCGATAAAGATATGTGGGAGACAGCGTAGAGGAGTTATGCAATCCGCATCGCAGTTCCCGTGAGGAGTCGCTCCGTGCGGCCCGGCGAAATGCCGAAGACCGGCGTTCGTACGACATAGAGATCTTTCGCTATCTGACGCTTCAGTTGACGGCTGCAAGAGTTGACGTGGACATCATAGAGCGCACGCTGGAAATTCTGGCGGCGGTTGCGCCACCTGCTCGTCTGCACGGAGCAATTCGTACCGTCCTCGGGCACGAAGACGCGCACGTTCGTTCGAAGGCAGCGGTAACGATCGGCCGTTGCGTGGCGGATCTGCCCCTGCTGCAGCGCCTGCTCACCGACAGCGACCCGCGAGTGCGAGCTAATACGCTTGAAGCGCTCTGGCAGATGAAGGGCTCGGAGGTGGAGTCGATATTCATGCGTGCTCTTGGCGACCTGCATCACCGCGCGGTGGCGAACGCGGCATATGGGCTATATCTGATCGACGACCAGAAGCACAGGGACAAGGTCTCCGCACTGATTGAGCATCGGAGTGCGGGATTCCGCGCGGCCGGCGCATGGCTGCTGGGAAAGATCGGCGATCCGAAGAACCTGCCGCTGCTGAAGCCGCTGCTGCTGGAGAAGAATGCCGAGGTGCGCAGCGCCGCCTTTCGCACGCTGAAAACGCTGCGCAGCCTGGATCCGGCCAAGGCCGAGGTCAAAAGCGAGACCGGCTCTGAGGCCGCGGTGAGTGACGCCGCGTAAGTCAGTCCGCTGAAGTCTGAGTTTTGGCGGCAAGCGAGGCAAGTTCGTCGGCACGATTGTTGTCTTCGTGCGAAGCGTGCCCTTTGGTCCACGACCATTGAGTGTTGTGCCGGGCAGCCTGTTCGTCGAGTTCCTCCCAGAGATCCCGATTCACAACGGGCTTCTTCTGCGATGTGATCCAGTTGCGCTTCTTCCAGTTCGGCACCCAGAGAGTGATGCCGTTTTTCACGTACTCGGAGTCGGTGACGACCTCGACTTCGCAACGCTCTTTGAGCGCGCGAAGCCCTTCAATAGCGGCCTGGAGTTCCATGCGGTTGTTGGTGGTGTGCGCCTCGCAGCCATAGATTTCTTTCCGGTGCGGGCCATAGCGCAGGATCGCCGCCCACCCTCCGCGGCCTGGATTCCCGAGGCACGCGCCATCGGTGATCAGTTGAATCTTCTTCATGAGGCCAGGCCGCGAAGACACACTCCAAAACATTTTTCAACTTTTTGGTTTATCTTTTTTTCGTTTCGTTTCATAATGAGGGACAGGGAGAATCACAACACAAATGGCAACAACCAAAAAAGCAACGAAGAAGGCGGCCGTTAAAAAGGCCGTGAAGAAAGCTGCGCCGAAGAAGGCTGTCAAGAAGGCCCCTGCAAAGAAGGCCCCTGCAAAGAAGGCAACCAAGAAAGCGTAGTCGGTCCTGGGGGGCAGGCCTTAACGGGCCTGCCCCTTTTTTATTGAGCGCCCGCCTTACTGTACTCAGAGTTTTGCCCAGTACAGAAATCCGATCATCGTCTTCGCATCCACGATCTTATTTTTCCGGATCATCTCCGTTATCTCTTTTCTGGTAAACCATCGAGTCTCGATGCGCTCATCTCCCATCGGGTGCGGCTCGCCCTGCGTGACATCGGTCGCCAGAAAGATCGTCATCCTCTCATCGCTATAGCCGGGACTGGGACAGAACGCGGTCAGCTTCTTCCACTTCTTCGCGCGCAGCCCGGTCTCTTCTATCAATTCGCGTTTCGCCGTTTGCGAGGGCGTCTCGCCGGGGTCGAGCGTTCCCGCGGGCAGTTCCCAAAGGCGAGCCCTGGCGGGCAGACGGTACTGGCGAACCAGAAGCACGCGCCCCTTCCCGTCAACGGCGACCATCACAGCCGACCCTGGGTGGCGGATCACGCTTCGCTGAATGCTCCAGCCTTTGCCATCGGACGCCACATCCTCGGTGACGCGGAAAACCTTACAGCTGTAGACTTCCTTCGACGATACGATCTTCACAATTCATTCCTTAGTTAGTCCCGGGCCTTAGTTCCCGGCCTTCACGATTTCGAGCTTTCCGATTCCAGTGAGCGACTCCTGAATCTTCGACGCGTCACCCACCACAACCACCAGGCTGTCCTGGGTGGCAAGGAATTTCTTCGCGGCGGCCTGCACGTCTTCAGCCTTCACCGCTTCCATGCCGGTCCTCCAGGACTCGAGAAAGCCCGGCCCCAGTTCCTGAATCGCATTGACCATCAGTTCATCGGCCAGGCCCGCCTGGGTTTCGAGGTGCAGGAGAAAGCTCCCGGCCACCGAGCTCTTCGCGTCGGACAGCTCTTTCGGGGTAACCGGCTCGGAGGCCATTCGATCCAGATGCTCAATCATGGCGCGGATCGCGTCGCCGGCCACTTCGTTGCGAACCTGAATTGTGGATGACAGGATGCCGGCTTCGTTGAATGCCACATGCTCG
>Ga0302319_10019729_pt1 | contig 12232 bp, 10 predicted proteins | sample Bog_T0_2_FD_203319 | JGI IMG/M metagenome (GOLD analysis project Ga0302319, IMG submission 203319) | Peat permafrost microbial communities from Stordalen Mire near Abisko, Sweden - Bog_T0_2 | ecosystem: Environmental > Terrestrial > Soil > Wetlands > Peat | place: Sweden: Abisko, Stordalen Mire... | reverse complement strand
CGGCGCCGCTGGCATTGGCGCGAAACGTTTTGAACAGCTCCCGCCCGACACCGGATTGATTGCCGGAGAGATCGGCGATTTCAGGTTTGCGGGATGCCCATTCTTGCGCGTCGACCAGCACGGTCAGATGGCCATTGCGGCCGTCGACGCGGATGATGTCGCCATTGCGGATTTTCGCGATCGGCCCGCCATCCGCGGCTTCCGGGGTGACGTGGATGGCGGATGGGACCTTGCCGGAGGCGCCGGAGAGCCGGCCATCGGTGACCAAGGCAATTTTGAAACCGCGATCCTGCAGCACGCCCAACGGCGGCATCAGCCGGTGCAGTTCCGGCATGCCATTGGCCTTCGGGCCCTGGAACCGCACCACCACCACGGTGTCCTGGTTCAGCTCGCCCGCCTTGAACGCGGCCTGCACCTCCTCCTGATCATGGAAGATGCGCGCCGGGGCTTCGATGATGTGGCGCTCGGGTGAAACGGCGGAGGTCTTGATGACGGCGCGGCCGAGATCGCCATCCAGCACCCGCAATCCGCCGGTCGGCTGGAACGGATTTTTGACGCCGCGCAGCACGTTCTCATCGCCGCTGGCCTCGGCCGCCGGCAGCCATTTCACGTGGCCTTCCGTATCGATAAACGGTTCGGTGGCGTAGGCCTCCAGCCCGCTGCCGAAGACGGTCTGCACGTCCGCATGCAGCAGGCCGCCGTCAAGCAGCTCGCGGATGACGAAACCCATGCCGCCGGCGGCATGGAATTGATTCACATCGGCGGTGCCATTGGGATAGATATGCGTCAACTGCGGCGTCACTTCGGCCAGCTCCGAGAAATCATCCCAGTTCAAGATAATGCCAGCGGCGGCGGCCATGACGATCAGATGCAGCGTGTGATTTGTTGAACCGCCGGTGGCATGCAGCCCGATAATGGCGTTGACGAAGGATTTTTCATCCAGCATGCGGCCGATCGGGGTGAACGCATTGCCGGCGGCGGTGATCGCCATCGCCCGCTTCGCGGCCTCATGCGTCAAGGCGTCGCGCAACGGGGTGTTGGGGTTGATGAAGGCTGCACCCGGCAGATGCAGGCCCATGATTTCCATCATCATCTGATTGGTATTGGCGGTGCCGTAGAAGGTGCAGGTGCCGGGGCTGTGATAGGATTTCGCCTCGGCTTCCAACAGATCGGCACGGCTCAGTTTGCCCTCGGCATAAAGCTGGCGGATTTTGTTTTTCTCGGCATTCGGCAGGCCGGAAGGCATTGGGCCGCCGGGGATGAAAACCGCCGGCAGATGGCCGAAGGCGAGCGCGCCGATCAGCAGGCCGGGGACGATCTTGTCGCATATCCCGAGATAGACGGCGGCATCGAAGGTGGCGTGCGAGAGGGCGATGGCGGTCGAAAGCGCGATGACGTCGCGCGAGAACAGGGACAGCTCCATGCCGGCCTCGCCTTGGGTGATGCCGTCGCACATCGCCGGCACGCCGCCGGCGACCATCGCCACGCCGCCGGCTTCATGCGCGGCGGCGCGGATGAGGTCGGGGTAACGTTCATAGGGCTGGTGGGCGGAGAGCATGTCGTTATAGGCGGTGACGATGGCGAGGCTGGCGCCGTCGCCGGAGCGCAACACGGCCTTGTCGCCCGGGGCGCAGGCGGCAAACCCATGCGCCTGGTTGGCGCAGCCCAAAGCCCGGCGATGCGGTTTGGCATCCACCGCCGCGGCAATGCGGGCGAGATAGGCGGCGCGCGAAGCGCCGCTACGGCCGGCGATGCGGGCGGTTACGTTTTGAATGCGCGGATTGAGCATGGGAGTCTCCTACAGGCAATTGGGCCCAGAAGACAAAAGATAAGCGATTCTGGTTTGAAAAAAAGCATTACTTGCGTTCGCCCAGGGGCGTACTCAAAACTGCCCGTGGATGCCGACGTTCATCGATTTGCCGTCGCCGAAGATCATCAGGCCGTAATCGGATTGAGGGAATAGTCGCCGCGTGATGTCGGCCGTCAACCAGCCGATAAATCCGCCGCCAACAACGTCAGAGGCCCAATGCCCATCCTGCGCCGCGATCCGGGCGACCCCGACTGCCACCGGAATCGCGTAAAGAACCGGCGCGTGATAAAGCTCGGCGTAGGGCGTGATCAGCGCAAATGCCAGCGTAGTGTGACCGGAGGGAAAGGACGAGGTTGGCTCCGAAACGTTTGGAAACACGGCGCCGAGGCTGAAAGACGAGCTGGTAGCATCGAAAGGTCGAGCGACGAATGGGTCGCTGTTCGCGTTTTGTGGTCGTTCCCGGCCGATCGCGTATTTCAGTCCCATCGCCTCCACCGTAACGGCGGCTGCCGCGGTCATGGCGATTGAGGACGCATGGGCCAGTTCCGGACTGGAGATCGGGCTCTGCACCATCGTTATGGCGGCGAAGGCCAACGGAGCGTTTTCTCCGATGTTTCCGATCCTCAGCGCCACATTGTTTCGGAAGTTCTTGCTTAGGCGAGTCTGTGACCATTGATTGATTCCATGGTCGAAGATCATGGTGAAACCGGTCGCCGCCACCCCGAGGCCCAGGATGCCCCACTCCGTTTCGTACCAGGGTTGCGGCGCGTTATTGGAGACGGTGCTTGGCGGCGGCAGGGTATCCACAAGGTTGCTATCGATGACGGGCGATACCGCCCCGGCCGGATGCGACTCGATTACGGCGGAGGGCGGCATGAAATAGGCCGGGCTGCCCGCCTGGGGGATATCCATCGGCGTCGCCACCTGGGGGCTACCCGCCGGGGGGCTACCCGCCGGGGGGCTACCCGCCTGTTGGGCTTGCGCAAATTTGGGCAGACCAAAAAGCAGGCATGTCATTAATGTAACGCTGAAAATCCACTTCACGCTGCAACTCTCCCAGAGCCAATCAAATAATCATCAGCCGTCCCACCGGCGCCCGGAAGCTCTCCAGCAATATGAATTTATGCCGATCGCGCCCAGCGTATGCACCAGCAACGAAATTCATGAAACATCCCGTGAATCCAGTATTTTGCCGCAGCTTCTGGCGGATGTCACGTGGCAAATTGCAGCCCGCCGCACCTAATTCCCTACCACCCTGGTAGGCAACCAGACAGTAAAAATCGTGCCCCGGCCCTCGGCGCTTTCAATCAACAGGCGGCCGCGGTGGCGGTTGACCACATGCTTGACGATCGCGAGGCCAAGCCCGGTTCCGCCAACGGCGCGCGAGCGGCCCTTGTCGACGCGGTAAAAGCGTTCCGTCAGGCGGGGAATATGCTCTCGGGCAATGCCGGCGCCGTCATCGGCAACGCTGATCAGCACCCCCGCCGGATCAAACCGGGGATCGCCCGCCGCCGGCGCCGCGGCGACTTTGATCCGGCCGCCGCGTTTGCCATATTTGATCGCGTTATCGAGTAAATTGGTGAAAACCTGTGTCAGCTGGTCGGCATCCGCCGGCACCCTGGGCAGATCATGCGGGATCGAAACCTCGATCGAAGACCCGCTGGCCGTCAGTATCGGTTCCAGACCGGCGACGATCCGCTCAAGCAATGGCGGCAGAAACAGAATTTTCTCCGGCGGCTGGTGTTCGATGATCTCGATCCGCGACAGGCTGAGCAGATCGGCAATGACCCGCTGCATTCGCATTGCCTGTTCCGCCATGATGCCCAGAAAACGCTGTTGCGCCTCCACGTCATCGGCTGCCGCGCCGCGCAATGTCTCAATAAATCCGATCAGGCTGGCCAAGGGCGTGCGCAGTTCGTGGCTGGAATTGGCGACGAAATCGGCGCGCATTTTCTCGACGCTGCGCTCGCGCGTGCGATCGGTGACGAGCACATAGGTAGGACCGCCCACCGGGATGACTGTCACATCCAGATCCCGCGGCACCGGCACGGTCAGCGCGATGCTCTTGCGCACCGGTTTTGTCGTTTCCGCGGCCTCGGCCAGGGCTGCCCGCAATTCGGGATGCCGCAGCAAGGCGGCGGTTTCGGTCCCGAAGGCGGATACCGCACTGGCATTGCGCCAGTTTACCGCGCCGGCTTTGTCCAGCCGCAGCAGCGGGTCGGGCAGCCTTTCCAGCAAGGCGTGGTCGGCGGCCGCGGCGGTTCGCAGTCTGGCGCGGCTCAGCTGCTCCGCCCGGATCAGCCCTACCGCCTCCTGCCCGAGCCAGCGCATGCCCGGTAGCAGCAATGCGGTCTCATGCGGCGTTTTATCGCTATCTTCGCGCAATCCGCTGACCAGCCTGGCCAGGGCCGCGATGTCGCGCCCCAGCAGAACACCAAAGCCGAGTGCGACCGCGGCGCAGAGGGCCCAGCCGAGCAAGCCGGGCAACCAGTTCAAAGCGCCGAAGCTGACCAGCAAGCCGAACACCAGCGTCGGCAACGCACCCAGGGCCAGGATTGATGCCAAGGAAGCGGCCCAGGCGCTACGACTTACGGATTGCTTCATAAGACTACTCCGGCGGCCGCCTGACGGCGATTTTCCGCGCTCCGGTGCTCACGGCCAGTAGGCCGCTGCGCTCCGGTACTCGAAAATCACCGCCATGCGACTCACCGGAGCGACTTCTGAAGCAATCCGGCCGCCGGGCTTCGTTCATTTAGCTGTTTGGCGGTGAGAGCGTCGTCGGGGCGGGGGAGGTGATCACGGGTCCGCCGGGCGCCACCTGGAAAACCGCCAGTCCGCGCTGCACCTGGCCGTTGGGTTGCAGCTGCAATACGCCATCAGTGCCGCTGAAGCCGGCAGGGTTGGTCAAGCTCTGCAACGTGTAGTCGCCGCCGCCGCTGGCCAGCAGCTGGGCGATCGCCGCGGCGTCAAAAGCGACATCGGCGATGGCCGGCGGCGCGCTGCCATAAACCGTCTGGTATTTGGCGTCGAAAACGGCGGCGTCGGCCGGGTCGGGGGCGGCGTAGAGGGCGCCGGAATAAACCCCGTTATGTCCCATCGCCGTCGCCACATTTGCCCACAAAGCCGGGCCCAGCAGCTGCACCTGCGGCGCGTTCACCGAGTAATAGGGCAGCAGCGTTGCAATTTCGGCCAGCTCTTCGCCGGCGGTCGCGCCGATAAACAAGGCGTCGAACGCGGGCGGCGGAATCGGCTGGTGCTGCAGCTGCAGGGCCTCGGCCCGGCCGGCGGCGGTGTTCAAATCCTGCGCCGCCTTGATCTGCGCCATCAGCCCCTGGCCGCGATCGGCAAAGTCGGACACGCTCTCGACGGCCTGGTTGAGACCGCTGAAGCCCGGCTCGTAAAAGGTGATGCTCGGGCTGGGTTCACTAAGGCTGGCTGTTTCGGTCTGCAAGGCGGTTCCCAGCGAATGGCCGAAATCACTATCCGGCAGCAATGCGGCAAATTGCGTCCGCCCGGCGCTGACGGCCACCTGCAACACCCGCTGCACCTGCTGCGAGGGGCTGATCCCCAGAGGCCAGATGCCGGGGGCTGCGACCGAACTGTCGTTGGTGAAGGCCAGCACGTTGACATTCGCGGCCTTGGCGACCGGCGCCACGGCCTGGGCTTCGGCGGAGGTGAGCGGGCCCAGGATCAGCCCGTCGCCCGCCGCGATCGCGGCTTGCGCGGCACTGGCCGCACCCTGTGGCGTGCCGGCGGTGTCGCGAATATCCAAACTCGGGCCGGAGGTATTGGTGAAGGCCAGTTTCGCGGCGTTCTCCAACACCTCGCCGACCGGCTGCAAGGGTCCGGATAACGGCAGCAGCAGGGCAACCGAACCGCCGACCTTGCCGATACTGCTCGAAGCCGCCGGCGCCTGCTGCTCCGTGTCGGTCCCGGCCAAGGGGAACGGCGCCGTGCTGGTTGGCAATGCCGGGGATTGACCAGCGCAGCCAACCAGCGCCAGGGTCCCGCATAGGAGTGCACCGCGCAAGATAGTGGATGAACGAAGATCCGGTAAAAAATCAATCAAGCGCCAAACCCCTCGCTGCCGGCCCAGCCCTTGTGCTGGTTTCCACCCCGATCGGCAACCTTAAAGATATGTCACTTCGGGGGCGCGAGGCGCTGGAACAAGTGGACGGTATTTTATGCGAGGATACCCGCAGCAGCCAGACTTTGCTGAAAAGCTACGGCATCAAAACCCGCTGTTATCCGCTGCACGACCATAACGAGGAGCAGCGGATCCCAAGCCTGATCCAGGCGATGCGGGAGGGCGCGCGCTACGCGTTGATCTCCGATGCCGGCACGCCGCTGGTATCGGATCCCGGCTACCGGCTGACCCGCGCCGCCATCGATGCGGGTCTGCTGGTCAGCGCGACCCCTGGTCCGAACGCGGCGATCCTGGCGCTGACCCTGTCCGGCCTGCCGCCGCACCCCTTTATGTTTCTCGGCTTTCTGCCCGCCAAAGCCGGCCCGCGCCAGACCGCGCTCACGAAGCTCAGCCAGGCCGAGGCCGCCGGTCTGAGTGCGACCCTCGTGCTCTACGAGGCGCCGCACCGGCTCGCCGAAACACTGGATGACGCCGCCGCCATCCTGGGCCCGCGCCCGGCGGCGGTCTGCCGGGAATTGACCAAGCATTTTGAGGAAATTCGTAGGGAAACACTGCCCAGCCTGGCGGCCCATTACGCGCAAACCGCGCCCCGCGGTGAAATTACCTTGGTGATCGGCCCGGCGACGCAGGAACCGGCATCGGAAGAAATTCTGACCGCGACGCTGACCGGCGCGCTGGCGCGGATGAGCCTCAAGGATGCGGTGGACGCGGTGACTGCCGCGACCGGGCTGCCGCGCAAACAGGTTTACGCAAAGGCTTTGGCCTTGGGCCGCCGGCCGGGCTAGGCCGCACCGGAACTTGCGGTTTCGTCAAACGCCAGTGATACTGCCGGTCGTTGCCGGAGAATGTGGTGCGTTGCAGTGCTGAATGGTCGTCTGTCGTCGCTTGAGAATTTTGCCTGGCGGATGATCTACCGAATTGCCTTTCCAATCGCCAGGCTGTGGTGGGCGATCAAACGCGCCCCGCACGAAGGGGCATTGGTCGCAACCTATGTCGGCGACGATGTGTTATTGCTGCGCGCCTCCTACCGCCGAAGCTGGAATTTGCCGGGCGGCGGCATCTGGTCCCAGGAGACACCCGAACAGGCCGCCAGACGCGAGCTTCACGAGGAAACCGGGCTGCTGGTCCCGACACTGAAACCGAAATTCAGCGTCAGGGGAATCTGGGACGGCAGGCCCGACCACGTGCACTATTTCGAGCTGCGCTTGGAGCAGCTGCCGGCTTTGCATATCGACCACCGTGAAATCGTCGAGGCGCGGCTGGTTTCGCCCGAGGAACTAGGCCGGCTGAAACTGACACAGGCGACCGCAGCATATTTCAAGGAGCTGAAAAGCCCTTAAACGGGGTGCGTGTCACGATCCGCCCCGTGCCAGAGCGGGCCGTTGCCGGCGCCGAAGTTGGGGGCGTTCAGGATTGCGTTTTGTAGATAGTGCCGGGCGCGGTGGACGGCGTCCAGTAATGTCATTCGCTGGGCGAGGCCTGTGGCGATCGCGGCGGCGAGGGTGCAGCCGGTGCCGTGGGTGTTGCGGGTGACGATGCGCGGGTAGGTGATCGCCTCGATGCCGCCGGCGTGGACCAGGATGTCGGTCAGCGTATCGCCCTCCGCTGGACCGCCCTCCGCATGGCCGCCTTTGATCAGGGCGGCGCCGGCGCCAAGGGCGAGCAGCGCGCGCCCGGCGGTTGCAAACTCCGCGGGTGCGGTAACGCATATTCCGGTAAGCGCTGCTGTCTCCGGCAGGTTCGGCGTAATCAGCGTGGCGCGCGGGATCAAGCTGCGGCGCATCGCCTCGATGGCGGCCGGCGCCAGCAACGATGCGCCGGAAGTCGAGATCATGACGGGGTCGAGCACAATGGGCAAAGCCGGCAGCGTTTTCGCAACCGCTGCAACGATTTCGGCATCGGCCAACATGCCGATCTTGATGGCGTCCGCGCCGATATCGGCAAGCACGGTCCGGATTGTCAGCGCCACGAAATCAGCCGGCAAAATGTGGATGCCGAAGACGCCGATTGTGTTCTGCGCGGTCAATGCGGTAATCGCGGTGCAGGCGTAGCCGCCAAGGGCGGAAATGGTTTTTATATCGGCTTCGATGCCGGCGCCGCCGCCGGAATCCGATCCGGCGATGGTCAACACCCTGGCCGGTGACTTCATGCGGCGCGGGCGATGGTCATGCACAAGCCGTCAACGATTTCCTGGATCAGTGCGAAATCCTCGCCCTCCGCCATCACCCGGATCAGTGGCTCGGTGCCGGAAGCGCGGATCAGCACGCGGCCGCTGCGCGAAAGCCTTTCGCCGGCCGCCGCGATCGCGGTTTGAATATGCGGCTGCAGCAGCGGCGAGGCGCCGGCGTACCGGACATTGCGCAGCAATTGCGGCAAGGGCGAAAATACCCGGCACGCTTCCGAGGCGCGCTTGCCGCCGCGCACCAGCACCGCCAGCACCTGCAACGCGGCGATCAACCCATCGCCGGTGGTGGCGAAATCGGACAGGATGATGTGGCCGGACTGCTCGCCGCCGAGATTGATTTTCTGGTCGCGCATGGCCTCCGCCACATAACGGTCGCCAACCCGGGTGCGATGCAGGCCGATGCCGATGCCATTCAAGAACCGCTCCAGGCCGAGATTGGACATCACGGTGGCGACGATGGCCGGCGCCGAGAGCCGGCCGTGGAGAAGCATGTCGCGGGCGATCAGGCCGAGGATCTGGTCGCCATCGATAATCTCGCCGCGCTCATCGGCCAGGATGACGCGGTCGGCGTCGCCATCAAGCGCGATGCCGATATCGGCGCCATGCTCGAGCACGGCGGCGCAAAGATGGTCGGGGGCGGTCGAGCCGACCCCCTTGTTGATGTTGAAACCGTCCGGCTCGACGCCGATGGAGGTGACCGTGGCGCCCAGCTCCCATAAAGCCGCGGGGGCGACTTTATAGGCAGCACCATTGGCGCAATCGAGGACGATGCGCAGGCCGTCCAGCCGCAGGCCGCGTTCCAGGCTGGATTTGGCGGCCTCCACATAGCGCCCGGCGGCGTCCACCAGCCGCGAGGCGCGGCCGAGTTTGCCGGGGGCGGCGAGCTTGCCGGAGAGGTCGCTCGCCATCAACGCTTCGATCTCGGCTTCGGTTTCGTCCGAGAGCTTGGAGCCGTCGGGACCGAACAGTTTGATGCCATTATCCTCGAACGGGTTATGCGAGGCGGAGATGACGACGCCGAGGTCCAGGCGCAGCGAGCGCGTCAGCATGGCGATCGCCGGCGTCGGCATCGGGCCGGCCAGGGTGACATGCATGCCAGCACCGGTGAAGCCGGCGGTCAGCGCCGGTTCCAGCATGTAGCCGGAGAGCCTGGTATCCTTGCCGATGATGACGCGGTGCCGGTGGCTGCCGCGGGTGAACAGCAAGCCGGCCGCCTGACCTAGTTTCAGGGCAATTTCGGCGGTCATGGGGGCGGTGTTGGCGGTGCCGCGGATACCGTCGGTACCGAAAAGCCGGCGTGTAGGCATGTCGTTCATATTGTCCTTGCACTCTCAACCGGCGTTCTGGTCAATTCCCGCCAGATTTTTAATGCCTGCACGGTCTCCGCCACATCATGGACCCGCAGGATGTTCGCACCTTGGCTGAGCGCATAAAGCCCTGCCGCGATCGAGCCGGGGAAGCGTTTTTTCGGCGCCGGCTCGCCGCCGAAGGTGCCGATGAAGCGTTTGCGCGAAACCCCGGCCAGCAGCGGATGCCCGAGTTCGGCGAAGCGCCGGGTGGCGCGCAGCAGGCTGAGGTTCTGGGCGCCGAGTTTGGCGAAACCGAAACCGGGATCGAGCGCGATGTTATGGGCCTTGATGCCGGCCTTGATCCCGGCGTCACGCATGGCCAGAAGTTCGGCCAGGACCTCTGCCACGATGTCATCGTAGCTTGCCTGCGCGTCCATCGTGCGGGGGGTGCCGCGCATATGCATGACGATCACCGGGCAGGCGCGCGCTGCAATCAAGGGTGCTGCGGCGGGATCGTGCGACAGGCCGGAGACATCGTTGATGATTTTCGCACCCGCATCCAGCGCCGCCGCCATGGTCGCGGCATTGCGGGTGTCGGCGGAGATCACGGCGCCGGCCGCGGCCAAAGCCTGGATGACCGGGACGATGCGGGCAATTTCCTCGGCCGCCGGCACCACAGCCGCGTCTGGCCGCGTACTCTCGCCGCCGATATCGATGATGCCGGCGCCGGCCTCCAGCATCGCCATTCCGGCGGCGATGGCGTCGGCTGCCATGGCGTGCTGGCCGCCATCGGAAAAAGAATCCGGGGTGACGTTAAGAATGCCCATCACCACCGGCTCGGCCAGGTCGAACCCGGCCCAGTGATTGGCGGCAGTGCTATGGTCCATGCGTCATGATATATCACAACGCCGGCACAAGGATCAAAGTTTTGGCTTGCCGCCGGGCTTGGTGCGGCATTATCGTTGCATATGCCCCTGCTGAAGAAGACCGTGTTGCAGAAGACTTCGCTACGGCCCGTTGATATCGTCAACAAAACGATCAGCACTGCCGGCCTGCGGGTGTTTCGCAACATCCCGTTCGGGCGGCATCTTCGGCAGAAACTGGATGTTTACTGCCCGGCGGGTGCGAGCCCGCTGATCGCCGAGCGCGGCATTCCGGTGCAGCCGCAACCGGTCATTGTATTTTTCTATGGCGGCTCCTGGCAAACGGGCGACCGGCGGGACTATAAATTTGTCGCGGCGCAGTTGGCGAAGCGCGGTTTCGTGGTGGTGGTGCCGGATTACCGGCTGTACCCGGAAGTCAAATTTCCGTCGTTTCTGGAGGATGGCGCCACCGCCGTTTCCTGGGTTTTCAGGAATATCCTGGCGCATGGCGGTGATCCCGCCGCGGTGTTCCTGATGGGACATTCGGCGGGGGCGTATAATGCGATGATGCTGGCGCTGGATACGGCTTATCTTGGCCGGTTGGGGCACGACCCGGCGCGGATCGCGGGCGTCATTGGTCTCGCCGGTCCGTATGATTTTCTGCCGTTTCACAGTGCGACGATGGCGCGGATTTTTTCCGGCCCGGCGGATGAAAAACTCACACAGCCGATCACCCATGTGCGCGAGGGCGCGCCGCCGGCGCTGCTGCTGCATGGTGGCCGGGACAAGACCGTCTTGCCGCGCAATACCGCAATGCTGGCGGCCCGGCTGCGGGCGGCGGGCAATGCGGTTGAAACGCGTATTTATCCAAAACTGGGGCATACCGGGATGATACTTGCCTGCCTGCCCTATTTTGGCTGGCGCGCCAGGTTGATGAAAGATCTGCTGCAGTTCACCGCCGCCTGCCAGCATGGCGAGTTTGCCGACCTCCGTCCCGATATATCAGCGCCCATGCTACGTTAATACTGGGGGTCGGCTTGGCGGACGGCAAATTATATCTGGGGACGCGGCGTTATTCATCCTGGTCGCTGCGCGGCTGGCTGCTGGTGAAACTGGCGCGGCTGCAGGTTGAGGAAATCATTATACCGCTGGCCGGCGGCAGTACGGAGGCGGTGCGGCAGGTCTCCCCGAACGGTCTGGTGCCATATCTGGAGCATCAGGGCGCCAGGATCTGGGAGAGTATCGCCATTGCCGAATATTGCGCCGAATTCGAACCCGCTCTGTGGCCGGCGGACCGGCTGGCCAGGGCGCATGCGCGCTCGATTGCGGCCGAGATGCATGCCGGCTTCCGGGCGCTGCGGATGGCGATGCCGATGAATCTGGGCCGGGATTATGCTGGGCTCGGGCAAAACCCGGAAAGCCTCGCCGATATCGCGCATATCGACCAGTTATGGGCCCGGACGCGGGCGCAGTTTGGCGCCAGCGGGCCATATCTGTTCGGCGAAACATTCAACGCGGCGGATGCGATGTTCGCGCCGGTGGTGGCACGGTTCCTGACCTTCGCGCCGCCGCTCTCGGAAACGGCGTCTGCCTATTGCAAAGCGGTGCGCGCGCATGCGCTGGCCGATCAATGGTACGAGGACGCCGCGCGGGAACCGCAATCCTGGCACCTCGACAAATATGAAAACCTCACCTGATTGTTGCAGTGATCCTACCCGATCTGCTTGAGGAAGGATTGTCACTGGTCATTTGCGGAACGGCGCCGAGCCTGGTCTCGAAGCAGCAGCAAGCCTATTACGCGCATCCCGGAAATATATTCTGGAAGACCTTGTATGAGGTTGGCCTTACGCCGAGGCAATTAGCCGCCAATGAATATCCGGATTTGTTAAAGCATCGCATCGGATTGACCGATCTCAACAAGACGGAATGGGGTGCGGA
>Ga0302319_10019727_pt1 | contig 12232 bp, 3 predicted proteins | sample Bog_T0_2_FD_203319 | JGI IMG/M metagenome (GOLD analysis project Ga0302319, IMG submission 203319) | Peat permafrost microbial communities from Stordalen Mire near Abisko, Sweden - Bog_T0_2 | ecosystem: Environmental > Terrestrial > Soil > Wetlands > Peat | place: Sweden: Abisko, Stordalen Mire... | reverse complement strand
CGCTTCCCTCCCCTGCATAGGCCGCATCATTCTCCGCCGCTGGAGGCTCCGCGCCGCCCTCAAGTTGGGCGGCAAAGAAGGCGTCCACCTGGGCCAGCACGTCGGCGCCGGTGCGCGCCTGATAGATGGCTGCTCTGAGCTTGGCGCCACCCGCCACGCCGTGGGTAAACCAGGTGGCGAACTGCTTCATCCTGCCCGCCGTCTCGCCCAGCCGCGCGGAGCGAGGCAGATCTTTGGTCGCCTCTGCCTCGTCGAGCAGCATCTGAAAGTAGGCGCGAATCATGCGATAGCGGTCATTGTTGGTGGGCTGATCGTAGCGGCCGGTGGCAGTGTACTGCGCTATCTGGCGAAAGATCCACGGGTTGGAGGGCGCGGCCCGGCCAATCATCACCGCGTCGCAGCCGGTCTCGGCGCACATGGCCGCCGCCGCTTCGGGGGTATGAATGTCCCCGTTGCCAATGACCGGAATGCTGACCGCCTGCTTGACCCGCGCGATCCACTCCCAGCGCGCCTGGCCGGTGTAACCCTGCTCGCGGGTGCGAGCATGCAGCGCCACGGCGTTCAGCCCCTCGGCCTCGGCCATGCGCGCCAGCTCAAGGCAGACAATTTCGTTGTCGTTCCAGCCAAGGCGGAATTTGACGGTGAAAGGGATCGTCACCGCCTTGCGCACGGCGCGAAAAATCTCTCCAATGCGCGGCAGGTCGCGCAGCAGGCCCGAGCCGCCATTGGAGCAGACAACACGCTTGGCCGGGCAGCCGAGATTCAGGTCCACCAGGTCAAAGCCGGTCTCTTCGACGATGCGCGCCGCCTCGGCCAGCGTCTCAGGATTGGCCCCGAAGAGCTGTGCGCCGATGGGATGCTCGTCGTCGTAAAAGGTGAGGTAGCGCTGGCGCTTGCTCTCGCGCATACGCGCCAGGCCGTCGGCGGAGGTGAACTCGGTCATCAACAGGCCACAGCCGGATTGGACGTTGGGGATGGCGGCGTCGATGGACTGCGGCGAAGCCGCGTCTGCCCCACCGCAGGTGGTGAACAAACTGGCGTGGCGAATGAATCGGCGAAAAACCGTGTCAGTAACGCCAGCCATGGGCGCGAGCACCGTCGCCGGTGCAACCAGGACCGATCCCAGGCGCACCTCGGCAGGTACGCGCGCCTCGGCGGGCATGGCGTACTCGCGTGGGTTGTCCCAGTTTTTCTTTACGGTAAAGCCCTTGCCCGCCATGATAACCCTCATCTGAAACAAGCCAACCGCAACAAACCCAACTCATCCGGGCAGCTCATCCACTTCAAAGACGAATCGCTGGCCGCGGGAGCCGGGATCCCAGCCCGCTTCCATCGCCCGCCGGATATGCGCTTCCACCTTGGCCGGAGAGATATTCTGCTGGACAAAGTCGGTCCTTGTGTAGCTAACCTTCTGCGTCTTCACAGCCGGATACTCCAGCCAAAGCTCTCGATGGACACCCTCGGCAACCTTCACGTGGATGGCCACACCTCTCCAGCCCTCGGCGGTCGTCAACTGCTGTTCGCGGTGCAAATGCCAGATAAGCGCGTGGCCGTCGATGGTTGTTGCCGCCTGAAGCGAGCGCTTTGTGCGAGGCATCTTTTCTCCCATCTCCGATTCTGAATGCCGATTACTAGGGCCTGTTCACACTACCCCGGCGAGTGGCGCTGCGAGCGAAAATCGGGCCAGACTAGGCGGAGGCCGAAGGCTTTGGTGGTTCCAAAGTCGAGGCCGACAACAACGTATGGCCCGATTTTCGCCGCAGCCTGAAGGGACGGGGCCAATTTTCCCCATTTCTTCGTTGCTCGTCGCTTCAGTAACCAGTTACAGCGCGCTCCTCGCGCCTTGAACTGAGAAAAATTGGCTCCCGTCGCCGCCCACCAGGGTAGTGTGAACAGGCCCTTAATAGACTCCGACACCGTTCCAACACAACAAGGCCTCCGCACAGGCGGAGGCCCAATCGTACCAGCCATTTGCCGGAGCGGTAGTTACTTGGCTGCGGCTGCGGCTACGGCGCTGTCGCTCTTGGCGTACTTGCGGCGGAAGCGCTCGACGCGGCCCGCTGTGTCCACCAGCCGCTGTTTGCCGGTATAGAACGGGTGGCAAACCGAGCAGATTTCCACGTGAATGTCGCCCTTGTGGGTCGAACGGGTCTCAAAGTTGTTTCCGCAGGCGCACTTTACCACCACCGCGGCGTAGTTGGGATGAATCTTTTCCTTGGGCATCGCTTGAGACAAACCTTTCCTGCTATCGTTCTCTACTATTGTAGGGGGATTCGCGCGGTTTAGCAATGCAGTGGATAGTGGTCAGTGAACAGTGGACAGTTTCGACCTTGTAACACGAGCATATTCGACGCGCTGAAAAACGCGTCACTTGCTGTTTTCCAAGATAAAACTCATCTGTTCACTGCTCACTGTCCACTGTTCACTGCTCACTGTCCACTGTTCACTGCCCACTGTCCACTGCTCACTGTTCACTGCGTCTTCAGCGCCTTCTCGATTCCCGCCTCGACCAGCGGCGCCATGATCGCGTAGCCGGCGGGCATGGGGTGCACTCCGTCGCCGCTCAGCGTGGCGGGCAGGCCGTCGCGCTCGTCCTTCATGGCCGAGTGGTAGTCCACGTAGACGTGGCCGTTGGCGGCGGCGAAGGCCTTGATCCAGGCGTTGAGGGCCAGCACCTTGGGCGCGGGTGTCATGCCCGGATGCCAGGGAAAATCGAAGGCCGGCGTCACCGAGCAGAGGACCACGCGAATGTGGTTGGCCACGGCCAGCTCGGCCATCGAGGCCAGATTGCCCTCGGTCTGCTCCAGCGTCATCGGCCCGGTGTTGCCGGCGATGTCGTTGATGCCGGCCAGAATCACGACGACCTTTGGCTTGAGCGCGATCACGTCCTGGCGGAAGCGCAGCACCATCTGCGGAGTGGTTTGCCCACTGATGCCGCGATTGATGTAAGGCTTGCCGGGGAAAGAACCATCGAGATGCCAGCCTTGGGTGATCGAGTCGCCCATGAAAACCACACGATCTTCGCCCACGGCGGGCGGCGCAAGCACCAAGTCAGCCTCCCTGAAGCGGCCCAGCCAGGGCCAGTCGTTTTTCACCTGCTCTTCGTGAATCTTTTGCCAGTCCACAGCGGGCGTAGTGGCCGGAGCGGGTGCAACAGCTGGAACGGCGTTGGTCTCCGGTTGGGAGGCGGGCGCCTGCGCCAGAAGAACAGAAGTGGAGAGCAGGCCAGACAGGGCCAGCGATACAAAAGCTGTGGGCAAAGAAAAACGATGCATGGTGGGTTTTTTCCTCTCGGCGCGGGCATCAAACTGCGCTGCGCCTGCATTGATTGTAGCCATTCGCGCCGAGAGCGGCCAGCCGAAATTGGCTGACCGCCCTCAGATCTTCTGGTTCTCTTGTTTGTGCCGCGTTGTTTACTGCTGCATAATCACCACGCTCGGCGTGTCGCCGTTGAAGATGCAGGCGTCCCTGGTTCCGCTGATGACGATGCAACTGATTCCCTTGCTGCCGCTGCCGACCAGGTAGGAACCTGTGCCGGTCACGGTTGTATCCCAGTTGTAAGTCATGGCCCCGATGGATTGATCCCAGGAGAAATCTCCCTCGCCGCCCGTTGTGACGCTGCCCGTAAAGCCGCAACTGGAGGCGCTGCTCGCGCAATTGCCCACCTGGAGTTCTCCCACATTGCCGTTGGAGCCGGCTTCCATCCGCGGCAATTGGCCAAACAGGAAATCGCCGGACGCGACATAATAGGTGAAGGTGGATTCAGACTGCGGTTCCACCCAGCCCGTCTCCAGATAGTTGTCAGGGCCATTGAAGTCCATTTCAAAGGCAGAGTTGTTGTTGAAGAAATACAGGTAGCCCTGGTCGCTTCCGCCCGCCGAGAACGTGACGCGGCCGGGATTGGCGGCGTCAAAGGTGACATCGATCGGTCCGCCGGTGTCGCTGCCAGCTTTGTAGGTCCCGTTGTCGTCTTTGTAACTCTGATTGATGGTGATGCTGCCGATTCCAGTGCTGACTACGCCGTTGCCGGTTCCTTGCATGAGCTCGGAGCTGTAGCCCCACGCGCTGTTCTGGTAATCGGACCCTTGCGTGTAGATCACGAACGGGCCGTTGAGGTTCGTCCCGGAGTAGGTGGCCTGCTGTTGCTTGCGCACATCGCCGGATAGCGCCCTAACCTCGCCGGTATCGATTAGGAACATACGGTTGGCGTCGATGACATAGACCTCGAAGGTTGCCGTCCCTCCGTTTGTTCCCGACACCGTGAAAGTTAGAGTCGAGCGGCCGTTGGTTGCATCCGGCACTGTGTAGCTGCCGCCGGTGAGGATCGTCTCCTGTGCCGAGGCGTTGGTGATCTTCGCCTGGTCGATCACGCCCCCGGTGATACTTCCTCCCGATGTTACGAAGCGGCCCAGATCTGCATTCGGATTTCCGCTACCATTCTCGCCGTTCATCTCGAAGACGAAGCTGTTGCCTTTGAAGATGTCCGTGCCGAAGACGCCGGTGCTGGCCTGGTAGCAATCGGCGGTGCCGGTCTGGCCGGAGGGATTTGAGCCTGCATCGTCGATCTCGACCATGCGGAACTCGGTCGCCGTGGTTGCGGAGCCTGTGTTGTTCAGCGCAATTGCGTACTGGCCTGTATGCGTGCCCGATCCGCCGGAGGTCTGAATACTGTTGATGGTCATCAGGCCGTTGTTATCAGCGCCGATGCTGTAGGTGCCGGTCATCGTTCCCGACATCGCTGACGATAGGTCGCGGCCATTCGTGTCCCACATGCCGCTCGTAATGGTGCCGGCAGCGCCGTTGGCCTTGAAGCTGCTCACAGATGTCCAGCGCGAACTGTCGCTGTCGTTGAATCCGTCCATCTTGCAGACGTAAGTGCCGTTGAGGTACTTGTTGTTGGCGCCGTTGGGCGGGGCGATGGCGGTGATGGTGTAGCTCTGGGTGGTGTGGTTGCCCTGGTTGTCTTGCGCGTAGACGGAAAGGCTGATGGTGGCCGGGGTGCTACCCAGCGTTCCGCCGATCATCAACTCATTGAAGCCGTCGAAGGAGGCAGTCAGGCCGTCGGCCAGCGGAAGAACCGATGGATAGTTGGGAACCGAATTGTACGCGCCGCCATCGACGCCCACCTTGTAGGCATAGCTGCTGCCGCTGCCTCCAGAAACGAAGATATTCTCCGAGAAGGACGAGCCGGTAAATGCCGACGACGATGTAGGGCCGGAGAGCGTGACCGGCGCCTCGCCGATGTTGATGGTGTAAGTGACCGGGCCGATAGTGGTCGACCATGTTGTATCCACCGCGTACACCGTGAAGGAATCCGTGCCCGTCTGGTAGGGTGATCCGCTGATGGTCACTACTCCATTGATGATGTTGGCAAAGAGGCCGTTGCCAATGGAAACACTGCCGCAGCTCCAGCAGTTGTTCCCGTTGACCGAGTAGCTGTAGCCGCCGTAGCCGCCAGTGGCCGTGATGGTGCCGGTGTAGCTTTGACCCAGATATGCCGAGGGGAGCGAGCTGGGATTCGGATTGGGCAGGGCCAGCGTCGTGAAGCCGGAGACGAGGTCCGAAAGGTACGTGGCCATGTTGCCATGCGAGTCGAAGGCTTCGACATCCCAGTTATAAACCGCTCCCGTGGTCAGAGTGGAGATGGAGGGCGTGTTGATTGGATCGGTGGGATCGCCGCCGGCCAGGGTCAGGGATGGTGAGAGCGCGCTGGTGAAGTCGTTCGAGAGGTTGTACTCGTTGGGAATTGACCATACCGTATTCCAGTTGTCGTCTCCCAGCCAGAAATGATAGAGGTAGCTGCCGGCGCTGGCGGGATAGCTCCAGGTAAAATCGGGCGAGTCGTTGATGACGCTTTGAGGCCCAACGGGAGAGAGGTTGGTAGGCCAGTTGGGCACAACGCCTGTCACCTGCGGGGTGAGCGTATCGAAGGTTCCATCGGGGTAACCGACCTTGACGCCATAACCGGCGCCAACTGTCGGGGCGGTTGAGCCCAGGTTGTAAGTGAAGTTGAAGGCGCTGTTCACGTCCTCGGAGCCGCAACTGAAGCACCAGGCGATGTCGGCAGGGGTCACGATGTTGGATCCAGCGGGCGCCGAGGTCAACTCGACGGAGATGGGCAGCTTGCCCACCGGGGTTATATCGTACAAGAGGTTATAGCCCTGCCCAGGAGCGCCCCACTCAAGCGAGGTATAACTATTTTGAGTTCTCACCACGGCAGTGCTGTGGCCGCTGGGCAGGGTCAGGTTTTCGGTGGCGGGACCCGATATGGATACCGCGGGCGTGGTAAACATCAAGGAATTGAAGCTGGTGATGTCACCCGGATCGAAGATGCCATCGTTGTTCTGGTCGAGGGCAGCGAAGAAGTAGTAGTTGTTGCCGGTGGGAACCTGGAGCGAGTAGCTTGCCGGACTGGTTGGCGGAGCGGCCGCGGTGCCCACCTGGGTGAGATAGACCTGCATGGTGTTCTGGTTGAAGAAGCCCACATAAAGCGGTCCCGTGGCCTTCTGGCTGAAGGTGATCTGGCCGGAGACAGTATTGGAGGTGGGCGGCGCGCTGATGGTGACTGGACCCATCACATTGGACCAATTGCTGGTGGAGGTTCCCGCGACCCCCTGGGTGCGGAAGTAATAGGCGTCGCCCTGCGTGAGGCCGGAGATAGTGGCCGTATTCAGAATCCAGTAGCCGGTATCCCAGCCGGCGGCCGGGAAGCTGGCGCTGCCAGCAATCGTGCTGAAGTTAGAGGTCGTGCTCCACTGAACGGTGTACGAGGTCGCCGCTTCCGCCGCACCATTGCCAAGAGAATTTTGTAGATAGACCGGGCTGATGTTGAGAACGGCGCCATTGGCGAAGCCGTTGGCCAAAGCGATGCCAGAGGCGTAACTCAGAGTGGCCGGAGCTGGATCGGTCAGCCCGACGGAGAGATTCGCGTCGTTGGCGTTGGGAACCACCACGTTGTGGGTGCTGCCGGAGGGGTCGGAGAGGTTCGGCACACCCTTCTTCAGGCCGTCCATCCAGGCGTTGATGGTGTAGACGCCGGGCGGCACGCCGTGGATGGTGAAGGCTCCGGGCGCGGTGATGGCGGTGCCGGGCGACGGGGTCGTGCAGCCGTCCATCGACAGGTAGATCGGCCCGGTCTGCGCGCCGTCGTAACCCGCCATGCCGGTGACCGTGTAGCCCACGGTTGCGTTGAAGTTGTTGTTGTTGACGTAGGTGCCGTTCACCGTCACAGGCAGCGAAGTGGGCGACAAGATGGAGGTCGCCGGTCCGGTGATCGACGGTGTAATTGAGTATGCTCCATTGGGAACGCTGGGGAACTCGTACATTCCGGTGCTATCGGAGATCGCGGTCTGAGAGATCCCGTGGCCGTCGGTGCTGGTAAGGGTGAGCGTAACCGGCGGTTCATCGGTGCCGCAGCCGTTGAAAGTGATTTGCCCGTAGACCGGGTAGTCGCCCGTGATGTAGGGGTTGACGGCGATGGTATAGGTCTCGGGCCCGAAGCTGGCGCCGGTGCTGTCATAGACGGTCGCCTGGAAGGTGACCGGGTTGCCAGCCGTTGTAACATTGGGGGGTGTTCCCTGGATAATCAGCGAGGAGCCGTCAGCGCCTGTGTTCCAGTACAGGCCGTCATTATCGGTATTCCAATTCACGTTCCAGTTGTAGGGCTCGACGCCGCCGATGACGCTGACAGACCCGTAGTAGTTCTGGTTGATAATAGCCGTTGTCGGCAAGGTGATGGGGTTGGTGGTGGGCAGCGAGAGCGAAGTGCCCAGAGTCTTGAAGGCGACCTCGGTGGTTGCTTCGTCACCGTTGGCGTCCGTAGTATCAATCTCCCACCAGTACGTCGAGTCGCTGTTCAGGAGAGGAACGGAAGGCACACTGCCCGAGCCGGTCGGATCGATGGCCCAGGTGATGGCTGGCGTCGTGGTGCTGGGGAAATAGTTGGAATTGGAGTTATCGCCGGGGATCCTCCAGATTCTGTTCCCGTTGCTGTCATGCAATTGGAAACGATAGTTGTAGCTGCTGGCGTTGGTCGGGTAGCTCCAACTGAAGCCGGGCATCATGCTGATGCCGGTCGTATCGGGCGCGAGGTTGGTGGCAAAGGCGTTCAGCGGCGCGCCGACCGTGACGGTCACGGTTTGCGTATCCGGGACAGAAGGTGTGCTGTCACTATAGGTGATGAGCAGGTTATAGTGATCGCCCTGCGCCGGAATGTCGCCGTTGAGGTTGGGCGAGTAATCGAACTCGTCGGTATTGCCGTTGAAGGCGCCCGTGACAACATCGGTGGGGACCAGCACTCCCGGAGTGGATTCAGTGGCAAGCTCGACGGAGACCGGCAGCTTGACGAGGCCCTGGACTTGGAAGTCGAGGCCGTAGCTATTGGTGGTGACGCCGTTCAGGCCGGTCGATTGCTGGTTCTGCGTACGGACGGTGGCCTGAACATTGGCGGCGTAGGGGGTCAGGTCGAGATTCATGCCGGTTGTCGTGCCGGTGATGGAGACCGTGGTCATGTTGTTCTGATTGGTGTTGGATATCTCTCCCGGAGCATTGATAACGCCGGTTATGTTCTGATCGAGAATTCCAAAGAGGAAGTAACCGGAGCCGGTGGGCACGTTGACCGAATAGGAGTTCGGCGTCGAGTTGGACGGGGTGGTTATTTCGGTCGCGTAGATCTGGCTGGTGCTGCTGTTGTAGAAGCCCACATAGAGCGGGCCGGTAGGCGTAACAGTAGAGGGAATGGTAACCGTGCCGGAGACGGCGTTGCCGGCGGGCGCGGTGATGGTCATGGCGGGCGAAGGCGCGGACCAGGGGCCGGTAGACGTGGGCGTGGCGCAACTGCCCAGGATTCCCGCCGCGCGGAAGTAGTAGGGGCCGCTGCCGGAGATTCCGGTCACGATCCAGGGGTTGCCGCTGCCGGTGGCCGGGAAGCACTGGCTGCTCACTCCCGTGATAAACGATGAATCCGTGCTCCACTGGACGGTGTAGCCCGCCGCCTGCTCGATGTTGTTGCTCTTGATGATGTCGAAGTCGATCAAGGCGCCACCGCTGAAGGCGCCGAAGCCCTGGCTGCTATCCCAAGTGGGCGAGGAGTTGAGGCTCAAACCCGAGGGATCTTGCAGTTGGACGTTGGCGCCGGTAGTGACATTCCCGGTGGAAACGGTCACGCTGGAGACGCTGTATCCCGTGGGATCTGCGGCATTCTGGGAGCCGTTGTTCAGGGTGTCCATAAATGCGTTCACTTCATAGATGCCGGGCGTGACGCCGTGGATGGTGTAGGCGCCACCAGCGGTGAGCTTGGCTTCAGAGATGGCCGTGCCCAGGCTGGAGTTGCCGTTGCTGAGGTTGTTCAGCCGAATGTAGGTCCAGCCGGTATGCGAGCCGCTGTAACTGATGTTGCCGGAGACGGTGTAGCCCGCGGCCGGATTGATGAGGGCGATCTGGTAAGTAGCGGAGGCAACCGGGTCGCCCGCACTGTCGTTCAAGGTGACGTTGAGCGGGACGTCGCCGGACTGGGTAGGCGTTCCGGCGATGGTCAATGTGCCGCCGCTGGCGGAGACCGTGAGGCCGTTGCCGATGGGCACCGTCATGGCGGGGCCGACAACGCTGGCGGTAGTGCCGACGGTCACGCTGAATACGTAACCGGAGTTGCTGCCGCCGGAGGCGTAGATCTGCGCGCCGGGATAAGAGGAGACTCCCGTCGGGTTGTAGGTGCCGGAGGGCAGCGGATTGGAACTGGGTGTGAGCGCCAGCGGCTGCTGCGGATTGCAGGCGATGGTGTACTGAATTGGGCCGAGGGTCTGGCCTGTGCCTACATCCAGCACAGAGACGTTGAGCGTAGCCGTGCCGTATGCCGTGCACGGACCGCTGATTGAGAGCGAGTTGCCGCCGAAGTCCTCGACACTGATGCCGGTGGCGCCGATTGCGAAGGGACTCCCGCTGGTGAGCGGGGTGGTATTCACCGTCCATGTGTAGTTAGCCTGGTCGCCGCCGGTCACGTTGAAGGTATTCGAATAATATTGGCCGATGGTGGCGGACGACAAAGCTCCGGCCGCGGGCAGGCCGCCGAGCGGCGACGGGTTGGTGACGGCCAGGGTATAGGTGTTGGGACCGGCGATATCTTGCCCGCTGTCCGTTCCCTTGATGACGAGGGTGATGGGCGTGGTCGCGTTGGGCTTGCCGCTGATAGCCAGTATGCCGCCGCTGTTGCTGGCGGTCAGATTATCGGGCAGCGTCCACGTAGTGCCGGCCGTAACCGTGCCGCCGTTGACGCCCACGCTGAAGGCATAGCTGGAGTTGCTGCCATTTGCGAGAGAGATCGACTGGTTGCTGTAGTTCTCCCCGGTGATGGCGCCCGGCAGGGCGGTGCCAGAGGCAGGATTCATCGTCAGCGGAATTGGCGGGCCGACAACAATGCTGTACTGGATTGCGCTGGTGAACTTGCCTGTAAGGGTGTCTGTCACCTTAACGGTGAAGTTAATGGTTTGGGCCGTGGAGGGCGCAGTTCCGCTAATGTACATCTGGCTGCCGGCCGGTGAGCCGCCAGAGGTGGTGTAGGTGAAGCCCGCTGCGGCCAATCCTGAATTCGTAATCGTCCAGGAATAACCTCCTCCGGGATAACCGCCGCTGCCGCCGGTGACGTTAATGTATCCAGCGTAGCTCCAGCCAAACGTAGCCGGCCCCGGCGTGGTAGAACTGGCCGCAGGCAGCGTGAGCGGCGCATAGATGGTGATCGTCAACGAAGACGAGGTCGCTGTGGCGCCTTTGGAATCCGTGACCTTCACCGTAAAGGTGGCGCTGCCGGGATTCAGCGTTCCAGGATTCGAGATCACGCCGGTGCTGGTGTTCAGGCTCAGGCCGAGAGCCGCAAGCTGCGTGCCGCCCGTAGTGACCGCCCAGGAGGAGTAGGTGCCTGAGCCGCCGACGGCCACCAACGGCTGCGAATAGGTGGCTCCAGAGCCAGAGAAACCGTATGGAAGCGTCGTGGTGGAGACGCTCAGCGAGGCGTTGATCATCACCGACATGGCGGAGGTAGCCGTATTGCCGGCCCCGTCGGAAACCGTTACCGAGAAGCTCTCGGGGCTTGCTGTAGCTATCGGCGTCGAGCCGGAGACAACTCCGCCGCCCGAAGCAGTCGTGCCAGTGGACAGGGACAAGCCGGCGGCTGTCAGGTTGGCGCCGCCCGAAGCCAGAGTCCAGGAATAGACTCCGTTGCCGCCGCTGGCCAACGAGACCAGGCTCTGATTGTAGGCCGTTCCCACTACGCCCGTGGGCAGCGTCGTGGGGGTCAGAGTCAGCGTCGGATAAACCGTGAAGTTGGCGGTGGCCGACGCTGCGGCGTAATTGCCGTAGGCGGCCTGATTGGCTTGCAGCCAAACCGTCCCGGCGGATGCTCCCGGATTGCTCAGCGTTACCAATCCGGTTGTGCTGCCGACCGTTGCGGGACCACTTGTGACAGAGTAAGTAATAGCGCCGCTCGAAACCGGACCTGTAGAATCGCTCGCAGTCACGCTGAAGGTCGGATTGCCGTAGGTCTTGTAAGTGGGAACCGAGGTAAATGTCAGATTTACCGACTCCGGCTGGATTGTCAGCGTTCCAGTGGCTGAGCCGGTGTAGTTTGCGCTCAGGCCGCCCGCCGCCGAGTTGATGGTTCCGGTGACGGAGTAGGTGCCGGCATTGGTCGGCGGTGTAGATGACGTCGGATAGGTCGTTGTGCCCGTGCCGGTATAGCTATAGGTCACACTAAGGCCCGATGGAGATGTAGTGGCCGAAGCGGAGATCGGCGAACCGTTGTAGGTCTGCGTCTGGCTGCCAATCGTAATCGTAGCCGTCGCCTGCTGGATCGTCAGCATTCCGCTTCCCGTGCCGGTGTAATTCGGGTTGCTGATGGTTCCGGCGACGGAATAGGTGCCAGCATTAGTCGGCGCGGTGGACGATGTTGGATAGGACGTTGCGCCGGTGCCGGTATAAGTGAAGCTCACCGTAAGGCCGGTGGGAGCGGTGGTGGCCGTGGCGGAGATCGGCGAGCCGGTATAGGTCTGCGTCTGGCTGCCTATCGTGACCGTGGCCGTCGCCGGCGAGATCGTCAGCGTTCCGCTTCCCGTGCCGGTGTAATTCGGGTTGCTGATGGTTCCGGCGACGGAATAAGTGCCGGCATTGGTCGGCGCGGTGGCGGATGGGCCGTAGCTCGTTGTGCCCGTGCCGGTATAGCTATAGGTCACACTAAGGCCGGTGG
>Ga0302319_10019725_pt1 | contig 12233 bp, 9 predicted proteins | sample Bog_T0_2_FD_203319 | JGI IMG/M metagenome (GOLD analysis project Ga0302319, IMG submission 203319) | Peat permafrost microbial communities from Stordalen Mire near Abisko, Sweden - Bog_T0_2 | ecosystem: Environmental > Terrestrial > Soil > Wetlands > Peat | place: Sweden: Abisko, Stordalen Mire... | reverse complement strand
CGACCGTAAGGGAGCGTTTGCCGGAAGCCGGTTTCACCAACTCGGTTAATAAGCACCCGGGGCTCGGCACATAGGCACTGGCATTTCGGCAAAACGTGCTGCGATCCCCTGCCGTGAGAGGCGTTACGTTTCCAGGGCGTAGTTGCCGCGCTTGGCGAGTTCGAGGTAGAGGCTCACCAGTTGCGCGACATTCGTCCGGATGTCGAACAGGCGGCAGGCTCGAGCCCGGCCTTCCCGGCCCATGCGGCGGCGCAGACCTTCATCCGCGGCAAGCTGCAGCACAGCCGCCGCAATCTCTCCGGGCTCGCCTGGATTCACCAGGAGTCCGGTTTCACCCGGGACAACAATCTCCGGGATACCACCGGCACGGCTCGCGATGACCGGCCGTGCGCAACTCATCGCCTCCGCGATGACAGCGCCGAAGGCCTCCTGCCAGCGCGACACCTGGACTACGACGTCGGCGGCGGAATGTGCCGCCCGCAAGTCCGGTACCAGGCCGGTGAACACGATGGCGTCGCCCCAGGAGCCTGCCTGCGCTTCGGCCCGGAATTCGGCCAAGTCGCGGCCATCGCCAACCAGGCACAACTGGATTTTCGGGTTCGTGGGGAGCCAGACGCGAGCCGCCTCGATCAGATCCCGAATGCCCTTCTGGGCGATCATGTGGCTGATCTGCATCACCACGAAGCTGTCCGGCCGCAAGCCGTACTCTTTCCGGAATTGCAGACCAGCCTGCGTGTCGGCCTGCAAAGTTGCCGTATCGACGCCGTTATGGATGCATTTCAGCTTAGAGGGCGCCACGTAGCCGAGGGTCTGGTGGCACCCACGGATGAATTCACTCACCGTTACCAGACGGGAAAGGGGGGCGGAGAAGATTCTCCCCAGCGCCCGTTTCGGCAACAGAGCCGGCCGGGGAACCCAACCCGCGGGCCGCGAGCTGTGATCGGTATTGAAGATGATGGGTACGCCGCGAGACCAGGATTCCCAATGGGCACGGTCGAGCGGCGAAATAAAGTGCGTGTGGAACGCCATGGGCCGCTCCGCCGCCAGCACCTGTCGTAGAATCCTCCAGACGCCCGCGCGATTGCCGCCCAGGTGGTGCGCCACGAGGCGCGCGCCGGCCGCCGACAAATATTCCCGTACCGGATCGGGCGGAGCTTCTTCGAAACACAGAACGCTGCTCCACCCCTGGCTCTTCAGTTGCAACGACAACTCGTAGGCAAACGTCTCCAGGCTGCCGATCCGCCGCGCATCGTGCTCAAACCAACTGACTACCGTGCGGCGACGGGCCGGCCTCCTCATCATCGCTAACGCCTCCCTTTGCGTAGGTTCCGTGTCTTCACTTCGTTGTGAGCCTTAATTGTACCGAGGATTGGAAGAACGCCGGCTCCGGGAAACAGAGCGGCCGGGGCGGTGGTATCGCGCCGTTACTTCTCTCCCATCACGGCCACGTGGAGAAGGCGCACCATGAGATAGGAGCGAGCCAGCGGTGTGCGCAGGCTCCAGGGCAGCCATTGGAGGATGGCTTCCAGCGCTTTCGCGGGCAGAAGCGGGAACGGATAGTGGTGTCCCTTGATCGTTCGCTCGATCCAGACCCGGCGGAAGCCGATGCGGCGGAACAGCTTCACCAGGTCCGTGATGGAATATTCTTTCAGATGCAGGCCGGTGGCTTCCCGGTCGAAGTCGCGGGAAATGTCATTCGGGCCGTACAGGCGATTGGGCGTGATGCAGTAGTAACGGCCGCCCGGTTTGAGTACGCGGTAGATATCTTTCAACTGGTCGACAACGTCATCCGGGTGAATATGCTCGATCACCTGATTGCTGTACGCCAGATCGACCGTATCGTCCGGCAGGGGCACCTCGCAACCCTTGGAAAGGAGGATCTGGAGCTTCTCGGAGGCCGGGATCCGCAAGGTTAACTCTTCGGACACTTCGAGGCCGTAAGCCTTCCGTACCAAGGGCGCAATACGCGTTGTCAGCGCGCAATCGCCCGCGCCGATTTCCAGGAAAATCGTGTCCGCGGTCAGGTGCCGCCGGAGCTGGCGGACCTGCCCTTGGAGTTGCCGCTCGCGCAGCTCGGTATTCTGCCTGGTCCATTGGGGGTGCAGCGGGAGGCGGCGGAAGAGTTCGTCGTACACGACAGCATACATCGCCGCCCGCTCCTCGCGGCGCGAATGGCGCAGCCGGTTCGCCAGTTCCTTTTCAATTTCGTAGTGCTCACGTAGATCTTCCGTGCTGCGCACAGCCATCTTCCTTGTCGCATGATATCACGGCAACCACGGATGCCTGCCGAGTAGGGGGGTGCTTAACCGAATTGGGGAAACCGGCTTCCGGCAAACGCTCCCTTACGGTCGCGGCTCTGTAAGTGGCTGCAAACATACGGCAAACCAATCGGAGCCGCGACCGTAAGGGAGCGAATTTGTCGACCGAGCGGCGAAATCCCCAAAACGGTTACGCACCCCGAGTAGGGTCTCTACTTGCCGGCCTGGTGTTTCGGCTTCGTGCCGGCCGGTGTGCCAAACGTCATTACCGGCGGGGAGACAATGTCTTCGGCGGCTTTCGGGTCGCCTATCGCCGGACCGTGCCATATACTGCTGCCGAACGTGGCTACGTAAATCTTGGAACTGTCCACAGGATCTGGAATCACCCGATGGCCGTCCTTAAAATTAAAGCCCTGGAGGTGCCACCAGGTCTTGCCGTGGTCGGGCGAGCGAAAGATCGCCGCTTCGAAGCCGGCCGCGTACAGAACGTTGTGCTGCTTGGGATCGACGGTCACGTCATAGATCCGCCGGCTCGCATTCAGCACGGGATTCCAGGTCATACCGCCATCGGTCGACAGGAAGACTCCACCCTGTTCGTTCCACTGATTTCCGGAATTCAACCTGCCCCACGCCGCCAGGTACAGGCGGGCGGGATCGTCCAGGTCTACGGCGATTCCCATAGGACCGTTCAAACCGGTGGGAAGGGGCAGCCTTTCCCAGTTCTCGCCGCCGTCGACCGAGTGGTAGAGCCAGCCGTCCCGGTCATTCCCGAATTTGCCGTCGCGCGAAATGCGGACCGTCACCAGGTACAGCACGCCGTCGCTCCCCATCGCCAACCGCCACGCCATAGGTTCCTGCCGGGGAAGACCGTTGTTCTTGGCTACCCAGGTCTTACCTCCATCCTGGGACTTGAAGACGCCGCGGCCCATACCTGTCACATAGAGAACGCGCGCGTCCGGGGGGCTCCGGGGATCGAGCAGAATATGGGTGGCAGCCATCTCCGGAAGTCCGGTGCCGGAGACGGACCAGGTTTCTCCGCCGTCGTTGCTGATCATGACGCCGCCCTGGAAACTCGCCGTCATCCCCCGGCTGTTGATCGTGCGCCACCTCGGCAGGTCGTGGTTCCCGCTCATGGCGGCCCAGACTCTGCCGCGCACGGCGGGGTCGAACTCCATCCAATAGGTGGTATTCCGCCATTTTGCCGGCACACCGTGGATGGTGGCGCTGAGCCAGCCTTTCCCGCCGTCGTAACTCTTGAACAGACCGGTGTCGGTGTAGCTGATGAACATGTGGTTGAGGTCGAAAGGATCGAAGTGTACGCCGTAACACGTGGTTACGTCCAGACCGGTGGTGGTGTAGCCTTTCTCGTCGCCCTGTGAATAGAGGGCGTCCCAGTTGGCGCCGCCGTCCACCGTTCGCATCACGCGTGCGAGGTCCGTCGTATAGACAATCTCCGGATTATGGTCGTCGACCGCCATATTGAGCGGTTGTTCGCCATAATCCGGGGAGAAACGCTGCGTGGTCCAGGAGTCGTGGACGTTGGGCGCGGCCTTGTCCGCTTCCTTCCATACCAGAGACCAGTGTTCGCCGCCGTCGGTGGTCTTGGCGACGCCCAGATACTGCTTGGGATCGCCGGGCAGCGTCAAGTGAAAGAAAGAAACGTAGATAACCTCGGGGTGATCGCGGCTGGTGGCAACCGCCTTGAACTCCACAGCCGTGTCCTTCTCAACCAGCTTCAATAACGATAGGGAAACCGGCTTCCAGGTCTTGCCGCCGTCGCGCGACGCTATGATGCCGCCTCCCGTCGCGATCCCGTTGTTCATCACATAGTCCTCGGCCTCGTAAACCACGGGCACGCCGCTACCGGGAGGCAGGCCGTAAGCCACGTCGTAGAATCCGGAAAATCCGGACTCTTCGCCGCGCCGGTAATCCTTTCCGTCCCAGATGCCGATATTGTTCTTGGTGATGAAGTAGATCGAGCGCCGGTTGCGAGGTGAAGTCGGGTCCACGATGATATTGCGAGTCTCATCGACAGTCCCCAGAAGCTTGCTATGCTTGCCGAGATCGTGAGACGACCAGAGCGAGATTCCGGCCACCCAGTAGATGCTGTTGGAATCGTCGGGATCGATGGCGAAAGCGGCCATCTCCGGACTCTCTCCCTCTGTCGTCGTAATGTTTGGCTCCGCCTCGTCGTCGTTGTACCAGTAGGCGGTTACCGAAGAGGGCTCGGGATAAAACAGCTTCCAGGATCGGCCGCGATCGTCGCTGTAAAAAGCGCCGGCGGCGCCGGCCAGCGCGAAAACACGATCCTTCAACTTGCGATCGAAATAAAACCTCGCGGTGGTGCGAAGGTTGAACTCGCGCCAGGTGCGGCCGCCATTCTCCGTGACAAAGCTGTCTGTCATATCGGAAGAGACAAAGGCGAGGTTGGGGTCGAAAGGGCTGATGGTGGGATGGTATGTCGTCCCGCCGCCGCCGGGGCCGATGATCGTCCAGGCATCGAGCCGCTCGGGCCGCGCCACCTCATGGTACCGGAGAATAGAATCGTCGCGCTTCTGGCAATAAATGTATTCGGTCAGGAGCCCGGCAGCCAGTGCCGATCCAGCCACCAGAATCGTCCATCGCCGTTTCACGACGTCCTCCCCGATCGCGGAAGCTCCATTCCGCCAGTTGCCGCGAAATCCAGCGGAGACAAGAACTTGGCCGCGTCTTGTTGCATAATATCACGGATGTTCCAGAGGCCCGTCAGCATCGCGGGCGGTCCGGCCAAGCCTAGTCCTGTGAGATATAGGACTTACGGACGCTCCTCGATCTGCCGCCGGCAAGTCTGCTCATGCTATTCTATTCATTCAGTTTAGAGTCCATGGGCCGATTTGGCCGTGGCATCATACAGGCTCCTATGACACCTTTGCACGCCCGGGTTCCCGCCAGAATTTGCGTCGCTGGCTGCGGCCACTGGGGCAAGAATCTGGTGCGTAATTTCCACCAACTCGGTCACTTATCCGCGATCTTCGACGTCGACGCGCAACGAGCCGAAGCTGTGGCTGCGCAATACCCGGGAGTGCGCGTCTTCCCGGCCTTCGAGCCGATGTTGGCGGACCCCGGCATCGATGCGGTGGCGATCGCCACACCGGCAGAACACCACGCGTCCATGGCCATCGCCGCGTTGCAGGCCGGCAAAGACGTCTTTGTCGAAAAGCCGTTGGCCCTTACCGTGGAGGACGGCCGCGCCATGGTGGAGGCTGCCCGGCGGCATCAACGGCTGCTGGTGGTGGGACATTTACTGATCCACCACCCCGCGATCAAGGCCATCCAGCAACTGCTGCAGGCGGGCGAATTGGGCCGGCTGGAGTATGTCTACTCGAACCGCCTCAGCATGGGTAAAATCCGCCAGGAAGAGAACGCGCTGTGGAGCTTCGCGCCCCATGATATATCGGTTATTTTGCGGCTTACCGGCCATGTGCCCATCGAAGTGACCGCTGTTGGGGGCACCTATCTGCAGCCGAATATCGCCGATGTGACCGTCTCGAACCTGCTCTTCGAGCGCGGCGTTCGCGCACATATTTTCGTCAGTTGGCTGCATCCTTACAAGGAGCAGCGGCTGGTGATTATCGGCAGCAAGAAAATGGTGGTGTTCGAGGATTCCCGGCCCACCGACAAGCTGATGCTCTTCGATAAGGAAATTGCCTGGAAGGATGGGCAGTTTCAGGTGACTCAGCCCAAGGGTACGCCGCTCCCCTTTGCCGCCGATGAGCCGCTGCGCAGCGAGTGCGGCCATTTTGTGGAATGCGTGGAAACGCGCTGCGACTCCCTCACGCCGGGCGAAGACGGCATCCGGGTGCTCGAAGTTTTGGAGGCATGCCAGCGTTCGCTTTCCTTGAATGGCCAGCCGGTAAGGTGCCAGCCCTCAAGCCAGGTACGGCCGGTTACCGTGTAAACTGATAGCGATGGAATACTTTGTTCATGAGTCCTCGTATGTGGACGAGCCGTGCGAGATCGGCGCCGGGACGAAGATCTGGCACTTCAGCCATATCATGAAGAACTGCAGGATCGGCGCCAACTGCAATCTGGGGCAGAATGTGTGCATCTCGCCGGATGTAGTCATCGGCAACAACTGCAAGATCCAGAACAACGTTTCGATCTATACAGGCGCCATTCTGGAAGACGATGTCTTCTGCGGACCATCCTGTGTGTTTACCAACGTCAATAATCCCCGATCGCAAATTCTGCGGCATCATCTTTACGAAAGAACTCTGATCCGCCGCGGGGCTTCCATCGGCGCCAACGCCACCATCGTCTGCGGCACTACGGTCGGAAGATACGCTTTTATCGGCGCCGGCGCGGTAGTGGCCGGCGATGTGTCCGATTATGCGCTCATGCTGGGAGTTCCGGCGCGCCGCAAGGGCTGGATGAGCCGTCACGGCCATCGCATGACCGAACCCAACGCGGCCGGAGAGTTCGTTTGCCCGGAGTCCAAATGGCGATATCGGGAGGTTCAACCGGAGACTTTGCGGTGCCTGGACTGGGACGAAGACGCGGCCCTCGGCAAGTAAATTGGAGGCTTTTATGACGCCCGTGACAGAATTGATCGAAAAGAGAAAAGTACCGTTGCTCGACATGCGGGCACTGCATCAACCGATACGGGAAGAGGTGCTGGCCGCGTTGGCTCGTGTCGTCGATTCCAACGCCTTCATCATGGGCGACGACGTGAAGCAACTCGAAAAATCGATCGCCGCGTACTCTCACTCCTCTCATGCCTTCGGCTGCGCTTCCGGTTCGGATGCGCTGCTGCTGGCAATGATGGCCGCGGGCGTGCAACATGGCGACGCGGTGCTCACCACGCCGTTTACGTTCTTTGCCACCGCCGGTTCCATCGTGCGTGCCGGCGCCACGCCGGTCTTCGTGGACATTGATCCGGCCACTTTTGACATCGATCCCCAGGCGCTGGCCGAGACCCTCCGGCACACGCCGCGAGCCAAGGCGATTATGCCGGTGCACCTGTATGGCGGTTGCTCCGACATGGACCCAATCATGGAAATCGGCCGCAGCCGGGGCTGCACCGTCATCGAAGACGGTGCGCAATCCATTGGCGCCGAGTACAAGGGCCGGAGGGCGCAAAGTATCGGCGACATCGGATGCATTAGTTTCTTCCCCAGCAAGAACCTGGGCGGCTTTGGCGACGGCGGCATGGTGCTCACCGAAGACGAGGGGCACGCCAGAAAGTTATCGGCGCTGCGTGTGCACGGCGCTCCCAAGAAGTATTTCCACGAGTGGGTGGGAATCAATTCCCGTCTGGATTCTCTGCAGGCCGCGGTGCTGCGTGTGAAATTGCAGTACCTGGACGCCGAGACGGCGGGGAGGCAGAAAAACGCCGATCGCTATCGCGCCGACCTGGCAGGCGCCGGCCTCGCCATCGGGCTTCCCGAGCCGGCTTCCTACCAGACCCGCCACGTCTACAATCAGTTCGTGATTCGCGCCCCGCGCCGCGACCAGCTCAAGGCCTTTCTGCAGGAGAGCGGCGTGGGCTCGGAGATCTACTACCCACTGTCCCTGCACCAACAGGTTTGCTTCCGCGATCTCGGCTACCGCGAAGGGGATTTCCCCGAAAGCGAAAAGGCGGCTCGCGAAGTTCTCGCCCTCCCGATTCACTCCGCCTTGTCGGCGCAGGATATAGATTACGTCTGCCAGCGGATTTGTGCATTCTATGCTTAGGCCCCGGTAACCGCCGGCCCTGCTAATGGCCCGCCGAATCCTTATCATTACCTACCTATTCCCTCCCAGCGGCGGAGTGGGACCGCCGCGCTATGCCGGGTACACCCGCCACCTCCCCGCCCATGGCTTCGAAGTCTCGGTCATAGCGCCCAAGAACCCGAATACTCCTCTTTACGACCCGGACTTACTGCAACAGGTCCCACCGCAAACCCGTGTGTATCGGGTGTTCAATCCCGGGGTGCCGTATTTTCTACGTGATCGGCTTTGGAGTAAGATCTCCGGGAACGCGGGCCGTCCGCCCGGTACGCCCGGCGCCGATTCCGGGATCGTACACGGAGGGAAGAAGCTTGTCAAAGAGGCCGTGCAGCGTTTTTTCAATCCAGACGTACAGAAATTCTGGGTGCCGTTCGTGCTGCGCCGCGCGCGCCGGGTAATCCGCGAGGAGGGAATCGGCACGGTCCTCCTCAACATACCGCCGTTCTCGCTTTTCGCCCTCGTTCCGCGGCTGAAGCGGGAGTTCCCCCAAGTGACGTGGATCACCGAAATCCGCGATGACTGGCTGGGCTATTATCTCCCCCACTTCGATTCCGCGCGAACCGATGCCAAGCAGCGGCTGGCGATCCGTTTGGAAGGCGCCGCCATGCGCGCCAGCGATTTCATCGTCGCCGTGACACCTGCCCAGCGCGACGCCATGAGGGCTCGCTATCCCGATCAGCCTGAGACGAAGTTTCTTTTTATACCCAACGGTTTCGACGCGGACCTCTATCGCGGCTTCCACCCTTCCCGCCAGGGTCGCAACAACCTGGTGATCACCTACTACGGCACCCTCTACGCCACGCGGCCTTACGACATCAGCCTCTTCCTCGAAGAACTGGATCGCCTGCCGGAGGAACTTCGCGCACGCGTGGAATTACGCTTTATCGGCCGCATCGCCGCGGAGGCGCAGGCCCAGTTGGAGGGCCGCAAATTCAAGCTGGTGAAGATGGGATTCTTTCCTCGCGCCGACGGAGTACGACTCCTCCAGGAGACCGACTACCTGCTGCTGGCCTCCAACGATCCCACCGCGCATGCGGGAAAGCTTTTTGACTACCTGGCCACCACGCTGCCGACCCTGGCTCTTTCCCCCCCGGAAGGCGAGGTAGGCCGCTTGCTTGCCGAGACTGGCGGCGGCGTGGCGGTCAAGGGCTCCGATGCTTCAGCCATCGGCAACCTCATTTTGGATGCCTTCAACCGGTTGGACGGCAAACCTCACCACTTTCCCACCCCAGACCCTGAGGCGATTGCCTCCTACGAACGACGGAACCTCGTCGCGAGACTCGTTCGCCTGACGGGAATCGGCGAGAGTTAAGCGAATGAAGACCGCCACGTAACTCCACTCCCTCACGGCCGTGGCTCTGTTCCGAGCCGCGCGCGGTCACGGAACTAGAAGAATCGCAGGGGAATGTTGTGAGAAGAGTAACCGAGTCCCAACGACGCGCTATAGATCAGGCGGTTATAGCCGGTGAAGGAATTACTGGTGTATTGGGTAGCATTCAACGAGGAAACGATGTTCAGCCAACTCACGATCTGCCGGCTCACGCCATACCATCCACTAATTTGGCCATAGCCGCCCTGAACATTCCCCAGGGAGAGCGCGGAGACATACGAAACACCAATATTCATACTCCATTTCCGCAGGCCGGTGTAACCGTATCCAGCTGCGGCCGTGGCAGCCCGCGATGTGAGGAACAGGCCGTTCCCCGGGGTGATGCCTTCCGCCACGGTGACGTAAGCCACGCCCCGCCGGAAGGACATCGAGAACCGGGCGCCGAAAGACGGGCTCCAGGTGAGATTGTGGTTTATGTAATTCGCCGCGGAAACCGGGCAGGGCAGGGGCAGACCATTGGGCCCCAGTTGGTTGGGGGGGCAGAGGATGGCGAGTATGATGGGATCGATGGGCACCGTTACTTCAAAACTGCTCTCCACCCGGGAGGCGCCGCCGTACATCGAGAACTCGGTGCCGCGGCTCAAGCGCAGCGATAAGCTGACATTGGCGCCTTGTACGTAGGCGCCGCCGAAGCTGTGCGTGTAGGAGTAATGGCTGAAGGTGTAACCACCCCCGATAGTGGCCCTGCGCGATACGCGATATTGCAGATTTCCAGTGGCGCTCTCGCCTTTGGCGCCATAAAGCAGGCTCGACTGCCGAATGTCCGCAAAGTAGCTGCCTCCCAGGGCAAGAGAAAGCCGCGCGGACTTCTGGATGATTAAGTTTGCCCCGCTGCTGGTGTAAATGGTGCGATTGTCGTAAAAATCCGTAGTCGGAATATTGCTCTGCGAGGGATCGAAGGGCACGGAGGAGTTCAGCGAAACGGTAGAGGGGGCGAATTGTCTAAACCATCCGGCGCTTTCCTGTAGTGAGAGCGAAATGTGCTTGGTAAACTGGTGCGTGAGGCCGAGCAAGAGTCCCTGTTGGAGCCCGTCGGCAACACTGGCTTTCGGATAGTAGCTAAAGCCTCCGCCATAGTTCAGCCCGAGATGAGTATGCCGCCATGTGTGTGCCCCGCTGACGCCGAAAACCACCCCCACTCCGTACGACGACAAATTTGCCAGTTGACCTTGCGCGGTCGGCGCGGAAACGCCGGCCAGCCCGTTGGTATAAGTGCCCGAAACAGCCACCGAGAAGTTAAAATCGACCTTCGGCGCGATCATCGCTGCCGGAGCTTCACCGCGCGAGAGGATTGCCGGCCCCGCGTACTGCGCCCAAGCAGGCAACGCCAAGCCAAGCAGGACAAAGAAACGTAACAGCTTCAATCGAGTATCCTCCGAGATCGCCAAGAAAAGGCCCCAACACCAAATCAAAGTCTGACGCGCGGGTCTGCGGCCTGTCAAGCTGCCGATAGAGGAATTCGCCGTGACCATGGTTCATGCGTCCTCGAAAACAAAAGGCGTGCCTTCGGGAAGTCCTTTGCTTTCAATCGAATTGGCGCAAGTCGCGAGAGCGTGGCGTGGTCGGCCCAGGCGTAGCCTAAGGCACTTGTTTTCAGATCCGGTTCTTGACCGGTGGCCGGGAGTAAGACCGCCACCCAGAGGGAAGTCGGTTTCCAGCTCCCCGGGCCGCCCTGCTCAGGCCGCCTTGGGACGGCCTTCGCGCACGTCGACAATTACCGATGTGGTAATCGCCAGATTCTTGGGAGGAGCGAATTCCAGGCACATGCCGCGGCCGATAAAGCGTTCCTTCAACATGGATCCGCCCCAGGTGGAACCGTGGATATCGACCAGAACCGGCTCCGGACAGAAAACCGGGTGGCCCGAAATGAGCCCTTGCCCGCAACCTTGATATTGGATTGTGTATGCGCGGTTCTGCGTGCGCACCTCCAGAACCGTCCCCGGAACGACATCCTGCAAATGCACCCCGCCCTCAATCTCCGATTGCACGATCCGGCTGTTGAGCGCGTCGCAAAGGTGCGGGCTGGGGAGGAATAACGGCAGGCTGTCGCAATTGGTCATGTCCAACAATCCTTCGGTACCGCCTGAGCCAAAACAACGCTCTATGGCCATTTTGCCATACCCGGCGAGTTATCCGGAAGTCAATTTCTTCCCCCCGGTGAGGGGGCCGGTACTGAATCATGCGGGGGCAGCGCCGAACAGGGAGCCGGCAACCCTTTCCCACTACCGGTCGTAGTATATGATACATTTACTTTGATCACCTTTTTGGTTCACACCTGTCAACGGGGGTTTTGGAGAGGATACCGTATGCTCGTAAACTGTTTGTCCCAGCGCAGGCCCAAGCTCTTGCTTGTGGCTGTTGCCTGCCTGGTTTTTTCCGGCCTACTCATGGCCCAAGGGCGGCGAGGCGGCGCTGGTGCAGCTCCGCTCATCAACCAGAGTAAAGATCCGCTATTACAGGGGTTTCAATTCCGATCCATCGGTCCCGCGGTCATGATGGGCCGCGTCGACGATATCGTGGGTTCGGAACAGGATCCCATGACCATGTACATTGGCTTCGCCACGGGCGGTCTTTGGAAAACCACGGACGGTGGCATTCACTGGAAATCGATGTTCGACGAGATGGAAAACGAATCCATCGGTTCGGTCGCCATCGCTCCTTCCGATAAGAACGTGGTTTACGTCGGCAAGGGCGAGGGCAACAACCGGCAAAGTTCGTCCATCGGCGACGGCGTGTGGGGCACCACCGACGGCGGCGATCACTGGACCTACCTCGGGTTGAAAGAGACCCAGTCGATTCAGCGCGTCGTAGTGGATCCGAAAGATCCCAAGATCGCC
>Ga0302319_10019723_pt1 | contig 12234 bp, 13 predicted proteins | sample Bog_T0_2_FD_203319 | JGI IMG/M metagenome (GOLD analysis project Ga0302319, IMG submission 203319) | Peat permafrost microbial communities from Stordalen Mire near Abisko, Sweden - Bog_T0_2 | ecosystem: Environmental > Terrestrial > Soil > Wetlands > Peat | place: Sweden: Abisko, Stordalen Mire... | reverse complement strand
GCGGTCTCCAAGGGATCCGTTGAATTGAAAAGGCCCGGACACAGCCAATGCCAGCTATGTCACGCCGACGCCTTCAAGCCCGAAAGTAGAGGCGATACTAAAGCAGATCTGATTTGCTCCCAATGTCACGCTTCGGCGGTCAACGCCAACCAGAACGACGTCCTCCGTTTTCCACCGAAACGCAACGTCAGCCTGCTCATCGACTTTCCACACGCGAAGCATGTCGATCCGCAAGTTCGAATCGATTCGAAAACCGGATTCAGGGCCGATTGCACGTTCTGCCATAAATTCACGGCGCAAGGAGACAACATCTTGCCCGCGCACACGCAATGCGCGGCCTGTCATTCCCAACCCGGCATGAAGCCCGAGTTGAGCAAGTTCCTGCGGACCGCGGGTTGCCGCGGCTGCCACAATCCCGAGGAGTTGGATCAGCCTCGCCTGGCCGTTGCAAATGTTTGGGACAAAATTCGCTTTTCTCATGCTACTCATTTTGAAGCCCGTCCGGACTTCAAGATGGATTGCACCACTTGCCATACGGAAGTCCCTAAAAGCGCCACTCTCGTGAACGCCAAGGCCACTCTGCCTCGCATGGTGGATTGCGCTTCGTGCCACGATACGTCAAAGAAAATCGCCGCCGCTCATCGAACTTCGAACTGTGCGGCTTGCCATCTCGATGCCTTAACCACCACCGCCAGCTTCGTGCCGACGAACTTCAACCGCAACGTCAAACCGGCCTTTCACACCGATGCGTTTCGGCAGAATCATGCGACCATGGCCGGCGCCGCCGACGCAAAGTGCTTCGCTTGCCACCAAAATAGCCTGCCTTCGGCGAGCGCCAAACAGCAATGCGTGTCGTGTCACTTGATCATGAAGCCGATGTCCCACACCGCCCGCTGGCGGGACGACATTCACGGCAAGTACGCCGCCCTGGACCGGCAAACCTGCGCTACCTGCCATGCCGCCGATTATTGCAATCGCTGTCACAACGAAACCCCCGCCAGCCATGTGCCGCTGCCGCTATTCAAGAATGGCGGCCACGCCAATCTGGCCATGCTGAACGAACGCTCCTGTCTAACCTGCCATACCTATCAGAACACCTGCTCAGAGTGTCACGCGCGCGTTACTCAGACCGGCAAGCCCGTGCAAGCCATTCATAAATAGCGTCACCGAACCACTTGCAATGTGAACGACTGCCGGGCTTCGCGTCCGGCAGCGTCACGTGCCGTCAACGTATATTCGGTCGTTTTGCGCGGGTGCGTTTCCAGGCACCGGCTGAGCGACGGCCCTACGTTGTCAAGCGGCGGGTCGATTTTCACTTCTTTAGCATTCGAGACACCATAGCAGACCAGCGTCTTTTCGCCCGGTTTCACAACCCCTGGGCTGGCGTAGAAAGTCAGGATCTTAAGGCTGCCGCCGCCCAACTCACGCACTACCGCTTCGTCGCGCTGCGCCTCTTGTTGTTTTTGGGCTTGCTCGGCTTCCGCCGTAGCCCGGTGTCGCGACCACAGCGTCCAGCCCGCATACAATGCAGCCGTCAACATCGCTGCGCTGGTATACGGCAGCAGGGTGCGAAAAAATCGGGAAGCGTTCAGCGGTTCAGCCATCGCGTTCGTCCTACAACCTAGTTTATGACGCTGTTAACACAGGGCTGGCCGGACCGTCTTTCAAGTCGGAGGTTCACGATGTTGCACCGATCTTTCATCGCCGGCTGGCTCACCTGCGCAGCCGTTTCAGTAGCTTTTGCGGGGCCGCCACTCATCTGCCACCCGCATGACATAGGTTCCGCCAAATCCTTGCCATGGACCAATGACGGAACTAACCAGTGGGACAATCCCGATCCTGCCTACCCCGTCCGTCAACTCAGCGCCGACACGCTCCGTTTGCTCCAGCCGGACATGCCGGTTACGGTTCGAATGGAGACGCTGCGCCGCGCGGCGATCTACGGCCTGCGGGATCACGCCGTGGCGTCGGAGTTGCTGGCTGCGCTCGGCAGGCGCGCAAAGGACGGACAGGATGCTCTGGCGTCTTTCGACTACGGCTGCTTCCTGGCCTCGCTCCATCAAATGAAGTGGTGGTATAAGGAGGATCTGACCGGAGGACAAGATGGCGCGGAGTACCTAAAGATCGCCGCGAGTCTAAAGAACGACTCAGCCATTGTTTCGGCATTGGCGCTCGTTCAAACCGCTAAGTGACGGCGCCTATTTCGGCGTGGCTATTAGAGGGGTGGGGCCTTAGTCGAGCCGGTTAAAGGCCTACCCCTCCCAAAATAGTTGGGCGGCCGGGCCGTGACTTGTCCCGCCAATAGATCGTCTAGCGACGGAGAGATGTCACTATTCTTTCCCTAAATGCACGACAGCTAACTAACATCTCATTGGCCCCCCGCTTGCTCCCTGATTGCCATGCTGGATCCAATTTCAAATCGGGTTGCTCAATACATGGATCTGCTCAGTGCCAGACAGAAATTGGTAGCGTCCAACATGGCCAACATCGATACCCCTGGCTATAAGACTAAGGATATAGACTTTCAATTTGAGTATATGAGTCTGGCCCAAGGCGGATCGCCGAATGTTAACGAGGTCCCAGGCCTGACCGTCAAAAACGATGGCAATAACGTCAGCCTCGATCGGGAGGCGCGGCTTCTCTCGGAGAACGCCATGCGCTTCAACCTGGCCGCCAACCTGATCCAGAAGCAGGTGTCGATGGTGCGCTCGGCCATTCAAGAGGGCAGATGAGTCTCTTCTCAGTACTCTCCGTCAGCGCATCCGGTATGTCCGCCCAGCGTACCCGGGCTGAGTTGTTGGTGGAAAATCTGGCGAACTCCGAGACCACTCGGACTCCCGCCGGCGGACCTTATCGCCGCAAAGATGCGGTCTTTTCCAGCACTCCCACTGCCTCGCCGTTCTCGGCGGTGTTCCAGACCGAAATGGGCGAAGGGGTCTCCGGCGTGGAAGTCTCCGATATCGTCGAGGACACCCGCGATCCCGAGCGGCGCTATCTTCCCGGCCATCCGGACGCCGACGCCAGCGGGTATGTCGCTTTCCCGCGCATGAATCCTGCCGAGGATATGGCGGATCTGATCAGCGCTTCGCGTGGGTTCGAGGGCAATGTAGCCGCCATGAGCGCCATTAAAAGCATGCTTCAAAAATCGATTGACTTAATGAAGTAGCCCGCTATGACATTTCCAATCGCTGCCGTTCGCCCTATCTCGCTCGATTCCATCGCCGCAGCTCTGCCTCAAAAAGCAGCTGCCACGCCAGGAGCTTTTCAATCGTTCCTCACCAATGCCGTCGGTCAAGTCCAACAGGCGCAGGAAAACGCAGATAACGTCACAGAGAACTTCCTGTCCGGAGGGAATCAGGAAGTTCACCAAGTGGCCATGGCGGCCACCCAAAACGAACTCTCTTTCGACATGTTCATGCAAGTGCGAAACAAGATCGTTTCAGCCTATCAAGAAGTCATGAAGATGCAGATGTAGTCCAGCCTGTACATGGATCAGCTCAAGAAATTATTTGCCAGCCTGAGTCTTAAACAGCGCGTCTCCATAGGCGTAGCCGTCATTGCGGTAATCGCTTGCCTGGTGACATTCGCGCGTTGGAACCGCGAGCGCGATTTCAAACCGCTATTCTCCGAACTGTCGCAAGAGGACGCCGCTGCCGTGGTCGCCAAGGTGCGCGAGGGTGGCACGGAATTCCGGCTGTCTGACAACGGATCCACCGTTCTGGTCCCCTCCGCCAAAGTTGCGGAGATGCGCTTGCAGCTTGCCGCCGCGGGCGTTCCCAAAAGCGGACGCATCGGCTTTGAATTGTTCGACAAAACCAATTTCGGCGTCAGCGACTTCACCGAGCAGGTCAACTATCATCGGGCGCTCGAAGGCGAGTTGGAGCGGACCATTATGGCTCTGGCGGAGGTTGAACAGGCCCGGGTTCATATCACTTTCCCGAAGGATTCCGTCTTTGTCGAATCGAAACAGACGGCCAAGGCGAGCGTACTGGTGAAATTGAAAACCGGCGCTCATTTATCCCCGCAAAACGTTATGGCGATTGCCCAGCTGGCGGCCAGCGCCGTCGATAGCTTGACCCCGGAGGCTGTGTCGGTGGTCGATATGCGGGGAAATCTTCTCAGCCGACCCCGCAAACCGGTTTCCCCGGACGGGTCCGATCTCGACGACTCCGGTCTCGAGTATAAGGGCAAGATCGAAAAGGAACTGCTCACCAAAATCAATACCACCTTGGAACCACTGCTTGGAGTGGACAAATTCCGGGCCGGCGTATCGGTGGAGTGCGATTTCACCAGCGGCGAACAGAGTGAAGAAACATTCGATCCTACCAAGTCCGTGATGGTCAATTCTCAAAAAACCGAGGATATCAGCGGTAGCACAGCGAGCGCCGGTATTCCCGGAACCGCCTCGAATCTTCCGCGGCCGGTCGCCAAACCCGCCGGGGCGGGGAACTCGGTGACGCGCCGGACCGAAAATATCGCGTTTCAATCCAGCCGCACCATCCGCAAGATGCGCCTGCCCCAAGGGTCGATTAAGCGCCTGTCGGTATCCATCCTGGTCGACAATCTCGTGCGCTTCGAAGGCTCGGGAAAAAAGCTCAAACGTATTCTCGAGCCGCCGCCGGCGGATCGAATGAAAGCCATACACGATCTGGTGGCCGGAGTCATCGGCATGTCCGCGGATCGTGGCGATCAAGTGGTGGTCGAAAGCCAGCCTTTCGAGGCCACCCGCAACTGGGAACCGCCGCCGTCCGCGGACACTCCGGCGGTTCCCCCTTCCGGTGGCCCATCGTGGCTACAGAACATAAAGAAGAACAAAATGCTGCTTATAGGCGCCGCAGGCGGAGCATTTCTGCTATTCGTCCTCATTGCCGTAGTAGCTTTCAAGCTGCTCCGCGGCAAGAAGGCCGCGCACGTCGAGATCAAGGGTCAAATTGCGGCGTCTCCCGAAGAGGCCGCGAAGGCTGCCGCCGACGAGATCACTAAGAAAATGGAAGCCCAACTGGCCGAACAGGCTGCCCTCCGCGAGCGCAATACCACCGAGGCCTTGGGAGCCCTCAAGCTCGCGCCGGTCACCACCAAGAAAGGCGAAGTGCTGACCCGGCATATTCTCGACGAGGTGAAAAAGGATCCCGTCGTGATAGCTCAGATCATCCGTTCCTGGGTGAGTGAAGGGGCCAACAAGCAATGATCCAAAACGCCGAACCCCCGGCAGCTTTATCCGGTGTCCGCAAGGCCGCGATCTTGATGATCTGCCTCGGCGAGGCCGCCGGCTCGGACCTGATGAAACAGATGGACGAGGACGAGATTCAAGAGATTGGACGCGAAGTCGCCCGCATCCCCAACATTACCTCCGAAATGGCGGACGATGTTCTCGAAGAGTTCTACAACATGACCGTTGCGCACGATTACGTCCTGAAGGGCGGACTCGATTATGCGCGCAAGATCCTGATTAGTGCGTTCGGCCCGGAGCACGCCAAGAAACTACTAGATCGCTTGGTGAAAGCACTGGGCGCGGAGTCTGCCAGTTTCGACAGCCTCCAAAAGGCCGACCCTCAACAGCTGGCCAAGTTCATTCACAACGAGCATCCGCAAACCATCGCCCTGGTCCTCTCTCACCTCAACCCTTCCCAGGCGGCGGGCCTGCTGGTTTCACTGCCCAGCGAGATACGCCCGGACGTAGCGCTGCGGATGGCGAACCTCGATCAGATCTCGCCCGAAATCATTTCCAAGATAGCCGGGATTATCGGCCAAAAGCTAAAGGCGCTCGGCGAGGTCAGCCGCGAATCTTATGGCGGTGTGCGAGCTGTTTCGGAAATGTTCAATCGCTTGGATTCCAGCACCAGCAAGGAGGTTCTCGACATCATTGAACACTCCGATCAGAACCTGGTGGAGACGATCCGCCATCTCATGTTCGTCTTCGAGGATCTGCTTTTGCTGGGACCGGAGGCAGTGAAAGAGACTTTGGCCAAGGTGGATCGCAAGATCCTCACAGTAGCTCTGAAAGGCACCAGCGAGCAACTCAAGAATCACTTCCTGGAGGCGATGTCACAGCGCGGGGCGGAGATGCTCCGGGACGACATGGACTCCATGGGCCCAGTCAAAATCAAGGATGTCGAAGTCGCGCAGCAACAGATCATAGCGGTAGTGAGGCAGTTGGAGAACGACGGCACGATCAGCCTCAAGGGAACCACCGGCGAGCAGTATGTCGTCTAAGCTGGTCAAGGGCGGGCTGGCCGGCGCGCAGGAGATTGCCTGGTGTACCCGCGCCACCTCCGCGCCGGCTCAGCCACAGGACTTCGCTCCCTCTTCACCCACCACTCCCGCCCCGAAGCAAGTCATCGAAGAAAACGGAGAAATCGAGGAGGTCCGAAAACAGCTTCATGCCTGCCAGCAACATAGCGAGGTGCGGGTGACGGAAGCCCACAAGAAAGGCCTCCAGGTTGGCCTTCAGCAGGGACTTCAGCAGGGCGACGCGAACGCGCGGCAACAACTGGGCGCACAACAGGACGCGTCTCTGCAGCGTCTGGCCAGAACCATCGAGGAGATCTCTGGAATGCGCCAGCGTTGCCGGGCCGCCGCTGAGCAAGACGTGGTCAAGCTGGCGCTGGCCATCGCCCGGCGGGTGGTTCATCGCGAACTGACGGTGGACCCTTCGGCCATTCTCGGCCTGGTCAAAGCGGCATTGGGGAGCTTGGATATGCGAGAGTTACACCGCATCCGAATTCACCCTGGACAAGCCGACGCCGTACGACTGCAACTGGAAAAAATGGGGCTACCTCAGCGCTGCGAAGTGGTGGCCGATCCGTCGCTTGAGAAAGGAGCGGCCATTCTGGAAACCAATTACGGGACCGTAGACGCCTCGGCTGAAACCCAACTCCAGGAGATTGAACGAGGATTCGCCGATTTGGTGATCCACGCGAAATGAAGCTGCAAGAATATCTGGACAAACTGGAGCGCATCGCCACACACCGGCTTACCGGCACGGTTACCGAAATGATCGGCCTGCTCATCGAATCGAGCGGTCCGGCCGCCGCGATCGGTGACTTCTGCGAGATTCGCACCCGGAGCGGCCGCACCGTCCGCACCCAGGTTATCGGATTTCGCGATGGGAAAGTTATGTCCATGCCGCTCGAAGAAACCGACGGTTTGCACCTGGGCGATCTGATCGCCGCCCGCAAGGACGATGCCCGCATGGAGGTTGGCCCGCAGTTGCTGGGGCGCGTTCTGGACGGGTTTGGCCGTCCGCTCGATTCGCTTGGTCCTATCGGCGCCACTGCCACGTACGACCTGTATGCCACCCCTCCGGGTCCGCTCGACCGCGAGCCGATTCAGGAAACCTTAATCACCGGGATTCGAGTCATCGACAGTCTGCTCACTTGCGGCAAAGGTCAAAGAATCGGGATTTTTGGAGGGAGCGGAGTAGGGAAGAGCACGCTGTTAGGCGCGATGTCGAGAAACAACTCGGCCGACGTTAGCGTTATCGCGCTGATCGGAGAGCGGAATCGCGAAGTGCGGGACTTCATCGAACACGATCTCGGCGCCGAGGGGCTAAAACGATCCGTGCTGGTGGTGGCGACCTCCGACCGTCCCGCTCCTCTGAGAATCCGGTCAGCGTTTGTGGCTTTGGCGGTGGCCGAATACTTTCGCGATCAAGGCGCCAACGTGCTGTTGGTCATGGATTCCGTGACCAGGCTGGCGATGGCGCAGCGGGAAATTGGACTTGCTGCCGGGGAGCCTCCCAGCCAGAAGGGCTACACTCCCTCGGTCTTCAACCTGCTGCCCAAGATCTTCGAGAGGGCCGGACGGTTCAAAAAGGGTTCAATTACCGGCTTTTTTACCGTTCTGGTGGAAGGGGACGACTTCAACGAACCGATCTGCGACGCGGTCCGTTCGATTCTCGACGGACACGTGGTGCTGTCGCGGCAGTTGGGAAATATGGGTCACTATCCGGCGATCGACGTACTGCAGTCCGTCAGCCGGCTGGCGTCCCGGCTGGCAACTCCCGAGCAGAAGCAGGCGGCCCTGAAAATCCGCGAAGCGATGGCCACTTATCAACGGTCGGAAGACCTGATCAACCTGGGCGCCTATGCCTCGGGCGCCAATCCGCGGCTCGACGCCGCCGTCAAGTCACGGCCGTTGCTGATGGATTTCTTAAAACAGGACTCGTCCACCAATGCCGGCCTGGACGATACTCTCCTAAAATTGCAAGTTCTGGCCCAACTGGTGGGATAAATGAAAGCCTTCAACTTCTCCCTGGAACAAGTCCGGCGCTGGCGGAACGAACAAGCCGATGTAGAAGATCTGAAACTACAAAAGATCGACGGCGAACTCCATGCGCTGAACGCTTCCGCCGAGCAGGTTCGTGCGGAAGCCGACCAGGCTTGGCAGACCGTAATGGGAGGCGCCAGCGTTGTTAGCCACGAGTTGTCCCAGTTGGACGGATTTCGCGATTATGCGCGGGCTAAGCTCAAACAGCTAGCCGAGCAGACCGCGGAGTGTGAAAAGCGCGCCGGCGTTCAGCGCCAGAAACTAATCGAAGCCCGGCGGCAGTTCGAACTGCTGGATAGGCTCAAGAAAAAGGCGCTGGCCGAATGGCGGTTAAGCCGGGATAAAGAACAGGAAGAAGCAGCGGCTGAACTTTACCTGGCGAAGCTGTCGCGAGACCGCGATTGACGGAACCCGTCTTGAGAAAACCGGCGAATTCGCTGGTCTTTTTGGTTAGCCCGGGAAAGGTCGCTATTACCTTCTCATCGGGATCCTCGATCACATAAAACGGGATCGCGACAGTCTCAAACTTCTTCTCTTCCAACCGTTGATTCTCTTCCGAGACAGCATCGCTGCCGTCGGTAAAGAGATCTACCAACACATAGCCCTTCAGCAGGCTGCTGATCTCAGGCTTAGGAAACATGTTGGCCTTCATCCAATGGCAATTCGTGCAAGCGTAGCCGGTAAAGTTGATGAACACCAGCTTGTTTTCCCGGCGCGCTTGGGCGAGGGCTTCGCGATACTGATTCTTCAACCACGGCTGCGCGCCTTCGCCAGGGGACGCCGCGGGACTGAACAGGTTGGCCGTGGCCGCCGGAATGTAGGCGTCCAGTTCACCCAATTTGGCTCCGAGCATACCGGGCAGCAGGCTGATGGCGAAGATCAAAAATGCGGCTCCGGCCAGCATTCTTCCTACGCCCAGATGCTCCTCAGGCTTGATCCCTTCCAGCCTGAGAAATCCGAGCAGGTACAACCCCGGCAAAGCGAACAGGACCACCCATGCAGCCAGAAAGACTTCGCGCGAGAGAAAATTGGTCTGGAGCACCTGGTCGATATTGCTCAAATACTTGATAGCCGCCGCCAGCACTATGAATCCGAGCACTACCTTCACGCGCATCAGCCAGCCGCCGCTCTTGGGCATTTTCTGAAGATAGGAGGGGAACAGCGCCAGCAGGAAAAACGGCGCCGCCAAACCCGTCGCAAAAGTCAGCATTCCGAGCACCGGCCGCAGACTGTTCGACTGCACCGACGCTACCAGTAACGGTCCAACGATCGGTCCCACGCAAGCGAACGAAGTCAGCGAAAACGTCAAGCCCATCAGCAGCGTTCCCAGATAGCCGCCGCGCTGCGAAGCTTGGTCGAGCTTAGTCAACAATCCCGAAGGCAGCGTCAGTTCGTACGCCCCCAACAGGCTTAAACCGAAGACCACAAACACTATGACAATGAACCCATTCACCCACGGGCTGGACCCGAGTTGGACTACCCCGAAGGGCCCGGCGATGGCCTTCGTCAGCAGTCCCAGGCCTGTGAACAGCACAATAATTCCAAGGCAAAACACGAACGCCTGGATCAGGCCTTCACTTTGGGCTTTGTTCTCCCGCTTCAGAAAGTAGGAAACCGTAAAGGGAATCATCGGGAACACGCAAGGCGTAAAGATAGCAGCGAGTCCCGCTCCAAAGGCAATCAATAGGAACCGGCCCAGATCGGGATCGCTTTCCAACGGCTTCGTTTGTCCAACGGGCTTCGAGGAGGCCGCCGGCGCGGAGGCGATGTCGAAGAACCCCGCCGGGATTACCACCGCTCCATTCGCGGCGGCCGGATCGATAGTCAGAGTAGCCGTTGCAGTCTTGGTCCTCGGCGGCAGGCACAGCCGATCGTTGCAACACTGATAGCGTGCTTTCGCAGTCAGTTCAACGGGACCCTTGGGCGCATCCGGCTTGAGCTGAATCTGCAGCAGAAAAGGCGCTTGATCTTGGAACGTCTCCGTGTCCAACTGAAAATTAGGATCGAATTTACGTTCCGGCTTGGACTGGAACACGTTAACTCCAGCAACCGCCGGATTGTCGGCTAACGAAAGTACAGTCGGGATCGGGCCGCCTTTGGGGGTGGTCGGCGAATACAAATGCCAACCCGGTTCGATCTTGCCAATGAACTTTGCGAGAACGGAGCTACCTGGCGCGGCGGATGCGGCATCGAAAGTAAGGGTCCACTGAACTGGATCCTGCGCCGCCCCGAAGAGGGGTGCGGCAAGCAAACATAGCCCGACCGTGAGACGTTTCATGTTAATCCGCCGACTTGGAACCAGACGACCACTTCCCTAGTTCTGCCCCAATCCGCTCGTTGATGCCGCCGCCCGAGAACTCCGCCGCAACCCGGATGGCGTTCTTGATGGCGTTGGCGTTGGAGCGGCCGTGGGCGATGATACAAACTCCCTTTACACCTAAAAGAGGAGCGCCGCCATACTCCGAATAATCGATCCGCTTCTTGAATTCTTTGAAGGCATTGCGAGCCAGCATATAGCCCAACTTGCGTGTTACGGTGGCTTCGAGAGATTGGGTCAACATCTTGCGAACCATGTCCACCAATCCCTCGCTCACCTTTAAAGCCACGTTCCCGATAAAGCCGTCGCAGACGATTACATCGGCCCCGCCGCTATAAATATCGCGGCCCTCGACGTTGCCGATGAAGTTCAACGCCAAGGATTTCAAAAGGGGCGTCGCGGCGCGAGTCAGGTCGTTCCCTTTGCTCTCTTCTTCACCGATGGACAGGATGCCTACGCGCGGCCGGAGGTTGCGGAAAATGACTCGCGAATAGATCTCGCCCATGACGGCAAACTGCGCCAGCATGTTTGGAGTGCAGTCGACGTTAGCCCCGATATCGACCAGAATCACGGGAGTGCCTTTCAGCGTAGGAAACGCCGACGCCAAGGCTGGACGGTCCACCCCTGGTAGCATGCCCAGGGTCATTTTGGCGGTAGCCATCACAGCTCCGGTATTTCCCGCGGAGACTGCGCCATGGGCCGCGCCCTCGCGAACCATCCGCGTGGCAACGCGAATGGAGCTATCCCGCTTATTGCGCACCGCCTTCGCCGCGCTGTCGTGCATGGTGATCTGCTCGCTGGCGTGTTTGACCTCAATGGGGAGATCGCCCAAGTCACCATACGTCGCCAGTTCCTTGCGGACAATCTCCTCGCGGCCCACCAGCACCACACGCACGTCCAGAGATTTTACAGCGCGAATGGCGCCTTCGACCTCCGCCTTCGGCGCGTGATCGCCTCCCATGGCGTCCACCGCGATTGTCAACATGAACGCATGCCCTCCCGGATGGCGGTTGGCGGCAAGCTTACTCGGCCGCGACTTCGATTACTTCACGGCCTTTATACTGGCCGCAGTTCGGGCAGGCCCGGTGGGGTAGTTTCGGTTCGTGGCAGTTCGGACACTCGGAGATCCCGGCGCGATGCAGGTGGTCGTGGGCGCGGCGGGTAGATGTTCGCCTCTTAGAGTGGCGCCGCTTTGGATTAGGCATATCAAATTCCTTTCGTCGTTAAACTTTTCAGCGCCTCCCAGCGATCGTCCCCAGACTTCGTCTGGCAACCGCAAGGGGCGAGATTCCTGTTCTGCCCGCACTGGGGACAAATTCCCCGGCACTTTTCGTCGCAGACCCTCTGCATGGGCATGGAGAGCAGAATATGCTCCCGCAAAATATCCTTCAATTCCAGGCCGCCGCCTTCATAGAAAGCCAACTCAACTTCGCCTTCATCAAGTTCCACCTCGTCGGCCGAACGGTGCGGATTCGCCGGGGCGGCCGGCCGGTAGAACAGATCGAAATCCGATTCTATCGGATAGTGCGCCGACTCCAGGCAACGGTCGCAATCCGCTTCCATCGTCACCTTCAAGCGGCCTTGTATCCGAATTTCGCCCAGCGTGCCCGCCACCAGTTCAGCCGACCCTTCCGCTTCCAATGGCGCTA
>Ga0302319_10019721_pt1 | contig 12235 bp, 11 predicted proteins | sample Bog_T0_2_FD_203319 | JGI IMG/M metagenome (GOLD analysis project Ga0302319, IMG submission 203319) | Peat permafrost microbial communities from Stordalen Mire near Abisko, Sweden - Bog_T0_2 | ecosystem: Environmental > Terrestrial > Soil > Wetlands > Peat | place: Sweden: Abisko, Stordalen Mire... | reverse complement strand
GACCACCGACTCAAACATGTTCGTAACCGGCGGCCGGCCCGCGATGATGCAGCGCATCGCAATGCCGCTCGCCTGCGCGATCGCTCCGGCGATGGCCAGCGCGATGCCGGCGGTCGTGAGGAGTTTCCCTTTGTTCGCATTGGCAATCAGCAAAACGATGAACGCCACGAAGTAGATCACCACCGCCCACATGAAGAGCTGGAGGTGATTGTAATTGTACTCGAGCTGCAGCATCGAGTCCGTGGGATAGCTGTCGGGATTCAGCGTCCGCAGCGCGCTGCGCAACCGGGCGGCGTGGACGCTGAAATCGAAACCGTCGCTGGTATTATACGCCTGCGCCATCAGGCTCAGTTCGTCCATCGCAGCCTTGTACTGCGCCTGGTCGTAGGCATCGTTCTCCGGGGTCGGGACGGCCCAGTGGTCGGTCGTCGCGCCCTGCGGCGGGGGGACGATGGCGAAGGCCGAGTTATCGAGGATGTGGCCGAGCGATTCCATCCGCGTGCCGAGCGACTCCGCCTCTTTCAACTCCCGCGGCACATCCTTCTGCTGCTGCTGCAATTGCTGGGCCTGCTGGATCAGCGTGGGGAGCGTCGTGGCGGCGCCAAGTTGCTCCAGCGAGAAAAGCTTGTTCTCCGGGTTCAGCCCGAGCGCGGCCGCGAGCGGGTGATAGGGGATCAGGACGATCGGCTCCTTGCGCCAGTCATGCGTATCGAAGAGCGCGGAGAGGAGGAAATCCGGGGCGGTCCAGACGCGATTGGTCGCATCCGTGAAGCTCGATCTCCCGGAGATGCGCAGCAGCGTCTCGCGGGCGAAGGTATCCACCGGCTTCCGCCGCCCTGCATCCTGGACAGCGAGCATGCCGAATTGATGAAAATCGAGCGGGTCCGCATGGGCCGCTGTGGCCAATGCGAGCAGGAGAATAAAGAAGAGATTGCGGAATTTCATGATTCGACGGGTATTTTTTGGGCTACCGCCGCTTTGGTACGCGGGGATTGAACACTACCCGGTTTGCGGCGGGTGCGTTTCTTTTTCTTCAGATCCATCGGGTAGGGCCTCAGGTAAAACAGGCTGAAGATGCCGCTGACGATCACGAGCGAGCCGATCCATTTGAGCGACCAACCGGGATCGCGCAGGATCTGGATACTGCTCTGGTTGAGGTTTTGCGGGTTCCAGGAGGCTTGGGAGAGCTTGAAGGTCAGGCCGGTAAAGGTATTCCACCAATTATCAGGGACGCTCATCGGATGGTTCATCCAGCATTGGCCCGTGGTGACTTCGCCGGTCTCCTTGTCCACGACATCGAGGGTGCTCTTGAAGCCAGCCGGCGTATCGGTGCCCTCGTTCCAATCGACCTGGAAATCCTTCAGCTCCAGCCCGATGGGGAGGGCAACCTGCTTGTTGCCATAGCCGATGAGGAGCGGCTTCGGCTCGGTGGGGACGGAGACCTGCCAGCCAAGCGGCACCCATTGCTCCACATTCGCACCGCCGCGCGCGGCGTGGACGAGGATGCCCTCGGCATGCATGCCCTTGGAATCAGCCGGAGCCGGGTGTGCGTCGAAACGCTCCTCGGCGATGGGGATGTAATGATCCGCAACCACCGTCCAGTCCGCCCAGCCGGTGGGGAGGGGAGTGTTGAGCTGGAGCTTGCCGCTGGAGAGGCCCATCTTGCGCGAGGCGAGCTCGTAGGAGAGCGAGCCGTCGGGGGCGACGTAGAGGGTTAGGTGATTCTTCGCGCCGGCATCGGCCATGCCTGCGGCAGTCAGCGCGCTGGGGGCATCGGCTTCGGGAGCGGCATCCGCGTCAGCGGCTTGAGCCACCGGGACCGCGTGGCCGGTGACGGTGACCAGTACGCACGGGTTGTTCGGGTTGGGGCTGGCGTTCTCAGGCTTCCCATCCTTGAGCCGGAAATCCGGCCAGTATTGATCGATGTGGGCGGTGAAGGGCGTCCCGGCAATTGCGACATCCTTGTTCAGGTTCGGCGCGATCTCGACGGTCTGTTGCGTGGAGCCGGACTCGAAGATGACCTTCGGGCTCTTCCCGGCCACGGTATCCACGGGCATGACTTTCACGCCGGTGCTTCCACCCTTGATCACGTTGGTGACCTGCCCTGCGGAGGCATTGGCAAATGCGAAAATCCGCTCCTCGAGATCGGCGGCCTGCGCGGTCGGCGCGGCGACTGGGGTGGCCGTCCCGCGTTTGAATTCAATCGTCGCCAGGCCCATCTGGAATGCGCCGTTGGTCGGATCGTCCGCCATCAGCCAGGAGTCGAGCGATTGCCCCATGCGGGCGGTCTTGATGGAAAAATGGATCGCCGGTTCGCCATCGCCGGCCGTGGCCCGGGGCACCATGTTGACATCGAGCGCGGGCGAGTAATCGACGGCGGTCACGGTCCAGCCGGAGGGCGTCACCGTCAGTGGCCACGGCTTGTCCGGCGTCGGGTGACGGTTGATCATCTCCAGCGGGATGTCCTGGGAGTTTTGGTCCCCGTCGATGATCTGGAGGATGTGCTGATCCACGGTCAGGAGATTATTGGCCGGATCGCCCTTGAAGATCGTCATGCTCCCCTCGACCCCCCAGATGCGCCCGATGAGCGCGCCGGTGAGCAGGGTAATGATGCCGAGGTGGGTGAGGAGAAAGCCCGTGTGATGCTTCTTCCACGGCAGGCGGGAAAGGGCTGAGCAGGTCAGGTTTGCCACCAGCGCCAGGAGCCAGAAGTCAAACCACAGCGCGTTGTAGATGTATGCCCGGGCCACGCGTGCGTCGAAGGTCGACTCGTACAGCGTCCCGATGATGATCGCAATGATCAGCACGCCGATGAGCAGCATCGCCAGCTTGACCGACGAGAAGAAACGGAAAAGCCGGTTGCGCTTCCAGGCAAACGAATTGTTTTTCATCCGTGGAACGGCGGGGCGGACGGCGCTGAATGGAGGCGTGACATGGTGTTTCGTCGTTCGGGGCGGGGCGTGAGATAAGTACCCGCCGCAAAGGTCTGCCGCAAATGAAAAACGCCGCGCGGTTGGGGAGAGCCGCGCGGCGTGGGGCTAGGGAAAATGGGCTGCGGCGGGCGCCGGCAGCCCGCTCAGCGGGACAATTTTCGGCTAATGCGAGGGCTTTTCTCCAATCGCAGGCAGAGTATTGGAGGCTGGGGCAGCATTGGGCAAAGCCTGGGTCTTGAATGCGGGGCGGGCCGTCGGCTTCACAGAGGTCACCGTAGTGGTGCGGTAGTAATGGCGTTGCGCGACGTAATCGCCCGGCTGGGAAAAGGAGTTCTGTCGAACCTCCACGGCCACTTGGTTGATATTACTCTGGTCCACGCCCTTCGGCAGCAACTGGCGGTAATAACTCACCGGATGGCCAAAGGCGTAGGTGGTATTCTCCTGCCCGGCCACCATCGGTTGAATCTGGTAGCCGTAATAGACGACATACCCGCGGCCATAGTAGGCCTGGGTAGGGATCGGTGCCGCATGGAGCCCGTAATTGAGGGCGACATAGTAATCAGCCATACGGTCTTCGGCATATTCGTGACGAGGTCCGTACCCTTCGTGAACCAACTCCTGGTAGCTCGGAATCACAGCGCCATCGCTATCATCGTCATTGGCAAAGAGCGGCGCAGCGGTGATCAACAGAAACAAGGCAGGAAGAAGGTGTTTCATGGGTGAATTATGGTAAATATAAGCATGTTCAGGCCTCTTTGGGAAGCGAAATCTAAGGGTTTTTGCGTCCACTGCCTCAGGGCCAGCCGCAGTTTTACGCCCTCTCAATCTCCCGGGTTTGGCCTTGGCATCCTCTCCGCGACCAGCCTAGCTTAGCCGGACCGTGAAATCCCCAATCGCCTCTTTCCTGGTCATTCTTGCCCTCGGCGGCGCGGCTGCGCACGCCGATACGCTCAAGATCGATCCCGTCCACTCCACCGTGGGCTTCAAGATTCGCCACCTCTTTGCCAACGTGACCGGACGCTTCACCAGCGTGGCCGGCAGCCTCACCGTGGATCCCGCCCATCCGGAGAACGCCAGTGTGAGCGCCATTATCGACATCAAGAGCATCGATACCGCCAGCGCGATGCGGGACAAGGACTTGCGTGGATCGAATTTCTTCGAGGCCGACAAGTTCCCGGAGATGACCTTCAAGAGCACCAAGGTGGTCCTGACCGGCTCCGACACGGCCGACATGACCGGCGACCTGACACTCCATGGCGTAACCAAGCCGGTGACGCTGAATGTGACCCTTTTGGGCAAAGGACCGGGTATGATGGGCGGAATCACGACCGGTTGGGAAGCCACCGGGTCGCTCAAGAGGTCCGATTACGGCCTGACATGGAGCAAGACCATCGAGGGGACGAGCCTCGTGGGAGACGATGTGGCCATCGATCTCGAGATCACCGCCAACGAGCCAGCCCCCAAGCCGTAAAACCTTATGACAAACCTCTTTGATTTAACCGGCGAGATCGCCGTCGTGATTGGTGGAACGGGCGTCCTCGGCGGGGCGCTGGCGGAAGGCCTGGCAAGTGCGGGCGCGAAGGTGGCCGTCCTCGGGCGTAGCGCCGAGCGGGGCGAGGCGTGCGTGGCGCGCATCCGCGAGGCGGGCGGCATCGGGGCCTTCTTTTCCGCGGACGCGATCGACCCGGCCAGCCTCTCGGCAGCCCATCAGGCAATTAACGGGGGACTCGGCGCTCCCACCATCCTCATCAGCGCCGCCGGCGGCAATGACCCGTCGGTGACAGTGACGGCGGACCGGCCTTTTGAGAAAATCGCGCTGGCAGACTGGCGTGCGAATTTTGACATGAACCTCGTCGGCGGCGCGTTGTTGCCGGCGCAGGAATTCGGGCCCGCGATGTGCGAGCGGGGGAAGGGGAGCATCATCAACATCGCCAGTGTCGCGTCGCATCTACCGATCAGCCGCGTCGTCGCGTACTCTGCCGCGAAGGCCGCCGTGCTGAACCTGAGCCAGTTCCTCGCCCGAGAGTGGGCGCCGCGCGGCGTGCGGGTGAACACGCTGACCCCCGGCTTTTTCCCGGCCGAGCAGAATCGCCGCCTGCTCTTCAATGAGGACGGATCACCCACCGCGCGCGCAAAATCGATCATGGGCCACACGCCGATGGGACGGTTCGGCCAGTCGTCGGAATTAATCGGCGCGGCCATCTTCCTGGCGAGCCAGGCGGCCAGCGGTTTCGTGACCGGAACGGATATCCGCGTGGACGGCGGCTTTTTGTCCCAGACGATTTAGGAGAACGGGAACATGAGCAAAATACGATTCCACCTAACCGGATGGATGGTGTTTCTGGCGGCTAATCCGGTTTTTGCTCAGAGCGATTCGGCGACCGGCCCGAATACAGCGATGAGGAACTCGCTGATTGGCTTCCTGCCGGTTGGATTGTTTCTCATTGTGCTCTATTATTTCTTCAAAAGGCAGAAAAGCTCTCCGCTCGTGAAACTCCAGATCAAAAACATTGAGAGGCATATTGAGCACATGGAGCGGATGGAAAATCTGCTTGAGCGGATTGCAAAGCAGCTCGAAGACCGCAATCCCCGCTAAGCCACATCGAAAAAATGTCTCAAGTCCAGTCCCTCCTTGCCACCCCCGGCGCTGCGGTCTCCGCGGCGCAAATTCAGGAATTCGTTGCCGGTGTTTGTCCTTCCAAGGAATACGCGGGGCGGAAGGTGCTCGTCATCGTGCCGGATGCGACGCGGACGGCGCCGGTCGGGCCGTTCTTTCGCGCGCTGCACCGGCAGATCGCGGGTTCGGCAGCGGCGTTCGATGTAATGGTGGCGCTCGGCACCCATCAGCCGATGAGCGAGGAGGCGATTTGCGGCCGGCTGGAAATCACGGCCGCCGAACGGGCCGGCGAATTCGGCACCGTGCAGTTGCTCAATCACGAGTGGGATAATCCCGCCGCATTGCGAAACCTCGGCTGCATCCCATCCGAGGAAATCTCCGCCCTCTCCGGCGGCCTCTTCGCGATGGATGTGGAAGTGAAGATCAATGCGCGCATCTTCGAGTACGACCAGATCATCATCGTCGGACCGGTCTTTCCGCATGAGGTGGTCGGCTTCTCAGGCGGCAACAAGTATCTCTTCCCCGGAGTCGCGGGCCCGGAGATTCTCAATTTCTTTCATTGGCTGGGCGCCGTGATTACCAATCCGATGATCATCGGCAATAAGTGGACGCCGGTGCGCAAGGTGGTCGATCGCGCCGCGAAGATGGTGAACCTCGACAAGCTCTGCTTTTGCCTCGTGGTCCATGGACACGAACTGGCCGGCGCATTTGCCGGCGCGCCGGAGCCCGCATGGGATGAGGCCTCCGAGCTGTCACGCAGCCTGCATGTGACTTACGAGGATCATCCGTATGACACCATCCTCTCCTGCGCCCCGACGATGTATGACGAGCTCTGGACCGGCGGCAAATGCATGTACAAACTGGAACCGGTTCTCGCCGATGGCGGGGAGCTGATCATCTACGCGCCGCACATTTCGGAGATATCGGTCACCCATGGCCGCCTGATCGAGGAGATCGGCTATCACTGCCGCGATTATTTTCTCAAGCAATGGGATCGCTTTAAGGATTACCCATGGGGCGTCGTCGCCCACTCGACGCACGTGCGCGGTATCGGTACTTACGAGAATGGTGTCGAGCATTGCCGCGCCCGCGTAACACTGGCGACCCGCATCCCGCGCGAAGTATGCGAGCGGATCAACATGGGCTACCGCGATCCCGATACGATCAATCCCGCTGATTACGCCAACCGCGAATCCGAAGGCATCCTGATGGTGCCCAAGGCCGGCGAGATGCTCTATCAATTGCGCACTCCGGCGCCTTGGGCGCGAGGCTCAAGCACTCCGGCCTGAGTCGCTCCATCAGTTCCTTTCGTCGAAATCCGGCAAATGAAAACTCCTCCTCTGGAACCTCGCGAGGCCAATCTGCTGGCGGGCGTTTTCCGCGCTCATCCGGAGGTCTCCGAGGTCAGGCTTTTCGGATCTCGGGCAAAAGGCACGCACTCGCCGGAATCGGATGTGGATCTTGCGCTATGGGGCAATGTCACTGCCTTGAAGGCCGAGGCGATTGCGGCGGAGCTGGACGAATTGCCGCTTCCATATCGCTTCGATGTCATACCTTTCGACCTGATCAAGTTGCAGCCATTGCGCGAACATATCGAGCGCGTTGGCATCCGCCTTTATCCCGAAAGCGGGCCAGGCGCATTTTAAGGTTGCCGTGCTGGCCGGGGTGAGGCGTCATCAAGATTCCCTCATGTCCACATTCCTCGCGCTCGATATCGGTTCCTCTTCCGTAATTGCCGGGATCTTGCAGGGAAAAAAGACCATCGCCGAGGCCCCGCGCGTGTTCTTTAAGACCCGGCACAACGGCGGCCATGTGGATGTCGATGCGGATGAAATGATCGGCGCAGTGCAGCGTGCGATTGCCGGCTTGGAAGGAAAGGCGAAGGGTGTGGATGCCATCGCACTCGCCGTGATGTCGCCCGCCTGGGTGGCCATGGATGCAAAGGGGCGCGCTCTGACGCCCATCGTGACACATCAGGACCGCCGGAGCGTGGAGATCGCCACGGAGATCGAGAAGCGGGTCGGCAAGGCGCGGCACCTCAAGATCGTCGGCTCGCGCCCATTCCCCGGCGGCATCAGCTCCACGACCTGGGCATGGTACCTCAAGCATGAGCCGCGGCGCCTCGCCCGCGCTGATCTCGTCGGCCATCTGAATACCTTCCTCCACCGGCGCCTCACCGGTGCGCGCGTGACCGATCCGTCGAATGCCGCCTTCACCGGCCTCTACAAGACCCTGACGCTGGGCGGCTGGAGCGAGGAGATGTGCGAGGCCATCGGGGTCAAGCAGTCGTTACTCCCGGAGGTATTGGATGCGAACGTCATCGCCGGATCCATCACGCCGGAGGCCGCCGAGACCCTCGGACTCGTCGCCGGCACGCCGATGATGACCGGCCTCATGGACGGGAGCGCCGGCATGCTCACGGCGGGGGCGAATCACGGCCAGCTCTTCAATGTCTGCGGCTCGACTGATGTCCTGGCCCTCTGCACGGAGAATCCGCGCCCCCACGAGAAGCTCCTGACGCGGGCGCTCGGCATCGGTCGCAAGTGGCTGGCCGTCAGCACCATGGCTGCCGTGGCGTCCGCCATCTACTGGGCGCGCGACCAAATCTTCCGCGAGATGTCCATCCCGCAATTCCAGGCGGAATTCTTCCGCCTTGCCCGCATCGGCGCAAAAGCCTCCGGCGGCGTGGTCTTCCAGCCGTACATGGCCGGCGAGCGCACGAGCATCGAGCAGCGCCGCGGGGCATTCACCGGCCTCACCCTCGCCACGACCCGGGAGAACATCCTCTCCGCCATCATGGAGGGTTTGATCTCGGCCAGCGCGGAGCGGTTTCCCCTTCTCGAAGGCACCGGCACGCCGATGCTGCCCACCGTGGTGGTCTCCGGCGGAGCGGACCGGCTCGATACCCTGATGCATCGCGACTGGCCGGGGAAATGGAAATTCCGCGCCGTCACAGACGCCACGATGCGCGGCCTCGGGACGCTGACGCCCGTGCCCCGGGGATAGCAGCGGAAATGCGCGACTTTCCGGAGGACGCGGGGTTTTTCCCGGCAGTCTCACCCATGAAGAAATCGGAACGCGCATTTACCCTTATTGAGTTGATGGTGGTCATCGGCATCATCCTCATCCTTGCGGCCCTCCTCTTCCCGGCGATGCGTGCGGCCAATGGCGCGCGCGACCAGACCGTCGCCCTCAATAACATGAAGGGGATCGGCACAGGCTTCATCCTGTACGCGAACGACAACAGCTACAATCTGCCCCAGCGCACCGTCGGCAATAGCCAGGACAAATGGCCGGCCCTGATCAGCAAATACCTCAGCGACGTCCGCGTGTACGCCTCCAGCTACGATCTCAAGAACTGGATCGTCCGCGGCCTGACGCCGACCCAGGCGATCGCCAACAATGGGAACAATACCAGCTTCATCATGAACGGGTACAACGACCTGGGCACCTACGGCAATGGCGGCGCGCCGGTCAATATCCGCCTGAACGCCATCCAGGGCGCCAGCAATCTCATCCTGCTCGGCACACCGAAGAACCCCACCGCGCTCAACCCGACCACGCCCCACAATACCCAGTACTACATGGACTTTGAGGAGCCGCCGAATGGCAACCAGAATGACGTGCTCGACCTCGACGCCTACAACGGCGGCTCGGACTATCTCTTTGCCGATGGCTCGGCAAAATTCATAACCCAGGCGCAGTATGTCGCGCCGGACCCCAATTATCCCTCCCAGCGTTACGGGGACGATCTCTGGCTGACGGATAAAACCTACGTAATCCCGAAGGTCGGGGGCGGTTAGGAAGTTTCCCCTACATCCCCAGCCCCGGAGGCAGCCCCATCCCGGCAGTCAGCTTGCCCATCTCCTTCTGCGCGAGGTCGCGTCCTTGCTGGATCGCCTGCTTCACCCCGCTAAGGATCAGGTCCTCGAGGCCTTCCACATCTTCCGGGTCAACGATCTCCTTGGCAATCTTGATGGAGATGACATCTCCTGCGCCACTGGCCACCACGGTCAGCTTCCCACCTCCGGTGGTGACCTCCACCGTCTTGTCCGCCAGTTCCGCCTGAGCCTGCGCCAGCTTCTCCTGCATCTGCTGCGCCTGCTTCATCATTTTTTGGATATTCATGAGATTGGTTGTGAGTGGGATTCCCCATCACCTTTACCCCATCTGCCCGGGGAGGCGAGCAGGATTTCCCGCCTGGAGCGCGGCGCGGCGCAAATTTTCATTATGATTTTTCAAGTACGGGATTTGCGCGGGCTGCGGCACGCGCTATAATTGTGGCGGATGAATCGGGACGATTTTCAACCGGGCGATGAGAGCCTCACCGCTCTGGAGTCGCTGGACCGCACCATCTCAGCCCTCCCGCCCGGGGATCCCGTCCGGGTCGAGCTGCTCAATGCCCGCTCCCTCTTTGCCATGCAGGAGGAGACGATGGGCGAGGCGCGCGAGGCCATCGAGAAGCTGGAGCAGATCGTCAAGAAAGTGACCTCCCCAGCCAATCGCATTGGCACCTTCCTCCACGCCGCGAACAAGGAGACCGCGCAGATCGTCGTCGGCGGCGCAGACTATTTTTGCAACATCGATCCCCGCATCCCCATGGCGCGCCTCAAGAAAGGGACGCGCGTGCTGGTCAATGAGGCATTCGTCATCGTCGGCGATCTCGGCTTTGACTCGTCCGGCCCGGTAACGAAGGTGACGGAGGTCATCGGCGAGGACCGGCTGCGGGTCGGCACGGAGCATGGGATGCAATCCATCGTCCTCCAGCGCGGCGGCGAGCTGCTCCGTACCCAGGTCAAGGCGGGGGACGAGGTGCGGGTGGATGCGAATTACCGCATCGCCGTGGAGCTGCTGGCCCGGCCTCATTCGCAGGAGTACTTCCTGGACACGGTCCCGGAGCTGCCGTGGGAGAAAGTCGGCGGCCAGAAGGAGGCGATCGACGCGATCCAGGACGCCATCGAGCTGCCGCTGCTGCACGCGGGCCTGTTCGAGCGGTTCCAGCATTCGACTCCCAAGGGCTTCCTGCTCTACGGGCCGCCCGGCTGCGGCAAGACCCTCATCGGCAAGGCCACCGCCTACAATCTCACGCAGAAGCTCAAGGAGCAGACCGGCGAGGAGATGAGCGAGTACTTCATGCACATCAAGGGGCCGGAAATCCTCAATATGTGGGTGGGCGAAAGCGAGCGCATGGTCCGCGAGATTTTCCAGACCGCCCGCGAGAAGCGAAAGGAAGGCTTCCTCCCGTTCCTCTTCATCGACGAGGCCGAGAGCATCCTCGGCACGCGTCGTGCCTCGCGGTACTCGAATATCCTTTCCACGTTGGTGCCCATGTTCTGCACGGAGATGGACGGCATCGATTCCCTCAACGAGGTGGTCATCATTCTCGCGTCGAATCGCGCCGATCTCATCGACCCGGCCATCCTGCGCCCGGGGCGCATCGACCGGAAGATCAAGGTCAACCGCCCCACGCGGGAGGGTTCGTCGGATATTTACAAAATCTACCTGAAGAACGATCTGCCTTACGATCCGGCCCTGGTAAAATCCGCCGGCGGCGTGCCCGAGGCAATCGAGCTATTGGTGAAGAAAATCATCGACCAGCAATTCGGTCATCGCGAGGAGAACAAGTTCCTCGAGGTCACCCTGCGCAGCGGCAAGCGCGACATCCTCTATCGCGGCGATCTCATCAGCGGCGCGATCATCGCCAGCGTGGTGGAGCGGGCCAAGAGCTTCGCCATCAAGCGCGCCATCTCCAGCGAACAGGAGGAAGGCATCTCCGAGTCCGACCTGCGCCTCTCGCTGGAGGCCGAGTACGCCGAGAATGACATCTTCCCGCCCACGGACATCACGGAGGACTGGCTGAAGCTGATCGATTATGACTCCGAGAACGTGGTAAAGGTCTCCCCCATCCGTCCCGGAGCCGGCAAGGTCCTAACGCGAACGATCATATAGGCCCGATGATTTTCGGCATCGAAACCGAGTACGGCATCACGGTCGATGGCCAGGAGAATGTCGATGTCGTCCACGAGTCCATCGAGATCGTGCGCCGTTACACCGAGTACGGCTCGCTGATGAAATGGGACTACAACCTCGAGGACCCGCACCAGGACGCGCGCGGATTCCGCGCCACGGAGCTGATGCAGGACACCGACGAGTCCGCCTACTACGAGATCGACAAAAACCGCCCGCTCTCCTTCGAGGAAATCAAGAGCGACCTCGTCCTCTCAAACGGCGCCCGCTTTTACAACGACCATGCCCACCCGGAGTATTCCACGCCGGAGTGCTCCACGCTGCGCGAGCTCGTCGCGCAGGACAAGGCCGGCGAACGCATCCTCGCCGAGTGCGCCCGCCGCAGGAACAAGCAACTCGTCGAGAGCGGCAAGGAAGTGCGCCTGTACAAGAACAACACCGACTTCGTCGGCCACTCCTACGGCTGCCACGATAACTATCTCATGCGCCGCGACGTCCCGTGGGATCGCATCGTCACCGGCGCCGTGCCGTTCCTCATCACGCGGCAGATCTACGCCGGCGCCGGAAAGATCGGCGTCGAAGGCGAGGGGACCGCAGGCCAGCCCGGCCTGTTCCAGATTTCGCAGCGTTCGGATTTTTTCAGCGTCCTGGTCTCCATCGATACGATGAACCGGCGTCCCATCGTTAATACGCGTGACGAGCCCCATGCCGATAACTC
>Ga0302319_10019719_pt1 | contig 12235 bp, 11 predicted proteins | sample Bog_T0_2_FD_203319 | JGI IMG/M metagenome (GOLD analysis project Ga0302319, IMG submission 203319) | Peat permafrost microbial communities from Stordalen Mire near Abisko, Sweden - Bog_T0_2 | ecosystem: Environmental > Terrestrial > Soil > Wetlands > Peat | place: Sweden: Abisko, Stordalen Mire... | reverse complement strand
TAAGGGCGATGTGAACTCCGACGACGCTTTTAAAATTGCTCTGATGGGCAAGCTGCTACCAGCGCACACACGTGGTGCATACCGGATTGCTATTCAATTTGGTCAAATTGGAGTTTATTTATGCGGTCGACAGAATAATCCGTGACATGAATATAGTTTTCCACAATCTACCACTTTCGATATCTTCGTTGTTGCATAGGTAACCAAATCAACATTACTATTGGTATTCCTCCTTCGGGGTGTTTTGATAATTTCTCGTTCACTTTTGTCGAGGTGTAGTGTATGGTTTGTCCGAAATGCCAATCGAACGCTGTCTCGGTGATTCCCGCTGAGATTCGCCTTTATCGCAATTTTCCGCGGACACTGAGCCATCCGCCAATGACTCCCTCTCCCGATGTCCGTGTATGCGTGGATTGCGGCTGGTCGGAGTTTTCAATCCCCCGATCATGGCTCTCGGCAGGTTGGCTGCGCTCCATGCAGCCCGTAGCCCCCGCTGCCAGCGCGATGAATGCAACCATCATGGCCGCAACCACGTCCTGATGCAGTTCCATGGATTCATCGGTTTCGATTTTGAAACTTGGGTTGAATGGGATGCGCCCGCACGCCTACAGCGTGGGCTTTTCTGCCGTACAAAGCACGAGCTTCCCGAGGGAATCCAGCCCAGGTACGTGCTCCAAGGCACGGGACGTCCGGTATAAAGGCAACTTCATCCGGCGCGAAAGCGGCAGATAGATCTGGATCGGCCATGCCTTGACGTCGTCGAAGTAGTGGCCAGCTTCTGACTTGCAGTCCTTCACGGTCATATTGTGCCTGAAGATCCCGCCCTCCTCGTAGTATGCCGACTTCTTCTTTCCAAACGCGCGCGGCCAAAAGCCGTGATAATGCGCACTGAAAACAAATCGGCCGTTTGCCCCCACCGTCTTGCCTGCTAGGCGATACATTGAATTCCTGTGCTCAAGCGTGGGCAAATTTGAAACGAGTGTCGATAAAGCACGGGCAAAACTTCCAGGACAGATCTTAAGCGTCGAAATATCCGCGCGAATCAGCGCGATGTTCGACCGGTCAGCAACCCGCATCTGAAGGCGGCGGAGCGCTTCCAGCGAAAAATCCACCGCGAGGATCGACTTGAATCGATGAGCGAGCGCAGTCGTTAATCGCCCGTCGCCACAGCCGAGTTCAAGCAGGCTCTGCGAACCATCCGCCTGCAGTGCTTCGATCGTAGGAGTAATCTCCGCTCTTTCCATTTCACTGTTTTCACACCAGACTGGCTCGTTCACGTCAACTGCGGCTCTGTACTGCTTCTCGCGTAACGAATGCTCGTGCCGGCTCTCGGGGTCAAGAGCAGAATCATCGCACAAATCCAGAATTCCCTCGGAAATAGGAAACGTACTCTGGCAATTGCGACAAGCGAGCATCCCGTTTTGCACTGCATCTCCTCGATCGCTTGATTCCCACGCCTGCTTGAGCACTAATTCTCCGCCGTCATGTGTGCAATAAACGCTCGAGATGGCATATCGCGGAAATCCGGGTGTCATATCATTCTCCTTGAGACCGAAAATCTGCTCTCGGTTCTCGAGTTCGATCACACATCGCTGAAGGATCAGCGCCATTGACCAGGAACTGAATAAATTCGCTTTTGAATCGTAATTCTCAATCGGTTGAGATTTGACCGAATTGTACCTCTCGTAAGTGGAATAGCGATAATTACTCCCACAACGAAAAGCCCCCAGCCGAAGCTGGAGGCCTTTCGTTATTGCGTCAAGGGCGCGATTGCCGCGCCGCTGGCGCTTAGTACATTCCGTCCATGCCGCCGCCGTGGCCACCGGCCGGAGCTGCGGATTTAGGCTCAGGAATCTCAACCACCAAAGCCTCAGTGGTCAGCAGCAGAGCCGCAATCGAAGCCGCATTCAGCAGAGCGGTCCGCGTCACCTTGGTCGGATCGATGACGCCGGCCTTCACCAGGTCCTCGAACTTGCTGGTTTGCGCGTTGTAGCCATAGTGCTGTTCCTTCGACTCGAGCACTGCGGCAACAACTACCGCACCCTCTTCGCCGGCATTGGCAACAATCTGACGCAAGGGCTCTTCGAGCGCGCGGCGCACAATCTGCGCACCGATCTTCTCGTCGCCATCCAGGGTCTTGATCAGCTTCTCGACCGCCGGAACCGCACGAACCAGAGCCACGCCGCCGCCTGGGACGATGCCTTCCTCGACTGCCGCACGGGTTGCATGCAGAGCATCTTCAACGCGAGCCTTCTTCTCCTTCAGCTCGGTCTCAGTCGCCGCGCCAACCTTGATGATGGCAACGCCGCCCACCAGCTTGGCCAACCGCTCCTGCAGCTTCTCGCGATCGTAGTCGGAGGTGGTCTTGTCGATCTGCGAACGGATCTCCTTCACACGGCCTTCAATCTCTGAAGTCTTGCCGGAGCCGTCGACGATCGTGGTGTTGTCCTTGTCAATGGTGATGCGCTTTGCCTTGCCCAGATCCTCGAGCTTCACGCTTTCCAGCTTGATGCCCAGGTCCTCGGTGATGGCCTTGCCGCCGGTCAGAATGGCGATGTCACCCAGGATCGATTTGCGGCGATCGCCGAAGCCGGGAGCCTTGACTGCCGCAACATTCAGCGTACCGCGCAGCTTGTTCACTACCAGAGTGGCCAGCGCCTCGCCCTCAACGTCCTCGGCGATAATCAGCAACGGCTTGCCGCCGCGCGCAACCTGCTCGAGCAGGGGCAGAAGATCCTTCATCGCGCTGATCTTCTTCTCGTAGATCAGGATGTAGGGCTCGTCAAGAACCACTTCCAGCCGCTCTGCATCGGTAACAAAGTAGGGACTGAGGTAGCCGCGGTCAAACTGCATACCGTCAACCGTCTCCAGGGCGGTGAGCATGGTTTTGGACTCTTCGATGGTGATGACGCCATCTTTGCCCACAACCTTCACCGCTTCAGCAATGATCTCGCCGATCTCAGCGTCGCCATTAGCAGAGATGGTGCCCACCTGAGCAACCGATCCCTCGTTCACCGGCTTTGAAAGCAGGCCAAGTGCGCCGCCTTCGGTCCACTTGCCTTCCTTGTCGCGGATTCCAATCACCGCTGCCACGGCCTTCTCAATGCCGCGCTTCAGGGCTGTCGGGTTCGCGCCTGCTGCAACCGTCTTTACGCCTTCGCGGTAGATCGATTGGGCCAGAACCGTCGCCGTCGTGGTGCCGTCGCCGGCAACATCGGAGGTCTTTGAGGCCACTTCGCGAACGAGCTGCGCGCCCACGTTCTCCAGCGGATCCTTCAGGTCGATTTCCTTGGCCACCGTCACGCCGTCCTTGGTGATGGTGGGCGATCCAAACTTCTTTTCGATAACAACGTTCCGGCCCTTGGGCCCGAGCGTCACTTTCACTGCATCCGCAAGCGTATTTACGCCGCGAAGAATTGCTTGACGGGAATCCTCACCGTGCAGAATCTGCTTTGCCATCTCTGTAGATCTCCTGGTCTGTTTCAGTTTTCAAAAAACCGGTTATCGGTCATCCAAATTCGGTCTGGCGCCGCTGTCTCTAACGCGCGCAAGCGCGGTCCGCCCGTCCGGCAAGGACTACTTCTTCACGATGCCGAGGACTTCTTCTTCGCGCATGATCAGAAACTCTTCGCCGTCGATCTTGATCTCAGTACCCGAGTATTTGCCGAAGAGGATCTTGTCGCCCGCCTTCACATCCAGCGGAAAGACCTTGCCTTCGTCATTTGACTTGCCTTTGCCCACGGAGATCACTTCACCCTCCTGGGGCTTCTCCTTGGCGCTGTCGGGGATGATGATTCCACCACGAACCGTCTCGCCCTCTTCAAGGCGGCGGACAAGAATGCGGTCATGGAGCGGGGTAAACTTGGTCGCTACTGCAGTTGCTGCCATCGCTTCGATTCTCCTTCACGCGCAAACCGGGTTGAGCCCGGATTGCGGGTTTTGAGTGATTCACTTCAAAGAAGGAAGCCCGATTTTCAGGGCTCCCGAAGATGGGGAAGAGACCAGTCCAGCAGTTGAACACGCAGGATGCTAGCACTCTTGCCTTCCAATTGCTAAAGATAGTCATGCCGTCAAATGTTGTCAATACCCTATTCATTAAAATATGAGCATATCTCACTCATAAAGTATGCACTAGATCAACATATACCGCGCGTGACCCACTTTTTGCAGGGCAATCCCACTGAAAAAAAACGGTAAGGGATTGTTTTGAAAGGGCATAGCTACAGCCGTGCCGTAAGCACATCCAGATGAATCTCTCTGGCCGTTAGGCCCTGGGGGATGGGTTTTCATTCCAAATACGTCCCTCCGCGGCTAAAGCCGGACCGTTTTTCGCGCAATGTTTCGGCACGGCTGAAGAGGCTGCGGAAAAAGGCAATGCCATTGCCTTGGTGCGAAGTGAAATCCCGCAGGGGCTGAAGCCCGAACTCTTCTTTTCAATCATTTACGGCCCGGCTGAAGCCGTGCCCTTATTACAAAACTGCTGAACGTGGCAGCCAAGATGAGTTTTTCCGCAGCCTGTGAAGCCATGCCCTTTCAAAGCCGATCCTGCCCACAACTAGAGCTTCAAATGCGATTGCCCTGCCCACATTGACGACATCCTGTCTCGCGCTGAGTCAAACGATTTACAATGATCCTCATGTTCCGCCGTTCTTTTCTCTCTTTTGGCGTCGCCGTGGCCGGCTTCATGCTGGCCGTTGCTCCCCTTACGCTTCCCGCGCAGCAAAGCTCCGATCGCGGCAGGAAATACAAAGCGCCGCCACCGTCTTCGCGCATTGAGGTCACCGTGGTTCGCGACGCAAGTGGAAAGCCTGTCGAAAGCGCCGCTGTCATCTTCCATCCGATTCAAGGCGATCGCGACATGGGTGGAATGGAACTGAAGACCGATGCCGACGGAAAGGCTGTCATCGACGTAATTCCTATTGGCGACACAGTGCGCATGCAGGTTCTGGCCAAGGGCTTTCAGACCTACGGTGAGGATTTCAAAATCGATAAGGATTCGATGACGAGAGAAGTTCGATTGAAGCGGCCAGGCGAGCAATACTCCATCTACAAGCAGCACAGCGGCGACAAGCCCGCAGCGGATGGATCGCAAACGCCGCCCGCTGGCGACTCAAAGCCAGCCGACTCGAACAGTCAGCCGGCTCCGAACCAATCCCAACCGAAGGCGAACTAGATCCGCCGCGCCGTGCTGTCAGTCCACTTTCCGAGCCATGCCCACGCTTCCGCTTGAAGGCAAATCGGCGCTGGTTACCGGCGGAGCACTCCGCATCGGCCGCGAAATTGCGCTTACGCTGGCACGCACCGGCGCAGACGTGGCCATCACTTTTCGCACCTCACAGGCCGATGCCGGCGCAACCGTGCGCGAGCTTGAGTCTCTGGGCCGCAACGCCACCGCAATCCACTGTAATGTCCGCAGCGAATCCTCAGTACACGACGCCATAGCGGCCGCAGTAGCTCACTTTGGCCGTCTCGATCTGCTCATCAACAACGCGGCAGTCTTCAATTCCGCTCCGCTTGATTCGATGTCCATCGAACAATGGGATGCGGCCTTTGAAACCAATACACGCGGTCCGTTCCTCACCGCCCGTGAAGCTTTGCCGCATCTGCGCGCCGTCCGCGGCCGCATCGTTAATATCGGTTCGTTGGGCGGACTGCATCCATGGGCGAGCCATGCGCACTATTGCGCATCAAAGGCGGCGCTGCACATGCTCACGCTGGCCATGGCAAAGTCGTTTGCGCCTGAAGTCGCTGTAAACTGTGTTGCGCCGGGCTGGATTGAATCCAGCGAGAGCCCCGACGGCGAGGCTCGCCGCTTTGCAGCCCGAACGCCCATGCAGCGCAACGGAACAGCCGCCGATGTAGCTCAAGCTGTTCTCTTTTTCGCCTCAGGGCCAGGCTTTGTTACCGGTCAGATTTTGGCTGTGGATGGAGGACTTGGGCTGTAGCCTCGATTAGAGACCTTAGCATCCGCGACAAATTCTATCGCGTAAACAGACGGTTCCAGAGGCCTTTCGGCCCGCGCTTTTCCGTCTCTTTCCTGCTTGCTAATCCAGTCCCGATCAGTGGAGCAACGTCCGAATTATTCGCGTACTTGCGCGCATTGAACTTCAAAGGCACACGGTCCTCCAGACCAATCGGCTCGGGCTGCAAAGGCCATGCGGCCCCCTCCACCGCGGCCCTGGGGTTGGTCACGCACAACCGCTCCGCAGTTTCCTCTCCCCGCCGTTTCGCCACGTAGTCGTAGGCCTTTTTCAAATGCGGTGGCCGCCAGTTGATGCGGTGCGCATCCGTGGCCAGAAAGTGAATCCAGTTGCGATCCAGCAGTTCGTTGGAAAGATCCTCGGCCATCTTGCCGCAGCGCCCGTAGAGCGCGTTCGCCGTTACCTGCACCAGGCATCCCCGGCGCATCAACACCGCAAGCAGCGCAGGGTTGCTCAATACCGCCGGATACCGCTCGGGATGAGTAATGATAAGCGTGTAGCCGGCGGCCTGCAGCCGGTAAACTGCGTCAAAGAGCTGCGGCGGAATTTGCGAATTGGGAAACTCGATTAGCAAGTACCCTTTGCCGTCGATCGAGTAGCTGAGAGGATTCGCAAGCGCGGAAAAGATGTTGTCCGCCGACATGTGGAAGTCACATCCCAGGCTCAACTCGATCACCCCATCCAGCAGCGTGCGCAGCTTACCAAGCCGCTCCTGAATAAGTTCGGTGCGATAGGGGTAATCGTCGCTCGCGTGGGGAGTGCACACCACGCGCGTAATGCCCTCGCGGGCAGCCTCATGCGCCATCGCCAAAGACGTATCCAGGTCGGGCGACCCGTCATCCACTCCATAAATAAGGTGTTGATGAATGTCGATCATCGTGCCCGGCTGTGGCGCTTGTGTAGGCTATCAGCGCGCGGCCAGAACCTCCACCATCGATGCAAAGACCTTCCAACCGTCCGAGGATCCAAGCAGCTTCTCGCTCGAGCGGTCTGGATGCGGCATCATGCCAAGCACGTTTCGGCCTTCGCTCAAAATGCCCGCGATGTTGCTCAACGACCCATTCGGATTTGCCTCGGGAGTAATCGCTCCCGCCGGGGTTGCGTAGCGAAACGCAATCCTGTCCTGGCTCTCCAGCTTTTGCAGTTCCTCTGGCGAGCAGAAGTAGTTCCCTTCCATGTGTCCGATGGGCATCTGCAGCACATCGCCCTTGCTCAGCAGATTCGTGAACGGGCTGTCGGTCGTCTCCACGTGCAAATGCACCTGCTTGCAAATGTACTTGAGGCCCGCATTGCGCATCAGAGCGCCAGGCAGCAGACCGGATTCTGTAAGAATCTGAAAACCGTTGCAAATGCCAAGGACGAGGCCGCCCGCGGCGGCAAAACGCTTGACCGACTGCATGACCGGAGAAAAACGCGCTATTGCGCCCGTGCGCAGATAATCGCCGTAAGCAAAACCGCCTGGAACCAGCACGGCGTCCACGCCTTGCAAATCTTCAGAGTCGTGCCAGAGAAACGTGACCGGCTGTTTTGCCACCTCGGCAATCACGTTGTAGGTATCGTGGTCGCAGTTCGAACCTGGGAAAACTAGAACGCCAAATTTCATGCTTTCAGGGTATCATCGCCTGCGCCTGCTGCAAACCAAAGCCGCAAAGGCTCAACCAGCTTTTACGCCAGTCGCTCGGCCGATTGCAGGCGTCTAACTGCCTCATTCTGATGAAGCGGGTCCACGATTCTCTCGCCTACCGCCCAGCCGGCGATCAGCAAACTCGGTGCAGCGGCGGGTTGCGCCTGGCCGAGCACGCCGAGCGTGGTGTGGAACACCTGCTGGTCAGGCTGTGCCGCGCGTGAAACCACAGCGCAAGGCAGATCGGCAGGCAGACCCTCGGTCATCCATTCCGTGGCCAGCAGAGCCAGGTCTCGGCCAGGCATGTAAACCACGCGAGTGGCATCTTCAAGCGACGGTAGCGGCGCGCGGTTGTGCGACTGCGCGTGATGCCCGGTGGAGAAGATCACATTGGATGCGCGAGTGCGGTCTGTGAGCGAACGGCCCAGTGCGGCTGCCGCGGCAAAGGCCGCTGAAACCCCAGGAACAACGTGATAGTCGACGCCTGCCTGGACCAGCGCTTCAATCTCTTCGGCGGCGCGGCCAAACAGCATCGGATCTCCGCTCTTGAGGCGAACCACGCTCCGGCCAGCTCTGGCGTGCTCCACCATCAACGCGTTGATCTCTTCCTGGGTAATGTTCTTTGCGCCGCACCGCTTGCCCACGTTTTCGGTCTTAGCGGCCATTGAGGCAAAATCCAAAATCTCCTGCGGAACCAGATCGTCATGCAGAATCACATTCGCGCTTTCGATGAGCCGTACCGCCTTCACGGTCAGCAACTCTGGATCGCCAGGGCCTGCGCCGACAAGGTACACATGCCCTGCGGCAGCCCGCCCCGCGGCAATGCCCTGCTTGGCCATCTGGCGCGCTTCGCACAACCGCGACGCACAAATCTGGCGATCGGCAAGAGCATGAAGCAACAGCCGCCGCTCCTCTCCGCGAGGATGCGCATCAAGCACCTCGCGGCGAAGCTGTCCCAGTTCCGCAAGCCACGCGCCTAAATCCTGCGGTAGTTGCTCGTCGATCTCGCGGCGCAGCCGCTGGGCCACGGCAGGGCTTTCACCCGCGGTTGAGATCGCGATCTGCAACGCTCCGCGGTTCACCACCGAACCAAAGAAAAAGTCACAGTTGGGAATGTCATCCACGCTATTGCAGGGGATGTTTCGAGCCACTGCTTCGCGATAGACCTCGTGATTCACCTCGGCCGAATTGGTGGCCGTAATCACCAGGAATGAGCCGTCAATGTCGTCAGGCTCGAAGGCGCGCTCAGTCAACTCAAGTTCGCCTGCCACGGCAAGCTGCCGTACTTCAGGCCGCGTCTCCGGAGCAACCACGCGCAGCAGCGCGCCAGTCTTGAGCAGCGTACCAATCTTTTCAAGCGCCACATTGCCCGCGCCTACCAGCAGTACGCGGCGGCCTTCAAGACGCACGAAAATCGGCAGCAGACTCATTTTGGGCTCCAGCTAATTCCCAGTTACAGGCTTCCTGCTTTCAGAACCAGCCGTTTCAACGTTGCTTTGAAAACTCCGTCCAACTGTTCTTACGCACACTTCTGTTACTCAGCTACGGCATGAGGCACTTTGGCTTGCGGCAAATCGCGGTCAACGGGTGGCTGAATCTCTCCGGCGAGCTGCGCGCGCAGTTCATCATTTGTGTGACGTGCAAACCACGAACGCAGGTTCTCCTCTTGCGCGCGTCCCGCAAGGTAGTGCCGCAGCAATCGCTCAATCGACTCCGGCACCTGCTCCGCCGTGCAACGATAGCCTACCGGCCGCGAGATGCCGGCGTGCTGGCCCACCGCTCCGCCTAGGCAGAAGTAGTAGGCGTCGGTCATCTTGCCGTCGTGCTTAATCTTCTTGCCTTCCAGACCGATGTCGGCAATCCAATGCTGGCCGCAGCCATTGGGGCAGCCGGTTACGTGCAGCTTCAATTGCTGATCGAACTGCGGCAGCCGCTCTTCCAAATCGTCCACAAGCCAGCGGGTAAATCCCTTGGTCTCGGTGATGGCTAGCTTGCAAAATTCGGTTCCGGTGCAGGCTACTGCGCCGCGCCAGAAGTTTGACCCATCCACCTGCAAGCCAATCTGGTTCAGCTCGCGCGCCAGTTCGTCTGCCTTCTTGCGCGGAACATCCACGAAGATCAGGTTCTGCGAGACGGTTGCGCGCAGCGAGCCACTGCCAAAGCGCTCCGCCAATTCCGCCGCAGCTTCAAGTTGCTCGCCGGTCATGCGGCCGCGCAGCACCGATGCTCCCACGTATGCCAGCTCTGGGTCGCGCTGCGGATGAATGCCTGCATGGTCGCGCAGAACATCGTTGGGCACCCGCTCTTCAGCGGCGGGATCGATGGTGAAGTTGACACGCGATTGCAGCTCTTGAAGAAAACGCTCCGGCGTCCATCCTTCGCGCATGAACAGATACTTGAGGCGCGCACGGTCGCGGCTCTCGCGCAGCCCTTGCTGATCGCGAAAGATTTCGGCTACGGCGCGCACTGCAGGAACAGCCTGGTGAGGCAGCAGAAACGCATTGAGCTTGACCGCGAGATGAGGCTCATTCGACAGCCCGCCGCCAACGCGCAGTGAGAATCCCACCTCGCCATCGCGTACGGCCGGTGTCAGTCCAATGTCGTTGATCTCGGGATAAGTGCACCACGATGGGCAACCCGTGGCCGAGACTTTGAACTTGCGGGGCAGGTTGTAGAACTCGGGATTGGCCGTGAGCATCTGCGCAATCTCGCGCGCAATTGGCGAGGCGTTCAGAACCTCGTCCGCGGCAACGCCCGCCACCGGGCAGCCGGTCACGTTGCGAGATACGTCGCCGCAAGCACCCTTGGGCGAAAGGCCAATCGAGTCGAGTGCGTCCACCACCTCGGGCAGCGTCTCGATCGAGAGCCAGTGAAGCTGAATGTTCTGGCGAACGGTAATGTCGGCCAGGTTGCGCGCGTACTTGCGCGTGAGTCCGCCGATCGTCCGCAACTGGCTGGCGGTGAGAATGCCGTTCGGAATCCCGATGCGCATCATGAGCCATTCGGAGGCCAGGCCTTCCCCGCCCTTGCCGCCAACCGCGCCCACGCCATCTCCCTGCGTGTAAACGCCCCACCATTTGAAGTAGAACCCGGCCCACTCCGGCGTCACACTCGACCGGCCCTGGCGCGCAAATTCGCGAACTTCGTTGAATGCTTCCCAGGGGTTCTTTTCACGCTTCAGCCGCTCGGAGCGCTGCGCTTTCGTTTCCTTGATTTCAGCAGGTTGGCTCATCTTCGCTCTCTTCGTGACAGGTTCGTTTGGGAAACAACAAAAAGCCCGCAGCAGCAAACCGCTACGCGGGCAACAGAAACTTGGTTTTACTTAAGGAAATTCAGGCCAAGGTTAGCTGTGCGCGCGTCCATGCGTACAAAGCCGACAACAAGTCTTCAGATCCATGAAAAGATGATAGACAAGAATGGTCCGATTTGCAAACAGTTGTCGATGAACGATTTCGCGGCTCCGCGCGGACCGCTCGTCCTCTGTTCCGCGGCAATACTATCGAGCCCTGCTCGACGGATCGTGCTAAAGCCCGCAGGTCTAATCCATCTTGAGCGATGCTCTAGCCTGCGCGCCTGCTCTCATCGCCCGCCGACTGTTGCAGTCGCTTCCAGTTCGGCGATAGTCCTGCGGACTGCTTCCCCTGCGGCGGCTTGGCCCTGCTCTGACAAGCTCATGCGGATTGGCTGCCTGGGGTCGATGGTAATGGCATAGAGAATGATCTCGTGCTGGCCGCCCTGGATATAGAACATATCCAGCAGGTCCTTCATGCCAACATCGTGAGCGGTGAGCGTAGGGGGATAGTCGCGAGAAAACTTCGGCGTGGTGCGCGTAACGGTTCCTATCGGATTTCCATCGTTAGCCGCATCGATGATGATGATGCGGTCGGCATTTTCCAACGGTTCCAGCAGCGTAAAGCCGCCAGTTCCGCCGTCGAGACACTCCACTCCGGCGGGCAGGGTGTGTTTCTCCAGTTCCCTCACCGCATAGACGCCGATTCCTTCATCGCCCATCAGCACATTGCCAAGGCCGAGAACCAGGGTTTTCGTGGGTTGTGTTGAAATGGGGAACCTCGTATGACTTTCAGCTCTCAGCCTTCAGTTCCTGAATGCAGAATGAAGGCTGAGAGCTGGCGCCACTTATTTGTCGTTCTTTTCCCGGTCAAACTTCCATCCGCCAATGATAGAGGACACGGTGCCGCGCCCCTCAATGTAGTCATGATAGAAGGCAAGATAAATGTGGACAATGATGAAGGTGACAAAGAACCACAGGAACAGGTGGTGCCAGAAGCGCACACTGAATTCCCCGCCCATCAGCGGCACAATCCAGGTAAACATGCGCGGCAGCCATGAGTTGCTCATGCTGGAGTAGAGCGCGAAGCCGGTAATGGACTGGAAGACAAACGCAAGGAATGTAAAGAAGTAAATCAGGCCCGCCAGTGCGTTGTGACCAGTCGAAATGGGCCCGTGCATCTTGGTTTCAAGCACATCGGCTTTCACTACATCGACTATCTCTTGCCGCTGCGATTTCTTGAACGGGAAAAATGCATTCCAGCGGGCGTACTTGTTGCCCACAAAGCCCCAGTAGAGCCGCGCCGCAAAGTTGAATACGTAAACGAACGCGGCCAGAAAG
>Ga0302319_10019718_pt1 | contig 12235 bp, 9 predicted proteins | sample Bog_T0_2_FD_203319 | JGI IMG/M metagenome (GOLD analysis project Ga0302319, IMG submission 203319) | Peat permafrost microbial communities from Stordalen Mire near Abisko, Sweden - Bog_T0_2 | ecosystem: Environmental > Terrestrial > Soil > Wetlands > Peat | place: Sweden: Abisko, Stordalen Mire... | reverse complement strand
CGAGGATGCGCGCGAAGTCTGGGTCTGGAGGTGGCTCGACCACTTCCGGCAGGATCTGGCCTACGCGGCACGCATGTTTTTATAGGGCTAAAGGACAGACAAGTACAAGACCGCATTCCATCGGACTTGCCTTCCATCAGACCGGCATTCGATCCCGTCGCCGGCCAAGCGGGCGCGGGCGAACACCGGGTTTCATGGGTTTCATTAACTTTCTTGTCGACCTTCCGCGAATAGAGTAGAGTGAAGAAAGTTGGGCCTTTTGGCCCTTCTCTCGGAAATGCCGGCCAAGACTGTATTTCCATGCAATTCATCAAGCTATTCACATTAGGCGAGCGGAGGGTTTTTTGATGCGGATGAAAAGACGGCTGGAAGCAATACGGAGTTCGGCTTCTTCGTGGCACGGCCCGTGGCAGTGGATTATGGCCGGCTTGGTTGGTGTCCTCCTGAGCACGATGGGCACCCAACCGGGCCGCGCGGCAACCTTTGGCTTGCAGGATCAGTGGTGTCTAAACCCCCCGGGAGGCTCCGCCTGTGGAAATTCAGGGTTGCAGCAGTCAGGCCCCATCACGAATACGAACAGCAACACTTACACTTTTGCCCCCGGCGCGACTTTTAGCGGGATAATGACCGAAACATCCGACTATGGCAATCTGTCTGTGTCCGGAAGCGGCACGGCGAGCAACAGTGCCAACGCAGGCGACGCCGGTTATCTCGGGCAGTATGGTTCTCCCGGATTCGATGTTGGTGGGGTTCCCCTGGCATATTACACGGATCTCCTCACGATAACCGGTACCGGGCCTGTGAGTATTCAGTTCACGGTAGCCCTCAACGACACTATTACTACGTCGAGCACGGAAGCTGTAGCAGCCCTCTCGGATGAGTTCGAAGTAAACAATGGCTCTGCCTGGAACGTTACGCTCAACAGCACGGGAACTGCAACGAACGTCTTCACATTCAACCCAGGGGACCAGGTCCAGATCGCCGAGGGACTTTTGGGCGGAGGGGCTGCGTTCGCACCTGGCGTTGCGCCACCCCAGATAACCGCCAGTTTCAGCTACTCAGGCTCGGACCCGCTTTATCTGGACGTGCTGACACCCGGAGGTGGATACACCGCTGCCAGCGGGACGGTGTACGATACTTTAGCCTCGTCACCGGAACCAGCTTCGACAGTTTTGTTGGGTACTGGGCTATTCGGCCTTGGCCTTTTTGGAGCGTTTTCGAGACGTTCCTGCAGGTCACCGAAATAGCGGGTTACGCAACACAGGCAATCGTCCGGCGTGCCGTACCCGGCTGTGCGCATTTATGGGGAAAGCTGCACACTCTGCGCTTTCGTCATTTCCGAGAATACGGGTCAGGACGTAACCCTCGAAAGCGAAAGCGGCCAGAGAGTCAATTACGTGTCGGGAAATTATTTTAGCGCGATGCGGATCGGCGCTTCGTGGGGCAGGCTGCTGACTGAGCGCGACGACTCGCCGGCTGCCCCTCGGGTGGCCGTACTGGGATATCAGTACTGGAAGAATGTCTGGGCGTCAAATCCCGCTGTCGTGGGGCAGGCAATCCATATAAACGGGCAGCAGTTCCAGGTGGTGGGGGTGACGCCCTACGATTTCGACGGACTGGCTCCGCGCCGCACGGCTGTGTGGCTTCCGGTTGCGGCACGGTCCCTGATCGTGGCAGGCGTGCCGCCGCCCGGGAGCTTCACTTTGCCGGACAACATGATGTACGGGATGGCGCGGCCGGGTGTGCCGCGGGCGGCGGCTGAGTCGCAGTTGACTTCGGTCGGTCACGCCCTTGCGGAGCGCGCTCCACGCTATTTTTCGAAGGAGGAGCGCGTCCTGGGCGAGCGGCTGGCCGGTACCTGAATCGACCTGAAACAGTTTCCGGCACCGGCGTTTCTTATCGTCGCACTGGTGCTGCTGGTGCTCCTTTCGGCATGCGCCAATCTGGGAAACATGCTGGTGGCGCGGGGCCTGGCGAGGCAGCGGGAAATGAACACACGGATCTTTCTGGGAGCGGGCAGAGGCCGATTGATTCGTCAGATGATGACGGAACATGTTCTGCTGGCGCTGTGGGGCGGAGTCTCCGGAATCGCTGTGGGCATTTTGGCGGGTAAGTGGCTGACGGGAACTTTGGACGCTCCGCCGGATATTCTCGTGAGGGCCAACTGGCGGGTGACGTGTGCGGGAATCGGGCTGGCCCTACTGTCGGTGGTTGCATTTGGATTGCCGCCGGCGTTGCGAGTGGCGCGCGGCGTTCACAAAACCGGAGGAAGACGGCGGGTGCTGGTCGCGATTCAGGTGGCGATCAGTTGCCTGTTGCTGATCAGTTCGGCAATTATCGTTCGCGGCGCCATTCGCAGCGCGACCATCGACCTTGCATTCGATTATCGGCACATGATTACTGTGATGCCGGGATTTTACTCGGAACATCTGACGCCGGGGGCGGCCCGCCAGAAGCTCGACCAATTGAGTGCGCGGCTGAGCAATCTGCCGGGCGTGGACCGCGTCACTGAAGCGGTTACGCCGCCACTGGGCCATCGGAACGCCATGGAATCGCTGCCCGGATTGCCGCCGGTGTGGTGGAATCCCGTTGCGCCGTCGTACTTCGATGCGCTGAAGATTCCGATCCTGCGCGGACGCACTTTTCTGGCGGGGGAGGACAATGCGGTGATCGTGAGCGAGTCAGCGGCGCGCGCGGCGTGGCCGAATGAGGACCCGGTCGGGAAGACGTGGAATGTCCAGAACGCGGTGCGCACCGTAGTGGGCGTGGTGAAGGACAGCGGAGCAAGCCTGATTGTGGATGCGGAGTCAGTGGAAGCATACATTCCGGACACGGGGATGTGGATCGACCGGGCGGGGCTGATTCTGCACACGAAGGGCGACCCTGCGGCGTTGATGCGGGCAATCACGCTGGCCACACTGGCTTCGGGCGAACCGGTGTGGGCAGAAGCGATGACGTCGTCGCACGAGGAGGCGCTGGATAGCTCAAGGAAGCTGTTGACGATCATCGGATCGCTCAGCCTGGTGGCGACGGTGCTGGCCGGGACGGGCATGTTCGCGCTGGTGGCTTTCGCGGTGGCGCAGCGGACGCGGGAGATCGGGATTCGTATGGCGATCGGCGCCGGTCGCACGGCGGTATTACGTGCCCTGCTGGGAGAGAATATTCGCCCGGTTTTCTTCGGAGTAATTGCCGGTACGATTGCGGGGATCGGGCTGGGGAAGGTCACCCGGGGGCTGGTCTATCTGCAGGCGAATCCGCTCGATCCGGCCGGGTTTGCGATGGGGATCGCGGCGTTCGCGGCGATTGCGGGGCTGGCAACTCTTTCGCCCGCGCTGAAGGCGTTGCGGATCGATCCGGCGTCAACGCTGCGGTCGGATTAGGGTGAAGCGTTCTTAACCTGGTCCCTGTTTTGCAGTTGTGAAGGCGGGGAAGGAAGCAAAGTAAAAGTATTTCGTATCGTTATGATTTCGGTGTTCGCAGGGGCGCTTGCGGCCGCTCAGACGGCTACGCAGGATATGAAGAGCGCCGGTTCGGATACCAGGCAGGCGGTGAAGCACGGGGCGCACAAAGCCGCTGATAAGGTGGCGCAGAAGACGCGGTAGAACAGGCAAGATCTGTACGCTGCGCTTCGTGCGCGGCCAAGGCCGGTCGGAAACCGGCGTCACGGGTTGTTAAGCTGAAGGGGTATTGAACTGTTCTAAAATAGCTTTATTCCTGGCGCTGGCCGCGTTGCCGTGCCGGGCAGCCGATACGATCGCAGTCCTTCCTCTCTTCAACATCAATCAGGCGACTTCTCCGAATCTGGACTGGATCGGCGAGAGTGTCGCAGAGACCGTGCGGGAGGCGTTGAGTTCCGCCGGGATGCTGGCGCTTGGACGCGAAGGCAGGGAAGAGGTCTACCATCGCATGGGTGTCCGCTACGGCGCGGTGCTGACTAAGGCGACCGTGATCAAGATCGGGCAGACGCTCGACGCCGGGCAGATCGTGTACGGCGATTTCGATGTGGGCGCGGATGAGAATGGCGTGCGCGGCGTGAAGTCGGGCATGCGAATTGCGCTGCATGTGATCGATCTGAAGAAATATCACGAATCGCCGGTGCTGGAGCAACTGGGTCCGCTGGAGAATCTGAGCCAGATGCAGATGAATCTGGTGTGGATGGTGGAGCAGCAGCTCGCTCCGGGATCGGTGCCTCCGCTGGCGGATTTCGTGCGCAACCGGCCCGTCGTAAAAGTAGAAGCGATGGAAAGTTATGTGCGCGGACTCATGGCGGCTGATGCCGAGCAGAAGATCCGTCTGTTTTCGCAGGCCGTGCGGCTGGACGACCGCTTCTCCGAACCTTCTTTTCAACTGGGCCGGCTGTATTTTCAGCGCAAGGAGTACCGCACTGCGGCGCAGTGGCTGGGGAAAGTGGCGAAATCGGATTCGCATTACATGGAAGGGTCGTTTCTGCTGGGGATCTGCCGGTATCACGAAAACGATTTCGACGGCGCAATTCAGGAGTTCCGCATGGTGCTGGCGGAACTTCCGCTGAACGAGGTTTACAACGATCTGGGGGCGGCGCTGTTGCGGAAGAACGACGCGGGCGCGGCGGCGGACAACTTTCAAAAGGCGCTCGAGGGCGACGAGGCGGACCCGGACTATTGGTTCAATCTGGGCTTCGCGCTGTGGAGGAAGGGTGACTTCGCCAAGGCGGCGGATAAGTTCCGCGCGACGCTGGAGCGGTCTGCTACCGATCAGGATGCGACGTTTTTCCTCGGCCGGTGTCTGCGGCAGGAGGGTCCTCGCGCGGGCGATCCGCGCAGCGAAGGGAGGGAGCGGATCAAGACTACTTTCGAGGATTCGGCATTCCGGCAACTACAGGCGGAGCTGAAGAGCAAGAAGTAGCGCGCTCCGGCGCGAGCATCTGCCTCACGCGGTCCAGCAGTTCGGCTATCCGGAACGGCTTTTGCAGAAAGCTCGATTTCGGGACGGTTTTGCCGTTGGGCGGCTCGTAACCGGAGATGAACAGGACGCGCAGATCGGGCTTGCGGCTGCGCATCTTGTTGGCGAGATCCCAGCCGTTGCCACCGGGCATGACGACGTCGGTCACCAGCAGGTCGATATCGGGATTGGCGTCCATCAGGCTGAGTGCCCGATCGGGAGAATCGGCGTCCGAGACGCTGTAACCGGATGTTGTCAATACGGAAGAGACGAACTGACGCACCATCGGCTCGTCGTCGACGACCATTACGCGTGGCAGCAGAACCTCCGATACCATATGAGCCCTAACCCTATTCTCCGCCGAAAGTCGCTGTCCGGACCAGAAAAATTGAGTTGCGGGGGGTCAGGCGGCTCATAAAGTGCCGGTTAACACTTTTTAATCTGCAACCCGCGCGTCAACTGGCGACACACTGTGTTGACCATTATGTTACTTGGATGTGAGGGGCAATGTACAGATTCATAGTTGCAATATTACTTACGGCGGGGATTCTCGGCGCGCAGGATGAAACGGCGCCGCAGTTACCCGTATCCGACCCCATTTGCTCATTTTTTGACAGCAACATGGCGTCTCGTTCCCGACTTCTGCGGACCGGAGGCAACGCGGTGAAACTCTCACGTGAGACCCGCGCGGTCGCCGCTCAACTCGCTCCGCCACCCGGGGGCGGGCGCACTTCGGGGGCCAACAACCTGTCGAACTCGTCGAATATGATCGACCAGTACCTGTTTACCGCAATGCAAAGCGCGGGCGTGCAACCGGCTGATACAACAACGGACTGGGAATTCGTCAGGCGCGTCTATCTGGATCTGACGGGCCGAATTCCGTCGCCGACAGCCGTGCTGACGTTTGTGAACGGCACGTCGGCGACAAAGCGATCGGACCTGGTGGAGCAACTGCTGGCGAGTACGGAATACGTCGACAAATGGACGATGTACTTCGGCGATCTTTATAAGAACGTCTCGCAGAACGCGCAGATCACGACGTATCCGGCGAGCGTACTGGCCTTTTACACGTACATCAAGCAATCGGTGGCGACGGACAAACCATACGACCAGATGGCGCGCGAGATTATTTCGGCGACCGGTCCGAACAGCTACGACGTGACCAACGGTCAGATGAACTTCACGGTGAACGGCGTGGTGACGGGCGGACCGGCGCAGGATATCTACGACCAGCAGGTTGCCAACGTGGCCGATGTGTTTCTGGGAATCAGCCATCTGAACTGTCTGCTCTGCCATAACGGCCAGGGACATCTGACCGGCCTGAGTCTGTGGGGTCAGCAACAGACGCGGTACAACGCGTGGGGCATGGCGGCGTTTCTCTCGCACACCAACACCACCAGCGCGGCGGTCAGTACGACCAACAGTAACCGGTACTGGATTGTGGCGGACACCGGCACGAAGAACTATCAGCTGAATACCCTGACGGGAAACCGCCCGGCGCGGCAGCCGATCGGAACGGTTACCACCGTGCCCCCCACCTATATCCTGAGCGGCGCGCAGCCGGCCGCGGGACAGAACTACCGCCAGGCGCTGGCGACGATGATTACGGGCGACCCGCAGTTCGCCCGCGCCACCGTGAATTACTTCTGGGCGTATTTCTACGGAGCGGGGCTGGTGGATCCGCCGGATACGTTCGACCCGGACAGACTCGATCCCGATAATCCGCCGGCAGCGGCGACAGGCTACACGCTGCAGCCCTCGAATCCCCGGCTGCTGAATGCGCTGGCGACCCAGTTTATCGCGAACAAATACGATCTGAAATGGCTGATGCGGCAGATTGTGAATTCGCAGTCGTACCAGCTTTCGGCGCAGTACGACGGCCAGTGGAACGATGCATGGGCCAACCTGTTTGCGCGCAAGAATGTGCGACGGCTCTGGGCCGAGGAACTGCACGACGCTATCACAGTTTCGAGCCAGTACGTTCCGACTTACACGACAATGGCGACGTATGGCCCGATCAGTTACGCGATGCAGTTCCCCGAACCGCTGAACACGCCGGACGGCGCGAACGGCCATGTCGATGGCTGGCTCAATTCGTTCCTCAGGGGAAACCGCGACGATCAGACGCGATCGCAGAACGGATCGATCCTGCAGGCCCTGAATCTGATGAACGATTCGTTCGTGATGACGCGGACCGCGACGGGGTCCCCGGCGGGGGCATTGCTGCCGGGTCTCATCGGCCAGTCCAACATGGCGCTCGTCAACGGGCTGTTTCTGAACGTGCTGTCGCGGTATCCGACGCCGACGGAGCTGAGCCAGGCGCTGCAGGATCTCTCGAACCCTCTGACGCGTAATCAGCAGGCGCAGAACCTGCTGTGGACGCTCTACAACAAAGTGGATTTCGTTTTTAATTACTGAAGGAGGACGCGAAAAATGATTGGCAATAACCAAACCAAATACACGCCATCGCGCGAGGCGTTCTTCAAACGCCCGCATCTGAGCCGCCGGAGCTTCTTTCAGATCGGGGGGGCGGGATTAGTGGGGTCCTGGATGGCGCTGAGCCCGGAGCGAGCGAAGGCGTGCAGCATTCAGACATCGAGTCCGGTGACGATGCAGAATACGGCGAAGAATGTGATCTTCATTCTGCTGGCGGGCGCGCCCAGCCATGTGGACACCTTCGATCTGAAGGTGCTCAACGGGACGACGCCTGCGAAGTTCGCACCCACCGTGATCAACGGCGTGAACTGGCCGACGGGAATTCTCCCGCAGCTGGGCCAGCAACTCAACAACATGGTGCTGGTGCGTTCGATGCAGTCGCATGCGCTGGTGCACAGCCTGGGGCAGACGTGGACGCAGATCGGCCGCAATCCGTCGGCCGCGCTGGGAAATATCGCCCCGAACATCGGAAGCGTATGCGCGCTGGAACTGGATAAGCAGCGGCAGCCCGGGCAGGTGTTCCCGGCATTTCTTGCACTGAACTCGGCGAGCGCGGTGGGCAACGGCTACTTCCCGGCGACATACGCGCCGTTTCGGGTGGTGCCCTCGACGTCCGGAATCAGCAATACGACGAACTCGCTGGGCCAGACACAGTTCAATAATCTGTGGAGCGAACTGCATCAGATCGACGATCCGCTCCGGTTGAATTCGCCGCTGGGGCAGCCGGTTTCGGATTACGACGAGTTTTACACGGGCGCCAACGAAATGATGTACAACAGCGTGGTTACCAAGGCGTTCACGTATTCATCGACCGACAGCGTACGCTACGGAAATACCAGCTTCGGGAATGCCTGCCTGGTGGCGAAGCAGGTGCTGGCGTCCAATCAGGGCACGCGCTTCATCCAGATCACGCTGGGCAGCTGGGACATGCATGTGGACATCTACGGGACGCAGAATCCCAAGGGCAACAATCTGTTCACGATGTGCCCGCAGTTCGACACGGGCGTGGGACAGATGATGACGGACCTGAGCGCGAGCGGTCTGCTGGAAGATACGCTGATCGTGATGGTGGGCGAGTTCGGTCGTACGGTAGGCCCGGTCACTCCGGCGCTCGGGCGCGATCACCTTCTGCAGCAGACGGTGGTGTTCGCGGGCGGAGGCATCAAAGGCGGCCAGGTGATCGGACAGACCCTTCCCGATGGCAGCAACACGGCGGTGTTCGGGTGGACTCCGCCGGGCGGACAACCGCAGCGGTATGTGCGGCCGGAAGACGTGGAAGCGACGATCTATTCAGCCGTCGGAATCAACTGGACGACGGAACGCTGCGACGATCCGCTGGGCCGCGGATTTCAGTATGTGCCGACGACGGACCCCGTGCAGTACGGGCCGATCAATGAGCTTTGGTCGTGATCTGCGATACAATTCGGGGTTGCGGCATATTAAATCGGTTCTCATCATTCTTCTAATGGGTTCGGGCATCTTACACGGGCAGTCCACAAGCTGCCCGTCCTGCCCGACTTATCGTTTCAATACGAATCTCGGGAATATTGACGTGTTGCTGACGCCGAACGTGGCGCCTCAGACCGTGGCAAATTTCCTGAGTTATGTAAACGCGGGTTATTACAACAATTCCATCTTCCACCGCCTGGTAAACGGTTTCGTCGTTCAGGGTGGCGGTTATCAGTACGTTGCGGGTCAGACCGCGCCGAATAACGCTGTCGCAATTCCGCAGGGCAACGCCATTCCGAACGAGTTCAACGTTACGAATGGGCAGGGGACCATCGCGATGGCGCTGACGAACGGTTCCAATGGCACTGCCAACCCGGCCAGTGCCACGAGCGAATGGTTCTTCAATCTGGTGGGGAACGGTGGTCAGCTCGACAGCCAGCTGTTCACCGTGTTTGGATCCGTCGTGAACAGTTCGGCGCTGAACTCTTCCAAGCCGGCGGGACTGGCCGTGCTGAATAACATGAATTTACTGACAGCCGAGGACCTGGATCCGCCGTACGATGTGAATTTCTCGACTTGCCCGGTGACCAACGGCGGCGCCTTTCTTCTGGTTAACTCGATCGTTCCACTACCCACAGCGCCGCCGACGGGTTTTGTAAGCGCAGCCACATTCGCGTCGAGCAGTCTCACCGGCATATCGCCGGGCGAGGTTATATCGATCTTCGGTACGGGACTGTCGCCGACTCCGAGCGCCAGTCTCACGGTCGGCAGCAATGGTGTCGTGACCAACTCCCTGGGCGGTACGCAGGTTTTTTTCAACGGCACGGCGGCTCCCATCACTTACACCGGCGTGAACCCGGCAACGGGGATGAGTCAGGTCAACGTGGTCGCGCCCTACAGCATCGGGAGTCTGCCGACGGTATCGGTATCGCTTGCGTATAACGGCGTGACCTCTTACAGCACGCTCAACTTTCCGGTGAAACCTGCGAATCCCGCGATTTTCACCCTGAATGGTTCCGGGACCGGGGATGCCGCCATTGAACGCTACCCCGCCTACGACATCATCAGCGCTGCAAATCCGGCGTCGGTGGGCGATGTCCTGATCCTCTTTGCCGAGGGTTACGGGGCGGCGACCGCGGCGACTGCTTTACCCGACGGCACGATTGTCACGAGTAAGCTTCCGGTGCCCGCAGCCGCGGTGACCGTGCTGATCGACGGACAGCCCCTGAGCAGCGGTAATATTTTGTATCTGGGCGGCGCGCCGGACTTGATTAATGGCGTGCTGCAGGTGAATTTCACGGTGCCGCAGCTAGCTCCGGGGAGCCATCAGATTCAGTTGCAGGTGGGGAGTCCCGCGAGGACGAGTCCGACCGCCGTTACTTTGGCGACGAAGTAGGGGGCACGCTGCGCTTCGCGCGTGTCCGTTTGCGCAGACGCGGCTCACACCGCTTGTTCTTGCGGCATAATTCCGCCTGCGCGCCAGGTGGAAGCCCATGAGCGCCAACCTAATCCATGCGGCCAGGGCCGGATTGATGTCGCCGTTCGACCGTCGGCTTCCAGCTTTCGGTAACGGGACTCTCCGGACCAGTGCTGGAAGGCGCGGGACTTCGCCACAGAAATGGTGAGCGCAGGGGCCAAGCCGCCGTCGCGCCATCGTCCGAGTGGCCGACGATACGCCCCTTGTGGAGGTGCGGCATTTCCGTGGCTAGCGCGCGATGCGCCCTTCGGCAGGAACTGCTATATATTTTCTGAGGGCGAATTCTTGCAGCAGCGCCCCCAATAAGAGGAGGTGCTTCGTGTGGTGGCTACTGTCCGCGCTCGCCCTTTGCGGGATGCCGGCACTCCGGGCGGATGTGTGTGACGGTCTCCAGGCTGGTCCCCCCAAGGGTTCTGAGCTAGTTGGGTCGAACCTACCGCTCTCTTTCAAGCTATCCGTAGGACAAGGCGGACCGGCTTTCCGCATCACTGTTCGCCCCCTCTGGCAGCAGAACGCGGGTGGCGTGATCCTCGGCGACGATGGTCACGCAGGCGACATTGAGGTTGCACATTGCCAGGACGGAAAGCCGCTACAGGTGCTAGGCGTCACGGCCGACCAACCAATAAACTTTGGCGGCACCTTCCATGCGGAGGATATCAACTTCGACGGATATCTCGATTTCTCAGTCTTAACGGAATTTGGCGCCAAATGGGGGAGTAGGTCGTACTGGGTCTATGATCCGGCCTCCGGGCTCTTCGCCGAGAACGAGTTGACCAGGGAGTTGAGCGAGAACTGCCTGGGCCCCGGGTGGCATGGCGGCTGCTGGAAAGCATCATCCATCGACTTCGATCAACTAAAGCGCGAGATCAGCGCGAACTACATCCCCCGTTTTGCGGCCTGCCCGCCGAATGATTACCGTGGAGACCGTTACCGTGTTGAGGACAACCGCCTTGTCCTCGTCCACCAGGAGGAGCTTTCCCCGGATAACTGCACGTTGACCATTTCCGACCTCATCGGCGGCGCCAAGGTTACCCGGGTGGTGCGCTATATACCGGGACCGGGGCTTGCAGCGGCGGATCCATCTCCGGAGCCGCCGCCTTCGGATCCTCAGCCTCCAAACGCGCGCGAACTGGTTGCATCTCTTGGTGGACACATTTTGCATGAACATCCGCTCGATGACCATCGGGAAGGGCTTCTCAGCAACGCGCGCGAAAGACGACAGGTGGGAGCAGGTCAGTTCGTCTTTTCGGACAAAGTCTTCATAACCGGCATTCGCTGGTACGGTTATTACACCTGCAATCCCGCTCGGGCATCGCCGGCTTTTGAGGTCAGTTTTTACCCGGACGAGGACGGGTTACCGGCCTCCCAACCCATTTACAGCGCGGGAGTGGAGGCGCATGTCACGAAAACCACGGCCATTGTGGCGCCTCAAGCGTCCGGCGCCAATTTCCAGGTTCATGCCTACGCAGTAGACTTGCCGGGTCCGCTGACGGTTCCCGCGGGCCAGCCCATGTGGATCTCCATTTCAGCGGTGCCGTCTTACTGCGAATGGCTTTGGGACCGCGGCAGCTCCGCTGATACCGGGATCAGTGCCTCGGGCGTCAGCGGGAGTAGAGGATTTTCCAATTGGACACAGTTGAAAGATAACCTGGCGTTCGCGCTTTATGGATGGAAATTTTAGATGGTTGCACATAGATCCCAGGTTGTAACGCCCGGGGTGAGTGGTGGCCAGCATACCTGATCAGGGGAATCGCCGGACGAGCCGGAATTTCCACTTTGACGTACACTAGCCATGTCGGACAAGTGCCTGACTGGTGCTTCGGGTGAATCACGCGCTACTCGGACAGAGTTCCCGGCTGGGCCGGATGCCGATTTGCTGCTGATACCAGCCCTTTCGTCCAACAATCCGGAAGCCGGTTCCAGTTAAAACGGCTCTACGGGAAAGTGCGCGTG
>Ga0302319_10019715_pt1 | contig 12236 bp, 8 predicted proteins | sample Bog_T0_2_FD_203319 | JGI IMG/M metagenome (GOLD analysis project Ga0302319, IMG submission 203319) | Peat permafrost microbial communities from Stordalen Mire near Abisko, Sweden - Bog_T0_2 | ecosystem: Environmental > Terrestrial > Soil > Wetlands > Peat | place: Sweden: Abisko, Stordalen Mire... | reverse complement strand
GCCATATCCGCGATTGGACGGCGGCCTGGGAGGTTGTCGCCAAGGCCGACCGCGACAATCTCGGCATCGTGCTCGACGCCTTCCATATTTGTGCGCGCAACAACCCGATCGAGCCGATCGCGGCGCTGCCGGGCGACCGGATCGCGTTGGTCGAGATTGCCGATTCGCCGGCGCTGGAAATGGATTTGAAGTCGCTGAGCCGGCACTATCGCTGCTATCCGGGGCAGGGCGACTTTCCGGTCATCGACTTCCTCGACGCCGTGCTGCGCTCGGGCTACCGCGGTCCGATCTCGCTGGAGACCTACAGCGAGCAGTTCCGCGGTTCGTCGCCAGCTTCCGTCGGAATCGACGCCATGCGTTCGCTGCGCGCGGCCGGCGACGCGTTGCGCGCCCGGCGCGTCGAACGGGGCGAGCCGCCGGTCGCCGAACTCGCCGCGCTGCCGCCGACTCCGCAGGTGGAAGGCCCGGAATTCCTGGAATTTGCCGTCGCCGACAAGCAGGCGCAGGAGCTCTCGGGGCTGCTCGAGGGTCTCGGGTTCGAACTGGCCGGCCGCCATCGCTCGAAGCGGGTCGATCTCTACGCGCAAGGCGACATCCGTCTGGTCGTCAATCGCGAGCGCAATTCCTTCGCCCATTCGTTCTGGCTGCTGCACGGCGCGGCGGTTTGCGCGATGGCGCTCAGGGTCGACCGGGTCGATCGCGCGCTGGACCGGGCGCGGGCGCTGGAATGCGCCAGTCATATCGACCCGATCGGCCCGGGCGAGGCGAGGATCCCTGCGGTTGGCGGCGTCGAAGGCAGCCTCATCTATTTCGTCGACGGACGCGGCGCGGACTGGCGCCACGACTTCGTCGGCGAGGCCAAGACGCCGCCCCAGGGGCCGCTGAAGGCGATCGATCACCTCTCGAACGTGGTGCGCCGCAACGAGTTTCTGAGCTGGTTGTTGTTCTACGAAACGGTGTTGGGTTTCAAAGCCGACCCGCCCGTGGAAGTCTACGATCCCCATGGCGATTTCTACAGCCGCTCGCTGAGTAACCCGTCGAGTTCGATGCGCATCGCGCTCAACGTCGGGGCCGGCGGCGCGACGGGCGCCTCGCGGTTTCTCGACGCATTCGGCGGCGCCGGCTATCAGCAGATCGCGCTGTCGACCGACGACATCTTCTCCGCCGTCGAAACGGCGCGCAACAAGGGCGTGCAGTTTCTGCCGATCCCCGACAATTACTACGACGATCTGGCGACCCGGTTCGACATCGCCCCCGATCTGCTGGCGCGGATGCGCGAATTCGGGATCCTGTACGATCGCGTCAAGGACGGGCAGTTCTTCCATATCTACACCCGCGCGTTCCACAATCGCTTCTTCTTCGAGATCCTCCAGCGCGACCACTACGGTCTGTTCGGCGCCGCCAACACGCCGCTGCGACTGGCGGCGCAGGCGGCGGTGGACGAGGCGGAGTCGCAGCTGGCGGCGGATATCGGTCTGTGACGCCGAACCGCCCGGGCGGAGGCCTGGCGAGGGGCCTTCGCAGGTAACGAACGAGTTCGCCCAAAAACTTGGACGAGCGCGCGCGCCGTGGTAATCTCTGGCAGATCCGAGAGCATGGCGGGGGGCGTGGAGTGGCGAGGCCGGGAACCAGGGGCCGCGGACAGAAGACGTCCGACGAGCCGGCGGGGAGCGCCGCAGACCGCGCCCGCGCGGATATTCTCGAAGTCGCGACCGCGGAATTTGCCGAGCATGGCTTCGCCGGCGCGCGGGTCGACGAGATCGCCGCCAAGACCCAGACCAGCAAGCGGATGATCTACTATTATTTCCGCGACAAGGAGGGCCTGTTCACGACCGTCCTGGAGCAGGGCTATCGGCAGATGCGCGCGCTGGAGCGCGGGCTCGACATCGACAAGCTCGATCCGGAAAACGCGATGCGGGCGCTGGTCGCCGGCACCTTCGAATATCAGGCCGCCCACGAGCGCTTCGTGCGTCTCGTCGTAGTCGAGAACATCCATCGCGGCGCGCATCTGGAAAACACCGATATCGCCGGCAGTCTGGGCAGCGGCGCCCTGCAGACCCTCGGCGGCGTCTATGAACGCGGCGTCGCCGCGGGCGTGTTCCGGCCGGGAATTTCGATCCTCCATCTGCACATGACGATCAGCGCGCTGAGTTTCTTCAACGTCTCGAACTACGCGACGTTCTCGCTGATCTTCAACCACGACATGAGGAGCCCCGCGGCGCTGGCGGAGCGACGCGACATCGTCGTTGAGACGGTGCTGCGGTATTTGCGCAACCCGTGATTTGAGTCGATTTCGCGGCGAAATCGTGTTGCTACACTTGACAAACGAACTAGTTCGTACATAATAGGCGCGCTCGTTATGGCAAGACAAGAGAGCCCCCTGTAGCGGAGGCGCTCCTGCCCTACGGGAGAGGGAACGACATGAGCGGCTGCTCGAACTCGGTCGACGGCGACACAGACCGCGATCCCCTCCCGATCCTCCGGTTTGCGCCTGTCGTCCGTCCGGACGTCTCAGGTGACATGCCGCTACGAGCCAGCGGGAATCTCATCGGCGCACGAAAGGGAGCGTGTCGGCTATGATCAACGGACACACCAAAATCCTCGCCCACATCGGCTATCCGACGACGACGTTCCGGGCGCCGATGATCTACAATCCCTGGTTCGACAGCAAAGGCATAAACGCGGCGGTCGTGCCGATGGGCGTGAGGCCTGAGAACTTCGCCTCCGCCTTCCCCGAGATCTGCCGCTTCAGCAATTTCGCCGGCGCGCTCGTCACCATGCCGCACAAGATCAGCGTGGTCGATCTGCTCGACGAAGTTTCAACCGAGGTGAAGATCGCGGGCTCCTGCAACGCGGTGCGCCGCGAGGCCGACGGCCGGTTGATCGGCGACATGTTCGACGGCGCCGGATTCGTGCGCGGTCTCGTGCAACACGGTGTGACCGCGAACGGCAAGCGGACGCTTATCGTCGGCAGCGGCGGCGTCGGTTCGGCGATCGCCGCCTCGACCGCGGCGGCGGGCGCGAAGGAGATCGCGCTCTACGACACCAATGTCGGCCTGACGGAGAAACTCGCGGGCCGGCTCAAGGCGCACTATCCGAACCTTGTCGTCTCGTTGGGGAGCAAAGATCCCGCCGGCTTCGACATCGCCGTCAATGCGACCCCGCTCGGCATGAACGCCGGGGACCCGCTGCCGATGGACCCGGCGCGGCTGGCGCCGTCGACCTTCGTCGTCGAAGTCGTGCTGAAATCGGCGCAGACGCCGTTCCTCGCGGCGGCGCGGGCGCGCGGCTGCGCCACACAGATCGGCGTCGACATGCTGTTCGAGCAGATCCCGGCCTATCTCGAGTTCTTCGGTTTCGAGCCGCCGACCGCGGCCGAGCTGCGCGCCGTCGCGAAGGTCGAATACTGACGGCGAGACAACGGGCGTCGCTTCGGTTGCTTGAAGCGAACGCGCGAGTTCAATCGAAGGGGAGTTGGAGATGCGACACGACTATTCGCTCGCGCATCTGACGGTGTTGCAACTGACCCAGGCGCAAGTCGTCGATGCGGCGGCGCGGGCGGGCTATCGCTACGTCGGCCTGCGGTTGATCAAAGTCACCCCGGACGATCCGCTCTGCGACCTCGTCGGCAACAAGGCGGCGATGCGCGAGACCAAGGCGCGGCTGGCCGCGACCGGCGTCGAAGTCAACGACGTCGAGTTGTTCCGCTGCGATCCGCCGATCGAACCGGAGACCTACATTCCTGTTCTCGAAGCGACAGCCGAACTCGGTTGCAGGAACATCATCGCCCAGTTGCCGGACCCCAATCGCGAGCGCGCGCTCGAGCGTTTCGTCAGGCTCTGCGATCTGGCGAAACCCTTAGGGATCTTCGTCAGTCTGGAATTCCCTCATTGGACCGAGACGGGCAACCTCATGGAAGCGGCCAGGATCGTGCGCGCCGCACAGCGCGACAACGCCGGGATTCTCGTCGACATGCTGCACTTCGACCGCTCGGCTTCGAGCGTGGAGGAACTGGCGAGCCTGCCGCGCGAGTGGTTCCGCTTCGTCCATATCTGCGACGCGCCGCACGAGTGGCCGCACACCAGGCCCGGCGCGATCCACACCGCGCGCGACGAGCGGTTGTTCCCGGGCGAAGGCGGAATCGACCTGCGCGGCATTCTCTCGCACTTGCCGCAGGACATCCCCTACGCCCTGGAGATCCCGCGCATCGCGCTCAACAAAGCGGTCGGCCCGGAAGAGGTCGCTCGCCTCGCGCTGATGGTCGCGCGCAGCGAACTCGACGGCGTGCACTACCCGGAGAACGTTCATGTCGAACGCGCGCCGGTGGCGCTCACGGCTTGAGGCCGGGCGGCGTTCGCCGCGGTTGAAACGCATACCGGGCGCGAGGCCGAAATCGGTCGACGGGCCCGGATCGAAGTTCGCGGCTTGGCCGCGATCCCGCGAAGACGACCGGCGCCGGGGGCGGAGCCGGTTTCAATGCAACGCCGGCCTCTGGCGCGGCCAGAAGGGGAGATCGACTAATGAGTAACGCGAATTCATCGCCCGTTCGTTCGGGGGCGCGCTGGGGGATACTGGCGCTCATATCCCTCGCCACCATGGTCAACTATCTCGACCGCACGGTGCTCGGCATCGCCGCGCCGAACCTGCGCACCGAACTCGGCATCGACGCCGTATGGATGGGCTTCGTCTTCTCCGCGTTTTCGTGGACCTATGCGGCGATGCAGATCCCCGGCGGCGTGTTCCTCGACCGCTTCGGCTCGAAGGTCACCTACACCCTCGCGCTGGTTTTCTGGTCAGTGTTCACGTTGCTGCAAGCCTTCGCGACCGGCCTGTACTCGCTGCTGTTCTACCGCTTCGGTCTCGGCGTATCCGAGACCCCGTGCTTTCCGACCAATAGCCGCATCGTTGGCACATGGTTCCCGCAACAGGAGCGCGCGACGGCGACAGGCATCTACACGGTTGGCGAATATCTCGGTCTTGCGGTGTTTGGCGGCCCGTTGGTTTGGCTGATGGCCGCCTATAGCTGGCACGCGCTGTTCCTGGCCGTCGGCGTGATCGGCGTCATCCTCGGCGTCGCGTTCTATTTCATCTACAAAGAGCCGAAGGACCACCCGACCGTCAATCAGGCGGAACTCGACTACATCGCGGCCGGCGGCGGGTTCGCCAAGGCTGCGGTAGAGAAGGCTCCGTTCTCGTGGGCGAACGTCGGCCGGTTGCTGTCGTTCCGGCAGGTCTGGGGCGCCGGCATCGGGCAGTTCGCCGGCAATTCGACGCTGGTGTTCTTCCTCACCTGGTTCCCGACCTATCTGGCCACCGAACGCCACATGCCGTGGGTCAAGGCCGGCTTCTTCCTCACGCTGCCGTTCCTCGGCGCGGCGGTTGGCGTCATGGCGGGCGGCTGGGTCTCCGACCTGTTGCTCAAGAAGACGGGTTCGGCCAACATCGCCCGCAAAGCCCCGATCATCTTCGGCCTTCTGCTGGCTTCGCTTATTATCACTGCGAATTGGATGGACAGCGACGTCGCCGTCATCTCGGTGTTGTCGATCGCGTTCTTCGGTCAGGGCATGGTCGGCCTCGGCTGGACGCTGATCTCCGACATGGCGCCGAAGTCGCTGATGGGTCTGACGGGCGGCTTGTTCAACTTCGCCGCCAATCTCGCCGGCATCATCACGCCGATCGTGATCGGCTTCATCGTCAACGCGACGGGCTCGTTCGTTTGGGCGCTCGCCTTCGTCGGCGCGATCGCGCTGCTCGGCGCTTGTTCTTACATCTTCATCCTCGGCGACGTGCATCGCCTCGAAGTCGAGGGCGCGGAGTAAACACACGACCGCTCACGCGGCCCAAGAGATCGGCGTCGACAAGTTGGTCGCGACGACGCCGGCCTATCTCGAATCCCTCGCGCAGTTCCTGCAGCCCTTTCGCAGGAAGCGCGGGGAGGGTTTTTGCCGACGTCTAGGCTCGCGCCTGAGACGCCTTTCGGAAACGGGCGGGCATGGCGGCGACATGAGCCTTCAACAGCGAAACCGCCGCGGAGAGATCGCTCCTGGCGATCGCCTCGATGATGGCGCGATGCTCGGAGGGCGTGGCTTCGCGCGAGCGCTCGGAATGGCGGGCGAGATAGCGCATGGCGCCGATCTGCCCGGAGATCAGGGCGTAGGACTGGACCAGGAAGCGGTTGCCGCAATTGGCGAACAGCGCCTCGTGGAACGCGGCGTCGGCTTTCGCGGCGGCGTGATCGTCGCCGCGGGCCTCGGCCGCCTTCATGTCCGCGTCCGCCGTCGCCAGCATCCGCAGGGTCGTATCGCGTTCGCGCGCGTAGGCCAGACGCAGCGCGCCGAGTTCGAGCATCGAGCGGAACGCGCACAATTCTTCGACGATGTCTTCGGTCGGCTGGAAGACGAAACTGCCGCGCTGCGGTTCGATGACGACCAGCCCCTGCAATTGCAGCAGCGACAGCGCCTCGCGCACCGGCGTGCGGCTGACGCCCAGCATGGTCGCCAGCCGATCTTCGGAAATCGATTCGCCCAGACTCAATTCGCCGTAGACGATGGCGTCGCGAAGTTGGTCGGCGACGACGCTGGCGAGGCCCGGACGGCGTTCCCGCGGGATGGCGCCGAGCCGCGGCGCGCGTGCGGCAGGTGCATCGAGGCGGATGGCGTTGGCTTTCATGTCGTCGAACCTGCCCCTCGTTGTCGCGGCGCCGCGCCGGACGTCCCCAGCACGACAATTGTGGACTCGATTGAAGCGGATGACAAGAGGCTTGCATACTGAGGTACGGTATGCTAGAACATCGCCAGGCGAGCAATCCGGGCCAACGACGGTCACGAAAAGCACCAGCGACCCACAGCAAAGCTGGTCCTGGGAGAGACGCGGAGGAGAGTGGCAATGGCGGAAGTCAAAAAGGGCATCAGCGAAGAGCAGCAGCTGGAGCTGGACGAAGTTTTCGTCCGCGCGCGCGCCGCCCAAGCAATCATCGCGACTTACGATCAGGCGCGCGTCGATCGGCTTTGCCAGGCGGTGGCCTGGGCGGTGGCCAACAAGACGACGTTCACCCGGCTGGTCGCCGAGGGCATCGCCGAGTCGGGTCTGGGCGACGCCGTCAGCCGCATGGGCAAGCGCATGAAGATCCGCGGCGTGTTGCGCGACGCGCTGCGCCAGAAGAGCGTCGGAATCATCGAAGAGATCCCCGAGAAGGGCATCGTCAAATACGCCAAGCCGGTGGGCGTCATCGCCTGTATCGTGCCGACCACCAATCCCGATCTGACGCCGGCTGGGAACGCGATCTATGGCATCAAGGCGCGCGACGTGGTGATCTTCTCCCCGCATCCGCGCAGCAAGAAGACGTCGTTCGAGACGGTCCGGTTGATGCGCGAAGCGCTGGAGCGCGAGGGCGCGCCGCCGGATATTCTGCAATGCCTGACCCGGGTCAACATCCCGATGTCGCAGGCGCTGATGGCGCGCGCCGATCTCATCATCGCCACCGGCGGACAGCCGATGGTGCGCGCCGCCTACAGCTCCGGCACGCCCGCTTACGGCGTCGGCGCCGGCAACTCGACGATGATCATCGACGAGACCGCCAATATCGAGGAAGCCGCGAGAAACACCCGGCTGTCGAAGACCTCCGACTTCGGTTCGGGCTGCTCCGCCGACGGCAATCTCATCATCGAGGCCACGATCTTCGACAAGCTGCTCGCCCAGCTTCAGTACGAGGGCGGCTATCTCGCCAATGACCAAGAGAAGGCGGCGCTGCGCAAGGCGATGTGGGACGACGAGAACCATCGCACGTCCGACACCGTGGCGATCGCCCCGCAAAAGCTTGCGTTAGCGGCCGGCTTCAGCATCCCGGACGACCGCAAGTTCATCATCGTTCGCGGCGACGGCATCGGCAAGGATCATCTGTTCTCGGCCGAGAAGCTGACGACGCTGTTGGCGGTCTACGAGTACAAGGGTTTCGACGAAGCGCTGAATATGATGCGGGCGATCTACGAGGTTGGCGGCAAGGGCCATTCCTGCGGCATCTACTCGTTCAATCAACAGCATATCCACCAGCTCGCGCTCGCGGCGCCGGTGTCGCGCATCATGGTGCGTCAGCCGCAGTCGAAGGCCAACGCCGGCGCGTTCAACAACGGCATGCCGATGACCTCCAGCCTGGGTTGCGGCACCTGGGGCGGCAACATCGTCTCCGAGAACGTGCACTTGAAGCACTATATGAACACCACCTGGGTGTCGGTTCCGATCAAGGAAGACAAGCCTTCCGACGAAGAGCTGTTCGGTCCGTTCTACGATCCCGCGCTCGAACTCGACGAAGTCATCACGAGCTGAAGTCCTCGACCTCCAACTGACGCGGCCGCCCGGGCGCGTCGGCCCCGTCGATCCGAACCCCAGACGCTGGGAGGCGTCGCAACATGCGCGATCTCGTTTCTCACCAACTCGTCCGTTATCTCGAAGCGCGCGGCGTCACGCACGTATTCGGATTGTGCGGCCACACCAACATCGCCGTGCTCTCGGCCATGGCCAACAGCAAGCTGCATTATGTCAACGTCCGCCACGAGCAGATCGCCGCGCACGCCGCCGACGGTTACGCGCGGGTCACGGGAAAGGCCTCCGTGCTGCTCTCGCACCTCGGCCCCGGCCTCACCAACGCCGCCACCGGCGTCGCCAACGCGGCGCTCGACTGTATCCCGATGGTGGTGATCGCCGGCGACGTGCCGAGCTATTATTTCGGCAAGCATCCCCATCAGGAAGTCAATCTGCACGCCGACGGCTCGCAGTATGAAATCTACCGTCCCTTCGTCAAACGCGCTTGGCGCGTGGACAACCCCGACCTGTTCCCGGAGATCATCGAGAAGGCGTTCCAGCTCGCCGAGAGCGGGCAGCCCGGGCCGGTGCTGGTTGACGTTCCCATGGACATCTTCTCCCGAGAGATCGACGTCGCCCGCTTCGACCGTCTGCGCCGCAACGCCAAGACGCTCGCCATGCCCGACCTCGACGCCGATACGGCGATCGAGATCGTGCGCGCGCTCGGCGGAGCCAGGAACCCCGTGCTCTATGTCGGCGGCGGAATCGTGCTGGCGAAGGCGGCCGACGAACTCAGAGAATTCGTCGATCATATGGCGATTCCGGTGGCGCACAGCCTGATGGGCAAGGGCGCGCTGCCCGACGATCATCCGCTGGTGCTCGGCATGACCGGTTTCTGGGGCACCAAATACATCAACGAGAAGACGCGCACCGCCGATTGGGTGCTGGCGCTCGGGACGCGCTTCAAGGAAGCCGACTCCAGCTCCTGGGAGCCGGAATACACTTTCGCCTTCCCGCCGGCCAAGTTGATCCACATCGACATCGAGCCGAGCGAGATCGGCCGTAATTTCCCCACCGAGATCGCGGCGATCGCCGACATCAAACAGGCGTTGAAGACGCTGACCCGCGTCGCCAAACAGATCTATCCCAAGCCCCGTCGTAACGAGGCTTTGGAGCGCGAGATCGCGGGCGTGCGCGCCGCGTTCAAGGAAAGCAACCGGGCGATGGCCGAGAGCCCGGCGTTCCCGATGATGCCGGAACGAATCCTGGCCGACGTGCGCGCCGCGCTGCCGCGCGACGCCATCATCACCACGGATGTGGGTTGGAACAAGAACGGCGTCGGCCAGCAATTCGCGATTCTCACGCCGGGCAGCTTTATTACGCCCTGTGGCTTCGCGACGATGGGTTTTGGCCCGCCGGCGGCGCTGGGCGCCAAGCTTGCGGCGCCGGATCGCGTCGTCATCTCGCTCGTCGGCGACGGCGGCTTCGGGCAGAACCCGGCGATGCTCGCCACCGCCGTGGAAGAGAACCTCGCGGTGGTCTGGGTGGTGATGAACAACAACGCCTATGGCACCATCGCCGGCCTGCAGAAGGCCCACTACGGCCTGACTTACGGCACGGTGTTCCCGACGTCGGACGGCGAGCAGACCCCGGATTACGCAGCCATCGCCCGCGCCTACGGCGTCGAGGGGGTGCGCGTGCGTTCGGCCGAGGAGTTCAAGCCGGCGCTCATCAAAGCCATCGCCTCGGGCAAGCCCTATGTGCTGGATGTGGCGATGAAAAACAACCCGACGCCGACCGCCGGACACTGGAACATCCTCGACATCTACTCGCCCGGCAAGAAGGTCGGCCACGTCAGCACCGATTGAGCTGACCGCAAAGCGCGGCGAGCGCGACGCGTCGCGCTCGGCGTCCGCTTGAAAGCCGAGGGTGCGCGCCGCAAAGCCGCGGTTTCCGTCATGGCCTGGCTCGTCCCGGCCATCCACGTCGGGCCTCAATGGTCCGTTTTGAAGGTTGGTCATCTCTCTACGGCGTGGATGCCCGGCATAAGGCCGGGCATGACGGCGAGGGCGGTGGTAAAGTTGGCGCCCATGGGGACAAGCCCAGCCATGGCGGCGTCAGGCTGAATCGGTCAGCGCCGCGGCTTGGCGGTTGTAAACCTGTTGATCTCAGATCGACGAATCTCGAAATTGAACCCGAGGGCCGACCTATGAAGCTGGTTCCAAATGTCCTGATCGAAGACGAAGCGCTGCGCGACGGACTGCAGATCGAGAAACGCCTGTTCTCCGTCGAGGAGAAGGCGGCCATCGTCGGAGCGCTCGCCGCCGCGGGTTTGCGGCGCATTCAGGTGGGCTCGTTCGTCCACCCCAAGCGCGTGCCGCAGATGGCCAATACCGACGAGTTGTTCGCCGTCTTGAAGCCCATCGAGGGCGTGACCTATTCGGCGCTGATCCTCAACAGCCAGGGGCTCGATCGCGCGCTCGCCGCAGGCGTCAAACATCTGTCGATCTCGGTGTCGGCCAGCGAGACCCACAGCCGCAAGAACGCCAACAAGTCGGTGACTGAGGCGCTCGCCGACATCACGCCGACCATCGAGCGCGCGCTCGCCGCGGGCGTTGCGGTGCGCGCCGGCATACAATCGGCGCTCGGCTGCGGTTACGAGGGCAAAATCGCGGTTTCCAAGGTCATCGACATCGCGCAGATCTACAGCCGCATCGGCGCCCACGAGATCAACATCGCCGACAGCGCCGGGCTCGCCAATCCCAAGCAGGTCTACGAGACCGTGCTGGCGGTGCGCGACGCCATCCGCCCGGACGCCAAGATCTCGTTGCATCTGCACGACACCCGCGGACTGGGGCTGGCCAACATGTTCGCGGGACTGCAAGCGGGGATGACGATCTACGACGCGGCCACGGCGGGCCTCGGCGGTTGTCCGTTCATTCCCGGCGCCAGCGGCAATATCTCCACCGAAGACGCCGTGTATGCGCTCGACGAAATGGGCGTCGAGACCGGCATCGATTGGGTGAAGCTGCTGCCCGTCGCCGCCGAATTCGAAGAGAAGCTGGGGCGGCGGCTGCCCAGCCGCATGGCCCATATCGCGCCGGCCGCGCGGGCCGCCAACTGAGGGCGCGATCGCGATGAAACACGATTATTCGCTCGCTCATCTGACCGTGCTGTCGCTGACGCCGGCGCAAGTCGTCGAAGTTGCGGCGAAGGCGGGCTATCGCTATGTCGGCCTGCGGATCACCAAGGTGACGCCGACCGAGGAGTTGGTCGATCTCGTCGACGACAAGGCGGCGCTGCGGGCAACCAAGGCCGCGCTCGCCTCGACCGGAATCGAAGTCAACGACGTCGAACTGTTCCGCATGGACCCCTCTATCGAACCCGAGCATTACATCCCGGCTTTGCAGGTCACCGCCGAACTCGGCGCCAAAAACATCATTGCCCAGTTGCCCGATCCCGACCGCGCCCGCGCGTTGGATCGCTTCGGCCGGCTCTGCGATCTGGCCAAGCCCTTGGGGATCTTCGTCAGCCTCGAATTTCCGCACTGGACCGAGACCGGCACGCTCGCCGCCGCCGTCGATATCCTGCGCAACGCCGAGCGCGGCAACGCCGGCATGCTCGTCGACATGCTGCATTTCGACCGCTCGAATTCCAGCCTGGAGGAGCTGGCGAGCCTGCCGCGCGAATGGTTCCGCTTCGCCCATATCTGCGACGCGCCGAAAGAATGGCCGCATACTCATCCCGGCGCCATCCACACTGCCCGCGACGAACGGTTGTTCCCCGGCGAGGGCGGCATCGACGTGCGCGCGATCCTCGCGCAACTGCCGCAAGACATCCCCTATGCGCTGGAGATCCCACGCTCGGTGCTGACCCGCGCCGCCGGTCCGGAAGAGGTCGCGCGGCTCGCGTTAATCGTCGCGCGCAACGAACTCGAT
>Ga0302319_10019711_pt1 | contig 12237 bp, 10 predicted proteins | sample Bog_T0_2_FD_203319 | JGI IMG/M metagenome (GOLD analysis project Ga0302319, IMG submission 203319) | Peat permafrost microbial communities from Stordalen Mire near Abisko, Sweden - Bog_T0_2 | ecosystem: Environmental > Terrestrial > Soil > Wetlands > Peat | place: Sweden: Abisko, Stordalen Mire... | reverse complement strand
CCTCTGATGGTCTTGTGGCTGCGCCGCCCCCCCTTGGTTCGGCGGTGTCAGGTTTACACTTCGATTTGTCTTTCGCGCTGTGTCGTAGGTCACGTGACCGTATCTATCATGATGCGTGAATGATCCGTGAGTGCCTGGGCACGTATTGGGCTGATGGTTTTGTTCACCGTGTCGTGATCGCAGCAAGGACATGGCAGGCGCCACCGCGTGCCGCGCCGTCCGCGTAGCCGACGCCGGATCGATCCTGTAGCGTGGCCGTCATGATGACCCCGAAGCTGCATACTTCCATACTCGATGCGCTGGCGCGGCACGCCTTGCTGCGCCATTTCGCCGTGGAGGATGTGCACGCGATGGTGGCGCAGGCCGCCGTGCACATGTTTGCCGAACGGCAGGCGCTGTTCGAACAGGGCGAATCCGGCCGGACCGTGCTGGTTGTAATACAGGGGTATGTAAAGCTGTCGGCGACGACGCCGAGCGGGCGCGAGGTGGTGTTCGACGTGGTCGGTCCGAACGATCTGTTCGGCGAACTGGCGGTGCTGACGGACCAGCCTCGGGCCGCGACCGCGACCGCGCTGTCGCCGGGTTCGCTGCTGGCGATCGAGGGGCGCTCATTCCGCGCGGCGCTGGCTCGCGCGCCGGAGGCGATGTTCTGGATCATCCGCCTGCTCGGGCGGCGGTTGAACCGGGCAACGGAACAGATGACCGACGGGCTGGATCTGCCGGCGCCGGGGCGGGTGGCAAAGGCGCTGCTGCAACTGGCCGCGCTGCATTCGCGGCCGGTCGCCGAGGGGCTGGAAATCAGCCTGTCCCTGTCGCAGCGGGAACTCGGCGGGATGACCGGACTGATCCGCGAGAGTATCAACAAGCATCTGGGGTTGTGGCGCGATTCCGGCTGGCTCAGCCTGACCGGGCGGACCATCACGCTGCACGATGTGGCGGCGCTGCGGGCCCTGCTGCGGGAGTTCGAGGCGGGCTGAGGCTGTCCTATCGGTTCGGCCCGAAACGCATAGCACGCCATGTCATCCTCGGCGGTTACCCCATCGGTCTGCCGCATTGACCTGCTGATTTCGCGCACAACCGCCACTGACAACCTTCCATGCCACCGGCATTAACCGCCTATTAATAGTGTGACGCTTACAACTGGAGGCTCCGGCGCGGGGGACTCCATGTCATGCGGATCGCCATCATCATTCCGGCTTTCAACGTGGCGCCGTTTGTCGGTGAGACGATTCAGTCGGTGCTGGAACAGACCCACCGGGACTGGGATCTGCTGGTTGTGGATGACGGCTCTACCGATGCAACGGCAGCGGTTGCCGGCGGGTTCAGCGATCCGCGCATCCGGCTGCTCCAGCAGGCGCATGCAGGTGTATCGGCGGCCCGCAATCATGGGTTGCACCAGGCCGGCGCGGCGGATGCCGTGCTGTTCCTGGATGGCGATGACTGGCTGGCCGCGGACGCGCTGGCGGCGCTGTCTGATACGCTGGCCGCCGCGCCCTGGGCCGTCGCCGCATGCGGGCGTGTGGCTCGAGTTGGCGCAGACGGCGTTGCCCATCCGTCAGGCGCGCCGCCAGACGGTTGTATGCTGGAACGGTTGCTGCGGCACAATCATTTCGCCAATGGCGGGCATTTGCTGATCCGCCAGGAAGCGATCGAAGCGGCCGGCGATTTCCGCACCGACCTGTCCTACGGCGAGGACTGGGAATACTGGACGCGGCTGGCGCTGCTCGGCGAGTTCGCCGCGGTCAGGTCGCGGGCGCCGGTCTTGTTCGTGCGCGAACGTTTCGGCGGCGCCATGCTGTCGCATGCGACCGATCCGGCGGCGAGCCGGCCGGCGCTGGAGGCGATTCACCGCAACCCTGCGTTGTCGGACCGCATCGGGCAGCCGCGGCTGGCCGATCTGCGGCACCGCGCGGAGGCCGAACTGGCCTGGTCGGTGGGGCGGGAACTGATCCGGCACGGCCACCGGCACGACGGGATGCGCTGGCTCGTTCGGTCGGTCCGGCGGGCGCCGATTCCGCGCCGGCTGGTGCTGATCCTGGTTTCCTGGCTGGGGTTCGGACCGTTCCGCCCATACCGCGCCGCCGCCTGAGAGACGGTTCGTCACGCTTTCGGCACACTGATTGACAGTGATCACGGATTCTGTGCCAACTATCCCGTGCAATCGTATTTTGGCTTGCCTTTCTGCGCTTCCGGCTTCGGGTGCCTCAGGAGGTCCAAAGACCCGGTTGTCTTTAGCTAGCGTGTGATCTTGCACGCGGCGTGGACGGAGAAGTGCGCAGTTATGGCTACTGGTACGGTCAAGTGGTTTAACACCACAAAGGGATACGGTTTCATCATGCCGCAGGATGGTGGCAAAGATGTGTTCGTCCACATCACCGCAGTTCAGGCCGCTGGCCTGCGCGGCCTGGACGAAGGTCAGAAAGTCACGTTCGACGTCGCGATGGAGCGTGGGAAATCCACCGCGACAAATCTGAAGCCCGCATAGGCTTCGGATAGGCTTGCCTAAGCGGCCGGCTGATGGGACAGCCGGTCGTAATCTCGAGGAGGATAAACCATGGCCGTCGGAACGGTTAAATGGTTCAACGCGACCAAAGGGTATGGCTTCATCATGCCGCAGGACGGCGGCAAGGATGTGTTCGTGCACATCACCGCAGTGCAGGCCGCGGGCCTCAAGGGCCTGAATGACGGCCAGAAGGTCAGTTACGAAGTGGCGATGGAACGTGGCAAGGCCGCCGCGACCAATCTGAAGCTGGCTTAGCCCGCCACTTCCTTTCCGAACGCCCTCGCTGGCCCGTCACCGACGGCGCCAACTATTTCGCTCGCGCTCCGCGGGTCCGGTTTCGGCGTAAACACGCAGGCAACGTGGCGCCCGAGCGGCGGTCACGGGGCTGCGGTAGCGTTCCGAAAACGCCCGCGTCCCCCAAGCATACAACCAGACATAATTTTTCCATTTATTTCTACACCTAATAGTTGCATCCACGACGGTTGTTGCGCTATCGTTCCGCTGCCATGAGATATTTTCTGGACTTTGAAAAGCCAATCGCCGAACTCGAAGGCAAAATCGAGGAGTTGCGCCGGAGCGCCGCCCCAACGGGCATCGACGTCGATGCCGATATCAGACACCTCAGCGGGCTGATCGACCGCGAACTGCGCACGATCTATGAGGCTCTGACACCGTGGCAGAAGACCTTGGTGGCGCGACATCCGGAACGGCCGAAGGCCAAGGACTACGTCGCCGCCCTGATCACCGAGTTCACGCCGCTGTGCGGGGACCGGGCGTTCGGCGACGATCAGGCGGTGATCGGCGGGCTCGGGCGGCTCAACGGCCGGTCGGTCATGGTGCTGGGCACCGAGAAAGGTAACGACACCGAGAGCAGGGTTAAGCACAATTTCGGGATGGCGCGGCCCGAGGGCTATCGCAAGGCGCGGCGGCTGATGCAACTGGCCGGGCGGTTCGGCCTGCCGCTCGTCACCTTTGTCGACACGCCCGGCGCGTTTCCCGGAATCGATGCAGAGGCTCGGGGGCAGTCGGAAGCGATTGCGCAGTCGATCGGGGCATGCCTGGATGCCCCAGTTCCCGTGGTGGTTGCAATGATCGGGGAGGGCGGTTCCGGCGGAGCGTTGCCGTTCGCCGTCGGCGACTGTGTGCTAATGCTGGAACATGCGGTGTATTCGGTAATCTCGCCGGAGGGTTGTGCCGCGATCCTCTGGCGGGATGCCGCCATGGCGCCGGTGGCGGCGGAGGCGCTGCATCTGACCGCGGAGGATCTCCGCCGCCTGCATGTGGTGGATTCGGTCATCGGCGAACCCATGGGTGGTGCACACCGCGATCCGGCTGCGGCAATCCGAGCGGTCGGGGAGATGATGGCAGAGGTTCTGGAACAGTTGGTGGCGATGGACTGGCAGACGGTGCGCGCTCGGCGGCAGGAGAAATTTCTGTCGATGGGCAACCAGCCGCAGCCGCGGCAGGTTCGGCTGGCGGCGGAATAAAGCCGCCGCCGGTCGCGGCGTCACATGCGGCAAAGGTGGCGCCCTCGCCCGCCCGGCGATCCTCCTGATAACCCCGACCCCTATCGCCCGCCGCCTGGTAAAAGCTCAGGCGGCGCGGCCGACTGGCTGGGTGTTGGCGGCGGCGCGCCGGGTCTGCGGGTTGGGCGAGGATCGTAGGTGGCGGTCGATCGTGACGAGCAGCGCATCGAAGTCGGCTGACTTGCCCAGCACTTCGTCGAACACGCTGCCGGGTTCGCGTTCCTTTTCCTGCAGTCGCGCGGGTGTCGCGGTCAGGGCGATCAGGCGCGGGCGGATGTGCTCTTGCATCAGCTCGATCACCAGCGCGCCGGTGGCAAGCCCATCCATTTCTGGCAAATTATAGTCAACCAGAACCAGATCGAAACAGCCCTCGCGGATTTTACGCAGCGCTTCCAGGCCGTTGCACGCCGACTCGATGACATAGCCGCGGTGTTGCAGTACATCGGTCAGCAACTGGCACTGAAGTTCATCGTCCTCGGCCAGCAGGATCCGCGGCAGGCCAGGATCGTCGCCATTGGCACCGGGGCGTTCCGGTTCGGCGTCGTAGTCTTCCCATTCCTTCAGCACCAGCGCCGATCCGGCCGCCTCCAGCGATGCCGCGTCGGGTACCGCTTCAAGCAGGGCACGGATTGAGGTCAGCAGGCCGGAAAAGTCTGATGACTTGCCAATAATGGTGTCAAAGGCACTCGTGGTGCCGCTCTCCCGCGCCGTCAGATCCTCGGGCGTTGCGGTCAAGGCGATCAGGATCGGGCGCACGAGTTGCCCCATCAGGTCGTCGATCAGCCTGGCCACCGCAAGGCCGTTGATTTCGGGGATGGAGTAATCGACCAGGACCACATCAAACAGGCCGGGCTGAATCTTGCGCACCGCGTCCAGCCCACTGGTGACGGCATCGACAGCAAAACCAGACGTCTTCAGAAAGGACTTCAGCACCTGCGCCTGCAGCTCGTCATCTTCGACGATCAGGATCCGGACCTGCTGGCTGCGGTTGTTCAGAACCGGGGGCACCCTGGCCGAAAAGCGCGCCGTGCGTTCGCGGATAGCCTGGACGGTTGCTTCAATCGTCCCGATAAGGGCTTCGGCGAGCGCGGGGGCTTCGTCCCCCCCCGATCGGACCGCCTTGTCGAACCGCCGCCCCAGTGCGGCCAGCCGTTCAAAGCCGAACAGTCCAGCGCTGCCGGCGAGCGTATGCACTGCGTGCGCGACCTGATCGCCGTCACGCAACATCGCCTCGACGTCATTCAGCCCGACCAGCAGTTCTTTGGCATCGCGCAGCATGCTGTCGAGGTAAGCGGCAACAGCGTCGGGCGCGAGGTAGGCGGTCGTGTTGTCGAACGCTTTGGCGTCGATGACCTGCAGCTCGGAGCCGATCATCGGGACGGTCTTGACCACCGCGGTGGACAGGGCGGCAAGCACGCCGGTGTGCGCCCGCCCGGCTTCGGCTGCGCGCGTCGCAGCGGCGAGCAAGGCCGCCTGGTCGAACGGCTTCGCGAGATGGCCGTCCATTCCGGCCTTGCGGCATTCCTCGACCTGTTCGGTGAATGCATGCGCGGTCATCGCGACGATGGGAACCCGCCCGCGGTCACCGCCAAGGGCGCGGATGCGGCGGGTCGCCTCAAGGCCATCCATCCGCGGCATGCGCACATCCATCAGCACGACGTCGAACATCGCGTTTTCCACCGCCGCGACGGCTTCCTCGCCGTCTTCGGCGCAGGTGACCGTATGGCCGGCGGCGCTGAGGAACGACCCGGCGATGTCGCGGTTCATCATGACATCGTCAACGACCAGCACGTTCATCGGATGCGACGCGGCCGTTCCCGGGTTAGTCACCTCCTTGCGGTGGGCAGCGGCGGCGGCCGGGTGCACCGATTCCGCAACAGGCGGCGCGACCGGCGGCAAGGCAGGCGCCGTAACAGGGGGCGCCCCCAGCGCCGGCGCCGTGGCAGGCACCGTCGCGGTCGGGACGGCGTTCAGAGGCAGTTCCAGCCAGAACACGCTGCCGCCGTTCGGATTGTCGTCATGTCCCATCTGGGCGCCCATCAGCGCGGCTAGTCTGGCCGACAGAGCGAGGCCAAGGCCAGCGCCCTCGACCCCGTGGACCGGCGCGTTGTCCAGCCGCTCGAATTCCTTGAACAGGCGCTGGCGCTGGTCGCCAGGGATTCCCGGGCCGGTGTCGGTGACCTCCACGCGCAGCGCCGCACAGTCCGCCAGGGTTCGCAGGCGCAGTTCGACAGCCCCCCGGCTGGTGAACTTCACCGCATTGCCCAGCAGATTGAACAGCACCTGCCGCAGCCGCATCGGATCGGTGACAAGCGTGCACCGTGTGCCGGGCGACACGGCCAGGGTGATCGTCAGCTTCTTCGCCTCGGCTTCCGGGCGCACCAGATCGAGGCACGCCGTCGCGATGGCCTTGATGTCGCACTCCGCCAGCCGCACTTCGGCCCGCTCCGCCTCGATCTCAGACAGATCGAGCACACAGGTGATCATCTGTAGCAAATGCTTGCCCGCGGTGAGCATGGCATCCACCCGCGTGGCCTGGGTTGCGCTGAGACCGCCTTCCATGTGCAGCAGTTCGGCATAACCGAGGATGCCGTTCAACGGCGTGCGTAACTCATGGCTGACGCTGGCGAGGAAGCGCGACTTGGCCTTGTTGGCGTGCCGCGCGCGATCACGTTCCTTGGCCAGATGGCGGGCGAGACGTTCCAGTTCGGCATTGGCGGCGCGCAGCTGTTGCTCGCGGGCGTCGCGGTGCGTGAGATCATGCGCAATCTTGGAAGCGCCGATGATTTTTCCGTGCGCGTCACGGATCGGTGAGACGGAGAGAGAGACCGCAATGGTCCTGCCGTCCTTACACACGCGTTTCGTCTCAAAATGGACGATTTTTTCCGCCCGCCGGACGCGTTCGAGGATGGAGGCCTCTTCGTCGATTCGGTCGGGCGGAATGATGGCCATAATCGGGTGGCCGACGATGTCCTGCGCAGTGAAGCCGAACATCGATTCAGCGGCTTTGTTCCAGGAGGTGACAATGCCGTCGAGATTCTTGCCGATGATCGCATCGTCTGACGATTCGGCAATCGCCGCGAGCCAGAATCGCGCCTCAGCTTCCGAATCCATCGGCGGCCGAACCGGCGGGTTCGGATCAGGATCGGCGCCGTTGGCGTTCAGGCTGCCCGGTTCAAACGCATTCGACATGACGACGCCCCCAAACCACGGTTGCAAGCCGCCTCCGGCCCTTCCCGGAGTTCGGTTGTAATTCCACACGCCCTTGCTGAAGAGCCATGTTGCAATCGCGATCCATTTTTTGGTTATCGCCACGTCCGCTTCAGCCTGGCCACGTCCGGCATCCCTGGATTGACGGTGATTTTACCGCGCGACCGGGAACCCGGATACTTCAGCCGCGCGATACTTACCCGCAGAGTGTGAACCAAACGTTAATGCTATGTGGAAAGCCCTGCGTAGCATTACGAGCATTTGTTTGCCGACGTGTGTTGCCATCATAGTGAGCATCGCTCGGCGCTTGGGTCGCTATCAACACTGTTCACACTATGTTACATGACGACAGCCGGACGTGACCTAGATATAGTGTTGTGGCACATAAACCTGCCTGAATGCCTGATTTGGGGAACCTGTAACATGACGCGCGCGTATATGGCCCTGGGGGTTGTCTCGGTTCTGGCACTGGGCGCATGCACGGTGGCGCCGCCGCAAGGTCCGAGCGTGATGGCGCTGCCACAGCAAGGAAAATCGTTCGAGGCGTTCCAGCAGGATGACGCGACCTGCCGCGGGTTTGCCTCGCAGCAGACCGGCGGGGCATCGGCGGCACAGGCGGCGAACAATAGCGCGGTCGGCAGTGCGGTGCTGGGCACCGCGCTCGGCGCCGGAGTCGGTGCGGCGCTGGGTTCGGTCGGCGGCGCGGTTGGCGCCGGTGCGGCGATCGGCGGCGCGACCGGCCTGCTGGCCGGCAGCGCGATCGGCGCCAGCAACGCCCAGGCGGCTGGCGGGAATGTGCAGGCTCGGTATGACACGGCCTACACCCAGTGCATGTACTCGAAGGGCGACACGGTGCAGAGTGCCCCGGGCGGGTACGCCGGTGGGTATGGCGGCGGGTACGGATACCCGCCGGGCTATTATCCGGGTCCGTATTACGGCGGCTATTACGGTCCGGGTTATTACGGGCCGGAAGTCGTGGTCGGCGGCGGCTGGGGCTGGGGCGGCGGCTGGCGCCGCCGCTGGTAAGGCGACGACCAACAATGACCGAGTGGCCCTGAGGCCTCGCACCAATCCCCGCCTTCCTGTTGCGGTCTGAACAAAGCCATGCAGGCCGGGCCGGGCCAGTCGTTACTGGCCCGGCCGAGCGTGGTCAGCGCGTGTAGCCGTCCAGTTCGTCCTGCGCCCAGTCGATCACCTGCTCGATCGACTGCCCGTCACGCAGCCGGGCGAACATCTGGTTGTGGACGCCGCGGTTGTAGATCTGTACGGCAACCTCGGGTGCCGCCTCAGACGCCGTCAGCGATGGCTTCTGCCCGCTGGCCGCTCGGATCGGGTAGTTGTACACCGTGCCAAGCGGCGGTCCGACCTGTTCCCAGATCTTGAAGTCGTTCAGTTTGGCATAGGGCGGCAGGTCGTACCCCTGGCTGGAGATGTCGCGCGCTTCAACATTGTCGCGCTGCATCAGGAACTCGATCAGGTCCTTGCCGGCGCTCTTGTTCTGACTGAAGCTGTAAACGCCCCAGAAATACATCTGCGTCGGCACGTAGCGCCCTTTCGGACCGGCCGGCGCCGGGAATGTCCAGCAATCGGCGGCGACATCCGGGCTGTCGCGCTTGGCCACGGCCCAGGCCGAGGGCGGGTTGAAAATCAGCGCCGACTTGCCCGAGATCAGCGCCCGGTTGTTGGACGCGTCGTCATAGCTGACCGCATCGTCCGGGTAGTATTTCACCAGCCGCTGGGCGTATTCCAGCGCCTGGCGGGTGCCGTCGGACTTCAGTTGCGACTTGCCCTCGGCGTCGATCAGGGTGCCGCCGAACGCGGCGAAGATGGCGCCATGCGTGTCGGTGGCGTCGGTGTTCAGGCCGCCGCCCATGCCCATCCCGAAGGTCATCCCGTCCTTTTGCGCAAGTTCGGCGTATTTCAGGAAGGTTTCCCAGGTCCAGTTGTTCTGCAATGTGTTCTTGTCGTCCTTGGCGGGATACATCGCCTGCAGATCGAGGCCGTTTTTCTTGAACCAACTGATCCGGGCGCAGGGCGGCTTGGTCTGGGTGCCGCTGCTGGACGGCACCGCCGCCCAATGCCCCTTGTATTTCGCCAGATAAGAACTGACGCTGTTGACGTCGCCATTGGCGGCGACGAGCCGCTTCATCACATCGTCGATCGGTTCCAGGCTGTCGGCGTAATTCTGCACGTCCCAGGTGATGAAGGTCATCACGTCGTGGCCGGTTTTGGCCTGGGTCTCGGCGGCAGGGGTGAGTTGCAGCTTGCCGCCTGTGGTGGTGATGAAGTCGGCGGTGACCTCCACCTTGTTCTTGTCGGCCCAGGTGTTGACCTGCTGCTGCATCACGTCGTTGGCGCCGGGCACCCAGTGATCCCAGAAGCCAATGTTCAGCTTGCCGGCGGCACCCGCGGTGCGGATATGCACCAGCGGCAGCGCGGCGGCGGCCGCACCCAGCTTCACGGCGCTGCGACGTGACATGTTCAGCAGTTTCGGCATGCGACACTCCCTGTTTCGGCTACCCGGCCTCGTCCGATTTTACCCGCTCTTAAAACGAGCGTGGTATCGTTCTACAACAGAGTGTTGCGATTGGGGACTCCGAACCCGCAGCGGCGGGCACTTTTTCGTTCGCCACCCGCCTGCGGCCGACCCGCCGTGGATGAAACCGTCATGGCAAGGAGCGAAGCGGCCCTCGGGTCAAGTGCGCAAGAGCATGCGTGGCGATCTTCCGCCCCGCAAATCGATGGCTCGGATTGCTTACCCCGGACAAGCCGGGGCATCGCTGCCCTCCTCACCACGACACGCCCTGGATTACAATGGTACGCTGGCCCCAATCGCCATGGATCGCGACCAGTCCTTCCCATATCCCGGCGTGTGACCTGCTCGGTGATATCATGTCGCGCGGCGGCACCCGCGTCGCCATCGCCAGCGGGCGGGCAACCAAGGAATCTCGTCGCTTTCCTCGGTGTCTCGCCGCGGCCCGGGATCAGGGGTGCATGGCTGGAAGCGCACGCCCGCGACGCGCCGTATAGTATGTTACCGCACGCCCCGGCCTCCGCCTCCCGTCTCGCCGACGGGCGTCCGCTGATCGCCGGTCTCCGGATCGAAGCCCGCCGGGTGGATCCCCTCCGACATCCCGATTGCGGACACCGCCTTCCGCGTGGCCAGAACTCATTCTGATCGCAGCCCCGCCGACCCGGAACCAACCCGGACATAAACAACCCTCACGCGCCAAGAAAATTCGGGCATCCCGCCGCGCGAAGCGCCAAATCTTCTTCTCCGTGCCCACCGTGGTCCTACCATGGAAATAAGCCCGGAGGCGATCGCGCCTGCTGCATGTTCCGGCCTGTCAGGCGGCTTTTGGCTTGATCTCGACGATATACCCGAGGTCCTGCAATCGGCGGGTCAGGTGTCGGGCTGTGCGCTTTTCGTCGAGGCGATCAAGATAATCCGGCACCAATTCCACGTAGTCGCTGTCGGACGCCAGGATGTGATAGGCGGCCACGAGTATCTTGTGAGCAATGGCGACATGGGCGCGCATCTCGCCGCAGCGGGCGCGCAGACGCCGGTGCTTTTCACCCCAATAGATGCCGCGGTGTTTGCCCGCGACGACCGCTGCGGTGACCAGCGCGGCATTGAGGTGAAGGTTGCCCTTTCGCGCCCGCCCGAATCGTTGCCTGCCGGCGCTGCGGTTGTTGCCGGGGCACAGACCCGCCCAGGACGCCAGGTGTTGGGCGCCGTGAAACGCCGTCATGTCGATACCGATTTCGGCAATGATCGTGGCGGCGTTGACCCAGTCAACGCCGGGCAGTTTCATCAGCCGGCCCATGTGCCTGGCGTAGGGCGCCAGCATCTGCCTGATCCGGCCGTCGATCTGCTCCAGGTCGGCTTCCGCCGCCTTGATCCGGCTGAACTGCTTGCCCAGCAGGAAGCGGTGGTGCTCATCGATCGTGCCGTCCAAGGCCAGGGCCAGCGCGCCGATCTTGCGCCGCATCCGGCCGCGGGCGTGCCGCGCCATTTCCTCGGGCGTCTGCTTGCCCTCGATCAGCGCCAGCAGCATGGCCTGGCCCCGAGACCCCGAACACGTCGCTGATCAGCCCGGACAGTTTGATGTTCACGCTTTCCAGCAGCTTGATCAGGCGGTTGCGTTCGGTCGCCTGGGTCTGCGACAGCTTGCGGCGATAGCGCGTCAGGTCGCGCAGTTGGCGGATCGGCCGCGCCGGCACGAAGCTGCGCGTGATCAGACCGTGGCGGGCCAGGTCGCTGATCCACTCGCAGTCCTTCACGTCGGTCTTGCGCCCTGGCACGGTCTTCATGGGCTTTGCGTTGCCGACGATCAGATCGACGTGGCCTTCCAACCGTGCGTAGACCGGCCGCCAGTCGATGCCGGTACTCTCCATCGCCACCCGCGTGCAACCCTCGGCCACCAGCCAGTCACGCAACTGCTCCAGTTTCACGCGCGTGGTGCCGAACGTGCGGATGGTCTTGCGGGATCGTTAGTTTGCCGCGCCTTTGTTGATACAGGCAACGACGCTGTCGCGGTGCACGTCCAGGCCGGCACAGCATTCGACGATTGCTTCCATGCTCCTCTCCTTGCTTCAGGGAAGTGCAGCCGCATACGCCGTGCGATAAAGTCAGACTCTACCATGCGTGCTCCCCGTTGCCGGGGGGCGACAAAGGGCAATACCCTTAAGGCGGCGCGGATCAGACTCCGTGACGTGAACTGCAAGATACCACCGTGGAAAAGATCGACCTCGAAGCGACTGCCGCTTGAGAGTGCCGCTCCCTGATACGTGCCGCCAGCCCCGCCTCGTGACGAACGCCGGACCATTTCCTGTCATGGTGGTGCGAGCCACGCTCGCTGGTTGGCTCCGTGTTAAAAATCCTTGCTTGCGGACCATCCACCACAACCGAACGCCACCGGACTCCACCCAGAACGTCCCAGGCGGCCCCCAATCATCCCCCCTCGACCTCTTCCCGCAGCATCTCCAGCGCCAGCC
>Ga0302319_10019708_pt1 | contig 12238 bp, 12 predicted proteins | sample Bog_T0_2_FD_203319 | JGI IMG/M metagenome (GOLD analysis project Ga0302319, IMG submission 203319) | Peat permafrost microbial communities from Stordalen Mire near Abisko, Sweden - Bog_T0_2 | ecosystem: Environmental > Terrestrial > Soil > Wetlands > Peat | place: Sweden: Abisko, Stordalen Mire... | reverse complement strand
GACATTCCGGCCGAGACGGCCGAGCCGATTCAATCAGCCACCGAACCGGCCGCGGTCGCTCTCATACAGGCGCCAGTCGAAACCGTCGACCCTACGCCAGCCGCGACCCCGACTCCGCAGGCTGAATTGCCAGCCACAGCTAGTCCAGTTCCGATGCTCGCCCTGTTGGGAGCTCTAGCGCTAGGCGGGTTTTTTGCGCTACGCGCTTTCGACAGAAACGCTAGCTAACTAAGGTTCCAAATCAAGGGCGGCGCGCGGCCAACTCGGCCGCCCAAGAATTGGAGAAAGGGGGGTAATAACATGCGACGGAGAGTTATTCCGTTTCTAGCGTCTTCTACGAAGAAAAAGCAGAACGGTAACCATGTTTACGAGACGCAAGCTCGCGGGCTGGCGGTGCTCAGTTCGCCCCTTTTGAATAAAGGCACAGCCTTTACCGAGGAAGAACGGAAATCGCTGGGCTTGATTGGTCTCCTTCCGCCGGAGATCAGCGGCCTCGCGACGCAAGTGAAACGCGCTTACATTCAATATGAGCGCCTGCCAGACGCTCTGAGCAAGAATATCTATTTAACCGCGTTGCATGATCGCAACCAGGTCTTATTTTACCGCCTGTTCTCGGAACACCTGCGCGAAATGATCCCTATCGTCAACGATTTAACGGTCGGTGTAGCCATGGAGCAGTATCATCATGAGAGTCGCCGGCCGCGTGGCGTCTATCTCTCGATTAATCATCCAGACGGAATCGAAGAAGCTTTTGCCAACTTTAACGCGAGGCCTAACGATATCGACCTGATTCTGGCGACCGACGCAGAAAAAATCCTGGGCATCGGCGACTGGGGCATTGGCGGCATCGAAGTTGCCATAGGCAAGCTTGCCATCTACACCGCAGCCGGCGGAATCGATCCCACGCGTGTGATCCCCGTAATGCTCGACGTGGGAACCAATCGGGAATCCCTCCTAAAAGATCCGATGTACATCGGTAACCGTCACCCTAGAATCCGCAACGGACGCTACGATGCTTTCATTGATGCCTACGTGAAGATTGCGACTAGGCTCTTTCCCCATGCCCTGCTGCAATGGGAAGACTTTGCGCCGAGCAACGGCCGGCGAATTCTCGAAAAATACCGCGACCAGATTTGTACATTCAACGACGCCATGGAGGGCACTGGCGCTATCACATTGGCAGCCGCTATATCCGCGGCTCGTGTCTGTGGAACACCGCTTCGAACCCAGCGCGTCGTGATTTTTGGATCGGGTACAGCCGGCATAAGTGTAGCGGACCAAATGCGCGATGCCATGATCGGCGAAGGGATCACTAAGGAAGAAGCGACGAAACGCTTTTGGTGTGTGGATCAGCAAGGATTGCTGACATCGGACATGAAAAAGCAATTGGACGATTATCAATATGCTTATGCGCGGCCCATGGCCGAAAGTAAAGACTGGAAGCATGAAGGCAAAACCAACGCTGTAGACCTGGCCGAAGTGGTACGCCGTGTGGCGCCCACCATGCTTATCGGCGCCTCCAATGCAGCGGGAAGTTTTACTGAATCAATTGTGAGAACCATGGCGGCCAGCGCCGAAAGGCCGATTATTTTCGTTCTCTCTTACCCGCAGGCCCGCGCCGAAGCAAATCCAGCCGATTTGATTGCCTGGACCGAGGGTCGCGGGCTCGTTGCCACCGGGAGCCCGTTCGCGCCCGTCACTTATAAGGGAGTGACCTATGTTGTGGCTCAAGTGAACAACGCGATGCTGTACCCGGGTCTTTGCCTTGGCGCTATTGTTTCCCGCGCCAGCAGGATAAGCAACGGTATGTTCTTCGCTGCCGCCAGCGCTGTCTCTAGCCTTGTCACCGTTCGTCAACCTGGCTCCTCTCTTCTCCCGCACATAGACGATTTGCGAATTGTGTCGAGGACTGTCGCCGTAGCCGTTGCCGAAGCCGCCAACGACGAGGGTCTGGCCAGAGTGGAATCCGATGATATTGTGCAAAGAGTGAACGACGCGATGTGGCAGCCCGAGTATTTCCGGATTCAGGCCTCTTAACGGAGCACTCATGCCGCTCCCTTTTAGACCCGCGTGGCTTACCGCATTTGGTTTCGTGGCGCTGACTCACACGCAGCAGCCTGTTCCTTCAACCGAAACTCCGTCCCCCTACACCTTTTCAACGAGTGTGGATTGGGTGGTCTTGAACGCCACCGTTCGCGACCGGAAAGGCTGGTTCGCCTCCGATCTGTCTCAGGCTGATTTTAAAGTTTACGAAGACGGCCAGCTACAAACGGTTCGGTTGTTCCGTCATGAGGATGTTCCAGTGTATGTAGGGCTGGTGGTTGATCATAGCGCCAGCATGTCGCCAAAAATTGCCGAGGTCCTCGTCGCCGCCAAAACATTTGTTGCAGCGAGCCGCGCGGACGACGACATGTTTGTAGTCAACTTTAACGACCACGTTGTCCTGGAAGGGTCTAATCACCCCGATCAACTGGCGCGTTCTATATCGAGCGTGCCCACGCAAGGCAAAACCGCGCTCTATGATGCGGTGATCAGGGCTTTAGCCCAAGTGAAAACAGGCACTCTCCAAAAGAAAGCTCTGATGGTGATTAGCGATGGGGGCGACAACGCGAGCCGCCACACCCTGGCGGAGGTTCTGAAGGCGGTGGAGGAATCAAACGTTCTTGTGTACACCATCGGCGTCTTTGATGAAGAAGATCCAGATAAGAATGAGGTTGCCTTGCGCCGCCTCGCACACGTGTCCGGAGGAGAGGCTTTCTTCCCGCGCCAACTGAACCAGGTTGTTTCCATCTGTGAACGCATCGCGCGCGATATTCGCAATCAATACATCCTGGGATATGTTTCGAGCAACGGCGCAAATCCCGGAGTCTACCACTCGATTCGACTCGCGGTTCACGCCGAAGGAAAGGGCAGACTCGAGTCGCGGACGCGAGCGGGCTACATCGAGGGTGAGACCTCAAAATGAAACGAGTTCTCCGCTATTCCCGTCGAATTTTGTTAGTCTGCGCTGTGTCGCTGCTGGCTTACTGCTGTTCTGTTCTGATCAACGCCTGGGTTTTCCAACGGGCCGAGACGAATCAGCTTGAGCAATTCCTCACTTTTTCGCACTCAAGGGCGCTGAAAAAATCGGCGCACGCCGCCGCTGACGGTCTGATTGGGCGGATTGAGATTCCGCGCCTCGGGTTGTCAGTGATTGTTATGGAAGGAACGAGTAGCACCATTCTGGGTGAAGCGGCCGGACACATAGCGGGAACCATGTTTCCCGGACAACCAGGGAACATGGGTATCTCCGCCCACCGAGACACGTTTTTCCGTCCATTGCGCAACATCCGGCAGAATGACACCATCATGCTGACAACGCCGGCGCGCGCGTATCGCTATCGTGTGGTTTCCACGCAGATCGTAAGGCCAGACGATACGGGAGTTTTGAAGTCAAGCGACGACGAGCAGGTTCTGACACTCGTTACTTGTTACCCGTTCTATTTCATTGGACCCGCCCCAAATCGGTTCATTGTGCGCGCCACAAGAATAAGCTAACTGCCTCCGGCAGGCCGCATTTGGTCATTTGACCTAGGCAGGTCACTTGCGCGCGCGATCAACTGCTTCTTACATGGCTTTTGATTCTTTATGAGATTGGCCCTCCTCATGCACCTAACGCTTTCATGCGTAGTTTTTTCATTTGGCCACTTTTGTTGGGAGTTGGGCTTATTTTGCCGTGGGCTCCGGCTGACGCGCAAGTTCGCGTATCCGTCACGGTGGCGCCTCCCATGTTGCCTGTCTATGACCAGCCTATTTGCCCGGGCGACGGTTACCTGTGGACACCAGGTTATTGGGCTTGGGACAACGATTATTACTGGGTGCCTGGCGAGTGGATTATGCCTCCCGAGGCCGGATATCTCTGGACTCCCGGTTATTGGGGTTGGGGCGGCGACGGCTTTATGTTTAATGAAGGCTACTGGGGCTTGTCAGTAGGCTTCTATGGCGGCATCAACTACGGCTTTGGCTACTTCGGCCGCGGTTATGACGGAGGACGTTGGGACCACGGGCATTTCTTCTACAACTCAAGCCTGAACAATATTAATCGCGGCAGCATCCATAACGTTTACGACAAGAGAGTGAACGAGGGGACTACTAACCATGTAAGCTACAACGGTGGCCACGGCGGTATCAATTTGCACGCCAACTCTAAGGAAGAAGCTGCCTCACGTGAGCGGCATATTGCGCCCGTGAGCGCTCAAACCGAGCATGCACAAACGGCGCGCAATAACCCCCAACAGAGGGTTTCCGCCAATCACGGCGCGCCCGCGAACTCCGGCGGTAATCGCTCCAATGCGGCCGTGCATCCCAAGGAACTGCCGGCCATAGAGCACCCCGCGAAGCCGGATACCGGCAATCCTAAGCTTGATCAAAAATATCAGAAGCAGCAGGACAAGCTAGTCGCCAAGCAGAATCAAGACCGGCAGAAACTCCAAACGCAGCAGGATCGTGAACATGTGCAAATGGCCAGGCAGCAGGGCAATGAAGCGCGATCACAGCAACAAAAGCAACAGCACCAAGAGCAGCAGCAGCGCCAGCAACAGACCCAACAGGATCGGCAACAGCAGCAAATGGCGCGGCAGCAGAGCAACGAAATGAGATCGCAACAACAGGAGCAGCAGCACCAACAACAGACCCAACAAATGCAGCAAAGACACGTACAGCAGTCGCAGCAGATGGCGCAGAGGCAGTCAATGGGGGGCGGCGAATCGCACGGCGGCGGAGCGCGCGGCGGCGGTGGAGGAGGCCGCCGTTAGCATGTTAATGCCTGTGTCGAGAGTGGTAAAGATCCTGATCACTATAGGCGTTGTGCTCCTGGGGATCGGTCTCGCCTATGCCGGCCCCAGGGTCGCGCGTCGCGGGCGCGGTGTTCGACACGGCTGCGCAAAAGTGCAGCGAATGAGTGAGAACTTGGCCTTTCCCGCGCGACTAATCGGGTAGGGTGGCCAGTCGTCGATCTAACGATATATGGTCAAGTGACCATATATCGTCACTTGAGACTCATCCCGGAAGTCTCAGACGCGCCGCCGCAAGCGAAATACATTGGTTCCGTTCGTGCAACAACATCGAACAGGAGATGGAATGGCAGCACAACTTGTAGCGGTCCCTAACAAAAAGGACGCAAGCATAAAGGAAACCGTTCTTTATCCTCTGCGATTCGCGCCAATCTTTCAATACCGCCTGTGGGGCGGCCGGCGCTTAGCGAATTGGCTGAGCGCGCCGCTGCCGGCTGGCCTTGTCGGCGAAGCCTGGCTACTGAGCGATCGAGAGGACCATGCCAGCCGCGTTACGAATGGATCACTAAAAGGCCGAACCATTAGTGCATTGCTGGACGAATTCCCCGAGCAATTGATGGGAGGCCTGGCAAAACGCTTCCCGAGATTTCCGCTTCTCTTGAAATTGCTGGATGCCCGTGAAATGCTTTCAATTCAGGTTCATCCATCAGACTCCGACGCGCGGCTCGTGCCGGCGGGCGAGACGGGGAAGACCGAAGCGTGGGTGGTGTTGGAGACGGGGAAAGATGGCCGCATCTACGACGGTCTGAAACCGGGCACCACAGCACTAGACTTGCGGCGCGCACTCACGGATGGAACGATAGCCGAAAACCTTCGTAGCTTGAGTCCCAAACGTGGCGACGCCGTCTTCATTCCGGCTGGAACGGTTCATAGTCTTGGCGACGTTGTCGTGTTCGAGATTCAGCAAAATAGCGACGTAACCTTTCGCTTATACGACTGGGATCGTGTTGACGGCAAGACGGGCCAACCACGGGAATTGCAGGTGGATCAGGCTTTTGCCTGCATCGATTTCAAAGAGGCCCCGGCCGCAGTAGGGGCGGCTGTGCCAGGAACCGCAACATATATAAGACGCGAAAGACTCTTCCAATGCGACCACTTTGAACTATGGCGCCTCAGTGGGCAATCGCCCTTCACGGTAGGCGCCGCAGGCGTACCGCGCATACTCGTGTGTATTGACGGCGCCGGTCAGATCGTGCACGGAGGCGTGACCCATGCGGTTGGAAAAGGCGACGTGTTTCTTTTGCCGGCGCAGGTGGGAGTGTCTGCTTTCCAACCTCGTGGAGGGGTCACTTTGTTCGAGATTTCGATACCAGATTCCAAAGTTTGACAACAGTGAAAAAATTAATTGTATATGATTTGGATGGCACGCTCGCCAAAAGTAAATCCGCTGTTGACGCAAAGATGTGCGGGCTCTTGCACGACCTGCTGGGTGTCGTGAAAGCCGCCGTGATTTCAGGCGGCGATTGGCCGCAATTTGAGGAACAGTTAGTTTCCCATCTGCCGGATGATGCGCGCTTGGCGAGTCTATCCATTCTGCCAACATGCGGCACCAAGTTTTTCCGCCACTCCGGCAAATGGGAAAAAGTCTATTCGGAAGACTTTACCGCCCATGAGAAGACGAAACTGATGTCTTCCGTGAAACAAGCGGTAGCCACCGCCGGTTTCAAGGTTGAAAAAACGTGGGGTGAAGTCATTGAAGACCGTGGGAGTCAAATCACATTCTCGGCCTTAGGGCAGCATGCGCCCCTGGAAGAGAAGGATAAATGGGATCCCGATTACGCCAAGCGGAAGAAGATCCAAGGCATCCTTGAGCCGCTGATTCCAGGGTTCTCCGTCAAGATTGGTGGTTCGACGTCGATCGATATCACTAAGCCCGGTATCGATAAAGCCTACGGAATCGGAAAACTGAGCGAACTGCTCGGCATTTCGAAAGCAGAGATGATCTATATCGGCGACGCTCTGTTTGTTGGGGGGAACGACTATCCTGTCAAAGAAGCGGGCGTTGTTTCGATTTCTGTGCGCAATCCCGATGAGACCAAGCTGGTTACCGAATCAATCATCGCTTGTCTGAGCGGAGGACAACCGGCGTGATTGCTCTGGAATCTCTAACGAATGAGCTGAAGCTGAAACGCTTGGGAATGATCATGGAGCCGCAGCCGGGCAATCCGCAGGAGGTGGAAGGCGTTCTCAACCCAGCCGCCGTCCGAGGTCCTGATGGTGGGCTTTACCTTTTCCCGCGGCTGACGGCGCAGGGAAACTATTCACGGATTGGCATCGCGCGCGTGCGCTTTAACGACGACGGAGATCCTACCGGCGTCGAGCGATTGGGAATTGCGCTGGAGCCCGAAGCCGATTATGAGAAGCGGCCCGGTGGCGGCGGTGGTTGCGAAGATCCTCGCGTCACGTTCGTAGAACCGCTTCAGCGCTACATTATGAGCTATACGGCATTTTCGGCGCGCGGGCCGCGCATTGCCCTGGCAACTTCAAAGGATCTCTTTCACTGGGAACGTATCGGGCTGGCTACCTTTGGGCCATATCACGACGTCGACTTCAACAACATCGATGACAAGGACGCCAGCGCGTTCCCAAGGGCCCTGCCAAACCCGTCCGGCAAACCAGAGTTGGCGATCCTGCATCGTCCTCTTTTCCCCGGTACTCGTCCAGAAGAGCTCGCCCGCCACCCACATCGCCATAAACTCGATCTCGATCGCGAAAGCATCTGGATCTCGTATTGCCCGCTGGTTCTGAATGACGGCGAGCCAGGAAGTCTCAGTTGCTGCTTCACCTCTCATCACCGGCTGGCAACTCCCGCGTCGCCCTGGGAGAAACTCAAAATCGGAGGTGGCACTCCGCCGGTCTTAACTCGGCACGGATGGCTGATTGTTTACCACGGTGTGAGCGAACTGCCAGAGACAGGCGCACCCGGCCATAAGCTCTGCTACTCGGCTGGCGTGATGGTGCTTTCGGAAGAGCATCCTGAAACAATCCGTTATCGTTCAAAGGAGCCGGTTTTAACACCCACGCTTCCCGAAGAATGCCATGGTACTGTCGCCAACGTAGTGTTTCCCAGTGGCATCGACCGCCGTGATGACCTGGGAATGCCGGATCGCTTTGACGTCTATTACGGGATGGCCGACTACCGCATCGGCGTGGCCCGGCTTGACTTGCCCGCGTTCTTGCCGCCCCCTGAGCGGGTTGCGGACTCGTTTGGAGTACGGGACTAACTATAGAAGTTTGCGTACACCGTTCCCTTGAAAGGGTGGTCGGACACTGTAGATCCGTTGCCGCTCGTTTGCACTCACGGCTCGGCTCGAGGCTTGACGGCGCTTTGATCATCATTGGTGGGCCGCAGCAGTAATGCCACCAAATTTCTGGCCGTCTCGTATCCTAAGAGAAGGTGAGCACTGAATACGCCATCGAAGCCGATGGTCTCGAGAAAATCTATCGCGCGCGCTTCGGGGGCAGGGAAGTCAAAGCTGTTTCGAACCTGACGTTGCGCGTCCCGGTCGGCGTTAAATATGGCCTTCTCGGACCGAACGGAGCGGGTAAAACAACTTTCGTCAAAATGCTTCTGTCCGCCGTGCATCCCACAGCCGGGCACGCCCGGCTCTTTGGCGAATATGCACAGTACACCGAATCCCGCCGCCGCGTCGGCTATTTGCCGGAAAATCATCGCTTTCCCACCTACCTCACCGGCGCGGGCATGCTCAATTTTTACGGGGCTCTTTCCGGTCTCTCCAATTATCAACGCCGCAAACGCATTCCTGGCATGCTCAAACTCGTCGGTCTTTCCGACTGGGGCAATGTCCGCATCAAAAAATATTCCAAAGGGATGCTGCAGCGGCTCGGCTTGGCGCAAGCCCTCATTCACCATCCCCGTCTGCTCATACTTGACGAACCCACCGACGGCGTCGATCCCGCTGGCCGCCGCGAAATTCATGGCATCCTCGACCGCTTGATCGAGAAAGGCGTTACGGTCTTTATCAATTCGCATCTTCTCAGCGAAGTCCAGTCTTTCTGCGAACACGTGGCTATCATGCGCAAAGGCACGCTTGCCGTTGAAGGTAAGATTACCGATCTTCTCGCCGGCGCTGGTTTCACCATCAACGCCTCCCGCGTGCCCGCGCTTTATTTGAACGAAATTCGCGCTGCCGGCGCTACCGTTTTGCGTGTCCTCAACGGCGTTTCCATCCAGAGTCCCGACAGCGACCACGCCAATCTCGTGATGGACAAAATCCGTGCGGCCGGCGGAACCATCGACAGTTTCGCTCCGTCCAGCGCCTCCTTGGAAGATCTCTTCCTGAAAGCCACAGCGGAGAGAGACGATTAATCCCGGCCCCGCATGTCGTCTCTTCGCGTTTTTTTTGCTCTGATTGCCGATACCTTCCAGGAAGCAAGCGCCCGCTGGCTCTTGGGTGGCCTTTTTGCCATCTCCACGCTTCTCATTCTGCTGTTCCTCTTTGTCCTTCAAGTGGACGTTGCCGCCGGCGCCGTCTCCATGCTCGGTGTGCCTTCCGCCTTCCGCAGGGTCTATAACATTCAGCATTTCGTGAACGTGTCCTACGCCTGGACATGCGTGGGCCTTTACGTCTTCGGCACCTTCCTCGCTGTCTTCGCTTCCGCCGGCCTCGTCCCCAGCATCCTCGAACCAGGGCGAATCGCTTTGTTACTCTCGAAACCCATCGGCCGGACCATTCTGCTGCTTGGCCGGTATGTAGGCACTTTGTTGATCGTGATCCTAAACACTGTTTACATGGTCACCGGCGTCTGGTTCATCATCGCCTACAAAACCAACATTTGGGATCGTCATTTCCTGCTGGCCATTCCCGTCATGATATTCGTTTTCGCGGTACTGCTTTGCGTGGTCGTCTTCATCGGTGTGCTGTCCGAAAGCGCGGCACTGGCAGTCATGGTTCCGGTAGCGCTTAGTCTCATTAGCGCCTTGCTCTCCCAGCATCAATTCATGATCAAGTTGCTGAATTCCGAGTGGTCGCGCCAGTTGTGGATGGGGCTCTATTGGATTATTCCCAAAGTCTTCGACCTTGGCCACGAACTCCACTACTTCGTCCTGATTGACGAGAGATCCGATTGGATCACACCCATCTGGACCTCCGCCGTCTTCGGCGCTGTCACCCTCATCGCCTCCATTGTTATGTTTCGGAAAAGAGACTATTAGTGAAATATCGTTCTTCGTTCCTGCCTCTGGCCGCAGCTCTGGTTTTTTTGCTCGGCTGTTCCAGCACACCGCGCACCGGCGCCTCTCTTGACCGCGACTTTAGCGAAGGCGTTTCGTCCGATGTGCAGACTCTCGTTTCCATCAAGCTCGACCAAGTGAAAGCCAGCGAACTCTACCGCCGTCATCAACAATTGCTTGCTTTGCCGCAGTTCAACGATCTGGCCGCGCGTGCCGGCCTTGATCCGCGCCGCGATATCAGCAGCCTTTGCGTGATCTGGGACGGTAAACATCTCATGCTTCTTGCCAAAGGCGCCTTCACCAACGCGCCACTCGAAGCAAAACTCATCGCCAACGGCGCGCAGCGCGTCTCCTATAAAAATTTCACCCTGCTCACTCGGGGCGCCGATTCCGTGGCCTTTCCCAAACCGGGCTTTGCCGTCGCCTCGTCTACCGGAGCTGTCCAATCCGAATTAGATCTGCTCCTTTCGAAGAGCGGCGCCATTCCCGATGAAATCAAAGCTCGTCTCGCCGATGTTCCCTCCGACTCGCAAATCTGGGAAGTCAGCCGCGGCGGTTTGCCCGGCACCGGCTTCGCGCTGCGTTCCGACCTCGATTCGGCTTTATCCAATTTCGCCAACTTCGTCACAGGCACATCGTTCGGTATTCGCTTTGATGCCGGCACTCATCTGCTTGCGCGCGTCATTTGCAAGTCTCCAGAAGGCGCCCAGCGCGTCAACGACGCCATGCGTGGTCTCATCGGCCTCGCCCGTCTCAGCACAAAAGATAATGAATTGGATCTGCTGCGCCTGTGGGATTCCGTTTCCATCACGAAGGAGCGGCAATTTGTGAAAGTGCAAGCCGACCTATCGGCCGATCTTTCCGACAAATTGATAGACAAGGTGGTTGCTGTGCGCGGCCACGCGGGCGCTGCCGTCACTCCACAACAAACCCCGCAATAAAACTATTGTCATGCCGACCTGGTAAAAAGGGGCGTTTCCAACGCCCCTTTTCCAATTTCTATTCTGACGCCGGCTTCTTCTTCCCCGTCCCCTTCTTCGTCCCTCCCGCCTTCACCGCCGCCCAGCGCCTTAGCGTTTCACGAGCGGCGAATGGATTTCGTCTTCGAGCGCTTTGATGCGTACCGTCAGCGCGTCGATCTTTGCGCCGAGCACGCCTTCGATACGCTTCAGTTCCGATTTCAGTTCGCCTTCGATACGCTTCACTTCCGATTTCAGCTCGCCTTCTGCGCGCTTCAGTTCGGATGTGAGGATGCCTTCCACGCGCTGGATCTCCGACTTGAGACCGGCCATGTTGGATTTGCCGACGGCGTTGTTGATGAGGATGCCCACGAGCACGGTCAACACCATCGCGATAGGTCCGCCCGCCACGAGCGCCCATAGCTGCGTTACATTGAGTTGAATCAAAGATCCTCCTTCTTTGTTTTCGCCGCCTTGGTCTTCTTCACGGTCTTCTTCGGTCCCCAACGTGCTCGGGCAGCGCGTTGTCCCAGCTCCTTCTTTTCTTCGTCAGTCAGGTTTTTCCTGCTGTTCTGCCCGCCTTTGCGCCCGAGGGCCACAGCCGCAGGGTTCTTCTTTTCGGCCATTTAGAATTTCACCATACCACATACACAGCGCTGTGAATAATTTCTCTTTCTTTACGTTTCCGCTTGACTGTATTCACAGCGCCGTGCGGCATTTGCGGCCTGACGTTCATCGCCGAAATCCGCTGTGCCATTGAACGCCGTATCCTGAGCCTAACTAATCGCGCAATCTCTTTATGCCTTCGGCGCGCTGCTGTGTATTTTCAATACCCTATTGGAGCATCGGCTTTATCGTGCTCGTGCAGTTGAATTACGCCATTGCGTTGCGCTTCCGCCCGTTGTCGCAAATTTAGCGCTTCTTGAGCTGCTCCACTTTGCCGAGCTTCAGGTAAAGAGGATCGAAAAACCAAAGATGCAGCCGCGCAATCGCAACACCACCGAAACACATTCCTAACCCAATCAATATTTGCTGCAAAGTATCACGGAAACGGACCACGCGCACAAGATTCTCCCCCACTATGTAAGCTGCTCCAGCCGCCAGCGCCATCACAACTAACTCGCGCAGCGTGATCAGGTTAATATCCTGTCTGAAAAACGCCGCCCACAAAATCGCGATCGCCAAGAGAGCCAAGATCGCGAACCCAACAATTTTCAGAGCCGGCACCAGTTTCCAAACCTTAAACGCCAGGC
>Ga0302319_10019706_pt1 | contig 12239 bp, 15 predicted proteins | sample Bog_T0_2_FD_203319 | JGI IMG/M metagenome (GOLD analysis project Ga0302319, IMG submission 203319) | Peat permafrost microbial communities from Stordalen Mire near Abisko, Sweden - Bog_T0_2 | ecosystem: Environmental > Terrestrial > Soil > Wetlands > Peat | place: Sweden: Abisko, Stordalen Mire... | reverse complement strand
TCCGAACATGCGCCGTGGGACGACTCGTCCGAGGCCGGACAGCTGCTCGAGCACATAGTCGAGATATCCGTCGCTGACTGCCATAGTCCTAAGAATAATGCACTTGGGCGCCCGCATCGACAGTGCGCACGCAATATCTTACGATCCGCGCCATGCAGCACCTGCCGGAAATTTTCCTCGGCATCTCTCTCGCGATGATCGCACTCGAGGCGGCCTTGAGCCGCAGCGGGCTCGTCAGGGCTCGTTATACATCGAACGACACGTGGGCGTCGCTCGGCATGCAGGCCGGCAACATCGTGATGAATCTGGCGATGGCCGGTTTCGTGTTTGCGGGACTCTCGGCGGTTTACAAAGTGCGGCTGTTCACCGTGTCACCCGGCTCTCCATGGGCGTGGGTGGCGATATTCTTTTTGGATGATTTCATCTATTACTGGTTTCATCGCATCAGCCACGAGTGCCGTTTCTGGTGGGCGGCGCATGTCAATCATCACTCGTCGCGCGAGTACAACTTGTCGACCGCCCTGCGGCAATCGTGGACCAGCGTGATCGTCGGCACGTGGACGCCGTGGATTCCTCTGGCACTGCTCGGATTTCCGCCCGGCATGATTCTTGCGCAACAAGGATTTAATCTTTTTTATCAATTCTGGATTCATACCGAAGCGGTACAGCGCATGCCCGCATGGTTCGAATATGTGTTCAATACGCCCTCGCATCATCGAGTGCACCACGCCACCAACCCCGAGTATCTCGACCGAAATTACGCCGGTGTGTTGATGATCTGGGATCGGCTGTTCGGCTCCTTCGCAGCGGAACGGCAGGATGAGCCGCCGCGCTACGGAATCGTCAAGAACATCGAGACCTACAATCCGGTGCGCATCGCTTTTCATGAGTGGACGGCTCTGATCAGCGAAGCGTCTCGCGGGCGCTCGGCGCGCGAGGTGCTGGGAATCGTATTCGGGCCGCCGGGCTGGCGCGCCGATGGCCAGGGGCTTACTTCCAAGAATATCCGCAGCGGCTGGCGGGCGCGTTATGGGCGTTGACTGCAAGCTGACCGGCTTGTCCGGCAATAGCATTCAGTCCATGGGATTTCGGCGGCGTCCGTTCCGCATTTCGCGGCGTCGTCGGCGGCGAGATTCCCGACGTCACCGCCATGATTCATGAGGGCCGCCAGGCTGCCTTCGTGCGAATGCGAGCCGAGGCCGACCGCGAACAGGTGCATGGCGTCGTCGGCGTCAGCTCGGAGCTGCGCAATCTCAGCGGCAATTCCGAATTCTTGTTCGTCGGCTCGGGTGTCAGCGGCGCCGAGGGTAGCACGCGCTTCACCAGCGCCGGCGACGCTCAAGAGCTGTACTGCCACCTGGATGCACGCGAGAATTCGTGTTCGGCAACATCGCTTACTCGGTGGGAGCCGTGGGCGGCATCACGGGGGCGCTGAAGACGTTGGTGCGCGGCGAAATCAAGGAGTTCAGCGACGTGTTCAACGAGACGCGTCACCAGGCGTTGCAGCGCATGGTCATCCACGCCACGGCGGTGCGAGCCAACTCCGTCGTCGGTGTACGCACCAACGTCCTGCACTTCGCCGGCTTTCACGAGATGTATATGACCGGCACCGCCGCGTTCCAACCGAACCTGCCAGCCGAGTGCGTTGGCGCGCCGGTGACCAGCGACATGACCGGCGAGGAGTTATGGGGTCTGGCGCAGCTCGGCTACATGCCCATCAAGTTGTTGATCTCGACCTCGGTGTATTCACTGGGCGCAATCGGCGGGATCAAAGCGGCGTTCCGTAGTTTCGTGCGCGGTGAGATCGGCGATCTTACGACGCTCATCTACGACGCGCGCGAACAGGTATTTGATCGATTGAAGAAGGAAGCCTCGGCGCTCGGCGCCGAGGAGATCAAAACCTATATCATTGAGCTCGGACCGAGCTTGATCGAGATTTTCGCGGTCGGCACCGCCGTTCGCCAGCAGCCGGGCATGGGGGTCATCACACAGGTGCTGCCGGCGCAGGCCATCATTCGCGACAAGGACACTTGGGTGAGCGGCTCCGGTGGATTCGATCTGACCTCGATCCGCGCCGGCGGTTAATAGGAGACATGATGATGAGTTCTCGTTGGCTGCGTTTATTGGGCGCAGTGGCCTTGACAGCCTTGGTGTTTTTCGGCGCCTTTCAAAACGGCACCGCCCGGCACCGCAACCGTTCCAGTGGAGGCGAGCCCGGCGATTTCGCGTACTACCTATTGTCGCTGTCGTGGTCGCCGGCATTTTGTCTGTCCTCGCCGGGTTCGGCCGAATGCAACGGACCGCGGCGATATGGTTTCATCGTGCATGGGCTCTGGCCGCAGAATGAACGAGGCTGGCCCGAGAACTGCGACGTTCACCGACAGGTGCCCGACGATGTCGTGCAGGGAATTTCCGACTTGATGCCGGCGCGCGGTTTGGTTTACCACGAGTGGTCGGCGCACGGCACCTGCAGTGGTTTGGAGCCGGGCGACTTTTTCGCGCTGGTGCGCCGTGCGCGCGCGAGCATCGCGATTCCTCAAGAATTCTCCAGCCCGACGCAGGCGGCGGAAATCTCGCCCGCCGCGATCAGCGGCGCATTCATACGCGTTAACCCCCGACTTCCGCCGGACTCGGTGGTGGTGACTTGCAGCGGACAGGATGCTCCGCGGCTGCGCGAAGTCCACGTCTGCGTGGATCGCGAGCTGGCACCGCGCAGTTGTTCCGCCGACGCCATGCGCGGCGCGTGCCGCGCGCCGACAGTCATCATCCCGCCGATTCGGTAGCGGCCAGTTGCGCAACATCCTTCGCAACGCGTGACGCCACCCACACGCCGACCACGGTCAGCGTGCCGCCGAGGAGGATCTGACGCGTGAGAGGCTCGTTCAAGAACCCCACGCCCGCGAATACGCACACGATGGGTATGAGATAGAGCATCAATCCCATTCGCTCGGCGGGTACGCGCGCGGCGGCGTAATTCCATAACAGGAAGCCCAGCATGCTGCTCGCGAGTCCAAGGCCGGCGACCATTGCAAAGGTCGCGGAATCCGGCATGGCGGTGTTGCCGATCATCGGGACCGATATGGCCATCAAGGCGATCGCGCCCACCACCACGACTGCGCCGGTGACACCGAACGTGCTGTAGCGCTGATTGAGCCGGGCGGCGAGTACGGTGTAGCACGACCAGGAGGCCGCGCCGAGCAGGCCTTGCAGGGTTCCAAGCCAGCTGAACCCTTCAGACGAAGACGGTCCCTGGGAAGTGAGCGCAACGCCGCCGAGCGCCAACACGCTGCCGATCCAGACGCGCGCGCGAATGCGCTGCCGCCGCAACAGGAGGGTGAACAGGACGATGAACACGGGCTCGGTTGCGATCAGCAATCCCAGCCGGCTGGCAGAAATCGTGCGCGCCGCCAGCGCCACCGGGACGTTGTAGCCCGGAACCGCGAGCACCGCGCAGCAGATCAACAGCAGGCGATCCTCCGCGGGCCACCGCCACGGCCGCGCCCTCACGAATAACGGGACCGCCACCGCGCCGGAGGCCGCGAAACGAATGACATTGAAAAGAAAAGGATCGATGCGGAAAACAAAAAATCGGATTCCCACCGGCACCAGCGCCCAGACGACGACCGCCGCCACGGCGGCGCTCATCCCGTGCTCGGCGCGATTAAAGCTCACACATCGCCATGGTCCTGGACTTGCCTCGGGGCGAGTAGGGTAGTTAGGCTGGCAGGCAAGCGTCAATCAAGGTGTCCCATGCATAGACCCCCCCTGCCTCCGTTTACGTTGGAAACCGCGGCGCAAAAGGCGCGCATGGCGGAGGATGCCTGGAACTCTCGCGATCCGCAGCGCGTGGCGCTTGCCTATACGCCGGACAGTCGCTGGCGCAATCGCGCCGAATTCATCCAGGGGCGCGATGCCATCCAGGCATTCCTGGCGAGAAAATGGTCACGCGAACTCGACTACCGACTCATCAAGGAAATCTGGGCGTTCCGCGAGAACCGCATCGCCGTGCGATTCGCCTACGAATGGCACGATGACAGCGGTCAATGGTTTCGCAGCTTCGGCAACGAGAATTGGGAATTCGACCCGCATGGCCTGATGCGGATGCGCATCGCCAGCATCAACGATATGCCGATCGCGGAGCGGGAGCGTTGCTATCGCTGGCCGTTGGGGCGCCGGCCCGACGAGCACCCCGGTTTGAGCGATTTGGGGCTGTAAAACCCCTCCTCACGGCTTGCGGGGCGCGTTTTGCGCCCCCATTGTGGGAATATGCTGAGATCCAGGCAATTCGCGTAGGATAGCGTCATGGGACCGCACCCTAGCGATCATTCCCATGACCATGGCCACCATGATCATGACGGCGATCATGATCATGACCACGATCATGTGGAGGCGCATGACCAAGCCCAGGACCACGGGCAAATCCCGCATACGCACGGCCATGGACACGGTCACTCCCACGGCATAGCCACGCAGAACATCAACACCCGGATGGCCATCGCGGTTGCCCTGAATATTATTTTCGTGGTGATTGAAGCGGGGTTCGGATTTGTCTCGAATTCGGTGGCATTGATAGCCGATGCCGGCCACAACTTAAGCGATGTGCTCGGACTCGTTTGCGCTTGGACCGCCATGTATCTTGGCCGCCGCCCGCCCGGCGCCCGTTTCACGTATGGATTGGGTCGATCTTCCGTGCTGGCGGCGCTGGCCAACGCGGTTTTGCTGCTGCTCGCATGCGGCGCCATTGCCTGGGAGGCCTTCGGACGCCTCGCCGCGCCGCCCGCCGTGGCCGGCGGAATCGTGATGGGGGTCGCTGCCAGCGGCATCGTGATCAACGGCGTGAGCGCTTGGATGCTGCACGCGGGCAGCCACGACGATTTGAATAGACGCAGCGCTTTCATCCACATGTTGGGCGATGCCGCCGTATCGGCGGGGGTTTTATTGTCGGGGGCGCTGATCATGTACACCGGCTGGAGCCGGCTCGATCCGATCGTGAGCCTGCTCATTGTCGCCGCCATCTTGATCAGCACCTGGGGCTTGCTGCGGGACTCGCTGCATTTATCGCTCGACGGCGTACCGTCGAGCGTCAATTCCACCGCGGTCATGTCGTATTTGGCCGACCAGCGGGGAGTGACGGATGTGCATGATCTTCACATCTGGGCGCTCAGCACGACCAGCGTTGCGTTGACGGCTCATCTGGTGGTGCCGGACCGGGGCGCCGAAGATTCTCTGCTCGATTCCCTGACGCCGAACCTCAAGCGGCGCTTCCACATTCACCATGCCACTCTGCAGATCGAACGCGATCGCTGCGAACACGGCTGCGAGAACGAGGCGGAAGCCGAAGTCTAGCGGCTAGTAGTCGATGCCCTTGACGTATTGGCTGGCCGGCACTTCCTGGAAGCGGTTGGGATTGGCTTGCACCAGCGCGTCCGCGAGGTCGTTGTCGACAGTCCCATGGGCGTTGAGGTCCGAGTCGCGGATAACGGTGCGGTCGAGCAAGTCGTTGTCGAATTGCTGGAACTGGCGGTCCTTCACGTCCTGCTGACGTTGATAGTTGGCAAATTGCGCGTCTTGGGCCGCTTCGCGGCGATGATAGTCCGCTTGCTGCCTGTCGAACCACTGAGCTTGGGCTCGGGTATCGCTTTGGATCTGCGCGGTGACCGCATCGGCATTGATCCGGATGGCGCTGAACATCGCCGCCGCGGTGGCCTGGTTCTGCTGGGCGATCTGGCGCGGATAGTTGATGACGAACAGTGTAATCGCATAGCCGCCCGCGGGGCCCGGCGCGCTTTTGACGACGTGCGCCAACGCCTGTGCCGCTCCCATGCCACCGTCGAGATCCGCGATCACGGTGTCCTCGGTCGCGTTCACCTTGCGCGTGGACACGATGTTGATCGACGGCGGCGTCTTTCGAGACTGCCGAAACGCTTCGGTCATCGCAATTTTGAACGTGGTGCCCGGGTCGCTGCCGGGGGGAATATTGAGGCCGAATCCCGGACCCGCGGCGCCCGAGTGGAACTGCCAATTGAAATGCAGCCCCATGCCGGGCGTCGGGCCCTCGGCCACGACCTCGCCCCAATGAGCAGCCGTGATTCTCCAGCCATCGGGCAGGCCGACCGAACCGGTGCCGTCCGGCAGCGGCGTCTGGTGCAGTGGCGCGGCTTTCCCGCTCAGCTGCATGGCGGCCCCGTCACTCGCGGCAGCAGGTTCCGGCGCGGGAGCAGCAGCCGGCGCTTCGGCCGGTGCAACGGCGGCCTGGGGCGCCGCGTCAGATCCGTTGGACGCGGCCGACGGCGAGTTGCTCGCAGTCCGAGCGCCGGCCTTGGATTGCAATTGTTGCAGCATCGATCGGACCGTGGTGCGGAAGCGATCGGCCCGGTCGGTGAGCGCCGCTCCTTTTCCTGGGCCGGTGGGCGATACGGCCACCAAGGCAAGCCCGGCGATTTCACCGTTGCCTTGCGGGGATTTCACGGTAAAAGTCACCGCCAGCGTCTTGCCGTCGGCACCGCGCATCACGCGGGTGACTTGCGGCCGGGCGCCGAATTGCGCGTGCACGTATTGCAGCACCCTGCCCATGGCACCCAAGACCGTGTGCTGCAGAGGCATCTGCGCGAAGGCGATGGTGCCGCCGCCCGGATTGTTGATGACGGTAACGCCGGGGGCCGACTGCGCTTCGACGACACCCGATCCGACCATCAATAGGCCGACAAAAAAAGCTCGCAACAGCTGCATGGCGTTCCCCCGGTGTGCCGAGCACTAGAATAGCGGACCCGTGGTCGCCAACGGAAGAACTAGCCCTCGACGATCGCGGCCCGGTCGTTGCGAAATAAGTAATGTGAGACCAGCCATTCTTGGCCGCGGGCGTAGCCCCACAATTCCGCACACGACATGAAGAAGACGCGCCAATATACCCACCACTTGCGCAGCTGATCGGCGCCGTAGGTTTGCTCGAGAATCGGTTCAATCTCGGCGCGGTGACGATCCATGTTCTCGAGCCAGTGCTCACTGGTTTGACTGTAGTGGCGTCCGTCCATCTGCCAGTGATCCTGAATGCTCAAGTCATTCTGAAAGTACAGCAGCAAGTCATCGCTCGGCATGATGCCGCCGGTGAAAAAATACTTCGCCATCCAATCGCTCTCATCCCGCACTTCGAAAGGATACGCATAGGTCTTGTGCGTGAAGATGTGTACGAACAACGTGCCTGCGGGCTTGAGCCAACCGGAGATTTTCTGCATCAACCAGGCGTAGTTGCGCATGTGTTCGAACATCTCGACAGACACCACGCGGTCGAACTGCGTTGCCGGCGCAAATATCAGTTGATTGACATCGCAGGTGATCACCTTGAGATTTCCAAGGCCGCGCGCTGCGGCGCGCGCATCGATGAAGCGCTTTTGGGTACGCGAGTTCGAGACCGCGGTTATCTCGGCGTTGGGATAATGTTCCGCCATCCACAAGGACAGCGAGCCCCAGCCGCATCCAAGCTCCAATATCCGCTCGCCGTCCGCGAGTCGCGCGCGCGTGGCGGTGAGCTCGAGCATGTTGGCCTCGGCTTGGTCCAGGGTGTCGGCCGCGTTGCGGTAGTAGCCTGACGAGTACTTCAAGTGGCGTCCGAGGACCCGCTCGAAGAATGCGCACGGCAGCTCGTAGTGCTGCTGGTTGGCGTCGGCGGTATTGATGGCGATGGGACTTTGCCGCAGACGAGTGATCAATTTCATCAAATGACGCTGCTGCGCCTCGGAGCTGCCTTGGTCTTCCTCGGCCAGCCGCGCCTTCAACAGTCGTCGGATCCCGAAGCGCACCAAGAAATCCGGCAACAGGCCGCGCTCCAGCAAACGCATTGACCAGGACATGGGCATGGGAACGGTTGTGCTATTCATGGGTTACTTCATTTGCGCCGCGGCGCGTTGCAACACGGGTGTCAATAATCGGTAGAACAAATACACGGCAATGGGCGCCACCAGGATCCAGGCCAAGCCTGCGTGCAGGATTGCATCCCACAGCACGACGACGGCGTGACCCACCCCTTGCGCGATGAGGTCGAGACCTTCTTTGATCGATACGGGCTGCGGAGGAACCCGCAGGATCCATTCGCCGAGGCGGACGAACGGGATGATGAGGAGTATCTGCGTAGGCGCCATGGCTGCTTGCACGAGTTGGATTGCCGGTAGATTTAACCCGAAACCGAGCGCGATCGCCGTGCACAGAATGGTTGAAATGCCGAGGATGGGAACGTTGCCGACCACGACGCCGATGGCAACGCACAGCGCCAGGCGCCGCGGCGACATGCCTTGCTTCAGCAAGGCGAGCAGCGGCGCAAGAATTCGACGATTGAGCCAGCTCTTCACGGCAGGCGTCAGTTGCGCGCGAGAATCGCCGCCGCATCTTGATCGGGGCGCAACCGCATGAGTTGCAACAGCACGTAAGCCGACATCGCCATGTTGCCGAGGGCCATGATGGCGCAGAACCACAGGATGCGAGCCAACCAACGAGATTCCTTGAAAAATACCCATACGTAGAAGGTCAGAAAGCCGAAATACGCGTCCAGCAGGGTGGCGATCGTCCAATAGCGGTCCGGTTCGGACTTGAGACCTCCCCAGAGGAACACGGGCTGCCGAGTGCTCGCCCAGACCGTGCAGGCCAAGAGCACGAGGAAAATGCAGGAGAACAGGAGTTTTAGGGCCGTTTTGCTCGACATAGGAGTACATCTCACGGGTTATTCGACGGCGCCGGCCGGTTGGATTCAGGGCTTTCCAAGATATCCGAATGGCTTAACGCCGGTCGAATCGCTAGAGTCGATTTTCCAGGGAGAACCAAGTATGTCCAATGAGGGCGCGATTCGTCGCGAAGTCGGCGCTATTGCGCTGATGTTCACCGGCTTAGGGTCGATTATCGGCTCCGGCTGGTTGTTCGGGGCATGGCGCGCGGCGCAACTCGCCGGCCCAGGTGCGATTTATTCCTGGATCATCGGCGCGGTCATCATTTTGTTCGTCGCCCTGACGTATGCCGAGCTCGGTGCCATGTTCCCGGAGTCCGGGGGCGCGGTTCGCTACGGGCATTACTCGCACGGCTCGTTGGTTGGGTTCGTTGCCGGTTGGGCTGCGTGGATTGCCATCGTTTCGGTGATCCCGGTCGAGGCCGAGGCATCCGTGCAGTACATGAGTTCCTGGCCATGGCCCTGGGCACAGCATCTATACGTGCATGCCGCCAACGGTCAGGGTGAATTAACGACCCCCGGCCTGTGCATCTCCGCGGGGCTGGTGGTGATTTATTTCCTGCTCAATTTTTGGAGCGTCAAGGTTTTCGCCAGCACCAACAGTGCGATCACATTTTTCAAGCTGATCGTTCCCGCGGCGACCGCCATCGCGCTCATGTGCACAGAATTTCACTGGGAGAATTTTCACGTCGGGATTCACGGCGGTTCGCATGTCGGCAACATCGCCTCGATCCTGACCGCGGTTGCCACCAGCGGTATCGTCTTCAGTTACAACGGATTCCAGAGTCCGGTCAATTTGGCCGGAGAGGCGCGCAATCCCGGCCGCAGCGTGCCGTTCGCCATCTTCGGCTCGATTGCACTCAGCACCGTCGTGTATCTGCTCCTGCAAGTCGCCTTTATTGGCGCGATAACCCCGGATCATTTGCATGAAGGGTGGGCAGCCCTCGAGTACAGTTCGCCGTTCGCGCAATTGGCAATCGCCATGAGCCTGAATTGGCTCGCCGTGCTTTTGTACGCCGACGCATTCATCAGTCCGAGCGGCACCGGCACGACCTATACGGCAACCACCGCTCGCATGATTTACGCCATGGAGCGCAGCGGCACGGTACCTCAAATCCTTGGCAACGTGCATCCGCGCTTCGGTATCCCGCGCCCGGCCATGTGGTTCAATTTGCTGGTGTCCTTCATCTTCCTGTTTCGTTTCCCAGGTTGGGGACAACTGGCGGCTGTCATCTCGGTGGCGACGATCATCACGTACCTGGTGGTTCCGATCAGCGTCATGGTTCTGCGGCGAACTGCGCCGCAGCTGCACCGGCCGCTGCGCGTGCCGGGCCTGAAGATTTTCGCGCCGGTGGCGTTTGTACTCGCCACATTGATGCTGTATTGGGCGCGCTGGCCGCAGACCGGCAAAATCATGCTGCTTTTGCTCCTGCCGATGCCGGTGTATCTCTATTACCAAGGCAAGGCGGGCTGGAGCAATTTCAATCTTCAGCTCCGCGCGGCGTGGTGGTTGATCGCCTACCTGTTGGTGGTTTCAGCTTTATCCTGGTTCGGCAGCAAGGAATTTGGCGGCTTGGGCTATATCGGCTACGGGTGGGATCAGCTGTGCGTGGCAATCGCCGCCGTGATCTTCTTTCAGTGGGGCTTAAAGAGCGGCTGGCGCACACCGGCAGTCGAAGCAGTGGAGCAGGCGAATTCAGCCGGCGCAGCGGAACGTGAGGTTCAGTCGCAAAAGCCCTAAGATGTCGTGCTGACCCGCCTTCAGCGGCAGCACCCCGTGGTAGTACAGGCGCGCCGGACCTCCCCACACCGCCACATCGCCGTGCTGCACCGGGATTCGACGCGGCCGGTCGCTGCGCGCATTACCGCCGAATAGAAAAACCGCGGGCAAGCCCAGCGATACCGACACGATCGGTGCTCTTAAATCGAGCTCGTCCTTGTCTTGGTGCAGCGTCAAACGCGCACCTGGCTCATAGCGATTGATCAGACAGGCGTTCGGATTAAAGTTCGAGAATCCGCCCGCCTGCGCGGCCTTGCGGGCGACCTCGAGAAATGCCGCCGGCATCGGCGGCCAGGGCCGACCGCTTTGCGGATCACAGGCGGTGTATCGATAACCGCGGCGATCGCTCACCCATCCCCGGTCGCCGCAATTGGTCATCGCCACGGACATCCGAAAACCGCCGGGCGTCACCAGGTGACGGAACGGCGCGGCCGCCGTGACGGCCTCGATGGCCGCCAGCATCGGCGTGACCCGATCGAGACAGAACCCGCGCAGCACGCAGGCGCCCGCGGCGAGACGCTCGGTTCGCAGGTCGCGCTCGCCGGCGAAAAGATCAGGCGTAGAACCCAGCATGCGCGCCGCCGCGTCACACATTCAATATGCTGGTGCCCACCGGCCAAGTGACTGCGGGCGGCTCCACCCCGAGCGGAGACTCGTGATTCGGATCGAACGTGCTCAATTGCTCGTTGAACCAGGTGACGAAGCGCGCATCGCTGGTCAGCCGCGAGTCATCGCTGCCGCGCGCGTAGTACTCGAGTGCGTCCTGCGAGATCACGATACGAATCATTCGCGAGCGTTTGTTGGGGCGGAATGAGTCGCTCGTCAGGCGCCACGTCACCAGGATCATCATGTCTTGCGCGCCGCGCGGCACCAACACTCGCGGGTCGTCGCTCAGCTGGCGCATCACGAGTTCTCGAAAATGATTGCTGAAGTCTTTCATCGAGTTCCATTGTAACCAAATCGCTTGTTTGCCGCGTCGCGCAGACGAATTTTTTCGCGGGCGGTCAAGGTGAAGAAGACGCTTCGAGCGCCTCGAGACGCGGACCTTCCACCCGGCCGATGCGCAGCGATGTGTCGTACAGCACGACGCTGAACACCGTCAAGGCAATGAGCAGCGCGATGAAAGCCTTGACGTGGCGTGACTCGAAGCTGCGGATCGCCGCCGCATAGGCAATGAACGCAAGCACGGCGGCAACGACGATGATGGCGTCGACGCTCGCCCGCTGCCAGTAGCTGCCGCCCAAGTGCAACCACATTCCAAACTCGTCGAACGTCAAGGCCATCGCGGCGCCATAGACCAAAGCCGCGATCTGCAGCGCATCAAAGCTGCGCGCTCCCAGCAACAGATAGGCGCCGACCCCTGCCAGCAGGAAAATGCCGTAGTTCAAATGATGGACGTGCGTGCCGCGCAGGAAGAAGTACAGATTCGGCATCCGGTGCGACATGATGAGCAGCACCACCGTGCGCGCCGCGATGAAGGTCAGAATGAATCCGAACAGCGCGCGGCGCGCGAGCTGTGCCGTGTCCATGGATGCAGAGTCGGGCGTCAATTAGGTTCCGGCCGTCGTTCGCTGCCTACCCTAACCGCTGCCAGGCGGTTGTCAATACTAGCGCGGCCGGGCGCGTCGCGTCGGCTCGGCCGTGTAAGGATCGTCTGGCCAGTAGTGCTTGGGGTAACGACCCTTCAGATCCTTTTTGACTTCATGGTAGCCCCGCTCCCAGAAGCTGACGAGATCGCGCGTAATTTGC
>Ga0302319_10019701_pt1 | contig 12241 bp, 7 predicted proteins | sample Bog_T0_2_FD_203319 | JGI IMG/M metagenome (GOLD analysis project Ga0302319, IMG submission 203319) | Peat permafrost microbial communities from Stordalen Mire near Abisko, Sweden - Bog_T0_2 | ecosystem: Environmental > Terrestrial > Soil > Wetlands > Peat | place: Sweden: Abisko, Stordalen Mire... | reverse complement strand
TGCAATGGGCCGCGCAGGACGTGGGCGAAGCATGTCCGGGCATTGAAAGCCAGCCCGAGGTTTGCGGGGGCGAGCCGTGCCTGGTGCGGACTCGGATTCCGGTGTGGCTGCTCGAACAGGCGCGGCGCCTGGGCGTCAAGGAGGCCGTTTTACTAGCCAGCTATCCGACGCTCACCGCGCAGGATTTGGCCAACGCCTGGGGCTACGTGAGGGCTCATCGTCAGGAGATCGATGAAGCTATCGCCGCCAACGAAAGCGCTGAGTAATTTTCCGCTCGGACAAAGGCCAAAAGTTTCATGGCGCGCTTTTACTCGAATGAGAACTTCCCTTTGCCTGTGGTGGAGGCTTTGCGCGCCATGGGTCACGATGTCCTGAGTTCGTTGGATGCCGGGAACGCGAACCTGGGATCCCGGATACGGATGTGCTGACTTTCTCCACCACGCAAGGCCGGGTCCTACTCACGCTCAATCGCCTGCACTTCCTTCGCCTCCACCGCGAGTGGGGTGGCGCTCACGCAGGGTTGTGCCTTGCACATTCGACCCGGACTTCGCCGGACAGGCAGCGCGAATTGACGAGGCGTCCCGCGCCGAGGCCAGCTTGGGAGGCAAAGTGCTGCGGGTTTACCGAAAGGCCTAATGGTTGGATCTATGCGATCGGCTTGATCCAGTCGAACTCGCGACCGCGGGACAAAGAATCCACAATCCGAAATCCCAAGCGCGCTGTTATGACGCAAAGTTCCGTTGGCGTGGCGGGCGGAGTTGCGCTAGTTTCGGCACCCATTTGGAATGGGAATGCCATGAAATCCAGCGACATCATTTACCTCGATAATAACGCGACTACTCGTGTGGATCCTGCCGTCGTGGAGGAGATGATGCCTTATCTCACGGAATTCTATGGGAATCCTTCGAGCGGCTACCGCTTCGGGCAGAAGGTGGGCAAGGCGCTGGATGTGGCGCGGGAGCGGGTGGCTGCGCTGCTGGGGTGCGCGCCCAGTGAAATCCTTTTCACGAGCTGCGGCACGGAATCCACCAATGCGGCCATCAATTCCGCGCTCATGCTGGATCGCGACCGCCAGCACATCGTCACGACCCGCGTGGAGCATAGCGCCACGCTGAAGCACTGCGAAACCCTGGCCAAGCGCGGCCACGAAGTGACGTGGCTCGGCGTGGATGCGCGCGGGCAGATCGACCTCGCGGAGCTGGAAAAATCGATCCGCCCGGATACCGCGCTCGTCACGGTCATGTGGGCGAACAATGAAACCGGGGTCATTTTTCCCATCCATGAGATCGCGGAGATCGTGCGGAAAAAGGGCGCGCTGTTTCATACGGACGCCGTGCAGGCGGTGGGCAAGATTCCGCTGGCGATGTCGGAATCGAAGATCAACTTTCTGTCGTTGTCCGGGCACAAGCTGCACTGCCCGAAAGGGGTCGGCGTGCTGTACGCGAACCGGAAGACCAAGTTTGCGCCGTATCTCATCGGCGGCGGCCAGGAGAATGGCAAACGGGCCGGGACGCAGAACGTGACCGGCATCGTCGGCCTGGGCAAGGCGTGCGAGCTGGCCGGCGCGGCCATGGAGCACGAGGAGACCACCGTGAAGGCGTTCCGCGATGATTTCGAGAAGGGCGTGATGGAGGGCATCGAAGGCGTGCAAGTCAATGGCGACCGGGAGCATCGCCTGCCGAATACTTCCAATCTCGCCTTTGAGGGGATCGATTCGGAAGGAGCGCTGATGCTGCTGGATCAGCACCACATTTGTTGTTCGAGCGGATCGGCGTGCACCACCGGTTCGGTGCATGCGTCGCACGTGCTGCAGGCGATGGGATTTTCCGATGAACGGGCGCGCGCCAGCCTGCGATTCTCGTTCAGCCGGTTCAATACGGCGGATGAGGTGTCCAAAGCCCTGGAGATTCTTCCAAAGGTGGTCGGCAAGCTGCGCCGGATCGCCCTGGCGGCCTAGAGCGTGTCCGGGCAGGGGCGCACCGACACTTCAGAGTGTTTCGCCCCTTCAGGGCTGGGAATGCCGGCCGTTTACCCAGAGCGTTGCTCTGGGCTATCTGCTTTCGCGCCTTTGGCGCTTCTTTCGGAATTTGGCGCTTCTTGCAGGTTTGGCGCTTCCTGCAGAAACTCGCTCGAAAAGTGCGCGCCAGCCTCTCAGCTAGCGCTTTCCACGAGTTCGCGAGCCGCCATCGCCTGGAAAATGGCGTTCCGCAGATTGTCGTGGCTGACCGGTTTCCCGACGACCAAATCCACTCCCGGGGGGCAGCCGCCTGCCAGCATCTCCTCCCCGAATCCCGTGAGCAGAATGACGCGGGTGTTCGGAGAAGATTCCTTGATCGCGCCGGCGAGCTGCACGCCGTTCATGCCCGGCATGGATTGGTCCGTGATGACGAGATCGAAGGTATCCGCGCGGAAAAGTTCCAGGGCTTCCTGCCCATTTTGCGCGCACGCGGTGACATGGCCGTCGGACTTCAAATGCTCCGCCAGAAGTTCGTTGATGATTTCCTGATCATCGACCACCAGCACCCGCAGCGTGCGATCCACCCGCTCGGTGGGCGATTCCTGGATGTCTTCCGCTGCCGTCGTGGCCGGAAGATGGACTGAAAACGTCGTTCCGACGCCCACCTGGCTCGTGATCTGAATCTCTCCTCCGTGCCGCTGCACGATGCCATAAACGACGGAGAGCCCCAGCCCGGTGCCGCCCTCGCCCTTGGTGGTAAAGAACGGCTCCAGGCACCGCTCGCGTTCGCTGTCCGTCATCCCTGAGCCGGTGTCTGTGACCGATAAGGCCACACCTTCGGAAACCTGATGGGTGGAAACGGTGATGGCGCCTCCGGACGGCATGGCGTCCACTGAATTAAAAATGAGATTCGTGAGCACTTCCCGCAATTCAGAGGCGTTGCCCAACACATAGGGAACGTCCTGAAGATTCGTTCGCACATCGATTTGCACGCCTTCCGCGAGGCATTTGCCCTTCCACTTCGGTGAAGTCAGCGAAACCACTCTCTCGGCGACGGCGTTCAAATCCACGGGGACGCGGATTTCATTGTGTTCCGCCGGACGGTAGAAGTCTCTCAGGCGGCTGACGACGATGGCGGCGTCCTTGGCCGCGTCGATCATGTGATCGAGATAGGCGGTCTCGCGCGGGGAGGCGGTCTCGCGCAGCCACGGCAGGAGCAATTCTCCGTACCCGAGCACCATCGTGAGCGCATTATTGAAATCGTGCGCAATGCCGCCGGCCATCATTCCCAGCGCCCGGAGCCGCTCCTGTTTCACCACCTGCTCCTGCGTGGACCGCAGCTCGGTGAGGGCGGCTTCGAGCCGGCTTGTCCGTTCGCGGACCTGCTGCTCCAGCACGGCGTTTTGCTGCTGCATCTCCATGTGCAAAAAGCGATTTTCGACCAGATTCTTGATCCTCAGGATGACTTCGGACTGGTCGATGGGCTTGATTACAAAATCCTTTGCGCCCGAAGCCAGGGCTTTTCGCTTGGTGTCCGCCGTGATGTCGGCGGTCAGCACGAGGATCGGCAGATACACGTCCGGATCGAGAACTGCCTGGAACTGAGTCATGATGGCGAAGCCATCAAAGTGCGGCATGTTCATGTCCAGCAGGACAATATCTGGATCGAAATCCAAGAGGAGCCCGAGCGCGTCCCGGGAATCCGTGGTTCCCTTGACTTGCCCGCAGCCAGCCAGCGCTAGAATGCGCTCCAGCAGCCGAACGTTGGACGGTTCATCATCCACGATTAGCACCTTCGCTTGACTGAGATAGTTTTTCGGCATGCTTCTTAAGGCTGCGCCTCCTTCCCGTAAGCCGGGAACGCGGCAATAAATCATTAAAGCTAAGAAAAGCATCTTTTGTGCCCTTTTATTCGCCGCCCGATTAAATTGATCCCTCTCCTATGGAAAGCGTCCCATCCCGCGGCCCAAAAGTGCAGGCGCTCTTCTCCGCGATCGCCCGCAGATACGATCTGGCCAATCACCTCCTGAGCGCCGGTCTCGATTTTTCATGGCGGCGTCTGGCCGGGGAAACTGTCCGAAAATGGCAGGCTGGCCGGGTGCTCGACGTGGCGACAGGCAGCGGCGACCTGGCCCTGGCCATCCGCGCCCGATGCGACGCGCTGGTGGTGGGCGCAGACTTCTGTGAGCCCATGCTCCTCACGGCACACCGGAAAGGTCTCCGTCTTTTGGTGGCGGCTGACGCCTTGTGTCTTCCTTTTGGAGACGGCGCCTTCGATGCGGTGACCGTGGCCTTCGGTTTGCGGAACATGGAATCCTGGCCCGGCGCCCTCGGTGAGATGGGCCGCGTCTTGCGCCCCGGAGGACATCTCTTGATACTCGATTTTTCGGTTCCTCCCCCGCCGTTACGGTGGATTTACCGTCCCTACCTCCATTATGTGCTTCCGCGGCTGGCGGCAATTCTCACCGGTGAGAAAGCGGCCTACGAATACCTTGGGGATTCCATCGAGAAATTCCCGCAGGGCGCGCAAATGTGCGATTTAATCAATGACGCGGGCTTTTCCGCGGCACGGCGCCGGCTTCTCAGCGGGGGGATCGTCTCTCTATACACCGCGGAGCGATCCTCCCCAATGAAATGATGAAAGCTTCGCTACAGCCCTTGAAATGGCGCGCCTTCGCGGCGCTGATCTGCGGGCCCGCGCTCTGGCACGCGTTCCTGGTATCTCAGTATGGCGTCAATATCCCGCACTTCGATCAATGGACCGGGATGGCGCCCTTGTTTGAAGCGATGGATGCCGGCGCCCTGCGATTTCATGATTTTGCCGTGCAGCACAATGAACACCGCCTCACGCTTCCGCGATTCATCTTCTTCGCACTGGCGCGCTTCACTCACTGGAATACTCGGGCGGAGATGTTCCTCACCTGGTTCGCGATTCTGGCGATGGCCGCGAGCTTGTGGAAACTGTTCGGCGCTACAGGAGCGCGGGCGTCTCCCGCATGTTACGGGATCTTCGCGGTTCTGGGATTGCTCGTGTTCGACCCTCTTCAGGAGCAGAACATCATCAATGGGTTTCAATTCCATTTCGTTGTCCCAATCGCCTTCATTCTCGCCGCTTATGTGGCCGCGCTGACCCTGCCGCAGGCCGCGCGTTTTGTCGTCACCGCGGGCCTCGCCACGGCGGCCACCTTCAGCATGGCCGTGGGCTTGGGGGCTTGGGTATTGATCTTCCCATTGCTGTTCTTGCGCGAACTCGCGCCGGGTTGGGGAAAATGGACCATCGCCTGGTTGGCGATGTTCGTCCTTAATCTGATCCTCTATTTCACCGGCTATCAGATGAGCGTCGGGGCGTTCGGCGAACTCCTTCGACACCCCGGCGCCGCGCTCCACTATTTTCTCGTGTATCTGGGCGCCCCATTTGCCTGGGGCACGGCGTTGGACCGGATCGATGTCGCGGGCGTCGTCGGAGTGGGATTGCTTGGCGGAATCGGGATCGCCGTTGGATTGCTTTGGCGGCTGCGGAAGGATATTGCCCTTTTGCGGCGTGCCATTCCCTGGCTCATGGTCGCGTCGATTAGTCTCCTGCACGGCGCGCTTACCACGTTGGGCCGTTTCCAATTGGGCCCATCGCAAGCGATGGAAACGCGCTACGTTCCCTACGCGATCATGGCGCCCATCGGTCTTTTCGTCCTGGGCTGGCTCCTCGATGAGCGCTCGGCGCGCCATGGAATTCTGTGGCCCCGGTCCCCGCTCGTGGCATTGGGATCGATCCTGCTGCTCCTGCACGGACTCACCGTCCTCGTTCGAATGGACGCATGGCCGTTGCTCAAGCACCACCGGATGATGAACAAGGCCGTCGTGCAGACGATCGACGTCGTGAACGAGCCGGAATTCTACGGGCGCATCACCCCGGAAACGCCGCGCTTCATCGGCTCCATCCATGCCCTCGCGCGCCTTGGTTACCTGACGCCAGGCCTGCTCAAATCGCGTTCCATCGGCGAAATTGCCGACGTCCAATCCCTGGGCGACCCGCAATTTGGCGCGCTGCAGGAGGGCTCCCAGAATGGAGACCGCGTAGCTGTTGCCGGCTGGGCCGTGCTCCCTCAACGCCTGGAACCCGCGGACGCCGTCCTCCTCACGTGCGACGACGCCCAAGGCGCTCCGTGCATCATCGTGCTCGTCGAGGTCATTGACAAACGCCCGGACGTTGTCGCCGCCACCGGCGAACCTGGCTTCTACCGCAGCGGATGGAGTCGCATCCTCAACACGGGCAATCTGCCCATGGGGAACGTGACCATCAAAGCCTGGGCTTACGACGCCGAACGCCGTCAGGCCTGGCGCATTCCGGGCGCGGTCGCCGTGCGGCGATAATCGGGCCCAGGCAGAACGTCAGGTCAGAATCTTCTTCAGGACATTTCCGCGGACGTCGGTGAGCCGGAAATCCCGGCCCTGAAAACGAAACGTCAGGCGGGTATGATCGATGCCCAGGAGGTAGAGCATCGTCGCGTGGAGATCATGCACCTCCACCACGTCCTCGACCGCGCTGTAGCCGAATTCGTCGGTAGCGCCATGGACAATGCCGCCCCGGACGCCGGCGCCAGCCATCCAGATGGAGAATCCCGCGATATGGTGGTCGCGCCCGCTTCCGCCCTGGCTCATTGGCGTGCGCCCGAATTCCCCGCCCCAAATGACCAGCGTGTCCTCGAGCATGCCGCGCGCCTTGAGGTCCTTGATGAGGGCTGCGCTGGCGCGGTCCACTTCTTCCGCTTTGTACTGGATGCCTTCCTTCAGGCCGCCGTGATGGTCCCAATCCTTATGATAAAGCTGGATGAAGCGCACGCCGCGCTCAGCCAGGCGGCGCGCCAGCAAGCAATTCGAGGCGAATGAACCATCGCCCGGCTTGCAGCCGTAAAGATCGAGCACGTGCTTCGGTTCTCCGCTCACATCCATGAGTTCCGGCACACTGGCCTGCATCTGGAAAGCCATCTCGTACTGGGCGACTCGTGTGCTGATCTCCGGGTCGTCCACCAGATCGTTGGTCGCCCGATTGATCGTGTTCACCGCGTCGATGACATCGCGCTGGGTATCGCGGCTTACGCCCGCGGGATTGGTGAGATAGAGGACGGGGTCGCCCTTGCCCCGCAGATAGACGCCTTGAAAACGGCTCGGAAGCAGCCCCGCGGACCATTGGCGCGCCGCGATCGGCTGATTCTGCCCGCCCTTGCCTTTCGAGGTCAGCACGACGAATCCCGGCAAACTCTCGGCCTCGCTGCCCAGCCCGTAGGTCACCCAGGAGCCCATGGACGGGCGACCGGAGATCATCGCGCCGGTATTCATGAAGCAATGCGCGGGATCGTGGTTGATCGCTTCGGTGGTCATCGAGCGGATGACGCAGATATCATCGGCGACCGATCCGATTTCGGGAAACAATTCGCAGATCTCCGTGCCGCAATCTCCGAACTTTTTAAAATCGAATTGCGGGCCGTAGCATTTGAGTTCCTTGCCCTGGAGTTGCGCGATCTGTTTGCCCTGCGTGACGGATTCCGGCATCGCCTGGCCATCGAGCTCTCGCAGCTTTGGTTTAAAATCGAACGTTTCCAGGTGCGATGGACCGCCCGCCATGCAGAGAAAAATGACGCGCTTCGCCCTCGGCGGGAAATGCGTCGGGTGAATCAGCCCCGGCCACCGTCCCGGCTGGCTATCCGTCGCCGCGGCTTGAACCAGGCGCGGATTCATGAGGGAACTCAACGCCAGCGCGCCCAGCCCCTGGGAGGCGCGCCCGAGGAATGAACGCCGGGTGAGTTGCTGGGCATGATACGTTTCGAGTTCGGAGCGGAGATCCATAATCAGAAGCGCGTAATGGTTTCGTGCAAATTCAGGATGACCCGCGCGATATTGGTCCACGCCGCGAGTTCGGAGGCATTGGGATCCTTGGGCGATGGCGAGAGACCTGTCTTCACCAGTTCCCCCGCGGAAGCTGGATCCGCCGCGTAAAGCGCGCTCTCCTTTTCAAGCAGCGCATTGAGCGTCCGGACTTCATCCGCGCGCGGAGGGCGGGAGAGCGCCTCGCGAAAAGCCCACGCGAGCCGGTCGCTGTTTTCCTTGCCGCCTTGATGGAGGATGCGGGCCGCAAAAGCGCGCGCGGCTTCCACGTAAGTGGGGTCGTTCAAAAGGGCGAGCGCCTGCTGCGGAATATTCGAGCGGGCGCGCTCCGCCGTGCATTCTTCGCGCGTCGGCGCATCGAAGGCGAGAAGGCTCGGGTGCATGTAGGAGCGCTGCCACCACGCGTAGAGGCCACGCCGCCATTGGTTTTCATCCGTGCTGTCCTGCCATTCGCGGGCCGGGAAGTTCAGGTTCTCCCAATATCCGGCGGGCTGATAAGGCTTCACGCTTGGGCCGCCGACGGTCCGAACCAGCAAACCGGAGATTGCGAGGGCATTATCGCGCACGAACTCCGCGTCCAGACGGAATCGGGATTGCCGGGCAAGTTCGCGGTTGTAGGGATCGCGCTCCTGGAGCTCCCGCGAGCATTGCGAACTCTGCCGGTATGTCCCGCTGGTGACCATGAGCCGCGTCATGCGCTTGACGTCCCAGCCGCTGTCCATGAATTCAGAGGCCAGCCAGTCGAGGAGCGCGGGATTGACGGGCGGTTCGCCTTGCGCGCCGAAGTCGTCCAGGACTTTCGAGAGCCCGATGCCGAAGTAAAGCTTCCACAACCGGTTGACGAAAACGCGGGCCGTCAGGGGATTGTCGCGGGAAACGATCCAGCGGGCGAGATCGAGACGCGTGCGTCTGCGGTCATCGGCATTCGTCGGTTGCGAGAGAAACTCCGGCACGCCAGGCGCCACGATCTCGCCGCTTTCGTCCTGCCAGTTGCCTCGCGGGAGGATTCGCACGATGCGCGGTTCCGGCATGGACTCGGATACGAGGCAACGCGGGATGTCCTTCTCAAAGTCCGCGCGGTCTTCCTGCAAGTTGGCGAGCCGCACGCGTTCCCGCGCCAGAGCGGGCGTGATGCGCCGGAAGTATTGCGCGACGCGGGTTCGCTGCTCGGCGGTGCGTTGCAGGGGCGGCGTCTGCAGCACTTCACCGATTTCCTGCGGCACGGGCTTGATCGCGGGCGCGCGCACGAGCCCCGGCGCCGCCGTCGCCGCCAGGCGGAATTTGCCAAGAGTGCGATTGCCGCCGGCATCCTGGCGCAAGGTGAAGACAAGCGTTTTCTCCCCGGCGCCGGTAAGCGGCTCCGCGAGTTCGAAATAAATGGCCTGGTCCTGTCCTGTCTCACCCAAAACCGCCCATCCATGGTCCGCTTTTCCGGTGATGCCATCGATTGTCGCCGCCGCCGGGAAGCCCGATTGCTCGAACGTCGCGGTGGCGTGAACTACTTTGACAGGCTCCGTCTTGCCGCCGGGCTTTTCGAGCGCCGCGCTGAAGGCGCTGAGGACGAAATTCCCGCTTCCCGCGCGACCGGGACCGGATTCCGGCAGTTTGGAGTCAGCCAGCGCTTCGAGCCGAAAGCCGGTGACGCCATCGAGCTTCGTCTTGACCCGCACCGTGTAGGTGTCCACGCCGCTGTTCTCCGCCCGCGCGATACGCACCGAGCCGTCTTTCTCCGCCGTGAAGGAGCTGCCCTTTGCGGACTCCGTCTTGAGTCCGTTGGTCAGCGGTTCCCAGATTCCATCGGAGCCCGCCAATTCCCAGACCACTCGCTCCCACGCAGCCTCTTCGGCGTCGAGCTCCTGCGAAGGGGCGGCGATCTTGGCGCGGGTGGCGGCGATTTGCCCGTCGAATTCCTTCAGTTTCACGTCCTGCTCGGGCGTGGAAACGAGCATGCCTTCTTCGCGCCGGCCAATCGCGGTTTCGCGAAGATCCGCGAAGAACGCGCCGAGCCGGTAAAAGTCGCGCGTCTTAATCGGATCGAATTTGTGATCGTGGCACTGGCAGCAGCCGGTCGTCTGGGCCAGCCACACGGTGCCAATGGCGCGAACCCTATCGGTGACCGTGCGGGCCTCGTAATCCCTGGCCTGAGCTCCGCCTTCCTCCGTGGTGAGGTTTAAGCGATTGAATCCGCTGGCGACTTTCTGCCACATGGTCGATCCGGGAAGAAGATCCCCCGCGAGCTGTTCGATCGTGAATTGGTCGAACGGCTTGTTCTCGTTGAAGGACCGAATCACATAATCGCGGTAGGGCCAGACGTTGCGCGGATTATCCGAATGGAATCCGATGGAGTCGGCGTAGCGCACCACATCGAGCCAGTACACCGCCAGCCGCTCGCCAAATGCGGGCGACGCCAGAAGCTGGTCCACTCGCTTTTCATAGGCGTTCGGCGCGGCGTCGGCCGCGAAGGCATCCACATCGGCTTGTGATGGCGGCAGGCCCGTCAGGTCGAGAGAAAGTCGACGGAAAAGTGTCGCCCGATCCGCTTCGGGCGCATGCTGAAGGCCCAACTCGCGCTGCCGCGCGAGCACGAAGGCATCGATGGGATTCTTTACGAACGCCTGGTCCGTGGCCTCGGGAACCGCAGGCTTCTTCGGGACGATATACGCCCATTCCGGCTGATATTCCGCGCCCTGCGAAATCCAGCGGTCAAGGATCGCCCGCTCGCGATCGGTGATCTTCTTGCCGGATTTCGGCGGCGGCATCATCTCATCCTTGTCGGTGGAGCGGATGCGCACGTGAACCTCGCTTTCGTCAAGGTTTCCGGGAACGATCGCTTTGACGCCTTCATTGTCAGCCAGCGCCCCCTCCTTGGTATCGAGCCGGCGCTTCCCCTCCCGGTGATTCTTGTCAAAACCGTGGCATTTGAAGCAGTTGTTGGAAAGGATCGGCCTGATGTCGCGATTGAACTCGATTGGATCGGGCAAAGGCTTATCGGCGGCAACCGGGGGCGCCTCCGCGCCGGCGGCCAATCCCATGACGGCCGCCGCGGCAAGAGGTGAGAGGAGGGAGATGATCTTCACGGGGCGCAATTTTCGCATAGAGCTGTCCATGAGCAAGGTGCTCAATGTTGACCCCAGCCCGTGCCATCTCTTTGACGGTACGTGCTTGCCCGACGCTCAGTGGCCGCTTGGACTGGCCGATGATTCACCGGAGGGAAGCCAGCCGTGTTCTTCGAGGAAGCGGCGCAGATGGGGGTCGTCCGCGGAAAGCGGCGGGAGCCATTCGCCGATGGGTTCGCGTTTCCACCAGGAGCCGTCCGCCTCCTGCGGCGAGGTAAAGCGGTACCGGTAGTGTGTCGCGCGGATGTAATGGGGCGGCGCATCCGGGAAGGGATTTCCGTCGAGCAGGCTGAGGGTGCCCGGATCGTTGTGAAGAAGTTTCCAGACGAAGTGGACAGTCCAGGGGTATTGGTTTGGCGTGGCCATGGCAGCGAACCAAATCTGCCAGTCCAGGCGGAGATGGTAGGGGGCGATGATCGCCGGACAACGCCATGGATTGCCAGGCTTCGCCTTGAACTCGTATTCCCGCCAGATCGCGCCCGCGAGCGAACTGCTGTTCGTCCCTTCGAATATGATTTCATCCCGAGCGCGGCCTACGCTGCCGAATGCGCCGTAGGTGTTCACGAGATTGAGGCGATTGAAGGATGTATTCATCGCCTGCCCGGGCGACATGAGATTCAGGACCGGCTCCACGCTGAGGACGGCGACGACGAGCGCCAGCGCCACCGCCGCGAACATCTGGCCTTCCGAGTGGCGCGCGGTCTCCGCGGCGCGGACCGAGCGCTGCACGATAAAGGAGGGCAGCACCCGCGCCCAGAACGTGTCATCGAGACAGGCCAGGCATGGCACGATGGTGAGATAATTGAGGAAGGAAAGATTTCCGCTGAGGATGAGAACGACCTGGAAGCCCACGAGCAGCACGCCCGCGAAGTGGCGCGCAATCCTCGGGCCAAACGCGAACCACGGGACCACGAGTTCGATGAAGTGATTCCACAGGACGCCGAAGCGCTGAAACCAGTGAGGACGGAAATGCAGCCACCAGCTCAACGGATTCGGGATGGGCTGCGTCTCGTAGTGATAGTAAAGGCACGTCAGGTCGCGCCAGCACGCATCGCCTCGCAGCTTGATGAGTCCGGCGCCGAGCATGATCCGAAAAATAAGCCAGCGATACAGCCAGACAACGATCACCGGCGGAGCGCAGCGGGGAAATGGCCGCCAATCGAGCAGCGGGCAAAAGAAGATCGCGAGGAAACCGGTTTCGAGCAATTGAATCTCCCACCCGTAGGAGTACCAAAGCTGTCCGACGTTGACGATGGACGTATAGAGAATCCACAGGGCGGCCATGATG
>Ga0302319_10019700_pt1 | contig 12241 bp, 8 predicted proteins | sample Bog_T0_2_FD_203319 | JGI IMG/M metagenome (GOLD analysis project Ga0302319, IMG submission 203319) | Peat permafrost microbial communities from Stordalen Mire near Abisko, Sweden - Bog_T0_2 | ecosystem: Environmental > Terrestrial > Soil > Wetlands > Peat | place: Sweden: Abisko, Stordalen Mire... | reverse complement strand
GTATCTTCACGTTGACGCTGACCGGCGTCGGTTCGATCTTTCCGGAGATATAGTTTTGGATTCCGGCCGATCCCGGCCTTGCGAATGGCGCGCGCGCGTATTCCTTCAAGGGGTTCCACGGAAGCAGGCCTTGCTTGATCTGCTCCGGAAAGATGTTCGGATCGCCAGCCGCGAGAAATACTTTTTGCGCCCAGCGTCCTGCTCCCTGATGGTTACCGTGCCCGTCCGTTGGCCCGCCGACAAATACTGAGCTGATTACCAATGGCCGCATGAGCCGGACCACGCGTACCACGTCAGAGAAGACGCGATCGTCCCCGCCCCATTTCTGCAGGGCTTCATCGAGAGTTTTGGAAAAGCCGTAATCCGCGGCGGTCGTAAAGTATTGCGTCGCGCAGTAGTACCGGTCTGCCTGCAGCAACTCTTCCGTGCGCACGAGGCCCAATGCGTCCCAGAAGTCTGACGACATTTCATTTGCGCCGCCCTCGCCGCGATTGAGCGTCAGCAGGCCCACACGCGCGCCCACAATACGCGACTCGTACGCCAGCGTGGCACCGTCCTCATCGTCCGGGTGCGCCACGATCATCAGCATGCTAGCGCGGGTGTGAAGTTGCTGCAAGGTGACGCCAAGAGCCGCGGCGCCGCGATTTTCAGGAATCGCCTGCGCGTCCACTCGCTCATTGCCCTGCGTCCTGCAAGGCGTCTCTGCCTGCAGGCGCTGTGCCAACGGGAGCATCATCACGGCGGTAACAACGCAACCAAGAGTCAGATTCATCCTGTCCATTGTCGTCATTGCATTTATCTCATTTCTGGCACATCGATCGGGCCATATAAGTATCCGGTTTCTTCGAGACGGGGATGAACCAACGTGAGCTTGTTGAGCACGCACGGGCAATCCCGACCTTAAAAGGGAAAATAAAAATACGTGATTGTTGAGTAATATCCGATCTTCTTCCGAACCGCCAAGCGTTCCCCTGCTCGACGGTTCGGAATGCGTGGCAGGTCAGAAGTAGAACTTGGCCGCAATCTGCATGATTCTTGGCCCGGCGGTTGTGGAAGTTACTTTGCCGAAGTTAGCGCCGGAAGTAGAAATGTTAGCCGCCGGATTGCCAAAGCTGGGGTGGTTGAGGAAATCGAAGGCCTCAAAGCGCAGCTCAATCTTTTCTGCTTCCCTAAGGGGGAACTGCTTAAAGAGGCTTAAATCCGCGTTCTTCAATCCCGGCCCGTGATACATTCTCGGCCGGCAAGTGCCAAAATTCCCCAATACAGGAGCGGAGAATGCGGCCGAATTGATAAAGAATCCAGTCGCGTTCGTTCCGACATAGGTTCTGGGGTTCTTCGATGCGCCAACGAATGGATTGCTGTTGCAGTTTGCATAGGAAGCGGAATTGCCACCCGTATCGTTGACGGCCGTTGCCGACACATTGAATGGCTCTCCACCCTGGAAGGTAACGATGGTACTTACCTGCCAGTTGCCGATCAATCGCGATGACAGGCTGTTGTTATTCATGACCAGACCGCCCTTCCCGATCGGCAACTCATAGGTTCCGTTGGCTACAAAGCGCTGGCGAACATCCTGATAGGAGTTGCTCATCTCATGGCCGTAGTCATGAGCATTTTGCGGCGTATCGCCTCCCGTGAGGTTGTCAACAAAGTCTGCCATGTTGTGGGACCATGTGTAGCTGACGTTGTACATCAGGCGGTGGCTCATCTGCCGCTGAAGATTCAGCTCCAGAGCGTTGTAATCGGTATTGCCGTCGTTGGTGGCGAGTTCAACAAATGCATGTTGCCCGGCGCCATTCGATGTATGGTTAGCGTCGATTGTGTTGCCGGAGTTGAAGCTGGTTAGAGGGAAGTAGATGACCGCGGTCCCTGTAACTGTGGCGCAGGTAGGGCAGCTCTGTACGAATCCCTGGTTCGCGTTCTGGACCCGGTTCATCTTGCGGCCCCAGTTGCCGATATAATTTGCACTCAGAATCGTGTTGCCGCTCAGTCGATATTGCAACCCGAAGCTGGTCTGCTGAATGTAGCTGGTCCGGCTGTTGATGCCCTGCGCGCGAACATGCTGTGTGGGCAGTCCTCCTGCTACGCCATTTACGCAGACGCCATTGGTGAGTGTGCCGGTAACGCAAGTTACCGCTGGTCCAGGAACCAACAGGTCATTGATACTGGTAGAACTCAGATAGGCGCCGGAATTCTCGCCGTTTGCGGAGTCCATTTGAAAGACGGGCGTCGTGCTGCCATTCGACTGCGATATCTGCCAGGAGCCAAGATACGGCGGATTCTGTTGCAGCATGGATTCGGATCCGATCCTGTTGATGAACTGGTGGAAGATGCCATAGCCTGCGCGGACAACGAGCGGGCCGGTGAGGTGGTAGGAGATTCCGATACGGGGTGCAAAATCGATGTGGTCAGTTTGCATTTGAGTATCGCCTGACCAGCCGTTGCCGGAGGTGGCCTGCACCATGGTGCCGCCATTTGCCGGCGGACCCGCTGCGAGGCACGCGGGATAGACCTGCGTTCCGCAGGAGAAGTTGGCGGTACGGCCTTCCCGATCAATCCAGAACGGCGGATACAGTTCGTAGCGAAGACCATAGTTGAGCGTCAGCTTGCTTCCCGCACGCCAGGTATCCTGGGCGTAGAACGAGTTGCCGCGAACGTAATTATTGATTTCAATCGGCTCAGACAAAATGAGTTGGGAACTATCCCCAAGAAGAATGTCCGCGCCGCTGAATCCGTTAGCACTGCTGTAGATGCCAGAGTTGTAGATGATTCCCTGCGGGGATTGGATGTCGAAGAAATTCAAAGCGTCCTGATGGAACTCATAACCAAACTGCATGCTGTGGGAGCCCTTTGTCCAATACAAGGCTTCCAATATCTGATAGGTCTGCGCAACCTGATACTGCGGACGATAGTAGGAGCCGCCAATACTGGTCAGGCCGCTTTCCTGAAATGGCGGAATGCCGAAGGCCCACTTGTTTTGAGGTACGCCCTGGAGCCCAAGCAAAGAAGCAGCCTGGGATTGTCCAACGGTTACACCGATCGGATTGCTATGGGAATAGGTGCGCAGAAACCCCAAATGCGCGGTATTCAACAAATTGCTGCTGATCGTTTTCGTCCAACCGAGCGCGACCGATTGATCGTGAAGTATGTAGGCAGTCGGGAAACCCGCGCCATTGCCGGCGACAGCATTGGACGTCCAGGTTGCCGGGCTTTGGTAATTCGCCCAATCCAAAGCATAGCGGCCGAATATCTGATTCGTCTTGTTGAGCGTGTGATCGATGCGCACATCCAACGTCTTGGTATTGTTCGGCACCGACCCCACGTACTCGTAATTGTTTGCACCGGTGAACGTGTTGAAAGGTGCGATATTGGGCGCAGGATAAAGCGCCATCAACTTCGCCCCGACGGGGTCCCTGCAGGTAGTATTATTGGCAACCACGTTTCCTGTGATGCAGCCGGCCTGGCTGGGAACTACAGCGCTCATGTTGTACTTGCTCATGTAAGTGCCGTTGGTGGCGGCGCTAAAGTCGCCACCCTGCATCGCAGTCGTAGGAACAATCGCAAATTCCGTCAGAGCCGTGGTGCTCAGAAGATTTTCATAGGCGGCAAAGAAGAATGTCTTGTCGCGCTTGATCGGCCCGCCAAAGGTTCCTCCAAACTGGTTTTGGTCGTACTGTCCCTTGGCAACGCCGTTGTAATCGTTGAAAAAAGTATTCGCGTTCAGCGCCCCGTTCTGTATGAAGTCCCATGCAGCCCCATGGAATTGATTCGTGCCGGACTTGGTAGACACATTCACTACGGCGCCGGCGGAAGTGCCAAACTCCGCTGAGTAGGTTCTGGTCTGCAGAACAAATCCCTGCAATGCGTCCGGCGGTGGAATCACCGACTGAGTTGACTGCTCTTGCAGGTTCTCCGATTTCGAGTTGTTGTCGATGCCATCCAACTGGAAATAGTTCTGGAGCTGCAAATTCCCGTTTACGCTGAACAGACCCTCGGCACCGTTGGATACTGTGTTGTCGCGGAACACGCCCGGCTGGGTTAACACCAGCTGGTCGTAATCCCGGCCATTGAGCGGCATGTCGCTAAGCTCCTGCGACGGCATCAGTCCGCTTACTTCCGCCGACTGGGTCTGCAGTTCGACAGTGCTTTCGTTTACGACCACCTGCTGCTCCACCGAGGATACACCAATCGAAAAGTCCACTTGAATGCGGTCCTGCGGATTGATTGCGATGCTTTGCCGCACCTCGGTTTGGAATCCAGCATGCTTTACGGTGACGTTGTACATGCCCGGAATGAGCTGTTGCGCATAATACTCGCCCGAACCGTTGGTTACATACGTGAGTGTCACCCCGGTCGCAGTATTGGTTACATCTACGGTTGCGGAGGGAATGCGCGCACTACTCTTGTCCTGCACAATGCCCGTAATCGCACCGGTGTCTGTTTGCGCGTAGGCTGAAATCGTCCCTAGCGTCAGGAGCACTGCAAACGCAGCGCCTATGTTTTTCATTCGTGCGATCATGATTCCCTCCAGCAAATCATTGGCAAATTGCATACAACTAACCTCCCTGATGTCGAGTCAAGATTGGAGACAACGGCACAGCCCTTGGGTGCCGTCCCGTGCGCACGTCGTGGTGCGGCTTTCAATTCAACCCGGGAATCGAACTGCAAACGGTGAGAACATCCCGCAGGCGAAAAAGAGGCTGCGTAAAGAGCTACTGATGGCGTTACAAGCCGGTCATCGCCGCATGTGCATTTGCGCCAACTTCGCACCGCCAACTTCGCACCGCCAACTTCGCACCTTTGAGCAATGCAGTCTTGGCGAGGCTAGTTGAGCCTCTATGCCTTGAACATCCTGAATTTCAGATCTGACGTCGCAACCCAACCGGCGACCCGCAGCGAGGTCGGCCAGCAGATCGATTACGTTACCGGTAAAGTACTTCCGATTAGCGTGACACCGATTCGGTTCTCCTGTCAATAAAAATATTTCGTAAAATCCTCGCGCTCGCAAACGAATTCATTTCATGGAAGTGCCGGGATGACTGTCCAAGCTCTTCATCCCTCAACCTTTCCGCATCTTCAGCATGTGCCGTTTGTACTCTCGCGGCTCCGGCAGCCCCTCGGAGCCTCCCGGCTGCGTTCCTGCCATGCTGGCGCAGATGTTGCCGGAAAGCAGGCAGTCATCCCATCCCATGCCATGAAGAAATGCGTGCAGGAATCCGCCATTGAAAGCATCCCCTACTCCTGTCGCATCCACCAGCGGCACCGGCAGTGCGGGCTGCCTATAGACCTTGCCGTCTGCCATCAACATCGATCCCTTGGCGCCCAGTTTGACAACCGGCACCCTTACCCAATCCTGGAGCCTTTCCAACGCGTTCATGGCGCTGGTCGTATTCGTGATGGTCCGCGCCTCATGTTCGTTGGGAAATATGAAATCGCAGTGTCGGATGATCGAAACCAACTGATTGATGGAGATATCGGGGTTCCAACCAAAATCCGCAGAGATCGTCACGCCTTGCTCTCTAAGGCTGCGCAAAATGGGCAGCCATTTTGCGGGTCGGCGCAAGGCACAGGCAAGATGCAAATGCCGAGCCTGTCCGAGCTTTCGCCGCACAGCTTCGTTTTCCAGCAGATCTTCCAAATGAAGATTGATCGGCTCGGTTGTGACCATCATGCGGTCCGTCTTGTATGCAATACAAACCGTGAGGGCCGTCGGCAGGTCCTTGCAATATTCACATGCAGTGATGTCCAGCTTCTCTTGCACGATCTGGCTCCAGGTCGGCAAGTACTCGGCATCTGCGCCTACCCTAGTTACAACACCAGTCACTGTTCCAAGCCGGCTTGCCGCAATGGCGGTTGTCGATAACCCACCACCCGGCGCAACCAGGAACGAGTCTGTCTTCGACTCTTCTCCAAAGCGAGGCCGCCGAGGCAGATGATAGAAGATCATGTCGGAGAAAAACTCACCGAAAACTACCAAGTCGAACTTGGGCTCCCTGCTCGCTCGCTTCTTCTTCATTGCCTCGTCCTTTCAAGTCGCAATCTTCCATGCGGAAAAAATGCATTCCATACTCTCATATTTGCGATGACAATCTTTTTACCAGTTTTGGCGTCACAAGCACCTTGTGCGTTTGAGCTTTCCGCCCTGAGGCAACCATCCGTATAGCCAGCCTCCCGGCCTTATGTCCAACTTCCTGACCTGCAATATCTATGCTGCTCAGGGGCATTCCCATCTGACAGGCTTGCTCATCGTTTCCGCACCCGATAAAACACATCTCTTCGGGAATCCTGACTCCATGAAGACGTGCGGCATCCATGGCGCCCACGGCCATCACATCGTTGTAAGCCATGACTCCTTCAGGAGGAACCCGCCTTCGCAGCAGTTTCTGCATTGCGTCGTAACCTCTCGTGTAGTCCGGCTCGCCCGAGCCTGTGTTATCGACCAAGAGTTCTGGCAGCAGAGGCAGCCTGTGATCACTCAGCCCCTGCCGATATCCGCTTGAACGCAAATCGCCCACAACGGTTCGCGGCCCCCGCAAGTAGGCCACACGCTTGCATCCGCAGCCGATCAAGTGAGCACAGGCAACTCGGCCCACCTCCTCTTCGTGGATACCGACGTAGTGCTTCACCGTTCCTGAGGGCTTATTGTCCACGAAAATAATCGGACTTCGCTTTATCCGCTGTTCCTGCTTGAAAAAAGCGGTTGTCTCCTGGGTGGAAACAATCAGCAGCGCATCCATTTGCAGCGAGATCAGCGCCTCGATCTGGCGCTGCTCAATTTCAGCATCGTTCTGAGAAGAACAGATGACCAGGCTATAGCCTGCCTCGTTGAGCGCATGATCGATACCGGCTGCAACCTGACCCAGGTGGGGCTCCCCCAATATGGGAAGAATCAGCCCCATTGTCCTCGTCTGGCCGGTTCGCAGGCTGCTTGCGCTGATATTCGGGATGTACTTGAGTTCTTTAACGCGCTTTAATACACGCGCCTTGGTCGCATCGCTGATATCCGCCTGCCCACGCAGTACTTTTGAGATAGTCATCTTTGAAAGATTTAGATCGCTGGCTATATCTTTCAGTCGGACTCTCATCGGTGGCTCCATGCGGTAAGCCGCAAGTCATAGAGTCTACCACTCACCGTGCGGGCTGGTTCTCCACCACGGCCCTCGACAGATTCCGCAGATGGTCCACGTCCGCTCCGTGCTCCAGAGCCATGAAGTAGGCAAACAGTTGGAACAGCACCGCCTCCAGAATCGGCAACAGATACTCCGACGCATTCGGCACACGTTCGCAAGCGACGATGCGGCAACTCCATTTGGCGGGGTTGATCGATTGCTAAGAAATTGAACTCGTTTGATAGCGGCAATCAGCCTTGATCATTGCCTCGATGGCCTCAACGGACTGAATGCAGCCCCTGGCGCCCTCAGCCGTGCAATTGATTGCAGCTGCCGCACAGGCAAAGTCCAGTTGATGTTCCAGGTTCCACCCCTGCAACAACCCGTAGATGAATCCGGCATGAAAAACGTCTCCGGCTCCGGTTGTATCGACAACGGGAACACGAAAAGCCGCCCGGTGGTAAAAGTCCTTGCCATCAAAGGCCAGAACCCCTTCCTCTCCCAAAGTTGCAGCCGTAATGGCGCATCCAAATCGGAGTTGCATTTTGCTCAGAGCGGTATGAAGATCGTTCTCCTTCATCAGTCGAGTGGGAAAGTCTCTGCTGACGATCAGGTAATCGACGTTCTCGATGAGCCGCTCCACTCCAGGGTAGAGTTCATCCAAGTCCGCAACCACGGGAATGCGCGCATCGTGTGCCCACTCAGCCGCGCAGGTGGCAGCGGCTGTATCGTGGCCGTCCAAGTGCAATACGCGCGCATTCGCAATCCATTCCCGTTCCAGTTCTTCCGGTTGCAAGATGAGCCGATTGTCACGCCGGCATAGAACGGTGCGTTCTCCATGTCGGTCGACAAGAATTGTGGATTTAGGGCTTGCCACATCCGGAACGTGGATCAGATGCGCTTCAACGCCGGTTCTCGCAAACTCTCTTTCGTGCAGCCGGGCCGCGTCATCTTTGCCCAGCTTGCCAACATAACGCGTAGTAAGGCCCCATATCTGACAGGCGACAACCGCAGAGGCAACCTGGCCCCCGGGCATGATCGTCTCCTCGTTGTATTCCACTTTGGAGCCACGCGCGGGAAACTCCGCAACAGAAATCAAGGTGTCGGTCGCATTCAGTCCGACCCCTACAAGATCCACTTTAGCCATCTGGCCCATCAAAAAATTATACTTCGGCGCTCATTCGGCGGGTGTCTTCGGAATCAATTTCCTGAGGCCGGGCAGGGCTGTGCTCATCGAATGACCTTCGAGCCGCAGTTGATTATCGGAGAGTCGACTGCCAGGGTCAGAACTCCTTGACAAGGTTTGCGAGTCGGCGGTGGTATAGTTTTCCGTGGCCGGGAACGCGCGATGAAAGCTTTTGAAAGACCGGCACCAACCGATATGGCAGCTCATCCAGGGCTGACTGGTTCGTTTTCCGCGCAGGAGGATTACCGATGACGTCATCGTCTCGCCGCATTTTCAGCGTGCTGATTCTCTCGCTGATGGCCGCTTCCATTCAGCCAATCGCGGCTGCTCCCGTTTTGATGATCTCGATCGATGGCATGAAGCCGGAGTACGTTCTGCAAGCCGATGCAAAGGGCTTGAAGTTGCCGTATCTCACCAGTCTGGTGCGCGACGGAGCGTATGCACAGGGCGTGGTTGGAGTTTGGCCCACGGTGACCTATCCCTCCCACACCACCCTCATCTCCGGAGTCGTTCCCGCTGAACATGGAATATATAACAACCTTGAATTCGACCCCGAATCGCAATTTTCCGGAGCGTGGAACTGGTACGCAGATCAGATTAGGGTTCCGACTCTGTGGAGGGCTGCCCACCAGGCTGGCCTGCACACCGCCAGCGTCGGCTGGCCAGTGAGCGTAGGCGCAGACGATGTGGATTGGCTGATTCCTGAGTTCTGGCGAACCACCGGGCCCTCCGGCGCTGCGAATCCGCTGGACCGGGAACTGATTGCAGCTCTTAGCCGACCCGCTACGCTGCTCCATCTGCTTGAGCCTCAGCTTGGCCCGTACATGATGGGAAACGACACCACCATCGACGGCGACGAAACCAAGACGCGCTATTCCGTGGAGATTCTGCGCCGGGAAAAGCCGTCCCTCATGACCATCCACCTCAGTTCGCTGGACGATGCCCAGCACGCGCACGGCCCGTTCAGCCCGGAGGCCGATAAGGACCTGGAAGCCATTGACGGAATGATCGCTCGCCTCGCTGCGGCGGCCCGTCAAAACGATCCGTCGGCAGTGTTGCTTGTTGTCTCCGACCATGGATTCATGAACATCACCCACGCCGTGAACCTCATGATTCCCTTCGTCGAGGCCGGCCTGATCCAAACCAAGGTGGACCCGGAAACGCACGCGCCCGCCATTGCCTCATGGAAAGCCCAGCCATGGTCGGCGGGGGGCATGGCCGCCATCATGCTGCATGATCCGAAAGATCGCCAAACCGAGCAGCAGGCAGGGAACCTGCTCACGAAACTTGCCGCGGATGAGACTAATGGCATTCAGGAGATTCTCGATCGCGACGCAATCAGCAAGCGCGGAGGCTTTCCCGGCGCAGCCTTTCTCGTCATTATGAAGCCCGGTTACTACTTAGCCGGCGCGGCAATGACAGGCAGCATGGTCGCTCCCATTCCAGGCACTCATGGCTCGCATGGATTTTCGCCGGATTTCCCCGAGATGCATGCTTCCTTCTTCATGGCTGGCACTGGAGTCGCGCATCATCGCGATCTGGGCGTCATCGATATGAGGCAAATTGCGCCAACCGTGGCGAAGATTCTGAACGTCCCCATGCCCTCGGCAAAGGCGGCTCCGCTCAAAGTTCAGCCCTGAGCGCCGCCCTGAACGCCGCCCTGAACGCCGCCCTGAACGCTATTGTGCAAAAGACCGTAAAAACTGCTTCAAGGAGAACCCGGGCATGACGCATGATCCGCTGCCGCCTCTGCGGACTTTCTACCAAGAGACGCCGATTATTCCGGCCGTCCGTAAAGCAGAGCACATTGACCAGGCAATCGCGGCGCATGGCAAAATCGTTTACCTCCTCACAGGCGACCCCGATAATTACGAGCTGATGATCCAGGGGATTCTGGACGCGGACAAACTTCCCATTGTCAATCTCGATCTGCTCAGTGGCTTCTCGCGCGATCGCTTTGGCGTGAACTTTCTCAAGCGAGCCGGCGCAGCGGGAGTCATCTCCACGCACCTCGATCCACTGCGCCATGCGCTCACTGTGGGTCTCTACGCAATCCAGCGGACCTTTCTGCTCGATAGCGGCGCGATGGAGAGCATCACCAACCAGCTCAGGAATGCCTCAGTGCATGCGTTGGAGGTTCTTCCCGCCCAGGTTGCTCCGAAAATGCTCGATCGCGTCCGCTCGCTTTCTCTCGACCTCCCGGTTGTTGGCGGGGGGCTGATCCAGACCATGAAGGAAGTGGAAGATTTGTTATCCCAGGGAATCAGCGCAATCTCAACAAGCAATCCGCAAATGTGGATCAGATACTAGACCTCCCATTCCTCTCTCTACATGCCGCGATAGACTGCCGCATACCGCTTTTTTGATGGCGCAGGTCGCGCGCAAGTCGTATGATGAGCATCGTCCTGCGCACCTCAAGCCCCGCGCACCTTAAGGAGATCGGCAGATGAAACGGTCCACGCTGATTGCTATCCTCACCGACCCGCAGCTCTGGGTTCCGGTGGTTGTATTGATTCTTGGCACTACCCTACTCATGACCCTAAGGTGAACCGTGAACGAAAAGCCATCCGTCACAGTTGAGCGATCCACTCTTTCCCTGCACAAGCTCGGCGTCTTCTGCGGACTGGCCGCGGCCGTCTGGCTGGGCAGCGCCGAAGCGCCTACCAAACTCGTCAACTCCGGATACTCGCCCTTCATCCTCTCCATGGGCATGGTGATGGGCGCCTTTGTTGCGCGCTGGACTGTGCCCACGCTGCTCAAAGGCACGGGTTTTCTCTTCAGCGATCTACGGGACAAGCCTCACCTCATCGTGTGGGCGTTGCTTGCCGGAATGCTTTGGGCCGTGGCCAATACGCTCACCATCTTTGCCGTGCGCAATGTGGGCCTGGCCATCGCCTTTCCGCTCTGGAATACGAATAGCCTTGTCGGCCTCTTCTGGGGATGGCTGCTCTTCAAGGAACTGCGCGGATCGGGAATCAAGGGATGGGCCAAAGTCCTGGGAGGCGCGTTCGCTATTGTGGGAGGCGCGGGGATTCTCGCCCTGGCTACGTCACAACAATCCTCCAATGCGCCGGGCAGGGCCGCGGTGGGCATCATGGCTGCGCTGGGCGCAGGCGTGCTGCTCGGCACCATGTATATTCCCTACCGCAAGGCCTATATCAGCGGCATGAACCCGCTCTCCTTCGTCACCATCTTTACCTTTGGCGAGTTGGGCACCGTGACCCTGCTGACAGCCATCAACCTCGGCGGCGCAGGCAATATGGTTACAGAGCTGCACCGTGCCCGAACCATGCTTTTCTGGCCGTTTCTAGGCGGCTTCTGCTGGGTCATCGGTGACCTGTTTCAGAACTTTGCCGCCAAGTACATCGGCATCGGCCGCGGAATCCCGCTCTCCAACACCAACCAGCTTTGGGGCCTCGCGTGGGGCGCGCTAGTCTTTGCGGAACTCTCCGGCCTAAGCTCCACTGGGAAGCTGCTGGTCTTCACTGGTTCGGGAATCATGATCGCCGGCGCGGTCGCCATCAGCATGGCCGCGCCGCTTGACTCGGAGCTGACCAACTGGAAGCAGGCCATGGACCGGGAGTGTGAGCGCTACGGTTTGAACACGCAACAGGTCGCGGCGGTGGTGGCCGGCGACGATCCTCATGCCGGGCAACCGCACCACCGCCGTTGGTGGGAGGTGCTGGTGATGTGCATCGCGGTGGGCATCTTCGTCTGGCTGGCGCTGGGCACCCGGGCACAGCATATCTACGTCAACATACCGTGGATGATCGTGCTGATGCTGGCCACACTTGTGCCCCTCGGAGTCTGCGGAACCCTGCTTTATCGGCGGACGCGGTTTTCATAGAAGCTGTTTCATAACCAAATTTGAAAGAGCAACCTGGTCTTGAAAGGGCGCGACTTCAGTCGTGCCGTAATCAGTCCCTGAAAACAGCGGGCTTTAAAG
>Ga0302319_10019699_pt1 | contig 12241 bp, 3 predicted proteins | sample Bog_T0_2_FD_203319 | JGI IMG/M metagenome (GOLD analysis project Ga0302319, IMG submission 203319) | Peat permafrost microbial communities from Stordalen Mire near Abisko, Sweden - Bog_T0_2 | ecosystem: Environmental > Terrestrial > Soil > Wetlands > Peat | place: Sweden: Abisko, Stordalen Mire... | reverse complement strand
ACGTAATGGCGGGCAATGCTTTCGAGGTCGTAGGCGCAGTAATAGCCGTGGGTCAACAAATTCGAATACACCGAGAGCACCACGTCGAGCGGGTGGCGGATCACGTGCAGGAGCGGGGACTGCGGGAACAACAAACTAATCAGCCCCAAGTCCCGCTCGTTGAGCGGCATCTTGTCGGTGAACCAGGTGGCACCCTCGGTCACGAGGCCAAACTGGGCGACTTTGCGCAGATAGTGATCGCGCACCCCGTCGAGGTCCTCGCGGTGATCCGCCATCCACAGTTCCGAGAGCGCCTCAGGGTAGGACAAGGGACTGTCGAGCAGGCGCGGCAAGAGGCCCGTGATCTCGGCGATCATCGGCAATTCGTCGCCGGCGACGATAGCCGAATGCGCACTCAAGGTTTGCTCGAGCAGGGTCGTTCCGGAGCGGGGGAAACCGAGCACAAAGAGTGGCTGCGCGACGTCGGCGCGTCGCGTGGCCCGAGGTAGCGTGGCGACGCGTGCACGCGTAAAGAATTTCTCGAGGCGATTGGCGAGTTGCCGGGCGGCCTCTTCCTGGTAACGGTAACCCGTGAGCTCGCGCAGGCGGCGCTTGCCCGCCGTGAACGCAGCGAATGCCTCCGGGTGACGGCCCAGGCGGTCGAACAGGCGACCCTGTTCGAGGAGTTCGGCGGGATCGCGTGATTCCTTGAGCTTGGCCAACCCGTCGAGAACTTGGAGCGCGTCGGCGGCCGCGCCGCGGCGCCCCAGCACCGTCGCGCGCAGCAGCAGGGCGCTCGGGTGGTTTGGATGCGCAGCCTCCGTCCGATCGAGGAGCGCCAATGCGGTATCCAAGTTACGGTCCGCCTCCTCGAGGCGCGCGAGTCCCAAGAGCGCATGCAGTTGTCCCGGGGCGGCGGCGAGGGATTCTGCGTAGAGTTCACGGGCCGCGGCCATCTTGCCCTGGTTCTTCAGACACAACGCCAGATTGCAGAGCAAGACCGGGTCGCGCCCGGAGGCCAATTCGAGCGCGCGGCGGTAGTGATGCTCGGCGACGGCGGGGCGATAGGCTTCCGTCAATGCCATGCCGAGCAGGTAATGCGACTGCGCATGGTCCGGCGCGATACGCACCGCATTGCGCGCATGTCGCAGGGCTTCGGCGACATCACCGCGACCCAACAGCAGGAGCGCGAGCTCCTGGGTCGCCCAGAGGTTATTCGGATCGAGGGCGACGAGCCGTCGCGCGAGCGCGACGGCCGCCGGCGTGATCCCTTGGGCCTTGCGCAATTGGTACAAGAGCGTGAGAGCGGCGCCGCGGGCGGGAGCGAGTTCGAGCACATCGAGCGCGAGGCGCTCGGCCTCCGCCGCATCGCCACGTTTCTGGGCCTCGAGCGCGCGCTCCTCGAGGGGCTGCAAATGCTGACTCGCCGTCCCCTTGCCAAGGGTAGCCAAATTGAGGTCGCAACAGCGCACGGGCGTGAGTCCGCTGCCGCAGGTGCAGAGCGCTCCAGCGTGCGGCTGCGCTGCCACGTTCATGGGCGCGCACCGCTGCAGGTTTGGAGCGGCGACTTCAAGTGAGGCACTCCTCGGCACGCCGTTGCCGCCAAGACGCGAAACGCTGCGCGCCGCACGCAGATTCCCTGAACGGATTGCAGAACTCACTCACGTCCGCGCGCTTGCCGTATGGTCCCAAGGGTGAGCGGCTAGGATACCCGCCGCGTCTCCATGGGCACCATCAGGTGAGTTGAAGAAGGCCCCGCCGTGGCGCAGCGAGACCCCATCGAAACTCGCCATCGCCGCGACCAACCCGGCTGCCGTCGCATCGAGCGCGACTCCCGCGTGGCTCAAGATCGGCGCCTGCGCGGCGGGCATGCCGTGAGCCGCGGCTCGGCGCCACTCATCCCGCGCGAACTCCGCAAACGCGGCACGCAAGTCCGGTATGCGCGCCGGGGCGACGTCCGGCGGTGCCGTCGCGATGCGGGGCTGCGGATGCAGTGCCGCTGCGCTCGCAGTCGGGAGGCGTTCGCGTCCCATGGACGGGTGGAGACCACCCGCGGGCGCGCTCAGGGCGCCGGGACCTGTGCTCGCGGCCGCAGCTTTCAGCGAGATATCCGTGCCCGTACCCGCCGCAGTGAGTTGGAACGTATCGCCCTTGAACGCGCTGTCGAACTGCAACTTGAACGTCGTCGTGCCTTGCTTCACCGTGAGAACATCGGTCGTCGCGTTGAAGCTCGCGGTCGCGCCGTGGGCGAGATTCGTGACATCGAGGATGTCGCCCACGGCAAAGCCTTTGATCGAGGGCGCGTGGCTCGTGAGCGCCGCGGTCGTCGCATCCACGGTCCACGTCGCGCCCGCGGCAAAATCGAGGGTCGAGAAGCCCGTGAAGGTCGTGCCGAGCGTGATCGCCGTGCCGATCGTGAGTTGTTTGCCCTCGAGTTCGAGCACATCGTTGACGGCGGTGTTGGCCGTGACCTGGCCGTTGAACACCGCGCCAGGGCCGACGATGAGCGTGCCCGCGACGGGTCCAAACGTGACCGCGGCGCCGGTGGCTCCGGGCGCGCCCTTGACGGCCGTGCCACCCGCACCCCCGGCAATGGTCCCCGTGCTCGTCAAGGTGCCGCCATTGATGTAGACACCCGCGCCGCCGTGACCGCCCGGGTGCGTCGTCGAGCCCGTGAACTTGCTCGCACCGCCCACGCCGCCCGCGATCGTGCCTGCATTCGTGAGCGCAGCGCCGCCCGTCAACTGCACGCCGGCGCCGCCATTGCCCACAACTCCGCCCGCGGTCGCACCTTTGTACACGCCCTCACCGGCACCGCCCGCGATGTGGCCGGTGTTGCCGCCCGTAGAGGCATTCAGAACGACGCCGGCACCGCCCGTGAGGTAACTCGCACCGCCCGTGATGTGGCCCGAGTTCGTGAGCGTCGCGGCGTTCGTGAGATCGACCCCAATACCTCCATTGGTAGCGCCCTGCGCAGATGCGTTCGGGACTTTCCCCGAGCCGCCGATGATGGTGCCCGCAGTCGTGAGACTCGTCTTGGCCACCGCATTGACGACACCCGTGCCGCCCAAACCCGCTGGCGGCTCGATGCCACCCGCGGAGGTCACCGTGACCGCGGCAGCGTAGACGCCATTGCCGAGGCTCACGGCGGCGGGCAGGATCGTCGAGATCGAGGCGATGTTCTGCGCGAGCGAGATCCCGGTACCCGTTCCCGCCGCCGCGACGACGAAATGATCGCCCGCAAAAGCGCTGTCGAACTGCAGCTTGAAGGACGTCGTGCCTTGCGTCACCGTGAGGACATCGGTGGTGGCGTTGAAGCTCGCGCTGGCGCCATGCGCGAGATTGGTCACATCGAGCGTGTCCCCTAAGGTAAATCCCGCGATCTTGGGTGCGTGAGTCGTGAGTGCGGCGGTCGTTGCATCCACGGTCCACGCGGCGCCTGACACAAACTGCACGGTCGAGAAGCCGGTAAACTGCGTGCCGAGCGTGATCGGCGTGCCGGCCGTGGTCTGTTTGCCTTGCAGTTCGAGGACGTCGTTGACCGCCGTATTGGCCGTGACTTGACCTTTGAACACCGCGCCCGCCGCGACGACCAAGGTCCCAGCGACCGGTCCGAAGCTCACCGCCGCGCCTGCAAGGCCCGGGGAGCCTTTCACGGCCGTGCCACCCGCACCGCCCGTGACGGTACCTGAGGTCGTCAAACTGCCGCCGTCGATATAGACTCCTGCCCCGCCGTGGCCGCCAGGATGCGCCGTCGATCCCGTAAACTTGCTCGGACCGCCCGCGCCGCCCGTGAGCGTGCCGGTATTCGTGAAGGTCGCTCCGCCCGTCAATTGCACGCCGGCTCCGCCGTTCCCCACTTCTCCGCCTGCGCTCGGGCTGAGATACACGCCTTCGCCGGCACCGCCCGTAATTTGACCGCTGTTGCTGCCGGTTGAGGCGTTGAGAATCACGCCCGCTCCGGCTGCCACATAACTCGCGCCGCCCGTGATGTGGCCAGAGTTCTTGAGCGTCCCTGCGCTCGTCAGATTGACGCCGATACCGCCGTTGCTCGTGCCGTTGGCGGGGCCGCTCGGGCCTTTGCCGGATCCGCCAATGATCACGCCTTGATTCGTCAGACTCGTACTCGCAACCGCGTTCAAGACCCCGGCTGCGCCAAAGCCGGCCGGTGGCTCGATGCCACCCGCGGATGTGACTGTGAGCGCGGAACCATATGCAGCGCTGCCTAGGCTCACGGTGTTCGTCACGATCTTGCCGATTGACGTAATCGGATTGGGCGCCAGGGATATTCCGGTGCCGGCACCGTCCGCAGCGACGACGAAGTGCTCCCCCGTGAACCCGCTATTGAACTGCAGCGTGAATGATGTCGTGCCGCTGGTAACCGTCAGCACGTCGGTCTTCGTGTTGAAGCTCGCCGTCGCGCCGTGGGCGAGATCCGTGACATCGAGCGTATCGCCGAGCGCAAATCCCTGGATCGACGGCGCGTGAGTGGTGAGCGCCGCGGTGATCGCATCCACGGTCCACGCGGAGCCCGACACAAACTGCAGGGTCGAGAAGCCCGTGAACTGCGTGCCGAGCGTGATCGGCGTTCCGGCCGTGGTCTGGGTTCCGCGCAGTTGCAGGACGTCGTTGACGGCGGAATTCGCGGCGATCTGACCGTTGAAGATGGCACCGGGTTCGATGATGAGTCTCGCGGCGATCGGGCCGAAAGCGACGGCAGCGCCGTTCGCACCGTTAATTCCCGCGGTTCCCGCAATTCCATTGTAGCCGCCCGCGGCGCCCATGGCGCCGGCACCGCCCGACCCGCCGAGGCCTCCGAGGCCGGCTGAAATGACTCCCTCGTTGATGAGAGTGCCTCCGTTGAGATAAACACCCGCACCGCCAACGCCGCCGTTGCCCCCATTGCCGCCATGGCCACCGTTTGATGCAGGATAGATCGGATTACCCCCAGGATAGGCGAAACTGACACCACGACCGCCCGCACCGCCGGCGCCACCGTTCCCTCCCGATCCTCCGGCAATCGCACCGCTGTTCGTGAGAGTTCCGTTAGAAACCGAAACACCCGCTCTACCGAGTCCTCCCGCCCCGCCCAATCCTCCATCGCCCCCCTCTCCACTGCGATCAAGTACGGAATACCCTGGTCCTCCGTCACCGCCCGCCCCGCCATTTCCCGCCCGCCCGCCGTTGATGGAGCCGTCGTTTACGAGCGTTCCGAGCGCCAGCGTCACACCGATACCGCTTGAACCACCGTAGGATCCAGTCCCACCTCCGCCGCCACTCTCCCCTAATCCTCCGTTACCTCCGCCACCACCCGCACCGCCCTGTCCTCCCGTGATCAGGCCATAATTAACAATCGTCGAAGGTGCGCTTAAATGAACGGCGTCCGACCCCCCACCGCCGTGAGAGCCGGGGTAACCAAAGCCTCCAAAGTAACGTTGGTACGGGTAAGTGCCGCCAGTTAATCCCGCGTAACCCAAATGCCCGCTGACGGAGCCACTCGTCGAATTCGAGAAAGTAGACGCGCCAGTAATGTCAACGCCGACGCCCGATCCATTCGTTATAGCGCCTTCATTGAGAACACTGCCTCCCGCGATGGGCACTGCAAGCCCCGCGGTTAATGCGCCGCTGCCGGTAACCGTGAGCGCGTTACCGTAATTCCCGGAACCGAGCGTCACCAAAGAATTCACGGTCGATCCGATCGTGTAAATGTTCGGCATCACGCTGATAGCGGTGCCCGAGCCGTCCGCGTTCAGCGCGAAGTGTTGCCCCCGCGGAGGTGCATTGACCTGCAAGGCAATTGTAGCGGTGCCGTTCTGTACCGTGAGCACATCGGTTGTTGTGTTGACAGTCTCTGTGGCACCCGCGGAGGCGAAATCTGTGACGTCCAACGTGTCACCCTGCACAAATCCTGTAATCGCCGGTGCATGACTCGTCAGGGAGGCGGTCGTCGCATCGACGGTCCACTGAGCGCCCGGAGCGAATGCAACCGTCGAGAATCCGGCGAACTGCGTGCCAAGCGTGATCGGTGTGCCCGCCGATGTCTGCGTACCCTGCAGTTGCAGAATGTCATTCACGGCCGAGTTGGCGAAGACGTTGCCGCCGAATTCGGCTCCCGGATCGACGACAAGCGTGCTGGCCAACGAGCCGAATGCGACCGCGTAGCCACGCGCGTAGTTGAAGCCCCCATCGCCGACGTTAGCTCCCCCGATGTAGCCAGCGTTCACCAGTGTGCCACCATTGAGAAGCACACCGTTTCCGCTAGCGGGATTCTGGTAATTGGAAATATTCTGGCCGGCGCTACCTCCCGTGATCGCGCCCGTGTTCACGAGCGTGCCTCCATTGAGATCCACTCCGTTTCCACCAGCGCCACTCGGACCATTTTTCACTATGCCGTATCCGCCGATGCCACCGGAACCACCAGAGATCGAACCCGAATTTGTGAGCGTGGCGCCCGCAGAAATCCGAATGCCATCGCCGCCAGAGTAGCCGGGGCCGCCATACCCATTTCTTGAGTAACCTGCGGCACCCATCGCGCCGAGAATCACGCCGGAATTGTTCACCGTTGTGCCGAGGCCACTCATATCTACTGCGTATGGAAAAGCACCGCTGATCGAACCTTCGTTGGTCAGATGCGCCCCCGCCTCGGCGTTCGTGATCTCGCCCGTCACGAGGCCGGTCGCCGTCACGGTCAATGCGCTTGCATAGGTGCCGCTGCCCAAGGTCACCCAATGATCCACGGTGCCGGTGATCAAGTACGTTTGCAGGCCAACCGTCGTACCCGTGCCTTTAGGATCGGTTGACAGAACGAACGGAACCTGCCCGCCGCCAAACGATCCGTTGAATTGCAAATTGAGGGTCTGTGTGCCATTGGTCAGCGTCAGAATGTCGTCCTGCGTATTGAACGAGGATGTGGCATTGGCTGAGTTGAAGTCGGTAATATCGAGACGATCGGCGCTCGTAAAAGCATTAATGCTTGAGAAGCTTGCGAACCCTGCAGATGTCGAATTGACCGTAGTGCTCGCGCCCGGCGCGAATGCCAGCGTAGAGAACCCCGTGAACTGAGGACCCAATGCTATCGGCGCGGCAGACACGCCGGCAATTTCCAAGGTGTCGTTACCCGCGCCAACCACTCGGCCGTTAAACGCTGCGCCAGGATCAACGACGACGGTGCTCGCGACTGGGCCCAATTGCACGGCGTCACCTTGGACGCCGGCCGTGCCGGCGGCTCCGCCCGTGATCGTGCCGGCCGTCACGAGTGTACCGCCATTCAAATAGACGCCGGCGCCGCCATTTCCGACGGTGCCCGCGCCCCCGGTGATCACGCCGTCATTCGTCAGAATTCCGTCCCGGACCGTCGCTGAAACTCCGACGGCACTGACAGAAACAGGGGTGACCGAACCCGTAGCCGTAATCGTGAGCGAAGACGCGTAATTCGCGCTGCCCAAGACGACCGTCGAATGTGCGGCCGTAGAGAGCACGTTATCCTCAGTCAGTTCGATACCGGTACCCGTGCCCACCGGTGTTGTCACAAAGTGTTCGCCTGCAAAGGCGCTGTCAAACTGCAGGGTAAACTTCGTGTAGCCTTCCTGGACGGTAAGCTCGTCCGTCGATTGATTGAAGGCCACGGAGGCGCCGACATACGGCAGGTTTGAGACCGCGAGCGTGTCGGCCAACGAAAAGCCGTCGACCGTCGGGGCGTGTAGCGTCAACGAGTACACCGTCGCGTTGACCGTCCACGCAGCACCTGAGGCGAACTGCAACGTTGAGAAGGCCGTAAACTGAGTACCTAGCGTGATCGGCGTATTGGCAGCAGATTGAGTGCCGGTAACCTCAAGCACATCGTTCGCGAACGCATTGGCAGCGACTTGCCCGCTAAAAACCGCATTCGCGCCAACGATGAGCGTGCTCGCGTCGCTGCCGAACAAAACGGCATCGTTCAGGCCAACAATCGTCCCCGAATTCGTCAGGGTCCCGCCATTTAGGTACGCACCAGCGCCGGCGACTCCCGATGCACTCGAGCCGCCGGCGATCGTCCCCGTATTGGCGGCGAACGCACCCGTCGCCAGATTGATGCCCGCTCCCCCAGCACTCGTCGTGCCGTGACCCCCCGTGATCGTACCGGCATTGGTGAGGGAAGCATCGCCAGTCACGGTAACACCAGAACCGGCACTCGCGGACCCGTTGCCAATGCCGCCCGCGATACTGCCATTGTTGGTCAGGATCGCAGCGGAACCCAGGTAGACGCCGGAGCCTCCTTCAGTTGAATTGCTCAGACCGCCGATAATCGTTCCAGCGTTTAGAAACGATGCGTTCGCCGCGAGGGCGATACCGGCGCCACCCGTACCCAAGTTGCTCAACCCGCCGGTGATGATGCCGGTGTTGGCCAACACGCCGCCGGCGCCGAGTAGAACGCCCGCGCCTCCCGCACCATTGCCTGCCTGGCCGCCCGTGATGTTCGCCTCGTTCGTAAAAGTCGCGCCAGTGGCAATCACGGCGCCAAAGCCACCTGCAGCTCCACTGAATCCTCCCGTAATTGCGCCCGTATTGGTCGTGTTCGAACCGCTCAGTAAATCGAGTCCAGTGCCACCGAAACCAAGACCGCTCGCACCTCCAGTGATCGAGCCATTGTTCAGCATCACGGCACCAACTCCGAGTGTCGCGCCGCCGCCGCCGCTACCGGCGGACGCTTGGCCGCCGGTTATCGAGCCGGCATTTATCAGTGTCGCGGTGCTCATAGAGAGAGCAGTTCCGCCGCTATTGCCGCTGCCGCCCGTAATCGCCCCCGTCGCGAGATTGGCCGCGGCGCCAGCTGCGAGCACGAGTCCGGTTCCGCCGCCATACCCAGTCACTCCATTGCCGCCGACGATGGCGCCCGCGTTCGTCATTGTGAAACCAGAGAACTCCACGCCGACGCCGCCCTGATTGCCCGAGCCATGGCCAGCCGCGCCTCCTTCTATCGTGCCGGTATTGCTGTTGCTGAGCTGCGCACCTGTAGTCAGGAGTTGGACCCCAACGCCATCGGTGGCACCCTCTACCAAACCGCCGTTCACCAAATTAGCGTTCGCGACTGCGCTAATAATGCCTGTCGCGCCAAATGCGGTCGGCGCGACCATGCCGCCCAGTGCGACTGTCACCGGATTCGAATAGCCCGGACTTCCCAAAGCGACCGTGTGGTTGACATTGTTGGAAATCACGATATTCGGTGCCAAACTGAGATCCGTCCCCCCGGCACCATCGCTCGTGAGCACTAACTGTTCGCCGACGAATCCCGCGCTCAACTGCAGACCGATCGAGGTCTGTCCGTTTGTCACGGTCAGTAATCCTGTTTCGTTATTGAATGCATCAAACGCCATTGAGGGCGAGAGAGTCGAAAGATCCACACGGTCGCTCGATGCAAACCCAGCGATCGTCAGATTGCTCGCCGTGCTGAAATTAACTTGCACATCCCAAGATGCGCCGGAAGCGAAATCCAGGGTCGAGAAATTCGTAAATTGCGATCCGAGTGTAATCGCCGTGCCATTGCTGGATTGCATTCCAGCCAATTCGAGGACGTCATCGACCAATGCGTTTGCCGCTACTTGACCCGTGAATACGGCGCCCGGATCGACGATCAAGGTGCTAGGCGCGGCACCGAAGAGAACTGCATCCCCGGCAGTGCCATTGGCGCCGCCCTGACCATTCGGACCATCTTGGTACGGTCCTTGACCCCCCATGCCGCCGGCTCCGCCGCCCCCGCCAGCGCCTCCGGTAATTGTGCCGGCAGTGACGAGCGTGCCGCCACTGAGATAAACCCCCGCGCCGCCGGCGCCACCCGCTCCCCCATTGCCGCCAGGTGCCCCAATGCCGCCGCCTTCACGTCCAGCTAGCCCGTAGGTCCCGTCGCGGCCGGCGCCACCCGAGCCGCCAACACCGCCGGTAATCGTGCCGTTATTGATCAGTGTGGCACCACCCCCTACTGCGACACCCGAGGCGCCGTTACCGCCATTGCCGCCCGCAAGACCGGTCACTGCGTAGTAGGAGCCTACAGGCACCGCTGCGTACCCGCCGACGCCACCGGCTCCCCCGGCACCGCCCGTGATAGAGCCGCTCGTTGCATTTGTGAAAGTCGACGGTGAATAGAGGCTGACCCCAACGCCGCCCGCTCCCCCAGGTTGTCCATAAGTATTACGGCCACCAGGAGAGCCGTTATATCCGGCGGGGCCAGTTATTACGCCCGTATTATAATAAGCCGCGCCTGCCGCTTGGATCGTGACGCCCGTCGCTGAGGTGGAGGGTGGTTCGACACCTGCAGTCCTTGTGAGCGAAACGTCGTCATCGTCACCGGCGGTCCGCATCGCGTTTGTATTCATCGAAGGAAAATTATTGGTCACGGCGTGGTCCTCGCGGAGCCCGGTAAGGCGATATCAGATTGCATTGGCCGCCCGCAGAAACGATCAGAGGTGAGCACATCGCATGGAACGCGTTGCTTCATGAAGCAGGCAATTCCGGCGGCACTGATTGCCGGGCGAGTGGATGATTTGGCGTTCAGATTGCTACTCCCTTGCTCTATTCACGCTCGGATCCATCGACGACGAGCGTTGCATTCCCAATTCAACCGTCGATTGGGTGCTTTCTGGCCCTGCGAGCCTAGGCAGACTCTCATGCAAGTTATCACGACGACTCATTTGCGCGAATACGCCGAGATTACATATTACCGACTGATTTCGCGATGACAGGCGCGCTACACGCGAGAAGAATTCGATCCATATTCGGGGTGGGTTCCGGTGACGCTCGTTGCCGCGCACCATTTAATTGGGAATTTACGGCCATACGGGGGTGCGACGCGCTCTCAAGAAAACACCAGGCGAAGCAACGGCGTCACGGCCAAAAAAACTAGCGGAACCTCAGGCAATTGCCAGTGTTCGCCGAACTCAATGTCCATTGAGTATCGCGACATGCCACTCGGCAAAACGCGGGGCTGCTCCCCAATAACACTACGAGGATGTTAAGCCAAATGCCGGGCGTGCACAGTAAACGTCCCAGGGGCTACTGGACTCGACGGAGAGGCCCGGACCCGCGTATTGCGACGGGGATGACGGACCCCGAAGCAGTACAACTCGCTACGATCGACTGGACCCGCGGCAAGTGGTCGCACGTGAAGGGCAAGTACGCGCGGGAACACACCTGGCACCTGGCCGGCGGCACAACGCTGAAGGCGACCAACACCGCAGCCATGCTGCCGGAAGGCTATCGCGACAGGCACAAGCTGAACCCGGAGAACCTGTTTGTCGCGACGGTGGCGAGCGCGCCCATGCTGTCATGGTTGCACGTCGCGTTTCAGATGGGGGTCGAGGTCGAGACCTATCGGGATCGGCCTTGCCGTACATTCGTTGCAAAAAGTCGCGTTTTGATGGTGCGGCGCACTATGGAATTTGGCGTGGAATCCAGCATGATTGGGTGCCCTCGGATAAGGACTTCCGACCATGCGCCACTGGCACCGCCAATTCCTTGGGCGGACACAGCTACCGCCGACGCTGAGCGCGCTCGCGATCAGCGAGTTTTTCACATTGGATCCCGGTGAGCTTCGAGCGGTACTGTCTCGATACGGCGTCGATATGCGGCTCGGCAGTGCGCTGCAGATCGGCTTTCTGAAGATGTGCGGGCGGCCTCTCGACAAATTGCAGCGGGTGCCGATCTCGGTCCTCGAGCACCTGAGTGCGCAAGTTGGCGGATCGCCGCCGGAGATCGCAACCTTGCGGGCCATCTACGGTCAGCGCCGCCAAACGCTGTTCGATCATCAGCAATTTGCACTCGATATACTCGGCTTGACGCGTTTTGAGATCATTTCAGATGCGCCCCGTGTCCTCGATTCGCTTTGCGACGAGGTCCGCGCGGGTGTTGATGGCGACAAATTGCAGGCCCAAGCGCGCGTCATTCTGTACGAGCGCCGATTCGTGATTCCGGCACCACGAACGTCTGCGGCGCTCACGAGAACCAGTCCGGGGTTACTTGGGAAGAGCAGACCGGTTGAGTTACAAGATTCCGCCCGGCATTGAGCGAGGCGATAGGCGCGCACCGAACCGATGCGGCGGATGATGGAAGGGGCTGTGGAGACGGTTAGCCGCTCTGAGCGCGGATACAGGGACCGTCGATGATGATCGGTAAGCGCTCAAGGAACCGCGTGTTCTCGACGGGCCGGCCGCGTCCGAGGAGTAACGGGTAAGCACGCGGCGTGCTTGCATTCGGTAAAACGTTGATTGGCCGAGACACAACCAGCGGTTGT
>Ga0302319_10019698_pt1 | contig 12242 bp, 8 predicted proteins | sample Bog_T0_2_FD_203319 | JGI IMG/M metagenome (GOLD analysis project Ga0302319, IMG submission 203319) | Peat permafrost microbial communities from Stordalen Mire near Abisko, Sweden - Bog_T0_2 | ecosystem: Environmental > Terrestrial > Soil > Wetlands > Peat | place: Sweden: Abisko, Stordalen Mire... | reverse complement strand
AAGGCATGGTCGATTCCTTATGGCACCAGGGAATGCTGGCCGGCCACAAGAACACGTACGATTGCATCAAGGCCTTCTCCGAGACGGATTTCACCGAAGACCTGATGCGGTTCGACGTGCCCACGCTCGTGATCCACGGCGACGACGACCAGATCGTTCCCATCGGGGCCTCGGGCCTCCGGTCCGCCAAATTGGTCCGCAACGCCACCCTGAAGATCTACGCGGGCGCACCCCATGGACTTGCGGACACCCACAAGGACGAATTGAACGCCGACCTGCTGGCCTTCCTGAAATCGTGATCGTGGATTCCCGGAGGAAGAGAATCCGGTGGATTCCCACCCATAAGAAGGTCTGGATCCCCGTCCTCGCCCTGGTCGCGGGCATCGGACTGCTCGTGGCCTTCGCCGACCAGATCCTGGACAAGCCCTTGCGCACCTGGGGCGAGCGGACCATGAACGACCACCTGAAGGGGTACACGGTCCGGTTGGCGCGATGGGACACCCACCTCTGGCGGCTGGCCATGGAACTCCACGGCCTGACCATCGTCCAGGACGCGCATCCCCAAACGCCCGTGGCCGACATCGGTTCCCTGGATTTCAAGGTGTCGTGGCGGGCGCTCCTGCACCTGCGGCTTTTGGGCGACCTGACCATCCAGCAACCGCACCTGCGGATCGATCTCGCCCAACTGCAGGAACAGGCCAAGAGCGATGTGAAGCTCGAGGATCGAGGCTGGCAGGGTGCCATCGAGGCCATCTACCCCTTGAAGTTGGAGGATGTGAAGATCCACGACGGCTCGGTTCTCTACGCCTCCGCGGAACCCGATGCGCTGCCGCTGCGCCTGACCAAACTGGAATTCGCGGCCCAAGACCTGCGCAACGTCCAGTCCACGAAGGGGACCTTCCCGTCTCCCGTCCACATGGAGGCGCTCCTGTTCGAGACGGGAACGGTTTGGTTCGACGGTGCAGCGGATTTCCTGGCGAGCCCGAATGCGGCGATCGAAGGACGGATCCGGATCGATCGCGTGCCACTGGATCGCTTGGGCTCGATCGCCAAGGTCGTCCAGTTGAAGATGAAGGGTGGGATTCTCTCCGCGCACGGATCCGTGGAATCCAACTCCCGGTCGGAGACGGTACTCCTCCAGGACGTGCTGCTGGAAAACTGGGATGCGGATTATGTCACCAGCCCGGCCACCAAGCTCGCGGAGAAGAAACACGCCGACGTGGTCGCCAAGTCGGCGCAACTGGCCGACAACGCCCCGACGCTCCTCTTGCGCATCGATCGCTTCCGGATCGAGCACAGCGAAGTGGGATTCGTGAACCAGGCCACCGATCCGCACTACCGGTTGTTCATGACCGATTTCGACCTGGAGATGGACAACCTCAGCAACCAGTTCACCGAAGGCGTGGCGAAGTTCCATGCCACCGGTGCCTTCATGGGGAACGGCCAGACGGTGGTGCGGGGAGGATTCCGTCCCGACGGGAAGGGGGCCGATTTCGATGTCCACCTGGAGATGAAGGACGCCCAGCTCACCTCTCTCAACGACCTGCTCCAGGCCTACGCCGGGTTCGACGTGGCCCGCGGACGGTTCTCGCTGTTCACCGAGATCACCGTGAAAAACCAGGAGATCACGGGCTACATCAAGCCTTTGATCAGCGACCTGCACGTCTACGGCAACCACAAGGACCACCACAAGGGGTATCTGCAGCAGGGATGGGAGCACATCGTGGACGGCATCGCCTACCTCCTGAAGAACAGCGATCGACGGGAAGTGGCCACGGTGGCCCGGGTTTCGGGACGCGTCACCGACCCCCAGGCGAGCAACCTGCGCGTGGCGCTGGGCCTGATCCGCAACGGGTTCTTCCAGGCGATCCTGCCGGGATTCCTCGCGCAGTCGAAATCGGTTCGGCCCACCGACTCCGCGAGACCTCCCGCACCCCGACCAGCGGCTCGCGGGAACAACCCCGTCACCCCGAAATAGGCGCGCGCCGGGACTGCGGCGCGAACCATTCCCGAAGCCCTACTGGACCTGTCCCCGCCCCAAGCGTTGGGCCGACTCCGTAATCGCTTCCGGGTCGTGCAGGGCCGCGATCCACCGCGACCCCAGTCCCGACGTGCCCACCCGCCCGCCCAGGGCGGCACCGGCCACCGCGGCATTTGTTCCCGTGTCCCCGCCCTCCAGGATCAAGGACTCCAGGAGTTCCTCCACCTTGGGTTGGGGTTGGAGCAACGCCCACAGGCCCACCTGCATCGCCTTCAGGGTGTAGGCCTTGGCCTTCCCGTCCAGGAGGAACACGGATAGCGGTGCGCGGGAGGCGTTCACGGCGTCGCAGACGGAATCCGGCGCCCCGTGGGACCGGACCGTCTCGGCCAAGGTCTGCAGGTGGAGAGGCTCATCGCGCAGGATGGTGGTCAGTCCCAGGTTGAAGGCGGTCGCCGACCACACGCAGAGGGGATTCCAATGGGTGGCCCGCACGGCGACGCCCGTCTGCTCCACCAGCGTCGCGGTGTCGTCGAAATGGCGCAGGGCCACGGGAATGCTCCGAACCAGGGCGGCGTTGGTCGCGCTCCAGTTGCGCCCGAGCCGTTCGAATGCCTCCTGGCTGGCCTCCTCCACGGGGACGTCGCCCTCCACGTCGTCCAGGACCCGCGACACCAGGGTCTTGATCCCTCGTCCGTTTTCCAGCTTCCACCGCAACAGCCGTCGACCCACGCCCTCGACCGTCAACGGTCCTTCCGCGAGCATCCGGGCGATCAGCACCGCCTGGGCGGTGTCGTCGTCCCAGGCCAGATCCTTCTCCTTCGGATCCCAGCCGCGAACGCGCCCTTGGGTCCGTTCCACGATCGCTTCCGCCGGCCAGAGGTTTTCGTAGGGGAGGCCCAGGGCGTTTCCGCACGCCAAGCCCAGGAGGCATCCTTCCAGACGGAGGGGGTCGATCGATTCCATGTGTGGGGGGCAAAGGTAGCCGCTCAGACCGCCCGGTCCCGCCCCTCCTGCTTGGCCTGGTACAGTCGCCTGTCGGCACGGCCCACCCAGTCCTCGACCTCGTCGCCCTCGCCGGGCATCGCGACCCCGATGGAAATGGAAATACCGATCTCCTCCCCCTCCCAGGGGATCCGCATTCCCCGCACCAGGCCCAGAAGCCGCTCCGCCAACCTCTTGCCGACGTCCTCGCCGTCTTCGGAAAGCACCACGGCGAACTCCTCGCCTCCATAGCGCGCCACGAAATCCGACTTGCGGGGAAAGGCCCGGGAAAGCGCGTCGGACAGGCCGCGCAGGGCGGCGTCTCCGGCGGGGTGGCCCAGACGGTCGTTCAAATCCTTGAAACGGTCCACGTCCACCATCAGGAGGCAGGCCGGACGACCGGAGATGCGGTGCACCGCGAGCACCGATCCCATGTGCTCGTCCAGGCTCGCCCGGTTGGCCAGACGCGTCAGTCCATCCAGGGTCGCCTCCCTGCGGACCTTGTTCAGTTCCCCCTTGAGCTTCTGGAGCTGTCCCGAAACCACGAGCAGTTCCTTGTCCTGCCGCTCCTGTCTCTTCTGCAAGGTCTCCGACAGGACCTGGACGGTGGAAAGGACCCCGCGCCGGATCTCCTCGATGCTCTCGCCCCGGGCCACTTCCCTGAGCCCCTCGAGCCTCTCGGTCACGATCCGTCCGGTCGATCGGTCGTCCCCCGCCGAACGCCCCAGCCGCAGCAGCACCCCCACCACGCCATCGGCCAAGTCCCGGACGCTCTCCTCGATCCAGCGCCTCTCCACCTGCCTCTGGTCCAGAACGCGATCCGGCGCCTCCACGAGGGCGCGGGAGTCTCCCTGTTCCGTGTCCCTGGCCAACCGCCCCATCCGTTCCCGCACGCCGCCGCGGTCCTCCTCCATGGGAGTGGAGTCGGCCAGCACGCGCAGCACATTGGCCAGCGATGTGCACGCCGCGACCTCCCCGGATCCCGGAGGGGCGCCGGCGGTGGAATGGTCCTGCGGGTGGCGCGAATCCGGTTCGATGAGATGGGAGAGGAACATTTTCAGACCCAATGGCAGCCTCCGTCTGGGTCCTCGAGCATACCATCCCAACACCTCCGGATGCTAGTTTGGACAGGGACTCTCGGATCCCCCCATACTGGAGGAGTTCCCAATGATCTCGATCTTCGCCTGCGCACTTCTCGCATCCGTCGCCGGTCCCGCCGACAAGGGCGTGCGGCTCCTCGTCTGGAGCGATCTCGACGGGAATCCCTCCCCCCACCTGTTCGCCTGGGTGGACTCGCTTCGCCGGGAGGCGGACTCCTCGAAACACCCCTTGCTCGCCCTGGACGCCGGAGACGCGTTCTTCGGTTCGGACCTTTCCTTCCTCACCCGAGGGGCCGCCGAGGTGCGGGTGCTGAACCTCGTGAAGCCGGACGCGATGATCCTGGGCACCGACGACTTCACCTGGACCCGCGAGCGTCTGGACACGCTTCTCGGTGGTTTGAAGATCCCCGTCCTCACTTCCAACCTACGCGACGACCTCGAAGATTCCCCGTACGGGAAGAAGGATTTCTCGATCTGGGATTTCGCTGGATTCAAGGTCGGGGTGATCGGGGTGCTGGATTCCGATCTCGCCTCCTCGGACCGGCCGAGCCAAATCGAAGACCTGCGTTCCGAAGATCCCTCAGGCAGGGTGGATACCGCCCTGGAGGAACTGCGCCGCGAAGGCGCGAACATCGTGGTGGTCCTTTCCGACGCGGGCCCCGACGCCAACGAACAACTCGCGAGCGCCGTTCCCGGCCTGGACCTGGTGGTCGGGTCGGGGTACGCGGAGGAGGACACGTTGTACCAGGTCGGGAAGACCTGGATCGCGCGCCTGGCCAGCGACTCGGAGCACGTGCGGAGCATCGACCTGGAGCTTTCCGACAGCGGTGTCTCCGTGCAGGTCTCGGCACCGAGTCCCAGGCGGCCGGTGGCCGTCCCCGCCGCCTGGAAACCGGTGTTCGACAGCCTCGAGGCGACGCTCCGGTCCAGGACGGATTCCGTTGTGGGAACCCTCCGCGAATCCTGGCCCGCCACCCGGAAGGAAGGCTATCTGGGGAACTTCCTGGCCGACGCCATCCGCGAGGAGTCGGGATCCGACATCGGCCTCTGGCCCGCCAGCGGGATCTACGCCGGGCTGAAGAAGGGCAAGGTGACGGTGGGCGACCTCTGGAAGGTCACCGGTCCCTTCTCCCAGGTTTCCCAGTTCTCCTTGCCGGGATCCGACGTGCGGCGCCTGATCCTGCACCAGTTCCAGCGATCCTCCGGCTTCGTCTTCCTCTCTGGAGCCACCTGCACGGTGGACAGTTCCGCCTTCGGAGGGCCGGAGAGCCGCATCACCGTGGGAGGCAAACCCCTCCAGGGAGGCGACTACTACACGATCGCCATTCCCCAGAGCCTTCGCGACGACATCTACGACCTGACAGGGTTCTCGCTGGAGAGCGCCTCGCCGCGATATCTGGAGCGGTGGGACCGCGATCTGGTGCTGGCGCACGCCGCCAAGGCCGGGCTCGTCGCCACCACGGGTCGGGTTCCCGCCATGTACGGGGTCACCCGTTGAAACAGCGCTGAAATACCGGATCGGCAAATTTGGTCGTTCCATGACGAAGAAAATCCCGCTCCCGGAAGGGGCACTGATCCCGAAGGAGCTCTCCTGGCTCCTTTTCAACGAACGGGTCCTCGAAGAGGCCGGCGACCGCCGTCATCCGCTGCTGGACCGGTTGCGCTTCCTGGGCATCTATTCCAACAACCTGGACGAGTTCTACAGGGTGCGCGTGGCCGATTTGCGCCGCTTGGAGACCGAGGAAGGCTCTGCCCACCGCGTCGCCGGAATCGCCGTGCGCAAACTCCTGCAGACCATCGCCGAGCGCGTGAGATCGCTCGCGAACAGGTTCGAAACCGCCTACGAGGAGATCTCCGCGGAACTGGAAACCAAGCACATCCGGCTGGTCAAGGAGACTTCGCTTTCCGAGGCGCAGGAAGCCGCCGTCCGGACCTGGTTCCAGGAGGTGGTGCGGCCGCGACTGGTGCCCATCCTGGTCGCGCGCGGCGGAGATCTTCCGCTCCTCCACGACCACGTGGTCCACCTCGCGATCCAGATGGAGGGTGCGCGGCAGGGAACCCCCCGGCTGGCCCTGGTGGAGGTGCCGGAGAACCTCCCCCGGTTCCTGGAGCTTCCCTCGGATCAAGGCGACGGCTGCGTGATCCTCCTCGAGGACGTGGTGCGTTGGGGACTGCACGAAGTGTTCTGGATGTTCCACCCGCGCACGATCCGCGCCTGGGCGTTCAAGGTCAACCGCGACGCGGAACTGGACCTGGACGACCAGCTCGCCGACGGCTACCTGCGCCGGGTCCACCTGGGTCTCCGCAAGCGCGCCACCGGAGCTCCGGTGCGCGTGGTCCACGACCGCGAGATGCCCGACCCCATCCTGCGCGACATCCTCCGGAAGATCGGGCTGGAGCGCGCCGACGCCCGCATCCCCGGCATGCGCGAGCACAACTTCAAGGACTTCATGGGCTTCCCGCGGCTGGGAAGACGGGAACTGTCATCTCCGTCTCTGGTGCACGTCCTCCACCCCCAGCTCTCCGGAGCCCGTCGCATCCTCCAGTCGGTGGGTCGCGGCGACCGCCTCCTGCACTTCCCGTGGCACGACTTCGGGCTCTTCCTGGACTTCCTGCGCGAAGCGGCCATCGATCCGGACGTCACCCACATCCGCCTGACGGTGTACCGCGTCTCCAGCGAGTCCAGCGTGCTCAACGCGCTGGTGAACGCGGCGCGCAACGGCAAGAAGGTCACGGTGCTCATGGAGGTGATGGCGCGCTTCGACGAGGAGAACAACATCGCGTGGGCCGACCACCTGCGCGAGGAAGGGGTGGAGGTGATCCCCGGCGTGAGGGGACTGAAGGTCCATGCCAAGATCTGCCTGGTCACCCGCAGGGAGGGGCGCAAGGCCCGCCACTACGCGGCTATCGGGACCGGCAATTTCAACGAGGAGACCGCCCGGGTCTACACCGACCACATGCTCCTGACCGCCGATCCCGAGATCGCGGGCGAGATCCTGGAAGTCTTCGAGTTCTTCCGCAACAACTACAAGGTGCCGCGGTTCAAGCACCTGATCGTCTCTCCCTTCGGGTCGCGGAAGACGTTCCTGGAGCTCGTGCGCGCGGAGCGCTCGGCCGCCAAGGCGGGGAGAGAGGCGTGGATCCGACTGCGCCTGAACAATCTCGCCGACGAAGAGCTGATCCGCGCCCTGGTGGATGCCGCCCGCGAGGGCGTCCAGGTCCACCTGCTCGTGCGGGGCATGAACTGCCTGATGCCCGGCGGGGAGGGGATGCCCCCGAACCTGGAGGCGCGCGGACTGGTGGGCAAATTCCTGGAACACTCGCGGATGCTCGCCTTCGCGGGCGACGGGAAACCCAAGGTTTGGATCACCTCCGGCGACTGGATGACCCGCAACATGGACGGGCGCGTGGAGGTCTCGTGCCCGATCCGCGACAAGGTCCACCGGGCACGGCTCCTGGAGGAATTCGCCATGCAGTGGCGCGACACCGCCAACGCCCGGATCTGGAATCCGGTGGAGGCCAACGTCCGCGTGCCGGGACCGTTCTTCGATTCCCACCGGGCGATCCCCGCCTGGCTCGCGGAGGTCGCGGCCAAGTGAAGACGCGGCGCTTCGTCGCCTGCGACGTGGGCTCCAACGCGGTGCGATTGGCTGTGGCTGGCGTCCAAGGCCACCCGCCCTTCCTGGTGCGGGAGGCTTCCTTCCGCGTCCCCCTGAGACTCGGCCAGGACGTCTTCTCCGGCGGTGCGGTGAAGGACCGGACTTCCGACGACCTGGTGGAGGTCTTCCGGGCGTTCTCGCACCTGATCTCCTTCTTCCGGCCCGAAGCCGTGCGGGCCTGCGCGACCTCGGCCATGCGGGAGGCGAAAAACGGCGCGGATGTCGCGGCGCGCGTGCGCGGGGAAACCGGGATTCCGCTGGAGATCATCACCGGATCCGACGAGGCCGAGCTCATCCTCTCCCTGCGCGCGGACATCGAACCGGACGAGGGCGACGACCTCCTCTACATCGACGTGGGCGGAGGCAGCACGGAGCTCACCTGGCTGCGCGAGGGAAAGCCGCTGGACGCGGAGTCCTTCCGCATCGGCGGAGTGCGCATCCTTTCGGCGCGCGTCGACGCGTCGGAATGGGAGCGGATGCACGGGTGGATCGACCACCTTTCGCGCGGGATACGTCCGGTGTCCGCGGTGGGCACCGGCGGCAACATCGAGAAGCTCCACGAGCTCGCCCTCGGAGAGACCTCCGAGCCCTTGACGCGGCATCGACTGCACGAGATCCTGGACAGCCTGGAGCCCCTGGGCGTGGAGGAGCGCATGCGCAAATTCCGCCTCAAGCCCGATCGCGCCGACGTCATCGTGCCCGCGGGTCGCGTCTACCACCAGGTCCTGAAATGGGCGGGAATCCGCTCCATCTCCGTTCCCAAGGCGGGCCTCGTGGACGGGATCCTGCAGAGGCTGTTCCGGGCTTCGACCCCGTCCTAGTGTATCGTCCTGCAAGTAAGTCCATTGGCCGTTCGTCCTGAGGAGCCCATGAAATGGGCGCCTCGAACGGCGGATATGGTATCTGAACTTGCAGGACCCTGCACTAGGGGCGCGCCCCCGGGGATCTACTGCCGCTGGTAGACCTGGACGGACTGGGCGGCGTCGATCGTCAGGGTGTTGCCGCCCAGGGTGAAGTCGCTCGTGCTGGTCGCTCCGTCCAGGATCGTCGTCAGTTGGGTCGCGGTGGACCTCCAGGTTCCTGACGAATTCTGGCTGCTGTTGGTGACCTCTCCCGTGGTCGGATCGGTTTCGCTGGAACGGTCCGACCAGCTGGCGCTCCCTCCCGACGACAGCACCAGCGTGACGGTGTCCTGGTACGAGTAGTCGGAATAGGAATCGGACACGATCCGCTGCCATGTGCCCACCAGGGCTCCGGTGGTGACGGGGCCTCCGTCCTGGATGGTGTATAGGGCGGTTGAGACCGAGCTCGTCACTCCCTGGGAGACCGCGACCGCGCTCAAGGTGGTGGTCGTGCCCACCTGGACGGGTCCGATGTAGCGCCACGACGCCGTCGTGGGAGTGCTCCCGTCCGTGGTGTAGTAGATCTGGGCGCCCAAGGTGGCGCTGGTGATGGAAACCAGCAGCGACGAGGTGTAGGTCCCGGCGGGCACGTCGAAATCCGGTGCCCAGACGGAGCTCGCTGGTGTCGAGCCGGATCCTCCCGCCGTGGACCGCGAATAGGTGGTGGCGTCGTTTCCGGCGCCGATCGCCAGCGTGTTCGGTTGGACGGAAAATGGGAACACTCCCCCCGGATCCGGGGCGCTGGGAACCGGGTACCAGTTGGTTCCGTCGAGGCTCGAATCGGTCCGGGGGAGCCTGATGGACAGGCTGTCGCCCGACACCGACCAGGTTCCGGTGAACCGGTAGTCCAGGATCGCGGAACCACCCTGACCCGCCGAGTACAGCTCCGTGGCGGTCAGGTTCGCGTTCAGGGTGAGCACGTAAGGCGTCGAGACCCAAACCCCGACCACCGAACCGGAGTTCGCTCCGTCGGTCCCGTTCGGAGGCGCCGTGGTGGAATCGCAGCCTGTCAACAGTCCCATCGCCAGAGCCAACCCGCCGAGGAATGGAGAAGACGGCTTCATGGGACCAAGATGCAATTCCCCCATGGGAGCGATCATCTCCACCAGGCGATTCCTCTCGCAGAACCGGGTCTAGTCCTCGCCCCCCGCCGCCACTCCGTATTCGCGGAGCTTCCGCCACAGCGTGCTGCGCCCGATGCCCAGAACGTGGGCGGCCTCGGTCTGGTTCCCGTCCAAGGCGTCCAGGACCCGCAGGATGTGCTCGCGCTCCACTTCGGCCAAACCCTTCAGGGCCGACCGCGGGTCGGAGATCTCCTGCCCCGCCGGCAGTTGGAGCAGGGGACGCGGATTCTTCAGGACGGATTCCGGCATGTCGGACAACCGGATCCGGTCGCCATCGGCGAGGATCAGGGCGTGCTCCACGGCGTTTTCCAGTTCGCGGATGTTTCCGGGCCAGGGATAGGCGAGGATGGCCTCCTCGACGTCGCGTTCGAAGCCCAGGACGTTGCGGCCGTGGATCTGGTTGTAGCGGTGCACGAAGAACCTGCAGAGACCGGGTATGGCGGCCTGGCGCTCGCGCAGCGGCGGCAGGTGCAGGTGGAAGACGTTCAGTCGGAACCACAGGTCCTCGCGGAAGCGTCCGGCGGCCACCTCGCCTTGCAGGTCGCGGTTGGTGGCGGCCAGCACGCGCACGTCCACGATCCGGCTCTCCGTGTCGCCCACGCGGCGGACCTCGTGGGTCTGGAGGAAGCGCAGCAGCTTGACCTGGGCGGACAGGGGAAGCTCCCCCACCTCGTCCAGGAAGAGGGTCCCGAACTCGGCCTCCTCGAACAAGCCCTTGCGGTCCGCCACGGACCCGGTGTAGCTACCCTTGCGGGCCCCGAACAGTTCGGATTCCACCAGGTTCTCGGGAATGGCCCCGCAGTTCACCGCCACGAAAGGCCCGTCGGGGCGGCTCCCCAGGCGGTGCACGATGTTGGCGAAGAATTCCTTGCCTGTGCCCGACTCTCCCGTGATGAGAACGGTGGAGCTGGTGGGAGCGACCTTGCGCGCGATGCGCAGGAGCTTCCGCATGGCGGCGGTGTCGCCGAGCATGTCCTCCAGCACCTGGGTCTCCAGGCCCTTGCTCGTGCGGGAGGCGGCCACGGCGGTGCTGGTCCGGCGCGCGACCTCCACCAGGTCCGAGGCGTCGAGGGGCTTGACCAGGACCTGCGCCGCACCGCGCGAAAGGGCCAGTCGGCCTTCGGCGCGACAGGAATCGTCGCACAGGACCACCACCTGGGTGGAAGGCCTGCGCGACCGGATCCAGGAGAGGATGTCCACCCCCTCCTGCCAGAGCGCTCCGGCGTCCAGGAAAACGAGATCCGCCCGCACCTCCTCCAGGAGCGCGAAGGGCTGGTGGTCCGGAGCCGCCTCGTGGAATTCCGAGTCCGGCAGGTCCCAGCCTTCGGCCATCCGGCGGCGGACCTGGGCCTCGCGATCCAGGAGCAGGACCTTCAGCATGGGCGGCTCAGGCGAAGATCTCCTTGACCTTGTCGAAGAAGGTCTTCTCCGCGGCGGTGCCGGTCTCCAGGGACTTCAGCTCCTCCAGGATCTCCTTCTGGCGCCCCGACACCTTCTCCGGGACGCGCACGTGGATGCGCACGAAGAGGTCTCCCTTGCCGCGGCCGTGCAGGCCCGGCATCCCCTTGCCGCGCAGGACGAACACCTTCTCGGCCTGGGTCCCGGCGTGGACCTTGAGGTCGATGTCGCCGTCCAGGGTGGGGATGCGGATGGATCCTCCCAGGGCGGCGGTGGTGAACGGCACCCTGGCCTCGGCATACAAATTCTGTCCATCACGGTGGTACATGGCGTGCTCGATCTCCTCGATCAGCACCACGATGTCCCCGGCGGGTCCCTTGCGCGGCCCCTTGTTCCCCTCGCCGCGCAGGGTCAGGTAGTTGCCCTCGGCCACTCCGGCGGGGATCTGGACGGAGATGGTGACTTCCTGCCGTTCCAGGCCGGAGCCGCCGCAGGTCTTGCAGGCCTCTTCGAAGGTCGAGCCCGTGCCCTCGCACTTGGGGCAGCTGACCACGTTGATCATCTGGCCGAACAGGGATTGGCTGACCTGCTTGACCTGGCCCACGCCCCCGCAGGTGGTGCAGGTCTTGCGCCCCTTGCCGCCCACGCCGTCGCAGGTGTGGCAGGGTTCCATCCGGCGGATCTTGATCTTCTTGGAGACGCCTTCGGCGATCTCCTCGAGCGTGAGCTTGATGTGGATCTGCAGGTCCTGTCCGCGGTTGGACGCCGCGCGCCGCCCGCCCCCGCCGAACATTCCGCCGAACATGTTGTCGCCGAAGATGTCGGAAAACCGGGAGAAGATGTCGTCGGAACTGCTGAATCCCCCCTGGTAGCCTCCCCCGCCCTGCGGCCCTTCGAAGGCGGCGTGGCCCAACCGGTCGTACTGCTGGCGCTTTTCCGCGTCCCGCAGCACGTCGTAGGCCTCGGCACCCTCCTTGAACTTCTCCTCGGCGCTCTTGTCGCCGGGGTTATTGTCGGGGTGGAACTTGAGAGCGAGCTTCTTGTACGCGCTCTTGATCTGGTCTTCGGACGCGTCCTTGGGCACGCCCAGGACCTCG
>Ga0302319_10019695_pt1 | contig 12244 bp, 7 predicted proteins | sample Bog_T0_2_FD_203319 | JGI IMG/M metagenome (GOLD analysis project Ga0302319, IMG submission 203319) | Peat permafrost microbial communities from Stordalen Mire near Abisko, Sweden - Bog_T0_2 | ecosystem: Environmental > Terrestrial > Soil > Wetlands > Peat | place: Sweden: Abisko, Stordalen Mire... | reverse complement strand
TGTAGGCCACCACCGGTCCTTGATCGAAGCGGCCGATACGGCGGACGGCTTTGAAAAATCCATGAGCGATCTTCTGGCCGAGTTGCATACGTCGCATCTCGGCTTCTTTCACGGCAGCGCCCGCAGAGCTTCCGGCCGAGCCGCGCTGAGTGCAACCTACCTTGCCGACGAAACGCCTTTCGGCAAGCGTTGGATATTTCAGGATGTCCATTCAGGCGGCGCCGCATCCAATGCCGGAATCGAGCCAGGGGATATTCTCCTCGCCGTGGATGGCCGGGAGATTATCCCGCCAGACCATCCCGTCTTCCCTATGGGCAAGCAAACTGCCGTGGAGATTGTCGGCAGAGACGATCACCGGCGCACCGTCGCAGTCGATGTCGCACGGCCCAAAGGAAAGAAGCTCCATTTTGTCGAGCCTAAGCTGGTTGAGGCGCGGCATCTCGAAAACGGATTGGGCTATCTGAAGGTTGCCATGTTCCCTGGGATGGTTGGGGTCGAAGTGGCCAACGAAATCTCTCGCGCGGTCGAGGGGTTGGGAAAGATCGACAGCCTCATCATCGATCTCCGCGGGAATACAGGAGGAGGGATCGGAGCCCTTCGCGTGATGAGCCTGCTGACGCCCGACAGGATCCCCGTAGGATTCGCCTTAGACAGAAAGAGCGTCACACCCCATCTTGATTCGGAGAAGCAGAGATTTCGGCGATTCCATGCCATTCCCGCTTCCAAGAAGGCGCTCTGGTTGCTCGCATTGAAGTTTGCGCCGGCAATGCTGGCCAAGACGCCCATCATGCTTGAGACCGAGGGACTGGGCCGCAAGGAGTTCCACGGAAGGGTGACTCTCCTAGTAAACCGCCATACCGCGAGTGCAGCAGAAATGATCGTCGCGTTTGCGCGAGAAAACAATCTGGCCAGGATCGTCGGTGAGAAGACTGCCGGAAAGTTGCTCTCTGCCACCTCCGTCAAGGTTGGTGGGGGATTCCGACTGGCGCTGCCCACCGGAGCCTACTACACATGGAATGGTTCAGTACTTGAAGGGACGCCTATCGAGCCAGACGCACTGGTTAGTTTCGATTGGCAAACAGCACGAGCAGACAAGGACAGCCAACTTGAATATGTCGCCGAATCTACCGGGAATCGACATAATGTATGAGGAGGTTGAGTCTCCAAAAAACGTCGTTTTCACAAACCCGAACGGAGTTCTCGACGAGCGACTCTGCTATTTTGCGTAAGCCCAATATCCATTCTGGCCACATCGGCGTTTACCAATACTCATCTTGCGCCTGTTTCGCAAGTCGTTCACAATCAGTGATTTGCCTTCATGCCGTCAATTGAGATCTTTATTGACCCCATATTGCCGCGGTCATCTCTCATGATTCGCACACAGACTGTGTCCAAGCATTAGGGTGGCAAGGGCCACGCAACGGGTTTGGCCGAGCCTTCGCAGCGGGAAGCATAGCTGGCGCGCAACAGTGGTGGCTGGCCGACGGAGCGATGACGATAGCCACGGAAGAGGCCTTTGCTCCTTGATTCTGCAACCGATCGCTGCAGCGATTACTTTGTGTGTGTAATGGCTGGGGTGAAGCGGCCAGGGGTATAGCGCATGGAAACAGCCTCTCCGGAAATGGGACCAAATCGCCGGATCACTCCGCCGACAATTGAACGCCAATCTCCACTATCATTGGAACCGTGAGCGAAGCACCAAGCAATATCGATTCTGGGAATGAACTGACGAATTGTCCGATTCCCCTGGCTCATCGTCGCCTTCGCGATGCTCACTTGCTTTGGCATCAGGCTCTCGCCTGTTACCACGATCCAGAACGCTTTCGCATTAATCTCAATGCCACGCTTGAAGCTCTTCGGAACGTCACCTTCGCGTTACAGAACGAACGAGGTACATTTAAGGATTTTGATGCGTGGTACACGCCGTGGCAGGCCAGACTCAAAGCAGACAAAAAAGCAAAGTGGCTGCAAGATGCGCGGGTAAAGGTCGTTCATCAGGGAGATCTCGAAAGTTACAGCTATGCAGAGGTTCGCCTCGTGACCTACGGCGAGCACATCGTATCGAAAATTGAGATTCCCATCCAGACACCCGCCTGCGTTATTCTCCAAAATCCCTCTGTTCTTGGAGTCTTCAACGATTTGGAGACGAAATCGATTGACCCCGGCGATGCTGCTCTTTACATCGAAAGGCGATGGAGCACGCAAGATCTTGATGGCGAAGAGATTCTTTCAGTGTTGGCCCATGTTTACGGGCTCTTGGCAGACCTAGTGCTCGATGGGCATACCCACCTAGGTAGCCTCGGCTGCATCTCCGCTGACATACCGCACGTGGATTTTCCCTCATCCCATGACAGAACCGGCAAGCTGCGGTGTATGACAGCCAGCGCCGAAACAAGAACGGAAATCCTTCGCTTTTCCGATCATCAAGAATTAGTCCCGACTTCCAAGAGCGAAACCGTGACCCAGGTTGATGCGGAAGCGGTCATCGCCCATTATGGCTTCGATCCTCGCCATGAGGGCAGCGCCATTCAGAATCTGGATCCCGTTCAGTTCGCGGAACGCACCCTGTCCTTCGCCAAGCGAATTTTGCGCCGGGATAAACACCATGACTGGATGATGTTCATCCGTGACGGCGAAGGAAGCTGGCACCAGCACACGCTCTTCGCGCAGGACCGGACAGAGAAGCATCTCCTTATGCAAATGGCCGCGCGATTTGTCGAGGAGAGAGGCTGCGATGCCCTCGTCGAGGTCGGCGAGGTGTGGACTGCGAGTGTCGCCCCGGACCAAGTTCAGCACATTACGGAGGTGGAGAAGATTCTGGAACGAGGCGAGGCGCTGACCGTGGTTGTTGCCACCCGGGAAGGATTGGTCCGCCAATACGAAATACCTTTTAAACGAGGCCCGTTCGGCGGCATCAAGCTCGAAGAGACGAGGCAACTTGATCGGCCCATTTTGAATCATATATTGCCCATATTTAAGGTTTGGCGCAAGCAGAAATTCTTCCGCGCACCGGACGGGCGGGAATCCATGGTCTGGGAGCCCAGTCCCCTTGATCTTTGCCCGTGCGGAGGCTCGAAACGCTTTGGCGAGTGTTGTCGCCACACGCTGAACAATTTCGATTCCAAGGCCGCCGGTAAGCGGGTCCCCAAAGCGGTGTCCGAGGGAAACTTTGCGGAGGCCGAGACGCTGGCCCGCGCCCGGTTAGCTCAATACGTGATCTGGGTCCGCCAGCATACTGCCGCTGCGATCCACATGGGAAAAGCATTCTACGATCAAATCGTACAAGTTGATGCGCTGGCGCTCGAATCTCTGGTTGAAAGCATGCTGTGGACTTTAACTTCATGCAAGAAGATAGAGGAAGGTGCGGCGCAGATGCAACGGCTCAGGGATCTGGTGGGTGTGCCACGGCTGGCCATGCGCATTGCAGCGATCACCGCGCGATGGCTGTTTCAAACCGGTCATCCCGAGGAAGCTGTTCTTGCTCTGGATGCGTTGGGAGACCCTTACCAGTTGAACGACTCTCTTGCGATCGCCTTAGTGGTGCGCCATTTCGATTTGACGGAAGAAGACAGAGAAAGACTCTTAGAAAGAGCAATTGCGGTAGCGGCCAGCGAAGAGGAAAAGCAACTTGCTCGTCTTAACATGGCCTCGCATCTCGCGGCTGCCACAAAAACCGAAAAGGCGCAGGTTCTGATCCAGACGGTACTCGATGAGACAGCAGACGACACATCTTCCGCCGAGCGCTCGAATGCACTGATTCTGCGCTGGAACATCACTAATTCGGAAGAGGATTTTCCGGCTGCTCTTGCGGAGATAAAGAAGGAGACGGATGAAGACAGCCAAATCCGCAATGGTATCTATCTGATCGAGCATGCCAAGTATGCGGAAGCTGAAGAAGTGCTTGCCCCGCTCGTCGAAGGTGGTAATGTGACCTCCAAGCTTTTGTTAACCGATGCGCGCTTGCGAAAGAGCGAAAAAGGTGCGGCCTTGGAAATGTTCGACACGATCCGAGTAGAAGATGTGAATCCACATCTGCGATACCCTTATGCTCACACCATGTCTCTACTTGTCCTTGCAGGATTTGGCGATCTGAAGGACTCGGCTGTGGAATTGCTAAGTGCACTTCCGTTGGCTGGCGGAGAGCCTGACAAAGAAGTTGCGTCCATGCTGGCGATTTTGAAGGCTGTCTAGGGTATGGTGTTCAATATGTGGGAAATCGCAAAGATCGTTGCCACCAGCACGATCCTCATTGGCTTGTGTGCCGCCGTGATTCGAAAGTACATCGACTACCGGTTGAAAGGGCGCCTAGATGAGCAGCGAGAACTGCTCAAAGGGTACTTGGCTAACGATCTCGAACGGGCAAAGCACTCTCTCAAACTGGAACAGGCGCGTCTGACCTTCGTCTATGAGAACCAACGCGCGAGCTTTACCAACGTGATCCGGGCCATGCATGCAGCGATTACCGCCGTCGAGAACGCATTTGATTACATCGACGAAGAATGGCGTCCCGTCGATGAGGAGGTCCTGGCTGCTTTTCGCGCCGTGCGCGTCTCTGAATCGCTTTACACCGGGAGCGACGGAGATCGGGCGCTCGCAGTGTTTGAAAAGTTGCTGGGCGGCTGCGTGCTCGATCAGATGGACGGCGGCCCGATTGAAGGCGACGTCATTCGGGACAATGTCCGAGAACTCGCATTCCTCTCGCTTCGCATCCAGGAGTTTTTTCGAGTCCGTTTGGGCACTGCCAACGGAGACCCTCTGGCAGACGTATTTCGGCTCGAAGCCTTTTCCCTGATCAACAGCATCCGTCTCCGGGGCGGAGATTTCCCCACCAAGGGACTGTTTCAGCGCTGCGACCGCACGACTCCCGAAGAGATCGCCGATATCTGCAAACAGAATGAAGCCGCTCTCATAGGTGAATTGTCACGGCTGGAGGACTGTCTCAAAGAATCGGAGAATGCGAGCTTCTTTTACCGGTATCAGGATCAGGCCCGGGCATGCCGAAAACTGCTCAGCAGGAGTAAGGATCTATAAGTTGGCTACGCTTAGGTTCAGACGTTTGGTGGCAAGTGTCCGGAGCTTCAGTGCTGTCGAAAATCGAGGCTTTGGCATGGTAGTCCAAACATGCGTCCTCAAATGTCCGGAAAGCCTCGGCGACGCCCATACGAAGTATTTCAACAAGCGCCTTCAATGGAACGGCATTCCTGCCACTCAGGATTACGAAGGCTGATCTCTTTTCCGAAGTCAGGGATATGTCCTGATAGTCGATTGGAAACCCCTTCTGATGCGCGAGTTGATCTCGCAGAGATCTTCCCTTTTCCAGATCCACTATCAGAGGTAGCCAGCCAGGTTCTGCGACCCGCCAGTTCTCGATCAGAATCGCCAACGGCTGGTTCGGCCCTTGTTTAATGATCGCCTTCAGGAGGTCATTGAAGCTATCGGCACGTTTCACTGACAGGGGCGGCGGAAGCAGTTTCCCGAAAGCGTAGGCCGCAAGGTCCATCGCGGATCGAGCGAAGTAGATCAGCGCTTCGCAGTGGTATTGAATTTCGACCGCATGCTCACCGTACAACACTGGCGCTTCTTGGATTGTTGCGGAATAGAAATCTCTTTCTGCCTCGAGAGCCTTCTCCCCAGCGGTCCACATCATCAATAGTTTCCTGACACACTGTTCGATCTTTGCGCCGGTTCGCTTCCAATCTCCCACTTCAAGGTGCGACAAGTCCAAAGCTTCGGCGAGGCGGATTCCAGGTAGAGGATCAAACCGATCGTCTAGAGCGCCATCGTAGTAGACACAGCTTTTGAGGTATTCCTGATCCAAATCGATCACTCCTGGGGTCGCTGGGGCCAGATGTGATTTTCACTCGTCATCATGCCATGCGGCAAATCGCAGGCAGAATGCTGCGACTCCATCGGCCCCGGCATGCCCTTCCATTTGTACTGAAGAGCGTGGAACTGGCCATCTTTGGCCTAACAGAGTGCAAAGGAACGCGAGTCGAGCGATGATGGTCGGAGCCGGTCGGATGACAGCTACAGCCCGCGGCGACACTGGTGCTCGGTGAGAAGCCCGACCGTGAAACGTGGGTCTCCGGTTTGCATCTACTACCGGTCGCTTATTGTGCCTTCTCATTGTGGGCTCTTCCCTCGAGCGCTCCGTAGTTCTAATATCGAGAATACGATGTCCAGCGAACGGATCATTGGTTTCGCGATTGAAGCGCCCAAGCTACGCTACGGCTACGCGGTGGCCGCTTTAGGTGATGCGATTCGATCAGTCCCAGCACATCGGCCAAAGGAGCTAGTCGAGCTCTTAGGCGCTCAAGCGGAAGGCCTTCGGAGGCTTTCACGTCTTGAAGACTCGGAAGAGCTTTTTCGCAAGTGCTTAAGGTTATCTTTTCACGAGGGACTGCTGACGGCTCAGGGATGGGCATTTTGGGGACTGGCCTCCGTACTGCGTGCAAAAGGTCACAGATCACAAAGTGCTCAGCTCTATCAACATGCCTTAGCATCCGCGCGACTTAGTGGCGACCGTCGGTGTGAACTTTGGGCGGTTGCGGAACTTTCGGAACTTGATCGCATGGCCGGTAACTTTCGGAGAGCAATCGAAGTACATTTGGCTCTTCGAGAGGAGTTTCGTCGCATTGGAGACTGGAAAGGTGTGTGCTGGGCTTCTCTCGGCGTCGCCCAGATTCATAGGCTCCTTCGCAATTTAGATCGGGCCTCTGCGGAATTCACCCGAGCCCTCGACACAAGCGAAGAGGTGGGTAATGCTGTTGGCGCTGGGTGGGCGGTTCGCGGCCAAGCGGAAGTAGCGCGGGAAAGAAAAGAATATGCGCTTTCACTAGCGCTGGCCAGCGATTGCAGAGAGCGCTTTCAAGTGATCGGCTATCGTCTTGGGGCCGCGTACGCATTGAAGACTCTAGTCGACACGCTTACGGATATCGGTGACTTCTCTGCTGCCGAACCTCTTGCTACACAGTGCCACGAAGAGTTTCAAGCTTGTGGGGAAGCGCGGGGCGTCGGATTCGCGCTACTAACCGTGGGTCGATTACAGGCGCGCATGAAAGAAATTGGCGCAGCAGCCGCTCTTTTCCAACGCTCTGCAGCACTGCTCCGATTATCCAGCGGAAGCGAGCCTGCGGCATTCAGCGCTTCTGCCCAATTGGCGCGCCTGGATATTGTAGTACACAAAGATTTTCCGGTGACGCTGCGACTAACTGGGAATCAGGAGCGGCAGTTCGTTGTGCGCATCCCAGCTAAGCAGCCTCTCTTCCAACTCAGAAGCGAAAACTTTAGTATCGAGTAAATCGGCCTCGCCCTGCCCGGCGTCCACGGCCCCACAAGCTCGTAGCCAGCACACAGCATACGCGATACCGGGTCGAAAACCAATGGTCTGGGCCATTGCCAATCCTTGCTCCACTCGAGTTGCGCTATTACCGTCGCGCCAGTCAATCATCCCCTCACCGAGCAAACCCAAGACGCGGTGGATTGGTAGCTGGGCGCGAGTTGCAAGTTGGTGATAAACCGGTCGAGCCAGATCTCTTTCTCCAGCTTGGCGACGAAGCTCGGCTGCTTCGAACATGATGACTTCACTTTCTAAGATGGATTGAAATGAAAGTCGCCGCCAAAGGCTTTCTGCAGCGTGCAAATGTTTGAGGGCCTCGTCCGGACGTCCTGCCGCGCGAAAGGAAGTACAAAGATTGGATTCTATCGCGGCCGCCTTCTGAAGTTCACCCAGCGCAAGAAAAAGGTCTCGGCTTTCGAGCAAAACGTTGATCGTTTGGTCGTAGTTGGTTGTTGCCTGACAAAGCACACAGCCTTGTTGGCATAGGGCCCAAGCTCGCCAGTTGGGACCGCCGTACACCGCGAGATCGAGAAATTTGTCGACCGCCGTGAGCGCCTTCTGATAGGTTCCGCCCAGCCGCAAGGCGTAGGTATGCTCATAAAGGGCACGAGCCATCCACTTGCCTTGCGTAGCGGTTCCAGCACCGAGCAGGCGAATCGCCTCCTCTGACAGAATACTTGCTCGCGTCAGCCGGCCAACCTTCCGCGAAGCTGCACATACATCAAGCATTCGGTCGGGAACTCTGCGGTCCTCGGCAAAGGCACGCTCGGCGGCAATATATGCCTCTTCATATCGTCCTTCCCGCTCAAGCAATCGAGCGTGGATTGAGAGAAGCCTCTGACGCCAGGGAGAATATGGCAACCGCGATGCAAATGCAATCAGGCTTCTCGTTTTACGAGCCCAAGGTTTCTTGTAGTACAGACCAGCACTCATAAATTGCCGATAGCACAGCAGCCGCTCTCGAACGCTGCCGTAGCGAGTTCCAATCCTGTACCGTGCAATGCCACGATTCGGCTTTCCGATCTGCTCAAGGAGTTGACCGGCGGCAAAGTGTGATGTCTTTAGATTCCAGCGGCGAAGATCGGGACGGACTGGAGCAACATGATCCAAAGCGCTTACCAGTAATGAAGGCGTACCGCGCCCTAGGCCATATTCCGTGAGTCGTTGATATAGAGCCAAGCTTGGATTCGGGACAGTGGTTATCTTCAATTTACCCTCAGCCAACAGCGATCCATAACGCGCTTTGAGATGGGCCACGCTCGGAGGGATTTCGAACCATTCGACACTTGCCGCATCGTCAAAAGCCGAAAGCAGGGCAGGCATGACATCTGGATCCGCACCAGCATAGCCGCAGATCATGACGTCCCTGTCGCGAAAGGATTGGCGAAGCTTGGCTGCAAGTTCGGCGCTGATCGGAGTCAGCACGTCCTCGGTTCTGAAGGCTAAGGAGTCTATGTCGTTCAGCGTTCCGTGAAGCTTGAAAAGATGGACGGAGTCGGCCGGGCGACCAGCGCCCTTGCCGTACGACTTCTGGAGGTCGTAGCCGCGTTGAACGGCTGCTGCCTCGATCAACTCATCCGCGTTTGTGGTCCAGACATCGACGCCAGCGGTCGCAGCTTCTGCAAGCGAGAAATGGAGGGCATTCGGCTCGCCAACAGAGAGAGTGGCGAGCAAGATTTCCGATACCGAAATGCCATTTCGGTATAGCGAGCTAAGCAAGAATTCGGGGGCAATCAAGTTCAAGAAACGAGACGAGTGAACTCCAAGCCCCGAAGCTATCGCTTCGCGAAGTGCGCCAAACAGGGGCAGCGAAGAAGGCGGTGGCAGCGAAATGCCGGCACCCACGAATAGCGATAATTCTCGAGGTATCCCCAGCGAATTAGGCATCCTTCTGAAAAGGTAGCACCGTAGTCGGCGAAATCCGAACAGGTCAAAAGAAAAATTGATGAGCAGGGACGTATATGGCAGCAAAGCCCGGGCCACTCCTTGCAATCCCAACGAGCGCGAGTCACGGGATCGTGCCCTGAAAGCGGATAGGTATCGGAAAGTCGCCCAGTGTCTGGGATTTGGATTCTGGCAGTCGGAAAGAGATCCCCGGCCCGAACGGCGTTTGCCGGGACTGATCAAACTAGCAGTGTTTTCCAGCTTCTTATGAACGGAAGCTTACCTTGACAACGGGGCGGTTAAGTCGTTTCATTACAATATGGGAGATAATCGGGCAGCTCTTGTTCTAAACGTTGCGCGGATTACGTTTGCGGACACCTCCGTTCCGGTCACGAAAGTACATCTTCCCACTCCTGAAGCATTCTCCGAGATTCAAACGACCATACGAGGAACACATCTCCTTCGTCGCATCGATGACAGCAACGCAGTCGCTATTCCGCTTGTCGAGAACGCACCCTTGGTTACTGGGACGGCTGCATCGCTCGTGTTGCGGGAAAATCTGACCGCAGTCGCCGCGCTTGCCCGCAACTCCCTCATGGATTATCTCCATTCGCTGGGGCGTTCTATCACATGGGCACGTCCTTTGGGCTTCTTGGCAGACAAGCGCAATGACCTGCTCTTCGAGGCCAGCCGTAGTCTCGCCGCACCGCTGCCGGTGTCTGTCTTGCCTCTATATAAGCTCGATTTTAAGAGGCTTGAGTTCTCAACTGACACCCCCTTTGTGGGCATCGCAGCAACGGTCAGACTGAGCAGGTCCATCGTGCCAAGTTGCGGAGAGCTTCTGTCACGGGGATTCGACCTGAGGGGGCTTTACGTGGGCGCTCATGTTGCGTCGAAGGATCCGAGGGTCACGGCGGAATTCCAGACGATCGGGCGTGTTGTACGAGTGGATGGTGCGAATTTAATCCTCGATGACACACGGGGCGATCAAAAAGAGATTGCTGTGATGGGGGCCTCGCTAGATGCCTCTCCAGAAGCGATGAGGAGTGTTCTGGAGTTCGTTCTTGGCGCGAAAGCGGAAGGGATATTGAGCCAGCTCAGACAGCGCGAGGGAAGCTTCCACGAAGGTCCTGCAAAGCTAAGAACTCTGACGGCGACGATGAAATTTATCCAGAGCCGCAAGCTAAATATTCTTCCCGGCATACCCTTTCAGATTGAGGCTTTCGCGACAGAACTTCCCGCACTTCAGACCGCTCCGAAGCCGATCTACGTTTTCGACCCAGGCAGCCGACAGACGAACTCCTGGCACGATGGAGGCTTGAAGACCTTCGGCCCATACACGCGCCAGACCTTTACGCCGTCAAAGCCCCGAATCTGCATTATCTGTCAGAAGTCGAAGCGGGGACGGGTCGACGAATTTGTCCAGAAATTCTTGACCGGGATTCCCTCCACGGGACCCAAGGAGGCGCCTTTTGCGGCTGGACTGTGTGGCAAATACCGTCTGGAGGGCGTATCCACACATTTCTTTAGCACAGAGAACGATGCTGCTGAGGGATATCGCGATGCATTTACGGCAGCAGTGGCACAGAGTACGGCGGAGGGCTTCAGGTGGGATCTTGCGCTGATACAGATTGAGGAGAGTTTTCGAAACCTTCCAGCGACAGCGAACCCGTACTTCATAGGTAAAGCCTTTTTCCTCACACAGCAAGTCCCCGTTCAGGATTTTCGGATCGAAACTGCCTCGACGGCAGACGATCAGTTGCAATACAGTCTGAACAACATGGCGCTGGCGACCTACGCAAAAATGGGAGGAATCCCATGGCTTCTCAAAGCGAGTCCCACCGTAGCGCATGAACTTGTTTTCGGCTTGGGCAGCGCTCAGTTCAAGAACAGTCGCTTCGGATCAGGACGTCGCATGGTGGGAATCACGACCGTTTTCTCCAGTGATGGAAACTACCGAGTGTCAAGCCTATCGCGCGTCGCTGACATTGACGGATACTCTGACGCACTTCTGACGTCGCTTCGGGCAACGGTCTCCCGGATCAAAACAGATATGAATTGGCAGCCGCGAGATCATGTGAGACTTATCTTCCACGCCTTCAAGCCGTTCAAGAATATCGAAGCCCAGGCGATTAAGAAGCTCATGACTGAACTTGGGGATTTCGATATCGAATATGCATTTCTCCATGTCGTGCAAGACCAGCCGCTCATTCTCTTCGATCAGACGCAACAGGGTGCTGGAAAAGGGGCAAGGAAGAAGGGGGTCTACGCTCCAGTGCGTGGCAGTTTCATGCACTTGTCTCCAAGCGAAACACTTCTGGCCCTAGTTGGGCCGAATGAAGTCAGACGCCCCGAGCATGGCATGCCGAGCCCCTTGCTGCTGCGCCTACACGACGATTCGACATTTACTGACATGACTTATCTCACGAGGCAACTCTTCCAGTTTTCCTGTCACTCATGGCGGAGTTTCTTTCCTGGCGAACTGCCCGTCACTATCAAGTATTCGGACCTGATCGCCGGGCTACTTGGGAATCTGTCAGGAATACCCACTTGGAATCCAGATGCGATGCTCGGTGAGTTTCCGGCAGGGCTGCGTGACGGCGCGTGGGCCGGGTTGTTACTTTCAATCAGCCGCTGAGGTCGGCGAGATTGAAGGATACGAGTGCCACTCTTGTGGCTGAGCCCATTTTGCAGTTGCAGCGTCAGTTGGAGCAGTTTCGCAGTTCCCATGCGCATCGGGCCAGGATTCCGGCGGCGCTGTGGCAGGCGGCGGTGGAACTGGCGCATCAGCATGGTCTGAATGCGGTGGCTCATCCGCTGCGCCTGGACTATATGGGACTGAAGCGCCGCCTTGCAGCCGTTGCCGAGATCGCGGAAAAGAAGAAGTCGCGAACGCCTGGATTCGTGGAATTGGTTGCGCCCTATGCGGCGTCCGGAGCGGAGTGCGTGATCGAGTTCGAGTCGCAGAGTGGCGGCAAGATGCGCATTCAGTGGAAGGGATCCGGAGCGCCCGACTGGGGA
>Ga0302319_10019694_pt1 | contig 12244 bp, 12 predicted proteins | sample Bog_T0_2_FD_203319 | JGI IMG/M metagenome (GOLD analysis project Ga0302319, IMG submission 203319) | Peat permafrost microbial communities from Stordalen Mire near Abisko, Sweden - Bog_T0_2 | ecosystem: Environmental > Terrestrial > Soil > Wetlands > Peat | place: Sweden: Abisko, Stordalen Mire... | reverse complement strand
ACCGCTCGGCATCGTCGCGGAGACCAGCTACGACGACCCCTATTTCGCCGAGATGTCGATGGAGCAAAAGCTGAGCGCTGGCGCCTGGCTGCATTTCGACCGCACCCGCCCGGACTTCCTGTCCTGGTATGTCGAGGACCTGCCCCACGCGATCCCGCAGCTGTTTCGCGGGATCGGGCGCCTGCCGGTGGTGACGTGGACGGTGCGGACGGACGCGCAACGGGCTCGGGCGGAAAAATTCGTGGATCAGATCGTGTTCGAGGACGAGCCGGCCAAGTGGCGGGCGTAGATTTAGGCGCGCCTCAAGACGATGGCGGCGCTTCCCCCCGCCCCGCCGTGTCGGCCAACCTATTCCCGGTCACAAAACCAAACGCCATGTTCGCCCCGTGCGTTACGCCCGCGCCCGGACAATTGTCGCCGATGACGTTCTGCCGATCGTTGCCGGCCGCGTACAGCCCCTCGATCACCGAGCCATCGTTGCGAAAAACTTCGCCGGTCGGCTTGGTGCAAATGCCAACGAACGTGCCGAGGTCGCCCATCACGACTTTGACTGCGTAGTAAGGAGACGCTCAAGAATAAATGAATCGGTCGGCTTCGTCATGGCCGGGCTTGTCCCGGCCGTCCACGTCGTTCAGTTTAAGTAAATCGGATGGTTTACATAGAATTCGCCACGGCGCTGGATCAGGTTACGGTAATACACTAAAGTATTGATGATCCACGACGTGGATGGCCGGGACAAGCCCGGCCATGACGGAAATGGAGCAGTTATTTCTGCGATTCTCCTAAGGCCCTTCGATCAGCGGCGCCACGCAGGGGTTCGGCTGGTGTTCTGGATCGGCGAGGTTGCGATTGAATGCGGTCGTTCCACGGCCGAAGGCGGGGTCGTTTCCGCGCACGGCGTTCCTGTTGTAGGCGGCGAAGATTTGAAACAGACCCTTGGCGTCGATGCCGGCCTTGGCCGCGTGATCGGCGAGGGTTTCGCCCTTGATCAGATAGCCCTTGCTGACCAGCGGCGCGACGGGCGCGGGCGACGGCTTGGCATAGCCGAATCCATATTTGGCCAGCGCCACTGCGTCGGCGATCAGCCACAACGCGGTTTCCTCACTCCCCTCGCAGGCGCGGATCAGCGCCGCGCGGACGTCGTGATAGGAATAGGATTCGTTGGTGAGGCGCCGGCCGTTGCACAGCACCCCGATCACGCGGGGCTTGTAGCGGTCGAGCAGATGCACGAACAGGCCGAACTTGCCGTTGGCCAAAGGCTCGCGCGAGACTGGCATCATTTTCCCGATGATTTGGGAATCGGGAAAGCTCTGTACTTATAGAATGGCCTGTTGAGGCCGTAGCGCTGGACACTTACGCTCAATACAATTCTGCCGCGACCGGCGAACATCCGTCCCTGTGAAGCCGCGAGCGCCCACATGGACCCGAACGCGCCGATCCTCGAGACGCGCAGGCTCTCCAAGAGTTTCGGCTCGCTGATCACCGCGCGAGGAATCGATCTCAGCGTAAAGCCCTACGTACTGCACAGCATCATCGACCCCAACGGCGCGGGGAAAACGACATTGTTCAACATGCTCTCGGGCGCGTTTGGACCGGCGTTGACCTTCGCCTATATCGCCGCGCACGATCTCGCCGGCGCCCCGACGCGAATTGAGGAACCCAGCCATGCGTTATGAAATGCTCACCCTCGACGTGAAGCTCGTCGGCGCCGGCGCCGCGCTCGCGGGCGTGAAGGCGCGCGAAGACGGGCGGCTGGGGAGCTGTTGGACGACGGAGATCGGCGAACTCAACCAGAACCTGACGCTCGCCGAATTCGCACACGACGCGACGCTTCAGGCCGAGCGGCAAAAATTATTTGCCAAGTCCAACCCGCTCGGCGCCGGCGCGGCGATCAAGGAGATGCGCTTCGAAACCTACGCGCCGTTCCCCTGGGCGCCGCCGCCGGTCGCGGGTTCGCACGGCAAGGTCTACGAGATCCGTACCTACAAACTGAAGCACAGCGGCTTGAACCCGACCATCGCGGCCTGGGAAGCCGCGATGCCCCGGCGTTCGCAATCTTCGCCCCTGAGCCTGATCAGATACGCGCTCGACGGCGCGCCGCATATCACCCAATTATGGCCCTGCGCCAGCCTCGAGGTGCGGGCGAAAGCGCGCGGCGACTGGGTCGCCGCCGGCGCCTGGCAGCCGAAGGGCGGCCCGGACTGGCTGACCGGGGACATGCGCTCGAAGATCGGCCTGCCCGCCGCCTTCTCGCCGTTGTCGTGAGGCGAACATGTCGCGCCTGTTCTCGCTTGCCTATCTGACGGCGGCTTCGCTTTCGCCACCCCAAGCCGTGCGGCTCGCCAGCAAGCTCGGTTATGACGCGCTCGGCCTGCGCATCTTCGACGCCGCACCTGGCGGCGCGTTCGCTCCGCTGATCGAGGACGCGGCTCTAATCGCCGAGACGAGGCGCGCGCTGCAGGAAACTGGCGTCGGAGCGTTCGACGTCGAGATCGTCCGTCTCGGCGCGGGGTTTGAGGTGGAGAGCGTCGGGCCGTTCCTCGAATGCTGCGCGGCGCTTGGCGCCAAGGCGGTGCTGGTCGCCGGCGACGATCCGGACGAGGGTCGGCTGGTCGATTCTTTTGCCGCCTTTGCCGCGGCGGCTGCGCCTTACGGCTTGACCGTCAATCTCCAATTTATGCCTTGGACGCGAGTCCCTGACGCCAAGACCGCGGTGCGCGTCGTCAAGCGCGCGGGAGAGGGCAATGGCCGCGTGTTGGTCGACGCGCTGCACTTCGCCCGCTCCGGCGGCTCGCTCGCCGATATCGCCGCCATTTCGCACGCTCGCCTGGGCTACGCGCAGATCTGCGACGCGCCGGTCGCGGCCCCGACGACGACCGAGGGCCTGATCCACGCCGCGCGTCACAAGCGCTGGCTGCCCGGCGACGGCGGCATCGACCTCGTCGGCCTGTTCGCCGCCCTGCCCGCGCACTTGCCCATCAGCGTCGAGGTTCCGAACGACACAGGCGTCGAGGTTTTTGGCCAGGAAGAATGGGCGCGCAAGTCTCTGACCCGCGCCAAGGCGATAGTGGCGCTGGCCGAGGCGCGACGCAGGCACTGGACGCACTGAATGCAAGCGTCCTCGCCGCCGGGATGAGGCTTTTGCGCGAAGCTTGGCGCCGATGGAAGCGTCCGCGGCGCTCACGCAACGTTCGCCAGCGCGACAGACCGTGCGAAGCGCATCAAAGCAGGTTGCGCAGCGTCATGGCGAAACGCGGCGCGCGAGTGCAGCGTCGCCGGAGGCCAAGGGCAATGCCAAAACTTGTCTGCGCTGCTTACCCGAATTGTTAACGCGCACTCGACGAAATTCGAATTCGCATTTTTATCACAACCAAAATTATCGACAATTCGCGTAATGCGTGCTGTAAGTTCTCTTGTCACGACCAGCGCCGGGAGCCGATTCCTCTGCGGCATGCGCAAGTCGTCCTGGGGCGCCTTCATGTCTATCCTTTCCTCGCTGCTCAGAAATTTGTCAGGCGTAATCCTCGTTGCGGGAGCCGCCACGACGGCGGCCGACGGCGCGCCGCTGACGAGCCATCCTCGGCTTTGGATCACCCAAAGCGACCTGCCGCGGATTTCCAGTTGGACTGCGACGTCCAACCCGATGTGGCGCCAGGGCCTGCTCGCCGCGGCGCAGGCCGGGTTGGCCACCGCCAACGCCCACTGGAACTGGACGACGGGCGTTCCCGATTCCGGCTGGAACGACAAGGGCAGCAACAGCTACGAGGGCATGCCAACCGAGGCCTACGCAGAAATGTTCGCCTTCATGTCGCTCGCCGATCCGGTGGTCGCGAACAGGTCGACCTGGGCGAGCCATGCGCGCACGCTGCTGATGTGGGCGATGAATCAGGCCTATTGGGCGGTTTTGCACGGCGACGACACCTCCGATACGCATCCTTTCGCCTGGGCCGGCATGGCGACCTACAACCGCGCGTCGTCCTGGGGCGAGGGCTGGGGCCTGACCGTCGACTGGATCTATGCCTCGCTGAGCGCCGCGGACAAAGCGACGATCCACGGCGTCTTCATGAATTGGGGCCATGAAATCCTCAATGCCAGCACGACCGGCGAGGAGCATCCGCAGCCGATCGGCGTCGTCAACGATCTGCAACTCGTGGGCTCGAGCCCGTTGCAAACCGCGATCGACCAACAGCGCGCGCAGATGCAGTTCCGCTACGCCGCGAACAATTACTTCCTCGCGCACATGCGCAACCTGACGGTCTATTCGATGTCGTTCGATCCGCTCGACGATACCGGCGGCGGCTTGCAGGGGCTGGTGAAAAATGCGCTCGGCGCCTGGCTGTATCAGGCCTATGCGATCTTTGGCGACGCGGCCGAAGTGCGCAAGGCGCTCGGCGTCACGACGGCCAACCGCTCGCTCGGCAAGGCGGCGGGAGGCCTGCCGGTCGAGGGCTCGCTCTACGGCGAGTCCCTGGGGTATCTGTATCAGACGCTGCTCGCAGTAAATTCCGCCGGCTACGCCGACACGAGCGCCTATGGGCCGCAGGTGGGCTTCATTTCCGACGCCTTTTGGGATCAGGCGATATCAGGGGCGCTCGGCGAAATCACGCCGCAGCCGTTCGTCCCGGCGGGCGCGACCTATCTGGGCCCGATTTACGGCCAGGCCAATTATGGCGATATACTGCGCTATTGGCTCTATGACAACGCGATGTTCTGGGGCCCGATGGCGTTCTGGGACTATGGCCACGACACGGAGAGATATAAACGAGAACTCTGGCTGATGCAAAACGCCAACCAGGGCGGCCCTAACGGTTCCACGGGCCCGGTCAGCCGCGCCGCCAACATCTGGGGCAACGCCGACGTCAGCGAGTCCCTGTTCTACTTCCTGACCTTCGATCCCGCCGTCCAGGCGCCGGTCGATCCACGTCCCAGTCTGCCCAAACCGTTCCTCCAATCGGGGATCGGCCGAATTCTCGCCCGCAGCGATTGGACGCCGCAGCAGTCGTGGTTCACGTTCCGCTGCAGCTGGGAGACGATCAACCACATCTCCGGCGATTGTGGTGAATTCGAGTATTTCCGCAAAGGCCACTGGTTGACCAAGGAATGGTCGGGCTATGCCGACGACGGCAAGAGCTATTCGCCGCTCTATCACAACACGTTGTCGATCAAGAATCGGACGCCCGCCGACGCCGGCCCCAATTTCCTCTGGGAATCCCAGGTGCTCTACGGCGGCCAATGGAACAATGGCGGCAACGCCGGCGATCCGTCGCTATGGCTTTCGGTCGACGACAATCACGCGGTGGCGACCGTCGACGCGACAAATCTCTATAACTTGCCGGACTATTGGACCGCAGCCGACGCCGCGACCGACATCACCAAGGCGATCCGATCCATCGCCTGGGTCGACCCCGACGCGGTCGTGATCTACGATCGCGTGGCGACGAAAACGACCGGCCGGTTCCGTTATCAGAACTTCGCCTTGGTCGGCGCGCCCAGCATCGCCGGCAAAACCGCGATTTCGGTCTCCGGTAATCAGCAACTGACGCTGCAATCGCTGCTGCCAGCGAACGCCGCGCTCGCCGAACAGCATTTCTGGAAAACCAATCCCTCGCAGGAGTTCGATCTCGTCGCGCAACTGGACCCGGCGACCGATCGGCTGCTGATTTCCGACCCGGCTATGCCGTTGGCGACGAACTTCCTGACCGTGTTGCAGGGATCGGACAAGGGCGTCAGCGTCACGCCGGCCACGGTCGTGAACAGCACGAGCGGCCCGGCCTTTCAAGGCGCCGTCGTCGGGACCACCGCGATCATGTTCGCCCTCAACCCGGGAGCCGTGAGCGCATTCAGTTACTTGGTCCCTAACGCGGTCACCCGGCATCTGATCAGTGGTCTCGCCCCGGGGAAGCCCTATGTGGTCGCTTTCACCGAGGGAGCGGGCGGGACCAAGGTCACTGTGACGCCGGGGGGGACCAACGACGCCGACAAGAGCGGCGTGCTGGCGATCGGTTTCCCCGCCTCCACTTCGCCGATACAGGCGGGTTACTATCCGGGGACGGCGCTGATGCAGCCCGAGTGAGCGCCACCCGAAATCATCGTTTCCGAGCCCGGCCCGGGCTCGGATTTTTTCGCGCCCGCAGGGGGAAGGCAAGGCGCCGATGATGAAATCCGTTTTTCGGCGCCGCGACACGGCGCCATAGCGGACCGTACGAAACGGGTCGGCCATCACATTCCCGGCATTGAACCTGGCGCCCCCTGCCCGGCCAAAAACCCCGCGATCACCGCCTCCTCGCTCGGCCGCACTTCATGCCCGCCGTCGTGCCAAGCGAGGGTCACCGCAGTTCCCTGCCGCTTCAGGAACTCCGCCAGCGCGTTGGTAAGCTCCGGCGGACAGATCGGGTCGCCGCGGCCGGCTGTTATCAGCACTTTCAGCCGCGCCAGACGCGGGTCGTCCGGCGGCGTCCAGGACACCAGCGGGTGCATCAGGACGAGTTCGTCGAACAGGTCGGGGTTCGCCAGCGCGACCGCGGCCAGGATGTTGGCGCCGTTGGAATAGCCGAGGCCGATCGTCTGGCCCGGATGCGCCACGTCCCTGTGCGACCGCACGAATTCCGCCATCGTGTCGGAGCGAGCGGCCAGATCGGCGAAGTCGTAGACCCCCTCGGCCTTGCGGCGGAAGAAGCGCAGCGCGCCGTGCTCGGAGACGTCGCCGCGCGGCGCGACGATCGCCGCTTCCGGCAGCAGCTTTTCGGCGAAGCCGAACAGCTGGTTCTCGTCTCCGCCCGTGCCGTGCAATGTGAAGATCAGCGGCGCGCCTATTCGCGCCGCCTTCTTTTCCTTGAAGACATAGCTCACGTTTCGGCTCCTTCAGACGATGGGCGTCAGGGTATGTTCGAGCGTCGCGCGCAGATGCTCGTGCTGCTCGGGGAGCTTCAGCGCCTGACCGAGATGGCCGGTGTCCTCGTCGACGTCGAAGCCGGGTTCGTTGGTGGCGATCTCGAACAGCACGCCGCCGGGGGTGCGGAAATAGATCGCCCAGAAATAATTGCGGTCGATGACCGGGGTGACCTGATAGCCGGTGTCCATCAGGGCCTTGCGCACCTCGAGCTGCTTCGCCCGATTTTCCACCGCGAAAGCGATGTGATGCACCGACCCGGCGCCGAGCCGGCTGCGCGCGATGTTGGGCATGGTTTCGACGTCGATGAAATCGGCGCCGTTGCCGCCGGGCATGCCGAAGCGCTTGACGCCCTCTTCGGCGCCCACGGCCTCATAGCCCATGAACTTCAACAATTCCTCGGTCGCCCCGTCGTCGCGCAAGCGCATCGACGCCGAATGGAAGCCGCGAAGGGCCAGCGCCTCGTCGACGCCGCCGTGAGTCCAGGGCGCCCGAGCGTCGTCCTTGACCTCGACCAGCGCGAAACCGTCGCCGTCGGGGCCGGCGAAATGCAGACGCTTCTCGCCAAACGCCTCGTCCGCCTTCAACCCGCTGACGCCAAGATCGGTGAAGCGCTTGGTCCAGAACGGCAGCGAACCCGCCGGCGCGGAAAATACGATCTCGCCGACTTCCCCCGTGCCAGGACGGCCCTGCGCGATATGAGGAAACGGGAAGTAGGTCATGACAGAGCCCGGCGCGCCCTGGGCGTCGCCGTAATAGAGGTGATAGACGCTGGGCTCGTCGAAATTCACGGTCTTCTTCACTCGACGCAGGCCGAGCGCGCCGGTGAAGAAGGCGTTGTTGGTGGATGCATCCGCGGCCATCGAAGTGACGTGGTGCAGGCCCTTGATCTGATCGAGTTTCGTCACGGCTGGAGTCCTTTTCCGAGGCGGCGTCGGCCGCCGCTTGTTGAACAGGAAGATAAGCCGCATACAGAATTGCGCCAGACGGCATTTTCGACATTGATCATTGCATAGATTGCAACAATACTCGGTCGATGACCGGCCAAATCGAACGCATCCGGGTGTTTCTCCAAGTGGCCGATCGGCAGAGCTTCGCCGCCGCCGCCCGCGCCGAAAAACTGTCGGCGAGTCTCACCACCCGCTATGTCGCCGAACTAGAGGCTGAACTCGGCGTGCAATTGCTGCTGCGCACGACGCGGCGGGTTTCGCTGACGGTGGCGGGCCAGACCTATGCCGAGAGCATGCGCCGAATCGTCGCCGAAATCGACCGCGCCAACGAGTCTGTCCGCCTGAGCCAGGATGTCCTCAAGGGTCTGTTGCGGATCAGCGCGCCGCTGTCACTGGGCATGCGATTCCTGCCGAGCGCCATCGCGCAGTTTCGGCTGCTTTATCCCCACGTCGATCTGAAGCTGAACCTCACCGACCAGTTCGTCGACATCCTCGGCGCGGAATACGACATGGCGCTGCGCATTTCCGGGCCGCCTACGGATAAATCGACGATTTGGCGCAAGATCTGCGTCGTGCCGCGCGTGCTCGTCGCCTCGCCCACCTATCTCGCCCGGAGTGGCGCGCCCAAATCACCCGACGACCTCGCCAAGCATTCCTGCCTGGGCTATTCGCATTTCGCCGGCGGAGCCGAGTGGCGGCTTCGCCACAGAACGACGGGCGAAGAACGCACGACGCATGTGCGCCTGCCGATTGAATGCGACAATGGCGACACTTTGCGTGAACTGTGCGTTCTGGGGGAAGGTGTGGCGTTGCTGCCGCGCTTTCTGGTCGCCGGACGGATCGAAAGCGGCGCCCTGGCGCCGGTCCTCGCCGCCTGGGAGCCGCCAGAGATATGGCTCACCGCCCTTTATCCGCCCTACGAGAGTTTGCCGGCGAAAGTCCTCACTTTCACCCGCTTCATCGAACAGATCGTCGCCTCGGATCGCTCGATGATCCAGGGCGCGTGAGCCCGAGAGCGCTCAGGCCTTCGGGTAAGACACGTCCTCCAGTATCGGGCCACTGAGCAGCAAAAACGCCGTGACGGGCGGCTTGCGCGAGTGAAAATCCGCCCGGGCATGATCGATGAGGTCTTCGCCGCGATAACCGCAAACCGGATAGATCGCCAACCCGGCATCGGGCGCGAAGGCGCGTGCGAAGCGGGTGGAGGACTGACCGATCTTGCGCAAGCGCTCGGCGATGCCGACCAGTTCGGTCCTACCCGGCAACAGCGCGATGCAGGCGACGATTTCGTGATCCGAGAGAAGGGCTACGTGGTCGGTCGATCGCAAGGCCAGCTTCAATTTAGCCAACAGCTCACGATGGTCGGCGTCCCCATCGCGCGCTTCGTCAGGGGAATCGCCCTTCGGCGGCGCGCCCAGGTCGAAATAAATTAGACCGAGCACGCGGCCGAACTCCAGGCTCGCTTCGGCGGCGTTTTCGATCTGGCGGCTGATTGCCGCTGGCCCGTCGGAATCGAGATAGGGATTGGTTGGCAGACGTCGAGGCGTCCGCCTCTCACCTGGCGCCGTTGGCATTTCAGGGAGTTCATAAAGCGTCTGCAGTCGGTGGTTCCGCACTCTCCGTTTTCGCCGAAAAGTCAGAACCGCCATCGCCGCCAACGTGAGCGCGCCCGCCGCCGCCAGGACTTCATCGAGCCAGATCCGAAGCGAATCCGAAGCTTCGCCGATTTCCTTCAAGGCCGCCCGCGAAACCGCGGCCGGCGAAGCCAACAGCTTTTCGCTTTTCGCAACATTGGAGCTGCCCAACGACAATCCGGCCGCGCGCGTGTCGGCGGCCCCAAACGAAATCGAGGCGAATAGCGCGCACAATAGGCTGCCACCAAGACGATTGTTCATGTTCTTTCCAAAGGTAAATACAAAAGGTGCGCGGGCGGAGTTGAAAACGCCCACCAGGAGAGATCCATTGTGGCTCGAATCCTGAAAAGGTTATCTCACAATACCGAGATATTGCCTTCCACGTGTTAACGTATACTCTAGCGATGCATATCAATGTGTGAACATCGGGGATTCATTCGATAGAATAATATTGTTTTGAAGAAAACGTTAATGCAGAAATTTTTATAACTCCGCAATGACGGCCGCCGCGCCCGACCGAGCCGCCGAGAACGCCGCCACCGGGATTTTGGCGCACGGGCGTCCAGACCGCGGGTTCGTCGTTTACCGGATTCACGCTCCGGTTGCGTCGCGGACGCGAACCTTTTTTGGCTCGCAATGCCAGAACAGACGCTCAACGCGTTATCCACACAACCAGTTGTATCGTGATTCCAAGGTCAGGCCTCGATCGATCAAGGCTCCGGAAAATCACGTGTCGTGAGTCATAACTTCTGGAAATCCGTTCAACGGCTTTTCAGCGTTCCCGTAGACGACGCCGATTTGGCGAACGCCGAGTTCAGGGCGTTCGCCCAGCAGATTCCGCTGCTCTATTTCATTCTGGCCACCAATACGATTGCTGTGAGTTCCACCTACGCCAAGTTCGGGCATCCCTGGATTTCCAACTATATCCCCGGCTGCCTTTGCATTTTCTTCGTCGCGCGAGCAATCAAATGGTGGCGCCTCCGCCGCACGGAGATCCCTTACGAAACCAAGCTGAGATTATTGCGGACCACCAACAAGCTAGCCTTCTTCAGAGCGGTCGCCGCTACCGTCTGGGACATATTGCTTTTTCCCCACGGCGATCCTTAAGCGCAGAGCCAGATCGTCTTCTTCCTGGCTCTGACGATGATCAGTTGCATATTCTGCCTGATGCATCTGCGTCCGGTCGCTTCGAGCATGACATTGGTGGGCGTGGTCCCTTTCTGCATCGTATATTTTCGCCGACCAGGGACATTTTCGCGCCGCCGCCGTCAATCTGGCGCTGGTGGCGATAGGCATGATCGCCATTCTGATGATCTCTTATCGCGACTTCTATCGCGACTTCGCGAATCTCGCGGCCTCGCACCGAGCCCTGATCGAAAAGCAGGCCGAGACCCAGAAACTCCGCGACGAGAACTTCGAGCTAGCGAACGTCGACTCATTGAGCCAATTGCCCGATCGTCTTGCGCTGACGGCGAAACCTTACGCATGGCACGGCGGCCGAAGCGAGCCCGGCGCCATAACCGCCATCGTTTTTGTCGATCTCGACGGTTTCAAGGACGTCAACGACACCTATGGACATGAAACCGGCGACAAGCTGATCACGCTGGTCGCCGCCCGTTTCGAGGCCGAGATGCCGGAAGGGGCCCTCCTCGCCCGTCTCGGCGGCGACGAATTCGCGATGCTGATTTCGGCCGACAAGGCGGCTTCACTCGCGAGAACGTTCGCGACGACCGTCGTCGATCTGCCGCGGCAGCCGATCCTGATTGGCGTACGCACCATTCAAAACGGCGCCAGCGTCGGCATTTCCCATGCCCCGTCCGCCGAATGCACCTCTCAGGAATTGTTCCGGCGCGCCGATATCGCCATGCACGCCGTCAAGGTCAATGGCAAGTCCGACGTGAAAGTCTATTCGCCAGAATTGGACGCGGAGCGGTTGCGGCAGCAGGACACCGAGACCCAGATCCGCGACGGTCTCGAGGCCCAGGAGTTTGAAGTCTTCTATCAACCGATCGTCGCGGCAGAAACCAGGGTCGTCGTCGCCGTGGAAGCGCTGCTGCGCTGGCCGCGCCGGCGTGGATCGCCGATCGGTCCGGACCGGTTCATCGGCGTCGCCGAGGCCACGGGTCTCATTCATCCTCTCGGATTGTTCGCGCTGCGGCGCGCCTGCCCGCTACAGCCGGCCGAGCCCGATCGAGGAGCTGTTCGATACCGGAGTCTTGCCCCGCCCGGCGTCTGTTTCCCCGAAGATTCGCACGGACTAGCGGCGGGCCTCCGTGAAAGGAGCCGCTGCAAACGGTTGAACAATCGACGCCCGGTCCCGCGGTCTCTAGCCCACGAGCGCGTTGCGTTCCGCCAGAGCCGCGGCCGGGGGCGCGGCGCTTGCGACGCCCATCTCCGTCAAGGCGCTGGCGGATGCGGCCACGACTTCGCGCATCACCCTTTCGTCGAGTTGGCCGATGCAGCCGATCCGGAAACTGTCCACGATGGTCAACTTGCCGGGATAGACGATGAATCCTCTTCCCTTCATCGCCTCATAATAGCGGCCGAACCGAAAGGCTTGGTCTTTTGGCGTCAGGAAGGTCACGATGATCGGCGACAGCCATTTGTCGGCGAGCAGCGTCTCGAATCCGAGTTCGCGCATGCCCTTCACGAGCACGTCGCGATTATGCGCGTAGCGGCCGAGGCGCCCCGTTTGACCGCCCTCCTTGGCGTGCAATCGCAACGCCTCGAGAAAGGCCGCGACGGCGTGAGTCGGCGGCGTGAAACGCCAT
>Ga0302319_10019693_pt1 | contig 12245 bp, 9 predicted proteins | sample Bog_T0_2_FD_203319 | JGI IMG/M metagenome (GOLD analysis project Ga0302319, IMG submission 203319) | Peat permafrost microbial communities from Stordalen Mire near Abisko, Sweden - Bog_T0_2 | ecosystem: Environmental > Terrestrial > Soil > Wetlands > Peat | place: Sweden: Abisko, Stordalen Mire... | reverse complement strand
CATTCCCTACTGGCACTTCGGCGCGCGAGCCTCCATGCCTGTCTCCAAGGTCGATACCATCGGCGTTCAAATTGTCAACGGCTGGAACAACGTCAGTAAGTCCAACGGCGGCGCCACCATTGTCCTGACAAACGCCCTGACCAAGCCCAAGTACGCATGGAACGTTAACTACATCGTCGGACCCGAAAACTCCGATACCTCCAATGGCTTCCGCAACCTGATTGACACCACGCTCCTCCTCACACCCAACGCCAAATTCAACGCCTACATCAACTATGACTACGGCCAGAATCGCGATGGACTTGTCACTACCGCTTATTGCGACGACGCGGTAACAAAGAAGACCGCGCCGCTGGCAAGGCCGCAAGTCGAAACCTGCACCTATGGCGACAAATATCTGAACCACTGGCAAGGCATCGCCGGCGCATTCCATGAACAGATCACCGGCAAGAACGCCATCGCCGGCCGCTTTGAATATTTCAACGATCCCCAGGGCTTCGAGACCTACACTCCGCAGCATCTCTATGAGTTCACCGGCACCTACGAGTACAAGTGGCTTGAAGGGCTGCTGATGAGGGCTGAATATCGTGCCGACTTCTCCAACGAATATGTCTTCAGCAAAGGTGTAGGCAACTACGCCAAATCGCAGCAGACCTTCACCGTCGGCTTCGTTGCATTCTTCGGACCCAAGCGTTAGCGTCAGCCTGGTTCCATCTTCCGGCCGCTTCTCGACTCTCACCGAGACGGCCGGACCTTCTCCAGCTTTCATCGGTAAAGAGACAAGCCTCTTCCCCTTTGCCTTGCGATCTCTTTCCTGATTCCTCATTTCATCTTTATCGTTGCAACTCTAGGCTTCAAATTACCCACTTGGCATCCCCGCGTCCGCCCCGGTCATTAGTTCGTGAAGGGCGAATCTGAAACGGTTCCCCCGGGCCCCCGCCGGGAACAGACCCAAGCACCTCACCCTCTTCAGGAGAATGCTCATGGCAGATCAAAAAGCACCCGAGATGCAGGCCACACTGGGCCTTACCGGGCTCACCAGCAACGCAATGGCCCTCATCGCCCCCGGCGCCTTCCTATGGCTCACCTTCTACCTCCAGGCAACCACTGGTGTAGCCGGCCAACCTTCAACTGCTCCCGCCATGTGGCTCGGCATCTTCGGTGCGCTCCTGCTATGTCTCGCCACCGCCGTCGCCTACGCCGAAATCTCCAAGCTCTATCCCGGCACCGGATCCAGCTACTACTACGCTGAGCAGGCCATGCTTTCCAAGGACGCGTCCTTCAAGTATGCCCGCATCGCCAAGTTCATCGTCGGCTGGGGTTCGCACCTCTACTACTGGGTCTACCCCGGCGTCATGGTGGCCACCACAGGGGTCTTTGTTGGCTACATCGTAGGCTTCTTCTTCCCCACCTTCATCAGTGGCGCCAACCCCGGCCCCGTCTTCATGGGCCTGGTCGCGGTGGTGTTCTCCTTCTTCGTCGCCTGGATCGCCGCCAAGGGCGCCGGCGCATCCACCGCAGTGAATCTCGCCATCAACGTCGTTCAGATCTCCGCGCTCGTCGTCTTCTCAGTACTTGCCATTGGCTATCGCACCACCCACCCCGAAGGAAGCACCGGTCCCACCGCCTTCCAGTACGACTCGACGACCCTTGCCACCTACACCTATCAGTTCGCCACCGCCAAGGATGGTTCCACGCTACGCGACAAAGACAACAATCCGCTGCCACTGCTTGACGCCGCGGGCAAGCCGGTTCCCTTCGTCATCTCCTATGCGCAGACCGATGCCACCGGAAACTTCCTCGCCCATCCCAATGCCGTCTCCGTCATCGCTCCTCACAAATTCAGTTATCTGTTCATTCAGGCCACCGTCGCAATTCTTATCCTGGTCGGATTCGAATCGGTAACGTCGATGGGAGGCGAGGCCAAGAACCCAACCAAACACATCCCCATAGCCGTCATCGCCTCGCTGCTCATACAAGGCCTCGTCTGCTACCTGTTTGAGTACTTCGCGGCCAACTATTTCCTCAACTCCGGTTACACCATGCAGTCTGCCACCGGCTCCGCCGCGCCCATCGGCGACATGATGATCATCGTCGGCGACTGGCTGCTCGGCCCAGGCCATGGCAAGTACTTCATGATGGCCGAGGCCCTCACCGTCTTCCTCGCCCTCATCGGCACAACGCTTGCCTGCATGAACACCGGCGCGCGTGTTACCTACGCCATGGGCAAGGACGATGAAGCCCCCGAGCACTTCGGCATCCTCCATGCCGGGTCGCTCAGCCCGCGCAAGGCCATCTGGACCCTGGCCGTTATCTCGGCCATCATCGGTGTCATCGCCGTCTCTCTGGTCTTTGCCGACGCAGGCGCGGTCAGCGACGCAACTGTCGCCGCGCTCCCGCACAACATCTTCTCCAACTTCGGCTACATGTCGCACGACACCATGGCCGCCCTGCCCAACTCCCTGTTGGCCATCACCCTTACCTCCAACTTCGGCACCTTCATCCTCTACGCGCTCAGTTGCTTCCTTTGCATGGTCGCGTACCATGGCCGTCCCGACTACAGCCTCGTCAAGCACACCCTCATCCCAGGCTTTGGACTTTTAGCCAACCTGATCCTGATGGGCTTCTACGTCGCCGGTCCGTTCTTCAACCTCGGCACTAAGATGGAACCGCTCACCGCACTCGGCATCGCTGCCATGTGGGGCATCTATGGCGGCATCTACTTCCTGCGCTCCTCCAAAAAGAAGGGCAAGGAAGTTCTTCTCACCTCCAGATAATCCAACCGTTCATTCCGCGCACCAAACCGCTGGGTGGAATCTGCACTCTCTCGTTACTATTAGGAGAGTTCAGGGAACCACCCAGTTGTTGTTTGAATACCTGCAATCCACCATTCCTTTTTTATTTCCGGTGCCTGAGAATTCTTATAGTCGGTTTCTTGTGCCCCGGCACCATGCAGCGGAACCGAATCCCTCGAGGCGGCAGCGCCAATGTTGGAAGTTCAGTTCGGCCAGGCAACCGATCCAGGTAAAGTTCGCACCAATAATGAAGACGCCACAGGCTTCTTCATTCCCGTATCTCGCCAGCAAGCGCGCTCGCACGGCTATCTCTTCGCGGTCGCCGACGGTGTCGGTGGCACTGACCTCGGAGAGGTCGCCTCCAATAAGGCCATTCAAGTTCTTGTCGACGGCTTCGAAAAAGCTCCCGCCGGCACCATGCTCATCAGCCTCCTTCCCCGACTCATTCAGCATGCCAACGCTGCTGTCCACGACTGCACCCTGGCCCCTGAATACCGTGGCAAGAGCATGGGCACCACTCTCGTCGCCTGCGCAATGCGTCACGATCAGGCCATCGTTTCTCACGTCGGCGACTCCCGCTGTTACCTGGTCCGCAACGGGCGAGCCAAGCAGATTACGCAGGATCACACCCTGGTCGGCGAACAGCGCAGGCTCGGCCTCATCTCCGCCGCTGACGCCGTCCAGTCCGAATCGCGACACGTCCTCACCCGCTCTCTTGGCCGCGAAATGTTTGTCTCGGCCGACACCACAGCCGTCACCCTCCTCCCCGGCGACCTCATCATCCTCTGTTCCGACGGCCTTCACGACGAGCTCCCCGAATCTGAGATGGTCCGCATCGTCACCCAGGCAAAGAACATCGATGAAATCGCCCGCGAACTCGTGCATCGCGCCGTCGAAGTCGACGGCGGAGATAACACCACCGCCGAAGTTATTCGAGTAAAGTCTGTCGAACAGGTCGGAATGTACCGCGGACGCCCCTATCGCATCCCCACATGATCCATCTGCCCGCCTTCTCAGGCCGCATCTTCCGTATCGCTCGCAAGGCCCAGGCCGATAAAGTAGAAACATCCAATCAACTGGAGTTCTAACCACAATGGGTCATTTCGACCGCTATGAACCCGGCCAGCAAGTCGACTCCTACCGCATCGAGCGCGCGGTAGCCCACAGCGGCATGGCCTCGATCTACAAGGCTACCGACACGCGCGACGGCCGCGTTGTCGCCCTCAAAGTCCCTCACCCAGACATGGAAGCCGATCCCATCCTCTTCGATCGCTTCAAGCGCGAAGCTGGCATCGGCGAAAAACTCAACCACCCCAGGGTCATGCGCGTCTTCGGCCCCGAGAAGCGTTCGCGCATCTACATGGTCATGGAGTGGTGCGAAGGCCGCCTGCTCCGTCAGATCCTCAACGATGGCCCCATGCCTCAGGACCGCGCCATCCATATCGCCATCAACGTCCTCGATGCCCTCGACTACGTCCACGCCAACGGCGTTGTCCATCGCGATCTCAAACCGGAAAACATCATGGTCGGCGACGACGACAGCATCAAGCTCATCGACTTTGGAATCGCCGGCGACGCCGCCGCACGCCGGCTCACTTACGCAAACTTCACCGCCGCCATCGGAACTCCCAACTACATCTCCCCCGAGCAGGTTAAGGGACAGCGCGGAGACGGCCGCTCCGACATCTACTCCATGGGCATAATCCTCTACGAAATGCTCACCGGCAAGCTCCCATTCACCGGCCCATCCCCCATCGCCGCCATGAATGAGCGCCTCATCAACCATCCCATTCCGCCACGTGTCGCAAATCCTGATGTCTCCCCCCAGTTGCAGGAGGTCATCTATCGTGCCATCGAGCGCGACCCACGCAACCGCTACCCCAAGGCCCGCGACTTCCAGGCGGATCTCGAACATCTCGACCAGGTTGGCGTCGAAGATCGCCCCGAAATTCGCGACTGGCAGAAACGCAAATCGCAAACCTCAAGAAAGATTTTGTATTATGGTGCTTTAGCAATGATCCCCGTAGCAGTCCTGCTGCTGATGATCCTCGTGGCTCATCACCGGTAACCCCTGTCTAGACATCAGGCGAATCGTAAATCTTCACGAATTCTTTATGAACTAGGTTCTACGATTTTGCTTGAAAACCTCCAACCCTTTTCAACAAACCCTTTTTTACCAAACGAGGAGCGCATGACAAAGTACAAACTGGAGTACATCTGGCTAGACGGTAAGAAGCCCGTTCCCGAGCTTCGCGGCAAGAGCCTGCTCAAGGCATTTGAGACGCCACCCACCCTCGCCGACCTGCCCCTCTGGGGCTTTGATGGAAGTTCCACCATGCAGGCGGAAGGCAGCAAGTCTGACTGCGTCCTGAAGCCTGTGGCCCTCTATCCCGACCCAAGCCGCAACAACGCCTATATCGTCCTCAGCGAGGTCATGCATCCCGATGGCACGCCCCACTCCACCAACATGCGCGCTACCATCGAAGATGATCCTGATCTCTGGGTAGGTCTTGAACAGGAGTACTTCCTCTACAAGGACGGCGCTCCTCTTGGCTGGCCCAAGGATGGATTCCCCCTCGTTCCACAGGGGCCTTACTACTGCGGTGTCGGCTACAAATACATGGGCTCCCTTGCTCGCACCATCGTCGAAGAACACTGGGAAGCCTGTCTCGCCGCCGGCATCAACCATGAGGGCATTAACGCCGAAGTCGCCAAAGGCCAGTGGGAATTCCAGATCTTCGCCAAAGGCTCCGCCAAGGCCGCCGACGACGTTTGGACCGCTCGCTATCTGCTCATGAGACTTTGCGAAAAATACGAAGTCGATGTCGTCCTCCATTGCAAACCGCTCAAGGGCGACTGGAATGGCTCCGGCATGCACTGCAACTTCTCCACAAAATACCTCCGCGAAGTCGGCGGCAAGGCATATCTCGAGGCCCTCATGAAGGCCTTCGCCGATCATGTCCCCGAGCACATCGCCGTCTATGGCCCCGACAACCATCTCCGCCTCACCGGTCACCATGAGACCCAGTCCATCGACAAGTTCAGCTATGGACTCTCCGACCGCGGCGCCTCCATCCGCTTGCCCGTAAACTTCATCAAGAACGGCTATAAAGGCTATCTTGAAGATCGCCGTCCCAACTCCGAAGGCGATCCATACCAGATCGTCTCCCGCATCCTCAAGACCATCAACAGCGTTCCAAAGCCGTAACTGGCCCGGGGGCTCGAACGATCCTTCATCGTCACGAGCCTCCCACCACTCATCACGATCACGCATTCCGGAGTTTGGGGAAGTGGAAACGAAGCCAGTTTCCATTTCCCCTTCTTCGTTTCTAAATCGAGCTATCGGCTTTTCACCGCGGAAGGATTTCGACGTGCCGCCGTTTTGAAAGGGCACGACTTCAGTCGTGCCGAAAATGCTGCGGAAAACACACGGGGCTTTAGCCCCTGAGGGATGGTTTTCCTCTAAACTTTCCGACGTTCCCCATGCTTCCGCCGCCTGTTTACCCGTAACCGTCGCATTCCGCCTCTCCTAGGTGCCACACATGCCAACCGAATATCGCAATTTCCTCGCCCTTTCCTACGAAGAACTCGAAGAGCTCAACCTCGCCGCCAAGGCCGACCGCACCCACCGCGTATCCCCTGACCTCATCCGCGAGAAACGCCTCAAATACCTCACCGACCAGAAAAACATCAAGGCCGTCACCGTCCTCTTCTCCGACCTCGAAGGCCGGCTCCACATGCTCGATTACGACAAGAAGTTCCTCATCGGCGCATACGACAACCTCACCTTCGACGGCTCCTCCATCCGCGGTTTCACCGCACAGGAAGAGAGCGACCTCCGCCTCGGCATCGACTGGGGCTCCTTCTACTGGGTGCCCGCCGATGTCTTCGGACCAGGCAAGGTCCTGGTCTTCGGCTCGGTCATCGACAAAGACGGCTCCGCCTATGCCGGAGACATCCGCGGCGTTCTCAAGGAGTACTCCGACCGCCTCTACAAAGAGAAGAACTACACCCTCAACGCCGCCAACGAAATCGAGGGCTTTCTCTTCGCCGGTCGCGAAGCAGAACAGCACTATCACGAAACCGGCAAGTTCGAGTTCGCAAGCTCAAGTGGCTATTTCCACGTCCTGCCCCTCGATCCACTCCGCCAATTCATCGATACCTCCGCTGAAGTCCAGCGCGCCCTCGGCTTCCAGAACGAGAAGGACCACCCCGAAGTTGCGCCTAGCCAGTTTGAGATCAACTACTCCTACTGCGAAGTCGTTGACGCCGCTGACCAGATCCAGCTCTATAAGCTCATCACCCGCCAAATCGCCGCAACCATGGGCTGCACCGCCTGCTATCTCCCCAAGCCCGTCGTCGGCGTCAACGGCTCCGGCATGCACGCCAACGTCTCCATCTCCCAGGGCTCAACCAACCTCTTTTGGGATGCCAACGGTCTCAGCAAGCTCTCCACCCTCGGATGGGACTTCATCGACCGCATTCTCACCTACGGCAACGACCTCTGCCTCATCCTCAACCCCAGCGTCAATGCCTATCGCCGCCTCGATCCGCACTTCGAAGCCCCCAACCAGATCAAGGCCTCCGCCACCGATCGCGGCGCCATGATTCGCATCCCCATCGGTAACTCAAAATCCATGCGCGTTGAAGTCCGATCCGTCGCCCCCGATGCCAACCCCTACCTCACCCTCTACTCCATCTTTAAATCCGGCATCGACGGCACCACCGCCCAAATCGACGACCTTCGCCAGGCCCAGCGATTTTTGCCCGACAACATCTACGACGCCATCAACGACTACATGAGCTCCGAGTGGATCACCAGCCTGCTCGGCCCAGAGGTCCAGGGCCGCTTCGCCGACCTCAAGCTAACCGCAGCCAGCCGCTGCCCCCGCGATCTCGGCTCAATCATCAAAGCCTCTGAAGTCCAATACCACCACGAAGTCTACAACCAACAACTCTGGAACCAGTTCTAGGCTCCACTTCGCTCCGTTCGCCGAGAATCGAATTGTAGCGCTGGCTTCCTAGCCGGCTGTCGCGTGGGCCTCCCGGCCCGCGCCCTCATCCCGCACCGTAAAATCAAATCACTCGATGTCCACCCCCGCCCAATCCGCACCGGCGCCCATCCAGACCCCCATCACGACTCAAACCGTCCCCACCCCCCGCAACCAGGCCGTCGACACCTACCGCGGCCTCGTCATGTTCCTGATGGCCGCCGAAGTCCTCCGCTTCGCCCAAATCGCCAAAGCCTTCCCCACAAATCCCATCTGGCAATTCCTCGCCTTCAATCAGTCCCACGTCCCCTGGGTCGGCATGAGCCTCCACGACACCATTCAACCCGCCTTCACCCTTCTCGTCGGCATCGCCCTTCCCTACTCCCTCCGCAGCCGCCAGCGCCGCGGCCAGTCCTTCCGCCGCATGCTCGCCCACACCATCCTGCGCAGCTTCATCCTCATCGCCCTCGGCATTCTCCTTCGCACACTCCCCGGCATCATCCCCAACTTCACCTTTGAAGACACCCTCACCCAAATCGGCCTTGGCTACACATTCGCATTCCTCTTAGCCAACGCCCGCCCTCGCATTCAGTGGATCGCCCTCGTCTCCATCCTCTTCGCATACTGGCTCGCCTGGGCTCTCTACCCCGCTCCGGGCCCCGACTTCAACTACTCCGCCGTCGGCGTCCCCCCCGAATGGCACACCCACCTGCTCTCCGGATTTGCCGCTCACTGGAACAAGAACTCCAACCTTGGCCAGGCCTTCGACCTCTGGTTCCTCAATCTCTTCCCTCGCCCTCACCGCTTCCTCTTCAACGCCGGCGGCTACCTCACTCTCAGCTTCATCCCCACCCTCGCCACCCAGATCATCGGACTCATCGTCGGCCGCTGGATTCTCAATTCCGCCCCCGCCGTCCCCATCCGCCGCCTGTCTATCACGGCTACGCTACTAATAGCCGCCGGCCTAGTCCTTCACTTCACCGGCATCTGCCCCATCGTCAAACGCATCTGGACCCCCTCATGGACCCTCTTCAGCGCCGGCGTCTGCCTGCTCTTCCTCATCGCCATCTCCTGGCTCGTCGACCTCCGCGGCCATCGCAAAATAGCTTTCCCCTTCATCGTCCTCGGCGCCAACTCACTCGCCGCCTACCTGCTCTCATGGATCGCCGACAACCTCAATGGAGCCATCTACCACTTCCATCTCTGGCCCTCCACCCTCAATCTCTTCGCCCCCGCCCCCTGGTCGCTCGCCATCGTCCCGCTCTACGTCGGCGGCATAACTCTACTCATCTACTGGCTAATCCTCTTCGCCATGTACAAAAACAAAATCTTCCTCCGCATCTAGCACCTCGCCCGAGACCCCAGACCCGAGACCCCAGACCCGTCCCTATCCCTTCATCAGCCCCGTCAACAACTCCGACACCCCATTCCACGCAATCTGCACCCCAATACACAGCAGGATGAACGCAACCACCCGCAAAATCCCATGCGCCGTCGACTGCGAAATCTTCGTCGTAATCTTCGGCGCGTACGCATAGCACAAAAACACCGCCACGCTCAGCACCACCACCGCCGCAAATATCCCTCCATGCTGCAGCAGGTTCCCCTCCAACCCATGCCGCGATGCCTGAGCGGTAAGGGTCAACATCGTCACCAGCGTCCCTGGCCCCGAAGTCACCGGAAACGTGAACGGATAGAAAACCTTCTCGTTCAGGCTCTCCAATAGCATCTCGTTTTTCTCGTCGCACTCCTCTTTTTTCTCGCGCACCATCGCCGTAGCATCGTTTTCGTTCAGCGTCTTCCAACCCATCCCCGCGATCACAAGCCCTCCCGCCACCTCCACAATCGGCAGAGAGATCCCAAAGAAATTCAAAATCGCCGACCCCACCAGCTCAATCGTTCCCAAAAAAATAATGTTGTTCACCGCAATCCGCCGCGCTAATGATTTGTAAACAGCCGGCGGCGCATGTCCCACCAGCGTCATAAACACCAGCGCCGATCCCAGCGGATTAATCAGCGGCAGCAGCGCGCTAAACGCCAACAAAAATCCATTCAAAAACGCCATCTATCACTCCCCACAATCTTCCTCCGCATCCAGTCCCTTAGTCCCAAGTCCCCACTCCCTCGATCTCCTGGCGCCGATTCCCTATTGCCTATCCCCTATTCCCGATTGCCTGTTCCCTACTCCCTTTTCCCTTCTCCCTGCATTTCTCACGTTCCACAAAACGTCCGGCTAACATACTCCTCCGGCCTCGCCGCAGCAGCATACCGCTCGAGTCCCGCCCTCTCCTCAAACGGCCGCGACAAAACTTCCACCATCTCCTCGAACGGTCCAAAGTCCTGCCGCCATGTGGCCGCCTCGATCGCCGCTTCCACCAAATGATTCCGAGGAATATACGCCGGATTCACCGCCCGCATCGCCGCCGCACTTGCCTTTGCATCTTCTGCCTCTTCAGCCAAACGCCTGCGCCATCTCACGGCCCATGCTTCATACGCCTCTGGATTCGCAAACAGCGCCCGCACTCCCCCATCGCCTTCCGCCCCAGCCGCTGCATCGCAAAGCCGCCGAAACGTCAGCGTGAAGTCAGCCTTGTTCGCCGCCATGCGCTCCAGCAAATCTTCAATCAACTCCGCATCCCCCTCGCGCTCCGTCAACAATCCAACCTTCCGCCGAAACCCCGCACTCCGCGCCGCCTCAAACTCCGGCTCAAATCCGCCTAGCGCCTCCTGTGCCGAAGCCATCGCCGCTTCTTCGCTCCCCGCCTCCACTACCAGAACCGGCAGCAACGCCTCCGCCAGCCGCACCAGGTTCCACAACGCAATCCGCGGCTGGTTGCCATACGCATAGCGCCCCTGCGCATCGATCGAACTGAAAACCGTCGCCGGATCGTATGCCTCCATAAAAGCGCAGGGCCCGTAATCAATCGTCTCGCCCGAGATCGCGCAGTTGTCCGTGTTCATCACCCCATGCACAAACCCAATCAGCATCCACTGCGCAATCAGCCTCGCCTGCCGCGCAATCACCCCATCCAGCAGCGCCCGATACGGCTGCGTCGCCTTCAATGCCTCTGGATAGTGCCGCCCAATCGCATAGTCCGCCAACGTGCGAATCCCCTCCGTGTCGCGCCGTGCCGCAAAATACTGAAACGTCCCCACCCGCAGATGACTGGCCGCCACCCGCGTCAGCACCGCCCCCGGCAGTGCAGTCTCGCGTAGCACTCGCTCTCCCGTCGTCACCGCAGCCAACGCTCGAGTAGTCGGCACTCCCAACGCCGCCATCGCCTCGCTCACAATGTACTCACGCAACACCGGACCTAGCCCCGCCCTCCCATCCCCACCACGCGAAAACGCCGTCGGTCCCGATCCCTTCAGTTGAATGTCGTACCGCGCCCCATCCAGACCCTTCACCTCGCCCAGCAAGTTCGCCCGCCCATCGCCAAGTTGCGGAACAAAATGCCCAAACTGGTGTCCGGCATATGCCATCGCCAGCGGCTCCGATCCCTCCGCCACGCGATTGCCCGCCAGCATCTCTATGCCTTGTCCGCTCGCCAGCGCCTCCGGATCAAGTCCCAGCTTCCGCGCCAGTTCCACATTCAGCTTCACCAGACCCGGTGCCGCAACAGGCGTCGGAGCCAGCCGCGAATAGAACCGCTCCGGCAACCGCGCATACGTGTTTTCAAATCCAAATCGAACAGACTCACCGGCAGGGCCTGTAGCAGCGGGTTCGGCGATAGGAGACGCATCCGGAAAACTCATAATCTATTTGATGTTTACACATCCCTGCCGTCGAATCACAACATCCCGTCGGTCCACATCCCGGCGGAAACCATCCATCTTTTCAGAATCTCGGCGATGTCCCCGGGGCTCCTCCTAAAATGGCCTCCATTTCACAGAAGTGAGCATCGATGAAACTCCAGAGGTCGCCGAGCTAAGTCGAGCTACGAATCTTCGCCACCCATTGCGCACGTCGCCGCCCAGGGCATCGGCTCATCGCCCACCTTCAGCAACGCCCCTTGTCCGCCCGCACAACACCTCTTCCCCAATGTCGGAAAGCGACACGACAATGTCCGCTCTAAACCTGTCGTGTCTTGCATTCAGCTTCTTATCATCGTTCGGTCATTCATACGATCGAGACCGAAGATGGCCAAAAACAATCGCAAAATCATCGTTTCCTGCGCCGTTACCGGTTCAGTCCACACTCCGACCATGTCGGAGTATCTCCCCATCACTCCCACCCAAATCGTTAACAGTGCCCTCGAGGCGGCCGAAGCTGGGGCCGCGATCCTCCATCTTCATGCAAGAGAGCCCGAGACCGGCAAGCCTACCGGCGATCCTGCAATCTTCCGGGAGATTTGTCCGGTTTTGGCTGAGCGAACAAACGCGATCATCAATATCACTACCGGCGGAAGCTCCAACATGACCATCGAGGAGCGCCTCACTTATCCGTTGCAAGCCAAAC
>Ga0302319_10019692_pt1 | contig 12245 bp, 10 predicted proteins | sample Bog_T0_2_FD_203319 | JGI IMG/M metagenome (GOLD analysis project Ga0302319, IMG submission 203319) | Peat permafrost microbial communities from Stordalen Mire near Abisko, Sweden - Bog_T0_2 | ecosystem: Environmental > Terrestrial > Soil > Wetlands > Peat | place: Sweden: Abisko, Stordalen Mire... | reverse complement strand
AGGACGCACAATGGATGGGGCACAGCCGACGTGTTAACACTTGAGTTGAAAATGCTCTAGCCCCTGCATGAGTTTCTCGTCTGGAGAGTTTGTTCCGTGGAATCCTGGGTTTACGGAGTCGCCCAACCTTTGTTTCTCTTACGGTGTCCGATGCTATGCCATGCTGCTGCCCCATCGTTCAATTCGATGTCAAAACGACAATTGCTTCTCGGCCTCTTATGGGAGATGTGCAGCAAGTTGAGTGGCCTGGGAAGTAGCTTGCTGAGGATCGGACAGGTTGGTGTATCCCCCGAGGTAACGGCCCTTGCGAAAGATACATATTCCATCCAGGTACTGCGCCTTCGCCTGGAATGCCTCGTCACCCACCTTTGCCGGGGAAGCGCCGTCAAATCGCTCGCGGAGTTTCTTCAGGACCGCCGCGGCGGATTCCGGTGAGGCTTCCAGAACGATAAATGCCTGCCCTTGCTTGTACTTAGCGACGTAGCCGCGCTTGAGCAACCGCAGGCCAAGCACGCTTTCGGGGACCAGGCGGACAGAGGCGAGGTTCTCTTTTGGAAACCACTGCAACGCCTCCGGGGCGGTGGCCCGGCCCTCAAGCCGTTCCTGCATCCTGGTTACGAAAGTCTCCAGCACTGGGGTATGGTCGCTGTCCGGGCGATCGGAGATTACGACGATTTCGACGTAATACTTGCCCTTTGCGAAGCTGGCGCTTTGCGGCTGCACCTGCCCGCCCATCCCGATGCTGGCGATGGGCAGGCTGGGATCGCGGTTGGCGGCGAACATGCCGTAGGCCGAGTCGGCATCGCTCATCTCCGAAACGTCGATCACCAGCGTGTCCCCGCCCGATTTGCAGGTGATTCCCCGCATCTGCACGAAGCCGTAGATCAGGTATCCTTCCGCAGAGCCATCCTTGTAGTCGTAGAGGTTGTCGGCGGCGTACTGGCGTTTTGACTCGGACTGTTCCCAGCCGGGTACGAATTGGCAGTTGAGGTAGTCCTGGGCATGTGCCATGGCCGCCGCAAACAGGATTGGAAGCAGCAAACCGGGGGACTTCATGCAAACAATTCCTGGGCGCGTGCCATCCGGCTCGATACCTGGACGCCGAAGGGACACTCCACCGTGCATTCGGTACAGTCACCGCAGCGGACTGCAACCTGCTCGGAGGTCAACTCCAGAAATCTCTCCCGCCCCAGCGCGAACTGGCCATAACCGTCGGCGTATGTGAGGGAGCGCAACACATCGGCGACCGGCAGGCCCTTTTGGCAGGCGCCCTCACACTTCCCGCACATGCGGCAATAGAGCGGCCGAATCATCTCCAAATGCGCGGCCAGCAGCTTTGCGTCGCCTTCGGAGAAAGGATGCGCCATGGCCTTCAGGTTCTCGTCCAGTTGGTCCATGTCCGTCATGCTGGGAATGGTGGTGGAGACGTTGGGCTTGTTGATCACCCACTTCAGCGCTGCCAGCAGGGCGCCGTCCTGCTGCAACTTCCGATAGAGGGGATTGCCGGGTTTCAGGCTGCGAAATCCTCCGGCCATCACTTTCATCCCCACCACGCCCATACCGGCCCTGGCGGCTACCCCGATGGCCTGCTCCATGCCGGTATCCATGGAAAAGTTGTAGGCCGTCAGCACTACGTCGAAGACGCCCTTTTGCGCGAGCCAGGGCAGCAGTTCCTGCTGGCCGCCGTGCGTGCTCACGCCGGCAAAGCGGATCTTGCCCTGCTTCTTGGCAAGCTGTTGCGCTTCGATCATGTCGTCGCGAATATCGGCCGGGCTGCCCTTGCCATGGAGATACCAAATGTCAACGTAATCCGTGTTGAGTTCGCGCAGGCTGGTTTCGAGATCTTTCTGCAACCCTTCCTTGTCTTGAGCGCCCGACTTGGTTGAGAGTACGATCTGCTTCCGCTTGGCTCCAAGGGCCGCGCCGACCATGCGTTCATTGTTGCCGTGTTGATAGCCGCGCGCAGTATCGAAGTAGCTGATTCCGAGATCGGCGGCGCGCTCAATCACGCTGGGGTCCGACGTGATCATGCATCCAAATCCCACCGTGGTTACCTTCAGACCCGTGCGGCCCAGGGTCTTGTAGTCGAGTTTGACTGAGGAACCGGCATTCATTTCGGTGGATTTCCCGGACGGCGGCCAAAGCCCCATGCGGGAACTCGCACCCACGACAGGAAGCATCAATCCGGCAGACAAGAATTCGCGGCGAGAGGTCTTTGATGGCATGAATGTTCCTCCACAAGGGAACTGAACATTATAAGCCCGCAGGGTGTATGGGGGTGTCCGGCGATTCTTGTACCAGCGGTGGCTGGTGGAGGGAAAGCCTGACTGGAAGCCGGTAGACGAAAAGTTCAATAGCCGAATGCAGCAGGACATTGTCTCTGTTTGAGAATGTGTCCTGCCGTGCTGGACCCAACAATCAAAAATCCATTTGCAGGTGCATTCGAGATATGCGAAAGCGAACCTCTTTGATCCTCGCCGCATAGACGCGCACAAGACCAGATACCATCCATTGAAAGCAGCGAGACTGTAATGCCCGGCGTATCGCTTCATATAAGCTGCCGAAAAGACAGAGCTGGCGAGAACGACAATTGCCGCGATAAATAGGAAGAATGCAGACACACGATCCAGCAGGACCGTAAGTGTGCCAATGGAAGGAATGGACCACAGGGAGTGGCGGAATTCGTCTCCTGAAGCGAGTACGGCCCCTGAGGCCCAGAGCGCCAGCACCGCAGCCAGGGATCCAGCCCAAGCCAACACCACCGGAACGCGCCTTTCGGGAAGTATCGTTCCCAGCACGATGCCTGCGCCACATACCGCAAAAAACAGAGCTAATGCCAGCCCGACAGCATTCATGGAACCCCCTTTACATCAGGAGCCTCCGCCTGTGTTCATCGCATTGTCTCGTGGGCAAGTTACCTTCCGCGGAATACCATGAACAGCGGCGTGGGGGCGAATTGTTTTGTCTACGTCCCCCGGTACAGGAAAAGGATGAGCAGGAAGAAAGCGAGGACATAGGTAACGTAGGCGTTGAGCCGGCCGTGGTGCATGCCCGCCAGGAATCCGGCGATCCATCGCGTGGCCGCGCCCACCGGCTGCAGGAATAGGCGATCCACCACGTGCGTTTCCTCGCGCTGCCGATGAATGGCGGTGCGGAAATGCACCGCGACAGTCTGACGGGTGTCCTCCGTAATGTTGGGCTGGAAGATCGCTTGGAAGACCACGCGCACCGGATTGGAAAATCCCGTCGCGGTGTAGGTCATCTGCGGTAGAAGCCGCGGAATTCCGCCCGCCCAGAGCGCGCGTCGCGCAACCGCGCGCCGTCGAGTTAACCGGGTGACGACAAACCACGCCAGCAGCAATAGCAGCGCCAATGCCACGAAACTATAGGAGGGTGACATGGCAAACACCACCGGATTCGCTTCCAGTCCGCGCAGCAGCACGACCAGACCGCGGCCAGGCAGGAGGCCCTTGCCCGACTGTGCACCCAGGTTGTGGAAGTCCTGGAGGAATGGCGCCGGAAGCTGTCCGTTCTCGGCATTCGCCGTAAAGAACGGCTGTACCAGGGAAGTGGTGACGCTGGCGCCAGCCAGTGGCTCCACGGTCCGGTTGAGCACGGGAAGGACGTAGGTCGGGAGGGTCCCCAGCAGCAAACAGACGGCGGCCAGAAACCCCAGGGAAAATCGAGTACCCGCGCGCGCATTAAGCCGCGGTTCCCAGGTGCCTCTGCGAAAACCGAGAAAGCTCATGGCGTACACCTTCACAAAACAGGTCACCGCCAGTGCGGCAGTGAGTGCGAGAGAGGCGCCACAGAGGGCGAAGACAATTCTGACCGAGGTTGACGACAAGACCGCGCTGCGCAACAGCGCTTGCAGCGTCATCCACTCGCTGACGAAGCCGTTGAACGGAGGCACAGCGGAAATCGCCAGACAGCCCACAAGGAAGATGATCGACAATCCGGGTAGCAGTCGAGACAGTCCGCCTAGTTGGTCCATGTCGCGTGTGCCGGTTTCAGCCTCCACATAGGCCGTTCCCTGAAAAAGGAGCGTCTTGTATATGGAGTGATTCAGCATGTGATAGAGCGCCGCCGATAGGGCAATGGCAGCCGCAACTGGATGCCCAGAGGCGCGATAGATCAGGAAGGCCCCCAGGCCGGCCACGATGATTCCCGCATTCTCGATGGAACTATGGGCAAGCATCGTCTTCATGTCGTTGTCTGTTGTGGCGTAGAGGATTCCCACCAGCGCCGTGATGCTCCCAACGACCAAGGCGAGCACGCCCGTTCCGTAGCCAGTGTGAATGAGGTCGGCATTGAGCCGCAGAATTCCGTAGAAGCCAAGATTGAGCGTGACGCCGGCGAAAACAGGGATGAAGATCGGCGAGGCGGCCGTATAAGACCGTGGAAGCCAGAAATTGACGGGAACCAAGCCGGCCTTTACTCCAAACCCGAAGAATCCGAGAAGAAACACACTCCACAGCGCTTGCGGCGAAAGCCCGGCAGCCGCCGCACTCAGAGCGGAAAACGAGAGATCCGTCGCGGTTCTGCCCAAAACAAGAAAGGCGACGACAACGGCCAGAAAGCCGGCCTCACTCATAGCCAGCATGATGTATCCCGCCGCCTTGTCCGATTGCCGCCGCAGGTCGTAGTTGAGCAGCAGAAAACACAGGATCGACATGCACTCCCAGCAGATCAGGAAGAGCGGAGCATCGCTGGCCACGAGAATCAGCACAACCGAGGCCATCAGGGCAAAGTACAGGACGCCGTAGCGATGCGTGGGATATGCTTCATCGAGTTGGTCATTGATGAAGTTTCTTACAAAAATTGAAACCGAGAAATAAACAATTCCCGCGGCCAGCAGAAATATGGAGCTCAGCGCATCGAGACGAAGAGTCAGCCTGCCGAACCCATCGAGCGTCCAGAGCGAGGCTTCGTAACTCTGGCCAGTCACAAGTACTGTCGCAGCAGCAAGAACCATGAGTAACGACGACAGCGTCCCCACGATGGCAATGACCAGCGGGGCACGCTTCCGGCCGGATAACGCCGAAAGGAGGATTCCTCCTGCACAGGCCAGGAAGAACAAGACCAGCGAAGCGCCGGTTACCGAAGCCATAAATCAAGATCTCCCTTCGGAAACAAGTTCGTTTTTAGTTACAGACTTGCGTCCGGTGGCAACAAGCAGCCCATGCAAGATGGCCAGGGGGGGCGGCGGATTCCCCGGAACTTCAAAATCCACCGGCAACACCGAACTGGCGCCTCCTGCGCACATAAAGCTGCGGCCAAACACTCCGCCTGTAATGGCGCAACTGCCAACAGCCATCACCCGTCTGGTAGTCGGCATGGCCTCCCAGGTCTTGAGCAACGGTCCTCGCATGTTTTCACTCACCGGGCCTACGATGAGCAGAAGATCGGCCGTGCGCGGGGTCGCCGTAAAGAAGAATCCCAGCCGGTGCATGTTGTAGAGAGGATTGTTTAGCTGCTTGACTTCATGCAGGCAGGCGCCGCAATCCCCGGCATCGACCACCATCACATGCATGGATTTGGAGAATGACGAGGGCAGAGTCGCACACTCTGTTTGCTTGGCAGGCAGCCTTGTCCATTCGTACCCGGCATCCCAATTCATCGGCAACGAGATCGACAGGCGGCAACGCTGGCAATGCACACACTTTCCCTGATCCACGAAAGTCGAGCTGCCGTGAGCAATGATCGCGTCAACAGGACAGATGGCCGCAGCGCTCTGAGCCTCGCCTGAAGTTTCAAATTCCGTGTTGACCGGGCGGCCGGGAGAAATGCCGGGAGCCACTTCCGCCTTTCGGGGATAGCCGGTCGATTGAATGCCTCTGCGCAAACCGTGCCAGAACCAAAAGCTCATTCCAGTTCACCTCTACCGATCACATTCGGTCGCGGACAGGCCAAAAGTCGCGAGAATGATCGGAAAATCCTGAAACGCGAAATCCTCGGCCGCCTCATGAAATCCGTGCCAATTGCTGAACGATGGCGTGATCGCGTGGTACCGTTCGACCAAACCTTTTTCATCAAGACTTACCCAGTGCAAAGCCGCGCCTCTTGGCGCCTCAGCCCATCCAAGCGCTGCGCCGGGGTAACCGCCCTCGCAGGGAACACAGATAGCGCCAGGCTCCAGGGCGTCGATCGCCTGGTGGATCAACTTCACTGACTGGGTTGCTTCCGCGAACAACACGCGCAGCCGAGCAAATCCGTCCCCTTCAGTTTCATAAGGAATATCGAACACGTATCCCTCGTAACCCGAATACGGGCAGGCTCCACGGAGGTCGCAATGCTGCGCCGAGGCGCGGCCAATTGGACCCACGAGATTCAGATAGCGTGCGCTCTTACCATCAACGACCCCGACATCTTCGAGACGATCCAGGAAACTGCTGCTGTAACGAAGCCGATTCTCAAGGATGCGCAGATCCTTCTCAGCTTTGTCGACGGACACGAGAAGCTTCCTACATTGCTCCGCGTCAAAGTCGCTGCTTAACCCGCCCGGAACGTTTAACCCGAAGAGATAGCGATGTCCGGTAAAAACACAGGATGCGCGCAGCAATTCTTCCTCGATAATGGCGGCGTGTGCCGTGGAAACTGCCAATGCGGTGGATTCGCAAATGGCGGCAATTGCGCCTGCGTGATGCCTCAATCTCTCCAGTTCCCCAATCAGGATACGGAGGTGCGCGGCCCTCGCCGGCGCCTCGACCGAATGGATTGTTTCAACGGCCTGACAGAATGCGAGCGAGTGTGCAAACGCGGATGTTGCGGCGAAGCGCTCCGCGAGCAACAAGACATCCGAGACGCTGCGGCCTTCGGCAATCTTTTCGACGGCGCGGTAGTTGTAGAAAAGACGCGGTAACGCGCGAATAACGTCTTCCCCAACCGTTTCCAGCAGAAAATGCACTGACTCGCCAAGGCCGCCCTCGTATACCGGTCCCACCGGCATGGCGAACGAACCGGGATCTGCAACGATCAGCTGCGGCTTCCACTCAAGGTCGAGTTGCCGCCCCGGCGCGGGCTCGGTGGCGGAAAATTTCTTTCGCATCGGCTCAATGCCTTCGCACCAGATCTGATCGTGAAGGATAAAGTCGCCCAGCCGCGGATGTCCCTCGAAATGAATCCCGAACATATCTTCCACTTCGCGTTCGTGCCAGTCGGCCGCATTCACTTCGGCAACAATGCTTGGAACGGTGGTTGTCTCGATGGGCAAGGAGAGCAGCACGTCGATCCATCCCGATCCGGGGAGAAGAAACGCATAATGCAGTTGCCACTGGCTGGAGTGCTCTTCGGCAATCATGCCGCCAAACTGACAGCCGCGGTCCAAAAACAGAAATCTGCACAAAGAAGGCAGCGAACTGAGTTGGGCCAGGGAGAGCGTAAGCACATAGCCATGACCAGCCGGCATCGGAGAGACCGCGCTCCCGAAGCGCTCTCCGACAGCGGCGGTCAAATCGCTCAGACCAGTTCTTCCGTCTCCCTCAACATGTGAGGTATAGGCTGCCATTTCAATGTCCTCCCAATTGTTGTGCCGCAAGTGTCAAAAGGGAATGCACTGGTCCGGGAATGTAGACGCCCAGGATAAAGACCGGTATCGCGGCCAGCACTACAGCCGTCCGGCAGCTTAGCGGCACCCGCTCGACCGGCGCAGTTGACTCGGGCTTGCCAAACAACATGCCGTTCACCTGCCGCATAATCGCTACAAACGCAACGACGATAAGAGTTGCGAGAATAGCGACGGCAACATTGTGTCCCGAACGGAGACCCGCGGCGAGAATCGAGAATTCGCTCAGGAATATCGGGAACGGCGGAGCGCCGGCGATAGCCAGCGAGCACAGCAGCAGCGCTCCGCCCACGAACGGCGAAGTTCGGATGAGCCCACGCACCTCGCTGATCTGACGGGTTCCGAGAGTCAGTAACACCATACCTGCCGTATAGAAGCAAAGAGACTTGGTGATGGAATGATTCAGCATCTGGGCAACGGCCCCATAGGCCGCTTCGTGTGTTGCAAAGCCCGCCGCGACAAGGATGATGCCCATATGTTCCACCGTGGAGAAGGCAAACATCCGCTTGTAATCTCTGACCTGCAGAAGCAGAAATGCGGCGATCCCAACAGAGAAGAGGCCGATCACCACCATCCAGTTCCCAATTCGCGCTTCGGGCGATGCCAGGATGATGGCAAGAAGCCGCAGAATCGCGTAAAGGGGTACTGTGGTTTTGATACCCGACAATACAGCGCATATTGGCGTGGGCGCTTGACTATGGGCATCCGGCAGCCAGGTATGCATGGGTGCGAGGCCGACTTTCGTACCGAATCCTACAAACACCAGCAGAAAAGCGAACTTCAGTAGATTGGGCGGCATGGTCGACGACATCGCGCTTAGACCCTGCCAGGTTTCTGCTGTCCCGCCGCCACTGCTGTGGTATGCCCAGTACAGCACCAGGAACCCAAGCAGAGAGATCGGCGCTCCCATAAGTGTCAGGATCGCATATTTCCAGGCGGCCTCGAGCGCACTCGGAGTACCCTCGAACCCCACCAGCAAGATGGCGAAAAGGGTGATCAGCTCCACTCCAACCCAGACCATATTCGGACTGGCGAACGCGGGCACAACAATCAAAGCGAAGGCAAGGAGGTTGTAATTGCAATAAAACCGCCACAACCGCTCTGTTTGCTGGCTGCCATGACGCATGTAGCCGCCGGCAAAGATTGCCGCCAGCGTGCACACGAAGCTGACTAGAAGGACCACCAACGCGCTCAGGCCATCCACTTCGATCCAGCCCGGAATTGCAACGGCGCGTCCGTCCCGAAGAACCTGCCCCGCAGTCATAATCGAGGTGGCGAAGCTGATCGACAGGCAAAATACGGTTATGCCCCAGGCAATCGATCGCAGAGGCTTTACCCAGCAGAGCAACGCTGCAAGGAGCGGAAGCGAGACCGCAACGATCAGCGCCATGGCGGAGGCTCCTCTCTTAGTTCGCTCATTGCTGCCGCTTCGGTCGTTCCCATCGTTTGAGTAATGTTCCGAGTGAGTACGCCAATGACGACAGCGATCAGAACCACATCGATCGCGATTGCCAGTTCTGCAATCAGGGGAAGATCGGGAGCGATTGCGATGCCCGCAAAAAAGGCCCCATTTTCCATGGCGAGGATGCCGATCAACTGGGGGATGGCTTCACGGCGGGCAATCAGGGAGTACGCGCCGATAAGGATCCCGGCCAGGCCAATGGGTAAATTCACGTGGATTACAGGGTCTGGCGTAGTCGCGAGCAGAGGACTGACCAAAAACTCCGCTGCGATGGCCAGCAGCAGAGCGAGCAACAGAGACGAGGGAATGTTGATGACCTGGTTGATCTCCCGGCGTTCATAGAGGTCGCCCGGGAGAGTACGCTTGAGAACCCACGGGATGGCAATGACTTTAGCGGCAATGGTGATCACGCCAAGGGCCAAAAGATGAATGGAACCGCGGTCGAACCCGATCAGGAATGCGGAAGCAGCCAGAAAAGCAGACTGCACGACAAAGAATCGCATTACGCCCTGCACCTGGCGCGTCGCCACCATCCCGAATGCGGTGAGCAGAATCAGCCCTGCGGATAACGCGTTGAGTCCTTCTATCAGCTGTGTCTGAGCGCCGGCCACTGCTACCCTCCTTTTTAGACAGCCGAAGTTGAAAAGATGCTGGCAATCATGGCCGCAACGGAAATAATGAAAGCGGCTCCGAGAAACTCGCTGATGCGGAAAAGGCGCAGTTTGGCCAGCGATGACTCGATGATGACCAGAACCACAGTGAACAGAAGTATCTTGACGAGAATCAGTGGGATTGCAAGCAAAACATGTCCGGGTTGCAGGTCATCGGCTAAGCCCCAGGGTGCAACCAATACATTCAGAAAGATGCAGGTGAGCACCAGGAATTTCATCTGTCCGCCCCACTTCATCAGTGCCGCTCCACGGCCGGAGTATTCCAAGCCCTTGGATTCATCGATCATCGCCAATTCGAAGTGCCCGGTCGGATTGTCCACGGGGATCCTTCCCCCTTCAGCCAGAATCAGCATGAAAAACGCAATCAGCAGGAGGATATGCGCCGGAGAGAAAAAGGCGGCGGGGCTGGCGACCCATTTCTTCTGAACGATGTACGGTATGGTCGATTGCGCCACAAACGATACCGTGAAAAACACAATCATGAACACCGGCTCCGCCAGGAATCCGACCATGCGCGTCCGGCTTGCTCCCATCGGTCCATAAGGGTTGCCGGTATCGACTGCGGCGAGAGCCGCGAAGAATCCGGCCAGCGCGAGGAAGAAACCTCCCGCGAGCATATCCCCCATGAAAGCAAACGCCAGTGGATAATCGGTGAGTACCGGGATCAGGCTCGCAACGAACAAGGGGATCACAAAAACCAGATAGGGAGTGAAGCGGAAAATCCACGTTGTCTCCGAAGAGATGACCTCGTCTTTGTGGAACAGCTTCCAGAGATCCCGGTATGGCTGCAAGATGCTGGGTCCGCGCTTGCTCTGGACATTCTCTTTGAACCGGCTGAGCACACCAGCGTACAAAGGGGCGAAGCCGATCACGAACAGAAGTTGAATGACGTTGTACACGACAGTATGTGCCATCAGAGCGCCTCACCTGATAATGCTGTCACAATTTTCGCTGATATTTCGGGACTGGAAGGAATCGCTACTTGGCTTAGCGATCCGCAGAAAGCCCCATGGAGGCTAAACGACGCTCCGAACCGCGACTTGACGTACCGGAGGATTTGAAGGGGAAGATGTGAAGCGGAATATTGCGGCCCTGGTGTGAGCTTCTGCACAATTTTCTTCACGGCGCGACTCCTCGTCAGAGTAGGAATCATTAGCCGTAAAGGCGGTTATTGGTGGACTTCCATCACCGTATCCGAACTGTTCTGAAAGTATATTGAACCGTTGCCCAGTCCTTGTCAAGACTGGCTGATTGACGGGTTGGCGCCTCCTCTCCACCCGAAACCGGATGGGCGGCAACCCCAGCTGGGGGTTACTGCCTTGGAGGAGAAGATCGTTCAACAGGCTGTGGTTACCGATTCGGCGGGCTATATGACGTTTGCCTGTCGCTCAACATGGAGCGCAGACTGGTGGGGAATGCGGCCGACGCCGCCGGCAAGAACCTCACAATCGTCACCGGCGCGAATCAGGGCGGAAAGTCGAGCATCCTGCGCGGCATAGGTCTGGCGCAAATGATGATGCAATGCGGCATGTTTGTTGGGGCCGAAGCCTTTAATGCCGAACTCTGCACTGCTTTGTTCACTCACTACAGACGGGAAGAAGATGCAACGATGAAGAGCGGAAAGCTCGATGAGGAGCCCGCCAGAATGAGCGAGATCGTAGACCGCATCGCGCCGAATTCGATGCTGCTCTTCAACGAGTCGTTTGCAGCAACAAATGAACGGGAAGGGTCGGAGATTGCGAAGCAGATCGTCCTTGCCATGCTGGAAAAGCACATCAAGATATTCTTCGTGACGCATCTGCATGAATTCGCGCGTGGCATCTATGACAGAAAGAACGAGGATGCCCTATTCTTGCGCGCCGAAAGAGTGGCCGATGGTACGCGAACTTTCAGGCTGCTCGAAGGTGAGCCGCTGGAGGCGAGTTATGGAGAAGACTTGTATAGCCAGATATTTAGCTTTGATGGGGACGTTCCAGAATAGTCAATCCACCGCAGTGAGTTCAGCCAGTATAGGTTAGGCCGATTTATGTTTTACGTCTGACGGTGGAGTCCTGCATGGATCCAGACTCTCCCCATTCTGGAAGATCGGGAGATCGAGGAGCTATCGAGCTTTTCTTCGCGGCGTCTGCAAGAAACCGGTTTGCGCTCCCGCTCATTGCATCTAACAAGGCGATTGAACGCGAATCCCGCGGGAGACCCAATGCTTCCACCCCAGCCTTCTGCACAAAAAGGTCCGGATCATGCTCCGCCATGTGCATCAAGCAGGGAACAGCCGCGTGAATCCTGTTTTCGCCGATGAGCCAGCAAATGCGAGCCCTCGCTTCCGGCAAGGGGTGCGCCAATGCGGCAACGAGCTTTTCTTCGTAGGATCGAGGGTCCGCGCCCTGGCCGGTTCCACAGTGCGGACATAGATCGGTCTTTGTGTCGATCTCCGTCCAGCAATGTGTAGAATAGGCGATCACGGAACTACCCCTTAATCCTCGGCAGTGACGGCCAATTGAGGTACTCTCTCCAGCTTGGAACTCCGCATGAACGGGATTAGCCGAGT
>Ga0302319_10019690_pt1 | contig 12246 bp, 12 predicted proteins | sample Bog_T0_2_FD_203319 | JGI IMG/M metagenome (GOLD analysis project Ga0302319, IMG submission 203319) | Peat permafrost microbial communities from Stordalen Mire near Abisko, Sweden - Bog_T0_2 | ecosystem: Environmental > Terrestrial > Soil > Wetlands > Peat | place: Sweden: Abisko, Stordalen Mire... | reverse complement strand
GCCCGGACGCCGTGAAGCTCATCGTCGACCTGCTGGCCCCCCTGCTGCCGCCCTACTCGCGGCCAAGCGTCGGCGTCCGAACGCTGATCGGCTCTTTCAATCCGAAGGCGGTGCCGACCGACAAGATTGAGACCGCCTGGGAAGCCCAGCTCCTCTACCAGCACTTCCCTCCGTGCTACCGCTCGCTGATCCAGGGTCAGTTCACGCCAAGCCAGGTGGCACCGTTTGACACGGATCTCCTGAATTGAGTTTTAAGGAGGGAAGGGCCCTCGAACTCATTGCCAGTCCTCGACGCTCAGGCCGGGGACCCGCGTGAATTCGCCGGTGTTGTTCGTCACGAGCACCGCACCGAGGCGCAGCGCCTGGGCGGCGAGCATGAGATCGTAGGGGCCGATAGGCTGGGCACTCGGCCGTAACCGCGCCAGATGGGCGCGGATAGAGCCATAGAAAACAGCGTCCTCACAGGTGTAGTCCGCTTCAATCGCTAGAAGGATCCTCAGGGTGCGGACCCGTTCGCGGAATGCAGGGACATCGGGGCGTTTGGCAGCGCCGTACTCCAGTTCGGATAGAACGACGGAGGACAGACGGCAGATATGCAGGTTGGCCTCCAGCTTCTGCTTCACGCCCGCGGCGGCCCCACGGAGGTAGCGCGAGAAAACATGGGTGTCCGGCAGGTAGATCACACCTTGGGAAGGTCGAGCGGCTCAATATCCGGGAAATCGGGACTGGAGCCGTAGAGCTTTGCCAGCTCTTTCACCCGCTTTGCCTCGGCCTTGGGGTCGAAGATCAGCAGGCCGCGGCCGGTCTTTTCGATCTGCACGGTCTTGGTGCGCAGTCGGAACGCCTTCGGCAGGCGGATCGCCTGGGAGTTGCCCGAATTGAAAACCTTGGCGGTCATCATGGTCATGTGCATACGGTGTGTATACATAACAGGGGTGTCAAACCTTGGTTCAGTGCGTTCGGGCCGGATCCAACCGGGTCTCCCCGACGTTCATGCCGGATAAGAGCAAGGGGCGGCCAGCCTCCTCTTTTCTCGCGACATAAGAAGGGCGCTCGCCAAAACTGCCCGCCATGTTCGAGTGTGTGAAAGCCTCGTTGCGCCGGTACCAGTTCTACCGGGCCGCCCGGTTCGCCTACCACCTGGCGACCGATCCCGTCTTCCGGCACGACCAGTGGCTGCGCCTGCGGCGGCCGGGGGAGGTGTTCCAATACCGGTCCATCACCGTGGATGACCGCTACCCGGCCATTTTTGAGTTCGTCCGGGGCCGCCTCAAGGAGCGGACAGGGGTGCGACTGCTCTCCTTCGGATGCGCGTCGGGCGAGGAGGTGTTCGCGCTGCGCGCCCGCTTTCCCAAGGCATCGATCAAGGGGATCGACCTCAATCCGCACAACATCGCGGTGTGCCAGAAGCAGCTCGCACGGCGCGGTGGCGACCCTGCGGTCGAATTCATGGTCGGCGGTTCCGCGGAAAGCGAGACCGCGGCCTCCTACGATGCCGTCTTCAGTCTAGCGGTGTTCCAGCGGCCCGAGCTCAAGGAGAGCCCGGCAGTTGCGACGAGCGCACCCCGCCTGCTGTTTGCCTCGTTCGACCGCGTGGTTTCCGGCCTGGCCGCGGCGGTGAAGCCGGGAGGCTTCCTCGTGATCCGCCACTCGATGTTCCGCTTTGGCGACACCGACGCCGCTCGGAATTTCCAGGCTGTGCTTCGCCTGCCCTCCCCTGCGGGCTTCTTCCCGCGATTCGACGCCGGCGACCGCCGCCTGCCGGATGAGAACGACGAAGGCGTCGTGTTCCAGAAACTGCGATAGCAGGCTATCGGAACGCTACGATGGCCGGCTCAGCATGACCTTGTCGCCGCGGTCCTCGGCGACGAAGCCGAATCGTTCCTGGACGGCTTTCAGGCATTCCCTCGCCTCGGCGCCATGGGGCTCGACCAGGATCACGGAGACGCGATCCATCCAACGGAGATCGGTCTGCGAAAACACGCTGATCTCGGCTCCCTCGATATCGAGCTTCAGGAGATCGCAGTGGCCGCCGGGAAGACTGTCCACGAGGGCCGTGACGGTATCTGCCCGTATTCCCTCGGGTGCCCCGGCGGGCACCGGCTCAAACTGAAGCGCCCATTCGCTCGTCGGGGAGTTCGGCTGAATCCGCAGGGAGCACTTGGTTCCCCAGATGCCACCCTGGCGCAGATGGACGCCGGCCAGCGACCCACAATTTCTTGTCAGGACCTCGAAATTCCCAGGGTCGGGTTCGACCGCAAGAATGAAGGCGTCCGGCCAATGCCTGTGAAAAGCAAGCGACGAATAGCCGACATTGGCCCCCCCATCGATCACGGTTGCGGGCGGACGCTCCCGGGGCCAGGGAATCGCCGAAGTATGCGGACCGAGGATCTCATAAAGCACGCGGACGTCGGTGGACCGGGGCCTCAGCCAGACGGGCGTCGGATGGGATCGCAACCGGACGCGCAGGAGCGGCCTTGCGGTGGCATAGGCAAGGACGAATTGGAGCGCCCGGAGGACGCCAAACATGGCGAGGAGCTTGCTTCCGTAGGTGGCGACCCTGCGCATGGTTCAAACCACCCTGGCAAAGTCGGCCAGGAACCGGCCGGCGATTGCCGCCGAGGAATGGGTCTCACGGACGCGCACGGCCTCCTCCGCCAGGGGCCGGGCAGCGTCGCCGGATGCGCTCTCGATCGCGTCCAGCAGCGCCCCGGCCGCGTCGGCCGCGCGGTGATCGAAGACGAACCCGTTTCGGCCCGGGGCCACGAGGTCGCGGAAGCACGCAAGGTCGGACACGACCGGCACGGCCCCCCAGGCCATCGCCTCCAGCACGGCCAGGCCGAACGTCTCGCCGCGCTCGGCAAGGGAGGGGTAGACGAAGGCGCGCGCGGCCTCGTAGGCGCGGTTGAGCGCGGCTTCGCCGTACAGCGGCGGAGTCCAAACCACGTCCGGCGCGGCAAAGCGCTCGCGCAGGGCGCCCGCCCATCCGTCCCCGCCCCCGCCTTCGCTCACCTTGGTCGGGCCGACCAGCTCCAGCCTCCATCCCTCCAGGCGGCCCGCCTTCCGGCCCCGCGTCCATGCCTCGAGCAGCAACTCGATGCCCTTCTCCGGGTGGATCCGGCCTGCATACAGGACGGTCCTTGTCTTTGCCTCCCAGTTGACCGGCCTGTCCGGGACAAAGGGCAGCGGATTGGGAATCGTCCGCACCCGGGGAGCCGCGGAAGGCAATTCCCGGTTGATCGCGGCCTCCACCGCGGAGGAGTTCGCCCGCAGCCGGGCGGCCCTGCCATAGAACCGCATCTGCCCCTTGGGCATGCGCTGGACGTCGACGTAGATGGCGCCGCTCGCGGCGCGCAGAAGCAGGGGGGCCCAGAACGTGTTGGTCACGATGACGTCCGCGGGCGGCGTCCGGCGGGCGGCGCGCAGCGTGTAGAGGAAGTCGCGCAGGAGGCTGGCGGCCGTGCCCTTCGGGCGCTCGTAGCCGCGCACGCGGAGATGGCGCACCCCGGAGATAACTTCCATGGCGGGCAGGCCGTCGCAGAGGCGGGACACGTGCGTCACCGCATGGCCCCGCGCGGCGAACTCGGGGCCGAGGCGGAACCACATCTTCTCCACCGCCCCGCCGCGCAGCGGGGGAACCGGAAGAAAGGCTCCCTGCAGGATCGTGATTCTCATGGGTCCGCCCGCGACGATGGGGATGGTTTCGTCCCGATGCGACCACGGGCTGCGGTCCCAACCAGGGCGGCGAGGCCCTCGGCTGCCCGCCCTAGCGAAAAGCGGCGCTCGAAGCATGCACCGGCCGCCGCGCCCATCGCGCTCCGGCGTCCCGGCTCAAGTTCCTGCCATCTTGTGAGCGCCGACGCAGCGCCCGCGGCGTCATCGGGAGCGGCGAACCCCGCCCCGTCCGCAACGATCTCCCTCCAGAGGTTGACCTGTTCGCTGATCAGCACGGGGCGCGCACATGCCAGCGCCTCGACCACCGCGACGCCGAAGTTCTCCTGATGGGAGAACAGGACGAACGCCTCGCACCCGTGCAACGCCCCCCACTTCACGTCCCCTTTCAGCATGGGAAGCCAATGCACCCGGTCCGCCAGTCCGAGCTGGTCGGAGAGGCTCTTCAGTTCCGCCAGGCAGGCGGCGTCCGCGGAGGGGCCGGCGATCACAAGCGACGGCGACCCGGGCCCGGCGACCGAGGCGCAGGCCCGCAACAGGAGGTCCACCCCTTTTTTCGGGTGGATCCTGCCAAGGAAGAGGAGGAACGGATGGCCGGCCAGCGCCGGGTGCGCCGCGGCGAACGCCGCGCGCTGCCGCTCGGCGTCGCCCGGAGGGGCGTCGATCCCGATCGGGGCGACGACCTCGCGGGCCCGGTACAGCCAGAAGCTCCTCCGGGCCTGCACCCTCTCCTCCTCCGAGGTGAAGCACACGGCCGCCGCGTCCCTGAGGATGCGATATTCCGCCCAGGGCCAGTAGAGCCATTTCTTCAGGTGCTTCAGCGGGTACGCGCGCCGGAACCACGGGTCGAGCATGCCGTGGCAGTACACGAGGTAAGGCGTGTCCGTGCCCCGAAGGGCGCGCCAGGCCCCAAGGCCCGGGTATTGCCACATCCCGTGCACGATGACCGCGTCGAAATCGCCGCGGTGCGCTCGAAGCCACGGCACGTAGTCGGGCGAATAGCCGTACCCGTCCGAGCTGCGGCCCAGCACCAAGGTCCCCTCCCCCTCCTTGTCCGCCGGATCGAGGGAAAGCGTGACCGAACGGTGGCCCAGGGCGCGGAGCGCGGGGGAGAGGCTCCGGACCGCCTCGGCCAAGCCTCCAGTTTCGGGCCGGAGGCTCCGGACGACTTGGAGGATCCGCCAGCCCGCGGGGCCGGCGGAGGCCGCCGCTCCGAAGGTGGCTGCGCCGCTCACGTCACGAAGCCCGTGTCCCGGGCGAAGTACTTCCCGTCCGGCGGCAGGGCATGCACGGGCCGGGCCGGCGACCCGGCATAGAGCCAGCCCGGATCCCCAAAGGCGCGGTTGAGGAGGGACATGGCCCCGAGGACCGAGCGGGGCGGCAGCTTCGCCCCGCCGAGGATGACGACGGCGGTTCCGATAAAGCAGTGATCGCCGATCGAGATCGGCGCCGCGGCCTGGCAGTTTTCGGCGAAGTCGATCGAGTGGCTGAGGAGCTGGGACCGGTAGCCGCCGAGAATGGTGAAGGCGCCGATTTCCACCCGATCGGTGCAGTCGATGTGGTGGCCCTTCGTGACGGCGCCGTGGGTTCCGAGCACAAAAACCGGCGCCCGGTCCGTCCGGTTCGAGAAATGGCGCCGGTCCGCCGAGGGATAGCCCGTGATCCAGTTGCCCCGGTCGAGGACGGCATGCGCCCCCAGCTCGACCCGGTCGAGGTGGACGGCCACATTCAGGTGGCCGATCCGGGCGTATTCGGCGAGGACGAGTTCGCGGGGAAAGATCCACGAAAAGCCGATTCTTGCCGTCGGATGGATCCGGTAGCCGAACAAAGCCTGGAGGGCCCGGCGCCGGATGAACCAGGGGAGAAGGACGACGAGGAGCCGCATCAGGTTTTTCACGGGGTCTTGGTCTGGTTCCTCACGTCCGCATAAAAGGCGACGTACTCGTCGACCATTCGATCCTGCCCAAAACGGGCGGCGTTGGCGAGCCCACGCTCGATGGCGGCGGCGCGGGCGGCCGGGACCGCAAGCGAGAGCACCGCGGCCGACATGCCCGCGACGTCGTCCGGGGCGAAGTAGAGGGCCCCGTCGCCCCCCACCTCGGGAAGGGAGGTCCGGTCGCTGGCGACCACGGGGCAACCGCAGGCCTGCGCCTCGATCACCGGCCAGCCGAACCCCTCGCAGGTCGACGGGAACACAAGCGCATGGGCGCGGGAATAGACGGCCTCCAACTGGGCCTCGGTCGGGCCCGGCAGATTGAATACCCGGCGCTCCACTCCGAGCTCCCGGGCGCGGGCTGTCCCTTCCGTGTCGAGTCCCGCGCCGCAGAACACGGCGTTTCCGGTCCAGCGGTCGCGCAGGGCTGCGAGCACGCCGAGCACGGCGCTCCGGTTCTTCCGGGCGAGGTTCGAGCCGACGTGGAGGAGAAAAGGGCGGTCCCAGGGCACGCCCGGGAGCGCGGCCAGGCGGGAGCTGGCGTCCGCGGGTTCGGGCCTCCGGTAGGGATGGTTCTGCCCGAGCAGGATCCTGCGCCGCAGATGCCCCGGCGTCCTGGGCGCCAGCCGGTCGAGGTCTGCAAGCGTGCTCGAGGAATCGCAGGCAACTCCCGATGCGCGGCTCAGGCCGGAGATAATCGCGATCTGGAGCCGGCGGCCCAGGGCGGACGCCGGGCAGTCCGTGGCCTCTCCGCGGGCGCCGCGGACGGCGAGCATGTCGTGGCAGGTGACGACCCAGGGGATGGCGGGGCGGCGCGGCACATAGATGGAGTTGGAATGGTCGGCCACGTGGACGAGCAGGGGGCCGCGCGCCGCCTCCGCGGCGACCCTGCGGCGGAGCTCCCCAGGGAAGAGGAGGTACTTGTCGAAGTATCCGAGCCACTTGGCCGCCGGACCGTTCGGATCGCCCCGCATCAGGACCCCCCAGCGCACGCGGGGCGCGACCGAAACCACCTCGATGCCGCGCTGCGGAAGCAGGCTCCGCAGGATCCCGGCAAACCGCAGCATGCCCTGCTGGGCGTCGGGGGCATAGTTGCCGACAAGCAGCACCCTCATGGGATCTTCGCCTCCATGGTTGCGCCGGGATCCTGCTGTTCCTCCTCCGAGGAGTCCTTCATCGCCGCCAGGGCGATACCCGCCCCAAAAACGGCAAATCCAAGGTGGGTCGCCGGGCCCCACTGCCCGCTGAGAACATTGAGGGCGATCGCACCGGTGATCAGCCAGGGCAGGGGGTCTCCCCGCTTGCCCAAGACCTTCCAGCTTCCCCGGAGCAGATGCAGCACGAGCCACCCGCGCCAGGCGATGAAGGCAAACCCGAGCACCGGGCCGAGTTCGAGCAGATCCCGGCTGAGCTCCGACTCGCTCAGCAAAAAGGAGCTCTGTCCGGTCATCATGCGGGCGCCCGCAACGGTCCCGAGGCCGATGCCGCGGCCGAGAAGCGGCGCGTTGGCCGCAGTCGAAAACGGCTCGGTGAAGGCCCCCGTTACCCGCTCCAGCACATTGCCCCTGAATCCCCCTCCTCCCGCCTCAACCGCCTCATCCCACCGCGTCACAAACGCCTGGACATAGATGGTGTTGGCGATCGCCCCGAGTAGGCACGCCGCGCCGATCGAGGCGCCGACCAGTCGCGGGAGTCTTCGACTCTCCCTCAGCATGGCGGCGCCGGAAAATGCGGCGACGATCAGGATCCCCATCAGGAGGGACCGGCTGATGGAGATCGGAATGGCGAGCAGCGTGGCGACGGACGCAAGCAGCAGCAGGGGGCGTGCGTACGCTCCGGGATGGGTCACCCCGTCCACCACGAACGCGGAAACCAAGCTGTAGTAAAGGACGACCCCGGTGATGAAGCTGAACGGCCCCGGGGCGCGGATTTTGCCCATTGCGCCGCGGATCTGCCCGTTCACCCCTGCGCCTACCCCTGAATTGACCCACGACGTGGGATCGGAATTGAATTGCACCACCATCAGCAGAAAAATCGGGATGGAAGTGATCAGCAGCCACTTCCCGAGGAGGGCCACATCGTCGCGATCCATCGCCCGCGGAATGATGAAAATGAACGGCAGGTGCAGGAAATCCGTCCTCACCCCAAAGAGGGTCACGATCAGGGGAACCTCGTTGTAGAGGGACAGCGCCAGCGAGGCGGCGGTCATGAGGGCGACCGCGACGATGGCCGGGCGGAACGGGAAGATCCCGGCGCGCAGCGCAAAAAGGTAGGCGACCACGACGACGGGGTCGCGGATGATGAACAAGAGATCGCTGTATTCAGGCAGCACCCACTTTCGAAGCATGCCCTCCCCCAGCAGCAGCCAGAAGTAGATCCAGATGGTCACCCGGACGGGGGTGAGGGCACGCGTGGAGTCGGGGTCTGTCATCGTTCTAATAGGATGGAATCGCATCCAAGGCGGCAAGCACCCGGGCGCCATAACCGGCCCAAGTCCACTGCGCCGCGGCCGCCCGCGCTTCCCGTCCCATCCCGGGCAGGGCGCTCCGGTGATCGGCGCACCAGTTCAACTTTTCGGCGATCGACCGTGGATCACGCATGGGCACGACGAAGCCGCTGATCCCCTCAGCCACAACGTCGTCGGCCCCGGTCTGGGGGGTCACCAGGACAGGAAGACCCTGGCTCATGGCCTCCTGGACCACCAGCGCACGGCCCTCGACGATGGAAGGGAGGCAGAGAAGGTCGCAGCCGCGCATGAAGGCGAGAAGCTCCGCGTGGGGCCGGGGCGGCTCGTGGGTGAAACTTCCCCCCTTCCTGCGGTAGAATTCGGGGTCGGAGATGAGCGATCCAAGAACGATGAGCTCGACGTCGCTGCGGCGCAGGAGGCGGACGGCGTCAAACAGGTCGGCCAGGCCCTTGCGCTGGGTCATCGAGCCAGCGAACAGGACGCGCAGCGGCCCTCCCGGCGTCCGTGGCGCCGGCGGAGGCCCGGGCTCCGGGGAGCCGAAGGGCGCCACCACGACCCGCTTCCGTTCCCTGACATCGTCCGGGAGCGAGGCGGCGACCACGTTGCTCGGGCAGACCACCACGTCAGCCAGCTCCAGTTCCCGCCGCTTCCGTTCCGTCTTTTGGGCCGAGTCCCGCGTTCCCACGAGCGTTGGTTCCCAATCCGGGTGCCGCAGGGCCTCCTCCTCCAGGAGGCGCCGGCTCGAATCCGCGTACAGGATCGGCAGGTCGTACGCCCGCAACCAACCCAGGCGGCCCGCCTCCGTGAAGATCGCCTCCGCCGCGTCCTCGTAGGCATAGGCGATCCCGGCTGCCGGCTCCCGCGCCAGCCGTCGTGCGACCCACCGGTCGAAATCCCGGTAGACCGCATCGACCGAGAACGGACCGGTCTCGTGGCGCGTGAGGGCCCCGAGGCCCAACCGTCCCGCGGCGAGCCGGGCCCCTTCCCGGAACGGATGGGTCGCCACCGGGACTTGCAGGGCCCGCGAAAAATTTCGGCGGCCGAGTTCCGCGGCGACGCCTCGGGGCAGCCAGCGGTTCCAGGCCGCGGAGCGCCAGTCGACGCAGGTCAGCAGGGAAGCGAGACGGCCGGAGTCCCGCAGGGCGGTGGCGAGGTGGCGGAAAAATTGATTGCCCGTTGGATGGGCCAGGACCACCCCGTTCGGCCGGACGCGCGAATCGTGCTGCGCGCTCATGGGGCCCCCGTCCTTGTGCGCCTGGCAGCGCGCTCGAGGACGCCGAGGTAAGCCTCGGCGACCGCGCGGCGGCGGTGCTTCGCCAGATGGGGAGGGGCCGCGGCGCACAGCCGCCCGCGGAGTTCAGGGTCGCCGAGCAGCCGGCCGAGGAGGTCCGCCAGCGCGGGCGCGTCTCCATTGGGAAACGTTGCGCCGCACGGGCCGATCGCCTCCGGCAGCCCGCCCTGGTCGGAGCCGACGACCACGCAACCACAGGCCGCGCCCTCGAGGGCGACAATGCCGAACGGCTCGGGCGTGAGGGAGGGCGCCACGAGGATGCGATGCCGGTTCAACAAGCGGCACAGCTCCGACCCGGTGATCGCGCCCGCAAATACCACCTGGGCCCCGAACCCGGCGCGCGCCGCCTGTTCGCGCAGGGCGCCCTCCTCAGGGCCGCCGCCCACGATCGTCAGGCTCGGCGCGATTCCACGATCGCGCAGGAGCTCAAGCGCCTCGAGCAGGCAGTCCACTCCCTTGTCGCTGACCAGCCGGCCGACCATGACCAAGTCCCGGTCGCGGACCGCTTCTGGCTCAATATGGTAGACGTCATCGCGGTAGGGGTTGGGGAGGACGTCGCACGCCACAGGCAGCGAATGGGCGAGGGCCCGGCTTGCGGCCACGTTGCGCCGGACGGCGCGCATGCAGAGGCGCTTGGCGCGCTCCCTCCAGCCGATCCGTCCGCCGGGCTGCGCGACCCAGGTCTGGTACGCGACCACCGCCGGCGTCCCAAAGAGGAGCGCCGGCCAGAGCGTCGCCAGACTGATGTTGTTCTGAAGCACCACGTCGGCCCGGCGGGCAAGGGCCACAAGCCGGATGGGACCGGGCCGGCGCACGACCCGGTACGGGACAGCGAGCCCGGGCCCGGCCCCGGCAGGAGTCCGGGTTGCAACGCACACCTCGTGGCCAAGGGCGGAAAACTCCTCCGCGAGCATGGCGCCCACCTGCTCGATCCCGCCGACACTCGGCGAAAACAAATGGGAGGTGATCAGGATGCGCATGGTCGGGACCCTATGTCCGGGGGCGGGGCGCCGGTGTAGCCGCGGAAGTAGTCGACGACCCCCCGCCAACGCGCCCGAGGCGACGACAGGCTGGCGGCGGGGGCGCGCCGGAGCCACTCGCGCGCGGTGGCCGCGAGCACGACCGCCAGCCTGCCAAGCAGGCCGGGAACCCCACCGAATTGCCGCGCGAGCCGCAGCGTGCTGCGGGTCCACAGATAACCGATCGCCGCGGCGCCGGAACCCGATCCGGGGTTCACCAGGACGGCCCCCCACACCAGGCCGACCTTCCAGCCCCTCCGGCGCGCGCGAAGGCCGATCTCGGCCTCGTCGCCATAGGCAAAGAATCGCTCATCGTGGAGGCCCGCGTCCCGCAGGCAGGCCCTGCGGAAGATTGCCAGCGTGCCGTGGCAGTAGTCGACCTCCTCCGTCGTGCCGGGCGGACGCGGCGTGACCGGGAGGAGGCGCGCCCCCCGCAGCACCGAGTAGCGGGGCACCTCCGCCACGCCGTACTCCGGGCACGCCATTCCCCAATCGGGATGCGCCGCGAGTTCCCGAAGCACCCGCACGAGGCAGTCGGCCGCCGGCCGGGCGTCGTGGGCGGAGACGATGCAAAATTCCGACTCCTCGTGGTCGAGCCAGCGCCGGAGAACGAGGTTGTGGGCCGCACCCCAGCCGAGGTTGGCCGGCACGGGAAGAACCTCCACGTCCTGCGCCAGACCGCGCTCCAGTTCGGTCCGGTTCTCCGGGGAGGAGCCGTTGTCGACCACCGTGATCTCGAGCGGCAACCCCGAGGCCCGGAGCGCGGCAACCGTCGCCAGGCAGGCTGCGGGAGAGTTCCAATGGAGGACGGAGACCCTCATGGTGGAGGCAGTCCGACCAGGATCCCTGAGACGCGCCGCGACAAGGACTCCCAGGATGCGTTTGCCGCCTGCCACCGCCAGCCGGCCTCCGCCAGCCGGGCGATGGAACCGTCCCGGATCGTCCGAACGACCCTGGCCACCGCGAGTGGGGAGCCGTCGCACGCCAGCACCTCGCATCCCTCCGCGAGCGCGCTCCTGTCGGAGGCCCCCGGCAGGACCGGCACGCAGCCGCAGGCGAGGGCCGCGGTGACCGTGCCCGACTTGCAGACGAGGGCCGGCGGATAGAACGTGAGAAACAGGTCCGCCTGCGCCAGGATCCGCGAGGCTTCGGCGGCCGGAACATCGGAACTCACGTGCACGAGGTCCGCCGGCACCCAGGAAAACAGCCGGCGCACGTCGGCGCTCGGCGTGGCCCCGCCCCGGGCACCGCCGCCGACCACATCGACCCCGGCCAGCAGGTCCTCCCGGACGAGCCCCGCGAGCAGCGCCCCATGGCTTTGGACGCTGCGCAGGCGCGTCCCCTCCTGCCCAAAGATCACCACGCGCACGGGACCCCCGCGATTCAGCCGGCGCGCCGCCGGATCGACGGCCGGCAGGTTGCTCGGGACCGGGTGGAACGCGGTCCGGCCGGGCACAATCGCGTCGAGGAGGCGCACCATCGTCGGCGTCGACGTGAGCGAAGCGTCCGACAGGCGGAGGAGCCGGGAGGCGAGGTGCCGCTGGGCCGGGCGGAGGTAGAACTCGCTCCGCCAGGGAGGGCCCGAGGACCACAGCTCATGAAATATCACCACCAGGCGCCGGGAAGGCTCCGCCAGCTTCCACCGCCGCAGCCCATCGACCAGCCAGAGAGGCACGCCCCGCTTCTGGTATCCGTAGCCCACGTAGTGGAGCATCACCGGCCCCGCATCGGCAAGGCCCCGTTCGAGTGCGCCGGCGCCGCGGCCCGAGACTGCCCGGGCCGGGAATCCCGCGGCGGCGCCGGGACGCCAGGCCGGATCGCCGATCAGGAAGCGGCTCTCCATGCCATAGCCGTCCCGGAGATG
>Ga0302319_10019685_pt1 | contig 12248 bp, 8 predicted proteins | sample Bog_T0_2_FD_203319 | JGI IMG/M metagenome (GOLD analysis project Ga0302319, IMG submission 203319) | Peat permafrost microbial communities from Stordalen Mire near Abisko, Sweden - Bog_T0_2 | ecosystem: Environmental > Terrestrial > Soil > Wetlands > Peat | place: Sweden: Abisko, Stordalen Mire... | reverse complement strand
GCGGCCAGTCTCTTTGGCAAAGCGATCCATCACATTCTGCACAATCCCTGGAACCGCCGCGTGGAAGGGCGAACAGGCCTCGCGCGCCTGGAAGAAGACATCGGGATTCTGCGCCGTGCCACGAATGATCGGGCGGTCCGGGCTGAGCGCGTTCTGCCGGTACTGGATGATGTACTTGTCGTCCAGCAGGGCGCGGATGGTCTCGTCGCTGATAGGCTCGATCTTGCCCACTTCATGCGAGGTGCGGAAGCCGTCAAAGAAATGGATGAAGGGAATGCGCGATTCCAGCGTGGCGATCTGCGCCACCAGGGCCATGTCCGCCACTTCTTGCACGGAGTTCGAGGCCAGCATCGCCCAGCCGGTCATCTTGCAGGCCATCACGTCACTGTGGTCGCCAAAGATCGACAGCGCATGGGTGGCCAGCGTGCGGGCCGTCACGTGCATCGTCGCCGGGGTCAGCTCACCGGCAATCTTGAACATATTGGGAATCATCAGCAGCAGGCCTTGCGAGGCCGTAAACGTGGTCCCGAAGGCCCCGGCCTGCAACGCGCCATGCAACGCGCCCGCCGCTCCGCCTTCGCTCTGCAACTCTTCTACAATGGGCAATGCGCCCCAGATATTTTTCTTGCCCTCCGAGCGCCACTGATCGGCCCACTCGGCCATCGGCGACGAGGGGGTGATGGGGTAGATGGCGACCACTTCGGAGAGACGATAGGCTACCGAAGCCGCGGCTTCGTTCCCATCAAGGATTACGGTTGTTGTTTCACTCATTACACACTCCCTCACAGCGCGGCCGGCGGAAACCAGGCCGCTATTTTGAGTCTCTTCCATGGGGGTGAGAGCCGCTGTGATGCAAAGCACATTACGGGCTTAAAATCCCGCATTGTGCAATTAAATTCTTATTATGAAAATCATTTCTACGGTGTGCTAACCCTGTTAATGGTCTCATCCCGTACTCTTTCTTTGCCATTGCAATTGATGCGCGTTTGCTCCGCCTCGCGACATTTCGCATGGAACCGGGCCGCATTGCCGTGCGTATGAAGGAAGAGCGATGAAGGAACGCTGCCGTGCTTTGCAGCGGCGCACGAGTCTGGCGGTGAGTCGGAAGTTCGTCGAAGAACAACCACAGATCCTTCGACTCACCATCCCCTGGCTGAAGAGAACGCCTGGGGCCCCGTTCGCTCAGGATGACAGCGGTTTTGTTGAAAATACTCCTGGGAATGACTAAGAAACACATTGAGATCGGAAGACCTGGCACGACGAAAGGAAGACGATGAAACATCTACTACTGGCAACGGCGGCTTTGGCTCTGGCGGCGCTTCCGGCGCTGGCCAACGAGGCCACCTTCGAGCGCACGCTTTCAGTAAGCGGGCGCGTGGAACTGACGGTTGCGACCGGCTCGGGCAGCATTCATCTGACGCGCGGCGCGGGCAACCAGGTGCACATCTTCGGCAAAGTGAAGTCCAACTGGGGCGGCAGCGAGGAGCGGGTGCGGGAGATCGCGGCCAATCCGCCGATCGAGCAAACGGGCAACATCATCCGCATTGGCGCGCGCCACGAGAGCCTGCACAACATCAGCATCGAGTACGAGATTCAGGCGCCGGAGAATGTCTATCTTGACGCCTCATCCGGCTCGGGCAGCATCACTGTGGAGGGCGTGGGCGAAAACGCGAAGCTGGAGACCGGCTCCGGGTCGATTCATGCCACGGGCCTGCACGGCGGCTTCAAGGCGGAGACCGGCTCAGGCAGCATCTACGTCGAGCAGACAGGCGAGGGCGAGGTAAAGGCGCAAACCGGCTCGGGCAGCATCGAGTTGCGCAATGTGCGCGGCGGCGTGCGGGCCAACACCGGCTCGGGCGGAATCAAGGTCAGCGGAACACCCACCGCGGACTGGAAGCTGGAGACCGGCTCGGGCGGCATCGAGGTCTGGATTGGCAAGGCGAGCTTTACGCTGGATGCCTCGACCGGCTCAGGCGGCATCTCGACCGACCAGGAGATGGTTGTGCAGGGAGCGCAGGACCACCACCACGTGAGCGGCAAGATCTACGGCGGCGGGCCGACGGTGCGCATTGAAACCGGCTCGGGCGGGATTCGGGTCCACTGATACGAAACAAGCGTGGACCGGGAGGTCCACGCTACAGCCGGCCAGGAGGCCGGCGCTACAGTTACATTCGCCGGCGCTACAGTTACTTGAGCGCCGCATCCACGGCCGCAGTCAGCATATCGAGGCCGGCGGCCAGATCGGCTCCCAGGTGAATGCGCAGGGCGCGGCGGCCGCGCGATTCCAGAACTGCAAAATCGCCGGCGGCCTGGGCGTCGATGACCACGCCAAAGGTCAACTTTTGCCCCGGAATCTCCACATCGACAGCGTGATCGGCGGTGATCTGCAAAAAAACTCCAGAGTTGGGACCGCCCTTGTAGTCCTGGCCGGTGGAGTGCAGGAAGCGCGGACCGAAGCCCAGGCAGGTGGCTACGCGCTTGGCGTCGCGCACCTTGTGGCGCAGCGTCTGAATCGCCGCCTCATGCTGCTCGAACATGGGCAGATAGGCCAGCACGGCGAAGTAGTCGCCCGCGTGAATCTGGCCGAGATGAGCGCGCAGAAAACCAACCAGCGTCTGCTCCGCATTCAGCTTGGAGGCGTAAGCCTCCTTGGCGTAAAGCGCAAAGTCAATCTCGGCCTGCGTGCCAACTATCACCGGCTCGCGTTTGGGCAAAGCGCCGGTCTGCTCGTAGGCCGCGGTGAGGGCGCGGGTTTCAATCTTGGCCGACTCGACATCGGGCTGGTTGAAGGGATTGATGCCCATCAGGGAGCCGGCGACCGAAGTGGCAACCTCCCAAGTGAAGAACTGGCCGAAGATCTCGTAGAGGTCGGCGATTTCAATTTTGACGACCGGCTGCCCGACGGCTTCGAGAGCGGCGACGCCCGCGTCTTGACTCGTGTCGGCCGTGCCCGCATAGCGAATGTAGACGAAGAGCCGGTCGGCGCCGTAAATCTCCGGCGCGGCCAGCGCTTCACGGTCGACCGGCGTGATTCCCAAGCCCCGCTTGCCCGTCGATTCGGCGACCAACTGCTCCATCCACGCGCCCAGGTCGTAGATCTCCGGCGAGGTGAAGATGGTGAGCTTGTCGCGTCCGGCGTTGGCCGCAGCGCCCAACAAAAGGCCCAGTTGCACGGCGGGATTCTCCGCCGGAGCCAGCTTGGCCGACGCGACCGCCTTGGCTGCCTCGGCGAGCAGCTTCTCCGTGTCGAGGCCGGCCAGCGTGGCCGCCACCACGCCAAAGGGCGAAAGCGCCGAAAAGCGCCCGCCGATAGTGGGGTCGCCATAAAAGATATAGCGGAAGTCGTGTTCCTTGGCCACCTGCTCCATCTTCGAGCCGGGATCGGTGATGGCCACAAAATGGCTGCCCGCCTCCTCCGCTCCCACGGCTTCCTTCATCTCATTGAAGAAAAACTGAAATAAGACATTCGGCTCCAGCGTGGAGCCGGATTTGCTAGCCACCACCACCAGCGTATCGGCCAGATTGACCTCATTGCGCGCCGTCCAAACCTGCTCCGGATCGGTGGAATCGACGATGCGCAGCGCGGGGAAACCGGGCCGCTGGCCAAAGGTGACGCTGAGCACCTCTGGGCAAAGGCTGGAACCGCCCATACCGAGCAGCAGAACCGTCTGGAAGTCTGCGGTCTCGATCTCCGCGCCCAGCTCGGCATAGGCAGCCAGATCCTTCTGCTGGCGCTCGACGATGTCGATCCAGCCGAGCCAGTTCTGCTCGCCGTCGTTGGTCCACAGGCTCGCGTCCTTCTGCCAGAAGCGGGCGACTTTGTTGTTGGCGGTCCAATCGGCGGCAGCCAGGTCCACAGCACCGCGAAGTTCGTTGGGGAGTGCAAATTGAATGCTCATCTTGCTATTGATTGTGCCTGAAGCGGCGGCACTCTGAAAAGGGGGCACAAATTCAAGGACATTCCTGCTCCCAGACGCGCACCATCAGGTCGCCGCTGGCGTGATGGAAGGCGACCACCAGCGAGTCGTCGGCGCGCGCCGCGCCCTGGAAGCCCTCAGCCTCGACGGCGGATTCAGGCACGGTCATGGTGCAGGGTCGCGGCAGGGAGGATTTGATAGTGCCGGCGATCATGTTGGCGATCTCCTTGGCGGCGTCCAGAGCATCGGCCTCGCCGACGCTCTCCAATGGCTGCATCATCATCGCCGCCGTCGCATAGTATGCCAGCCCCTCGGCCAGGCGCAACTCAATGCGCCCCCTCCACACGCCGCCCAGATTGACGCTGCCCATCATGTGTCCTGCGGCGACAGAAAACGCCTCCGGCGCGGGCATTGGGTCCAGGGTCATGGCCAGCATCTGCTCCCAGAACTGGGAATTGGCTTTGATCAGTGATTGCTCGTCGAGTTGAGCACGCATCCGCCGTTCTCCCATCGGGGCACCTGCCCGAAGTTCTTAGTTGCCACTCATCTTATCGGGCGATTCTGGGAATACGTTAAGATGTGGGCAAGGCGGGCGTGGTTCCGAGGGTCATTAGAGAATTTTTGGAAATACTGTAGTCTTGGACTTCACTGATTTCCCACCCTTTCCGCAGAAAAAAGCGGAAAGGATGGGGCAGCACCTGCGGTGCGGCCAACTGCTCGCTTCGCTCGCCGCCCGGAATCTCAGTTTCAGTTACGCATGGCCGGAATCACTTGCCGACGACCTCCACGATGGCGCTCTCCGGTCCGCTCCAGGCCGCGGCGCCGGTATGGGTCAACTTGCGGCTGGCCTCATCCCAGTGGATGCGGGTAATGCTGCCCGCGCCCTGCTCGTAGGCGTAGGTGGTGCCATCGTCGGAGAAGAGGGTGAAATCGGCGTCCGCGCCGGGATAGACGCGCAGCCTGGCGATGGCCTGCGCCTCATGCGTGTTCTCGACGGGTGCTCCCAGAGGCAGGATGGATCCGGCGCGCACAAAAAGCGGCAGGGTATCAATGGGCGCCGCCACAGTGATGGTCTGGCCGCCGTGGAAGCGCTCATTAGTCCAGAAGTTGTACCACTCGGCCCCGTCGGGCAGATAGACCAGGCGGCTGGTTGCGCCCTGCTCAGTGACCGGCGCGACAAGAAAGGCGGGGCCGAACATATATTCATCGCGCAGGTCGGCCACATTTGAATCGTTGGGGAAGTCCAGCGGCAAGGCGCGCATGAAGGGCGCTCCGCTTTGCCAGGTCTTATAGCCGAGCGAATAGATGTAGGGCATCAACTGGTAGCGCAGGCGCAGGTATTTTTCCAGAATAGGCTCGGCCTGCTTGCCGTAGGACCAGACCTCGTTGGCGGGACGGCTGCCGTGGGTGCGGAAGATGGGCAAAAAGCTGGCGTACTGGAACCAGCGGGTGTAAAGCTCCGGGTAGTCGTCGTAGCCGCCCACTTCGGCGCGCGCATCAGAGGGGTCGAGGAGCGGCTTGTGGGCCGGATGATGCTCGGCGGGAAGGTATTGCCAACCGCCAGTGTCGTTCGACCAGTAGGTAATACCTGAGGCGGCAAAGTCGAGGCCGGTAGGAATCTGCCGCTTGAGCGCATCCCAGGTGGGGTAGATATCCGAGGACCAGAAGATGGTTCCGTTGCGCTGCGCGCCCAGGTAGGCGTCGCGCGAGAGAATCAGCGCCCGCTTCTGTGGCTCGTCGCGGCGGAAGCCGTTGTAAAGCGCCGCAGTGTGGAAGAGCGGATAGACGTTGAAGAACTGGGTGCCCGGACCGACGTGGAAGTAAGCGCCGTTGGGCGGCAGGTCCGGCTCTGTCTCGTCGGCCCAGAGCGCGTCAAAGCCCTGGCTGAGGATGTTGTCGTGGATGGTCTTCCAGTACCAGCGGGCGGCATCGGGGTTGGTAGTGTCGATATCCGAGCCGGCGCGGTCATAGGGCAGGCCGTCAATCGGCGTGCCGTCGGCCTTGTGGATCAGCCAGCCGTTTTTCAACAATTCGCTATAGTAGCGATCTTCGGGCACAAAGCGCGGCCAGACGCTGATCATCGTCTCGAAGCCCATGGCATGGAGTTTTTTGTTCATCGCCGCCGGATCGGGCCAGAAGTTGGGGTCCAGGTCGAATTGGCCCATTTTGGTGAAGTAGAACCAGTCCACTACCAGCACGCTTGCCGGCAGATGGCGGTCGCGATAGCCCTGGGCAACGTCGAGCACTTCCTTCTGACTGGCGTAGCGCTGCTTGCACTGGATGTAGCCGTAGGCGGCCTTGGGCAGCATATGCGTGGGGCCGGTGAGTAGCCGGTAGCCGGCATAGATCTCATCCGCCGTATCGCCGGCGATCACAAAGAACGAGACCCGGTCGCCGACCTGGGAGCTCCAGCGGGTCTGCTCGTTGAAGCCCGGCTCGATGATGGTCTTCGATGGGTTGTCCCAGACCACGCCGTAGCCTTTGTTGGTGACGAGAAAGGGTACGCAGACGCTGGGACCGGCCGTGGCCAGGTAATCCTGCCAGCAGCGCACAGCGTGGCCGCGATGGTCGAGAAAGCCCTCATGGCTCTGGCCGAGGCCGTAGTAGTGCTCGTCGTCGGGCGAAACAAAGCTGGCGCCCACGGTGAAGAACTCCGCGTCCGAGGGACGGCGGTCGCGCAGAACTTCGGCTGTGCCGTCCTTCTGATTGGGAAGGGCCTGCGACCAGCCGGTCATCTCCAGCAGCTTTTTTCCATCGGGGGTGGTGAAGGTGATGTGCGCCCCCGGCGCCGAGCCGTTGAAGTACTTGCCGATGTCCACCTGGGTTTGCAGCGGCGGCGCGCTGCTGGGCTGATCGCGCTCGACGGTGGCCACGATGCGCGCCGAGCGGTAGATGTCGGCCTGCGGGGTTTGGGTGGCGCTCCAGCCCTCCGGCGCGGCGGCGGCCACAAAGCCATAGCCGGGCGCGGCCAGCGCCGGCGCTCGCTTGAGGCTGAGCGTCACGCGGAGAATGTTGGGCGCATACGGCTCTAGCACAATCGTCGCGCCTCCGCGGTCGAGTTCGAGCCGCTGACTGGGAGACTGGGCCGCAACGCCGGCTGCGGTGAAAACCATTCCTGGAACAACAATTCCGGTAATAACCGCGAGAAAAGCTGTAGACTTTTGCATGATGCACTCCGTTAGCGGCGCAAGCGCCCGAAAATACCCCGCGTTGTTGAGTGTAAACCGGCTGACCCGCGCTTTCCCAACAAAACAAATGCCCGTGCCCTGTCATCCTGAGCAGAGCGCAGAATCTGCATATTGTTCTTTGCGGAATTTGTGTGCACTGTAGTACTCGATTGTCCGGCCGGGAGGGTTAGGATATATGCGTGGCTCGAATGAAACTGATTCGACTATCGAAGCTGCCGATAGAAGCCTATAGGGGTTGCACAACTAAACCTCAGCCGGTTTCTCTGCAATGAAGAGACTGATCGCCGCATTCGCGCTCCTGCTTGCCTGGACGGCTCTGGCCGGCGCCGCGCCGCAGCCCGCCCCGCTGACCACGCTGCACCAGATTCATTCCCTCAGCATCGACGAGGCCGCCCAGGGCCTGCCGGTAGCCTTTGAAGCGACCGTCACCTACTTCGACGGACCTCTCTACACTCTCTTTGTGCAAGACGGCGACGAAGGCATCTACGTCGCCCCACCACCGGGTGTGGAGTTGGTTCCCGGCGACCGTGTTCTGATCCGGGGAAAGACAGCGGGCGTCTTCCGTCCCAATGTCATCAACGACAACATCGTTCTGCTTCACCACGGCGCTGTGCCCAAGCCCGTGCCGGCCACCTTCGACGATCTGATCCACGTGCGCTACGACAGCGTTCTGGTGAGTGTGCGTGGCGTGGTGCGAACTGCCGACAAACGGCCGTATCAGAATACAATGACCTCCGATCTGCTGCTGCTCACCGAGGGCGGTTATATGATCGTGATTGCGGATCGCTTTTCGGCAAAGGAACTCGAAGCTCTGTTGGATGCCGAAGTGGAGATCACCGGAGTAGCCGGCGGACAATTCGACGGCAAGACTCAAATGCGTGGTATTCAATTCAGCGTCTCCTCGCCCGCGGACGTGAAGATTCTCAAGTACGCCAGTTCCAGTCCGTGGTCGCTCCCGCTCACCCCCATGGACAAGATCATGACTGGGTATCATGTAACGGATCATACGCAAAGGCTCCGGGTCCACGGAAGCGTCACATACTACGAGCCTGGCTCAGCGGTTGTGCTTCAGAACGGCCCAAAGAGTCTGTGGATCGATACCAGTACAACCGATCCGATCGAGATCGGCGATGTCGCCGACGCAACTGGCTTTCCCTCGTCGCACAACGGCTTCCTGACCCTGGCTCATGGCGAAATCAACGATAGCCACGTACAGGCGCCCGTCGTCCCCCAGCTGACAACATACAAAGCACTCGCATCGAGCGTACACATCATCGATCTGGTAACAGTGGAAGCAACCGTAGTTTCGGCGGCCCGCGGGGGCGCGCAGGATGAGTACGGGCTGACCGCCGATGGGCAACTCTTCTCGGCGATTTACCGCCATTCGCGCCAAGGCGCACTTCCGCCCATGAAGCAGATTCCGATTGGCTCCAGGGTGCGCGTCACCGGCATCTGCATCACAGAAGACTCCAACCCATACAACGAAGAGGTGCCCTTCAATATCCTGATGCGCTCCTTCGACGACATCCAGATCATCGCCAATCCCACGCTGCTGAACACGCGCAATCTGATGATCCTCATTGTCCTTCTGCTTGGAATTGTGGCTTTGGCGGGCGTCTGGGGCTGGCGGCTGGAGCGCACGGTGCGCAATCAAAGTGCCGCGACGGCCGAGATCGAGCGCAAGCGCAGCCACATTCTGGAAGACATCAACGGCTCGCGCCCACTGCCTGATGTACTGGAGAAGATCGTCGCGATGGTCTCTTTTACGCTGGACGGCGCGCCCTGCTGGTGCGAGATCGCCGACGGATCGAAGTACGGCGAAGCGCCCGCCGCGCCGCACAAGCTGCGCGTGGCGCGCGCCAACATTTGCGCCCGCAGAGGCCTCGCGCTGGGCGCGCTCTTTGCCGCCTTCAATGCCAAGACAGCGCCTACCGACAGCGAGGCTCTGGCGCTCGACAACGGCACGCGGCTGGCCGCACTAGCCATCGAGACGCGGCGGCTTTACAGCGACCTGCGCCGCCGATCGGAGTTCGACCTGCTCACCGACATTCACAACCGCTTTTCGCTGGATAAGCGCCTCGATGTTTTGATTGAAGAATCGCGGCCGGAGGCGCGCGTCTTCGGGCTGATTTACATTGATCTGGACAAGTTCAAGCCGATCAACGACAGATATGGCCATCACGTGGGCGATCTGTTTCTACAGGAGGTGGCGCTGCGCATGAAGCGGCAGTTGCGCGGCGGCGATATGCTGGCGCGGTTGGGCGGCGACGAGTTTGCCGCGCTGGTTTCCAGGGTGCATGATCGCGCCAGCGTGGAGGAGGCCGCGCTGCGGCTGGAGCGCTGCTTCGAGGAGCCGTTTGCGGTGGAGAACCTTCTGCTGCAAGGCGCGGCGAGCATCGGCATCGCGCTGTATCCGGAGGATGGCGCCACGCGCGACAGCCTGCTGACGGCGGCCGACGCCGCCATGTACGCGGTGAAAAACCGCAAGCGGAAAGGCGGGTAAAGGAGTGAAGGGATTCTTGCGGTTTGCAGGCGGTTTGTGATCCCACCCATTCCGCAAAGAACGCGGAATGGATGGGGCACTGGCACAGGGCGATATAAATGCAGGTCCTTCGACTCCCCACCCCAGCGACGAAGACCTGTCGCTGGGGACCCTGGTTTCGCTGCGCTCGCTCAGGATGACAGCTCAGAGGTTCCCTGGTCGCTATTCCCTAATCCCTGATCGCTATTTCCTGATCCCTGCTCCCTGTTTTGCAATAATCACTCTATGCTGGTTCTCGCCTCCGTCTCGCCTCGCCGCCGCGAACTCCTCACGCAGGCTGGTTATTCCTTCCAGGTCCACCCGGCGCAGATCCCCGAAGAGCCACTGGCCAACGAAGAACCCATCGCCTATGTCACGCGTCTGGCGCGCGGAAAGGCGGAGGCGGTCTATAGCGAAATCGCTCATGCTGGTGCGAGCGAGCAGAGAGGGTCTGCCCCACCGCTGGTGGTGCTGGGCGCCGACACCACGGTGACGCTCGACGGCCAGATTCTGGGCAAGCCCACAGACACTGCCGACGCCGCGCGCATACTGCGACTGCTCTCCGGGCGCACCCACAGCGTCCTCACCGGTGTGGCCGTGGTCACTGCCGAAGGCGCGACGATTGCCGCCGAGATCACCGCCGTCCAGTTTAACCTGCTGGCGGAGGAGGAGATTGCCGCCTACATCGCCACCGGCGAGCCGATGGACAAGGCCGGAGCCTATGCCATTCAGGGGCGCGCCGCCCGCTGGATTCCACGCATCGAGGGCTGCTACTTCAATGTCGTCGGGCTGCCCATCGCTTTGGTTTGCAGGCTGCTTGATGCGCGCCTGACCGGCAATCAGCTCTCATCGCTCACCAGCTCCAACGCAGCCATTCCCTTGCGTGGCGCAACAAAGTGATCGGCGCGCCATGCGATGGAGAGCTTTTCGCGGTCGAGCAGCTTGCGAATTTGCCCACGCGCGTGGTCGGCCCAGGGACCGCTCTTGTCCAGCCGTACGTAGGTCTGCCAGTGGCGCAGCGCGGCGCGTTCCTCGCTTCTGCGTTCATGGGCCAGCGCCAGATTATAGTGGGCGTCGGCGTAGCCGGGAGCCAGAGCAACCGCTCGCCGGTAGGCGGCAATCGACTCGATGGGCCGCTGCAACTCGTCCAGCACGTTGCCCAGGTCGAAGAAGGCCAGCACATAAGTGGGATCAATCTCGGTGGCATGGCGATAAAGCTGCTCGGCCCAGCCAAACTCGCGCAGATGAAAGTGAATCGTGCCTAGATTGATCCAGGCCGGCGCAAAGTCGGGATTGCGCTCCATGATCTGCTGGTAAAGCTGGATGGCGCGAATCTTCTCGCCCGCCTCCTCGGCCCGCACCGCCTCCAGGAATCGCTCCTGCACACCCTGTGGATTGGCGGCATCCGGGCTGCGCAACAGCATCGGTTCGGAGCTGGCGGAGGGTCCGCAACCTTGCTCCAGCCGCTCGAAGTCAAAGAGGAGCTGGCGGCGAATCGGATCAACCATCGCCCCGCTATAGCGGAAGGCTAGCCGCGTCCCGGTCCGCACCAGGCTCGCCTCCATCATCGGATTCGCCATGCCGGCCACGGCCTTCATGGCCACAATCGAATGCCGGATCGAAGCCAGCGTCACGGCCTCCTCGCGCAGGGCGCGCAGGGTCCGCAATTGCCCCAACTGCTGAAAGCTGTAGCTCTTCAATTGCTCAATGATTCCGGCTCGCTCCCATCCCTGCAACTGGCGGGAGTCGATCTGCAAGATGCGCAAGACGTCCTGGCGGCTATAGCTGCTCACTCTTCAGTGCTCCCATCTGGCTTCCAGAAAGGCCGTGCCGTGAACTCAGGCTTTCGACTTGGGTTCTCGACTCGCCCTCCCTGGACCCGGTTCTTGGAACAGTACCTGAGGAACCGCTCTTGCTAAGATTATGCCAAGAGTCTACGTGGATAAGACGGCCCGAACCACCGCCGCAATAAAAAAATGCGTGGATAATTGGTGTCTAATATGGTTCCGATTTTTCCTGAGGCTCCCTGGCACTGTGGATAACCGAGGAGAAATGCATCTATTCCGGTGAAAACGGGATGAAACCAGCCAACTCGCGAAACGATGAATTCTCGGCATAAATGGCGTGAACGGAGAACTGGAGAAGCGGCCGCTGATCGGGCACGAGCGTAGTAACATGAATCCAATAGCCGTTGACGGCTTTCCGCCTGCGCGAGAGACTCTGGAGACTTTGAGGAGTAAGAATGATTCCAGGCGCGGCCGCGCTGATTCCGTGAGCAGGCGCAAAAACGCAGCTATCCCCAGCCCGGATGGCGAAATTGGCAGACGCAGCGGACTTAAAATCCGCAGACCGCAAGGTCGTGGGGGTTCAAGTCCCCCTCCGGGCACCAACAAAACAAAAGACTTAAAAGAAAAATGCCGCCCGCGAACGGGAGGCATTTTTTGTCTGGTGGCTGTTCTGATGGCTGTTGGTTTTTTCTGTCATGCCGCAGTTCCAGATGGCTGTTGAATGGCTGTTCCGGCGATACGCTCGACGACGGACTGCTTGTGCGCCGGCGACAGATGGCTGTAGCGGGCCGACATGGTGATCGTCTTGTGCCCTGCTGCCTCCTGAATCTCTTTG
>Ga0302319_10019684_pt1 | contig 12249 bp, 9 predicted proteins | sample Bog_T0_2_FD_203319 | JGI IMG/M metagenome (GOLD analysis project Ga0302319, IMG submission 203319) | Peat permafrost microbial communities from Stordalen Mire near Abisko, Sweden - Bog_T0_2 | ecosystem: Environmental > Terrestrial > Soil > Wetlands > Peat | place: Sweden: Abisko, Stordalen Mire... | reverse complement strand
GGCTCTGCGCGAGAATCTGGGAGATGCTTCGTTTTACGGGGATTTTGATATTTGTGGACTCCGGGTACACTCGTTTGCATGAGGGAGAACGATTGGACGAAGGTATTGGGCTGGCCTGGATACAAGGTATACCGGCACGAGATCGATGAGGGGACCAGGCGGCTGAAACTGTGGGTGCGGCGCAAGCGCGGGAACAAGCAATTGGTGTGCTCGGGATGCGGTCACCTGGTGGGCACGATTGCCGAGACCTACGAGCGGGAAGTGCGCGATCTGCCCTGGTCCGAATACCTGACCACGGTGGTGATCGAATTGTATCGAGTACGTTGCCCGGATTGTGGTGTAAAGGCGGAGAAGGTGCCGCTGTTGCCCAGCAAGGCGCCGTTCAGCAAGCGCTTCGAGGATGCGGTTGGGCTGGCCTGTGAGAGTGCGGCGGCGCGGCGCGTGGCGCTGCAGTTTGGGCTTTCGGCCAGCACGGTGCGGTCCATCGATCTGCGCTATCTGGAGCGCTGGTCTCAGAGCCGTCGCAAGCCCGCTCTGCGCAAGATGGGGGTGGACGAGATTTACCTGGGTAAGAAGCAGAAGTTCATCACCGTGGTGAGCAATCTGGAAGCCGCGGAACCGTTGTGGTTTGGACAAGACAGGAAGAAAGAGACCCTCGACGAGTTCTTTGAGAAGCGGTTGAGCCCCTTTCAGCGCGGCGCGGTTCAGGCGGCCTGCGTGGATATGTGGGATCCGTTCCGCCAGAGTATCGAGCAGTGGTTGCCGAAGTGCCGGATCATTTATGACAAGTTCCATATCATGAAGCACGCAGGAGCGGCCGTGGATGAGGTGCGCCGCGCCGAGTTCTTCCGCAAAGGCGGAGCAGCGCGAACGGTGGTGAAGGGCAAGCGCTGGCTGTTGCTGTCGCGCTGGGTGAATCTGAACACACAAAAGCGGCGGCAACTCAATGCGCTATTTGCCTTGAACCGGCGAGTGATGAAGGCGTACCTGCTGAAAGAGAGTCTGGACCGGCTGTGGAGTTACACCTATGAAGGATCGATGCTGCGCTACCTGAAGAGCTGGATCGATCAACTGCGCTGGCAGCGGCTAAAGCCGATGGAGAAGCTGGCGGACATGCTGCTGAATCACCTGGAGGGAATCCTCAACTACTGCCGGACCAAAGTGCGGCTGGGCGTGGTGGAGGCGGTCAACGGCAACATCAAAGCGCTTCTGCGCCGGGGACGCGGCTATCGCAACCTCAACTACCTGCTACTGAAAGCACAACGGCTGGCCGCCACGCGCACCGAATTCGTCGCTTTCCAGAAAGCCGCGTAATATGCACACTTCTCCACTTTCTTGCGCAGAGCCGAAAAACCTTGCAGGCCGGATTGTCCTTGAACTTTGCCATCAACGCGCCGCGCTTGTGAGAGGGAACACCGCCATGCAGCGACACGAATCCTATTCCAAGTTTGCGTAAAACTTCGCCCGCCAGAAAGGTCATTCGCTCATACTCGCTGAAGACAACCACCTTGCGATTTTCTTCAATGGCTAACTCGCGCAGTATCTCGCGAAACTCGTCGAGCTTGGGCGAATGGTGGGTCTGTTTATCAAAGAGAAACGTCGAGTTGCATAACATGCGCATGTTTTGAATGCAGCATAGAATCCGCTTTTGATCGATCTCGGAAATCCAGCCTTGACGCTCCCACTTGCGCATCAAGCCAGCGAGAATATCACTCTGTTCGTGATAAGGCTCCGCCTGCTCATCGGTCAGAGGCACGCGGAAGATCTGGTCGGTGCGTTCCGGCAGATCTTTCAGCACCTCTTGCCGTGTGCGCCGAAGCAGAATCGGCGCCAATTGCTTTTGGATACTGTCCAAGCCTCGATAGCCGAGCAGATGTCCTTTCTCATCTTCGATGCGGTGCTCATGCACGAAACGAAAGGCTGGACCCAGCCTGCGCCCGTCCACGAACTCCACCACCGAAAAGAGTTCCTCCAGCTTGTTTTCCAACGGCGTTCCGGTCAGCACAAAAGCATAGCGGCTCTTCAGTTCTTTGATGGTGCGCGCGGTGGTCGTGGTCCAGTTGCGGATGCGCTGCGCCTCGTCCAGGATAATCAGGTCCGGACTCATCTCCTGCAAATACTTGAAATCCTTGAGTACCAGTTCATAGTTGATGAGATTGAAAAACGTCGGCGAGGCATATAACTCTTTTCGTCGTGGCAACAACCCATCAATGACCTGCGCTGAATGGTTGGTAAACTTCTCGATTTCCGTCTTCCACTGATACTTGACCGATGCTGGGGCAATCACCAGAACTTTTTCGATACCCTTGCCGCGGCGCAATAACTCGGCCCCAGCCAGCGCTTGCACTGTCTTTCCCAGCCCCATGTCGTCGGCCAGAACCACGCGGCCGCGACAAGCCGCAAAGACAGCGCCGCGCACCTGATAGGGAAGCAGCTTGGTTTTCAAGACGCCGACAGTTGGGTCTTGTCCCCGCTTGAGTTTCGCCAGCAGCTTGCGCTCGGTTTCAAGCCCCTCGGATAACTCGTTCTCCCGGTCAATGTAATCCAGAACGTCGCTATAAATAACCGCTTGCTCGTCCACTTTGCGAAGCGCATCCAGCACCTCGGAGAATTCTCCGAAGTGATCGCGGCTCAGCAGGCCGTCGGCGTCGAAATACTTTGCCCCGATGGCTCGCAAGACGGGCTTGGCCGAGGCAGGCATGCGCAGCCGCACCTCGATCGAATTCCCGTATTGAAGGGAGATCGAGGCCCGCGTGCGCTTGTACTCCGCCGTCTCCAGCTTCTTGCTGTGGCGCTTGCGAAGCTGAAACAGCATCGCTTCAATATGCTTGCAGGTTCCCAGCGTATTCTTTGCAAAGTCTGGACAAGAGCAATAGTTCTCAAAGAGCCCCGGGCCGCGCACAGCCACGCGGTAGGTTTGGCCACTGGCGGACTTGACGGTGTAATCGCCGAAAGGCCCGTTCATGGGCCGCTTCAATACCTTCAGTGGCTCTGCCTTGGCTCTCTCCTGACGCGCGGCGATCTGCTCTTCGACTAACATGAATCCCCCTATACAGGAGGGTACAACACGACCAAACCGGCGCGCATCGTTCGTATGCAGTAAATTGGATGGGGAGATGCGGATTCGCTGCGGATGAACTTCGACTACATTACGCTGGATCGCCTGCGCCAAAGCCATCCGGCGTGGCAATTGCTGTGCTCGCCTCATGCTCCCCTGGCCGCCAGTTTCTTGCATCGAGTCTTTTTGGCGCGAAATGTACGGGCTATCTCCCAGGCCGATCTGAAAGAAGCACTCGATGATGAGCTTTTTTCACTCAACCAGCAGCGGGGAGAAGGCAGCTTTCCCAGACCCGCGCTCCACTACCTCAACGATTGGGCTTCGGCGGAAAAAGGCTGGCTGCGCAAGTTCTACCGGCAGGGGGAGGATGAACCCTACTTCGATCTAACGCCGGCCACGGAGAAAGCCCTTGGATGGCTGGCTTCGCTCGGCGAACGCTCATTTGTCGGCACCGAGTCCCGCCTGCTGACGGTGTTTGAGCTGTTGCGGCAGATCAAGGAAGGCGCCGAGACCAATCCGCAAAAGCGGCTCGCGGAACTGCAACGGCGGCGGGATGAGATTACTGCGGAGATGGCGCGCGTAGCCAGCGGAGATTTCCCGATCCTCGACGACACCGCTCTTCGCGACCGTTTCCAGCAGTTTGTCCAGGTGGCGCGTGAATTGCTCTCCGACTTTCGCGAAGTCGAGCAGAACTTTCGTGGACTGGACCGGCGTGTGCGCGAACGCATTGCACTTTGGGACGGCGGCAAGGGCGCGCTTCTGGAGGAAATCATCGGCCAGCGCGACGCCATTGCCGGATCGGATCAGGGCAGGAGCTTCCGAGCCTTTTGGGATTTCCTGATGTCGGACGAGCGTCAGCAAGAATTGACAGAACTGTTGGACCGCGTCCTGCGCTTGCCCGCCGTTGCAGTATCCATGCCGGACAGCCGTCTGCGCCGCGTGCATTATGATTGGCTTGAGGCCGGCGAACACACGCAACGCACCGTGGCCGAACTCAGCAAACAACTCAGGCGCTTTCTCGACGACCAGGTCTGGCTGGAGAACCGGCGCATCATGGACATCCTTCGCGGCATCGAGGCCAAGGCTCTCAAGTTTCGAAGCGCTCCTCCACGGGAGTTGGGCATGACGATTGCAGGCACTGACGCCGATATTGAACTTCTCATGGAGCGTCCGTTGTTCACACCCGCGGCAAAGCCGTCGTTCAGCGAAGACGAAGTGCTGCACGGGGATGCGGACGTGGATACGGCGGCGTTGTTTTCTCAGATTGTCGTGCAAAAAGAGAAGTTGGCAACTCATGTGCGCCAAACACTGCAAGATAGAACACAAGTCACCTTGCAGGAACTCTGCCAACTGCGCCCACTGGAATTCGGACTGGCCGAGTTGCTGGCCTATTTGCAATTGACGGACGATTCTTTTGCATATCGGATCGACGAGGAGACCGTCGACCTGATTCAATGGCAGAGTATGGGGGTGGAAGGCAGCAGGCCCACCAAACGCGGACGTATGCCCCGCGTGATCTTCTCTCGATATCCATGACAAATCCAGAATCCACTGCATCTTCGGAAACATTCCGGCTGTCGAATCTTGCGATTCCCCTGCTGAAGGGGGTCGTCTACCGCGCAGACGATGCGCTGCAATGGAACGCGCTTTTGAACTTGCAGGCCGCCGTTAGGGATTACTTCGCTGTGCTGGGACTGGCGTTGCATCTCGACGAGGCCGAGGGCTATGCATTCCTGCGTTCGCGCTCGGAACCGGAGGATGAAGAACAGAAGCTGCCGCGACTGATCGCAAGGCGTCAGCTGTCGTTTCCCGTAAGTCTGCTGCTGGCGTTGTTGCGCAGAAAACTCGCCGAATTCGATGCCGGAGGCGGCGATACGCGGCTGGTTCTCGGGCAGGAGGAAATCGTCGCTCTGGTGCGTGTCTTTCTTCTGGAGTCGACCAACGACTCCAAGCTGGTCGATCAGATTGAGAACCACATCGATAAGATCGTGGATCTGGGATTCATGAGGCGTCTGAAGGCCAGCAGCGCGTCTTCGGGAGGGCAGACCGAATATGAGGTGCTTCGCATCCTGAAGGCATTCGTGGACGCGCAATGGCTCACGGAATTCGACCAGCGAATGGCTGCCTACCAGGGGCACATGCAAGAGAGCGCGGGAGGCAGCGGCCATGAGTGAGCGCGAACAACTCTCGATAGCATCCACCGGCGATGAGTTGCCGAACGGATTCCGCTTGCATCGCCTTGAAGTTCTTAACTGGGGGACATTTAACGGAAGCATCTGGGCACTTCGCCTCGATGGTCAAAACGCCCTGCTGACCGGCGACATCGGTTCCGGCAAGTCAACGCTGGTCGACGCCATGACCACCTTGCTTCTGCCTGCGCACCGTGTGGCCTACAACCGGGCGGCGGGTGCTGAGATTCGTGAACGCACCCTGCGTTCCTACGTTCTGGGCCACTACAAATCGGAGCGCAGCGACGCGGGCGCAAGCGCAAGGCCAGTTCCGCTGCGCGACAACCACAGCTTTTCGGTCATCCTGGCAGTCTTCCACGACAGCGAGCATCAATTGGCGGTCAGTCTTGCCCAGGTCTTCTGGATCACCGACCGCCAGCCGCAGCCGGAGAGACTCTACGTATGCGCCGAGCGCGAGTTGTCCATCGGCAACGACTTCGCAAACTTCGATGCCGAAATTGCCCAATTCAAGAAGCGGCTTCGCGTATCGGGCACGGAGGTCTTTGACAGCTTCCCACCCTATGGCGCATGGTTCCGGCGCCGCATGGGCATTGAGAACGAACAGGCGATGGACCTCTTCCATCAAGCTGTCTCCATGAAGTCGGTCGATAATCTGACAGGCTTCGTGCGCTCGCATATGCTGGAACCCTTCGATGTGGAGCCGCGCATCAAGGCGTTGATCGAGCATTTCGACGACCTACACCGGGCGCACGACTCGGTGCTGAAGGCCAAGAGACAGATCGAATTGCTTACTCCTCTGGTCGCCGACTGCGACCGCCATGCGCAGCTTGACCGTGAAATTGTGGAGTTGCGTTCCTGCCGCGAGGCCCTTCAAGCGTACTTTGCGGGCTTGAAAGCGGAATTGTTGAACACTCGCATTGCAGCGCTGTCGGCGGAGATGCAGCGTGTTAATGCGCATTTCAAGCGTATCGAAGAACACTGCTCCACCCTGCGCGCGGAAGAGAGCGAACTGAGACGCTCCATCGCCGAAAACGGTGGCGACCGCATCGAGCGGCTGGCTCATGAACTCCAACAGAATAGGTCTGAGCAGAACAGGCGCAAAGACAAAGCTGCTCGCTACGGTGAATTGGCGCGGTTGATTGAAATCAGTCCTGTCTCCGATGAGCAAGGCTTCCTGCGCCAGCAGCAGGAACTAACAGCATGGACCGAAGCCGCGCAAAACCGGCAGGCAGAGTTGCAGAACATCGTCACCGCCGGAGAAGTGGATCTTCACCAGCGCAGGCAGGAGCATCAGGATATATGCGAGGAGATCGCCAGCCTCAAGGCTCGCAATAGCAATATCGTTCCCGCCCAGGCAAGAATGCGCGCCGAGCTCTGCGCGGCGCTTCATCTGCATGAACAGGATTTGCCCTTCGCTGGCGAATTGCTGCAAGTGCGCGCCGCCGATCGTGTCTGGGAAGGAGCTGCCGAGCGCGTTTTGCGCGGCTTTGCACTCTCGCTTGTTGTGCCTGATGATCATTATGCCCGCGTCGCCGAATGGGTGGAAAACTCCCATCTCAAGGGGCGGCTGGTCTACTATCATGTGCCTCCCAATCTCGTTTTGGAGCGGCATAATTTGCAAACCAATTCGCTGGTGTACAAGCTGGAGATCAAGCGCGATTCGCTCCTCTATTCCTGGATGGAGCGAGAGCTGGCGCTGCGTTTCGATTATGTTTGCGCGGCGGAAATGGATCAGTTTCGCCGGGAATCGTCCGCGCTGACGCGCGCTGGACAGAGCAAATGGCGTGGTGAGCGCCACGTGAAAGACGATCAGTATCGCCTGGATGACCGCACCCGCTACGTTCTGGGCTGGACCAACGACGCCAAGATCGCGGCCCTGAATGTGAAACGCCGGCAGGCGGAAGCCTATATTGCTGAGCGGGGCGCTGCATTGGCCAAGCTCCAGGCCGAACAGAGGCAATTAGGCGAACGCTTGAGTACGCTCTCCCGGCTCGGAGAATACCGCGATTTTCGCGACCTCGACTGGGGATCGCTGGTCATCGAAGCGCAACGATTGAGCGAGGAGAAGGAGAGGATGGAATCGGCCTCGGACAAACTTACGCTGCTCGCCGGACAGTTGAAGGAGATTGTCTCCCGCACGGAGAAAGCATTGGCAGAGCGGGATGATTTGCAAAAGAGGCTGGGAGGAATCGCGCAAAAGATTGAATTTGCCGAGAGCCTGCGCGCCCAGGCGCTGCTGCTTGCGCCTCTCGATGAATCCAAGGCCGGCTTCATCGAGAGAATCGATGGTTTTCGCGAGGAGTGTCTTCCTGGTCATCGAACCACGGTCGAGTCCTGCGAAAACGACGAACGAGCGGTGCGCAACCATCTGCAAGTCAAGATCGATGCCGAGGACAAGCAGATCGCCCGACTGCGCGACAAGATCATCAAGGCCATGAGCGCCTACAAGGACGAATTCAAACTGGAAACCAGCGAAGTGGACGCCAGCCTGGATGCCAGCGCCGAGTATCGAGGCTTCCTAGCCAGCTTGCAGGCGGACGATCTGCCCCGCTTCGAGGCCAAGTTCAAAGAACTGCTGAACGAGAACACGATTCGCGAGATCGCCAATTTTCAGTCTCAACTGCATCGGGAACGGGAGACGATCAAGGAGCGAATCGCGCGCATCAACCAGTCCATGAGGCAAATCGATTACAACCCCGGTCGGTATATTGCCTTGGAGGCGCAGAACTCCAGCGATGTCGAGGTACGCGATTTCCGCGCCGAATTGCGCGCCTGCACCGAGGGTTCGCTCACCGGAGATGATACACAGTACTCCGAAGCCAAGTTTCTGCAAGTCAAAAAGATCGTGGAAAGATTCCGTGGTCGCCCGGGAACTGCGGAATCGGACCGGCAGTGGACGACGCGCGTCACCGATGTGCGCAACTGGTTTGTCTTTGCCGCCAGTGAGCGCTGGCGCGAAGATGACACCGAATTCGAGCACTACTCCGATTCGGGAGGCAAATCGGGCGGGCAAAAGGAAAAGCTGGCGTATACGATCCTGGCGGCAAGCCTGACCTACCAGTTTGGACTCGAACGGGGTTCGGGGCGCGCCCGCTCCTTCCGTTTTGTCATGCTAGATGAAGCCTTCGCGCGCGGATCGGAGCTCTCGGCACACTATGCGCTGAAGCTTTTCTCGGAGCTGAATTTGCAGCTTCTTGTCGCCACGCCACTGCAGAAGATCCACGTCATCGAGCCTTTTGTGCGCAACGTGGGGTTTGTGCAGAATGAGGATGGGCGCTCTTCCAAGCTACGCAATCTTTCCATCGAGGAATACCGCGCGGAGAAAGAGCGCCACGTTCTCAATGCAACAATAATTCGGCAGGCAGAAGCCCAGATTGAAGCAATGCATCTTGAGGATTGAGACGATGCGCGGATCGACAAATTGGACGACGACGGACAACCTTGCGCAACAGGTTGAAAAACTATGGGAGCGCGGAGCAATTCTATCTTCCTTTGTGACCGACTCATCCATCTTCCCGTTGCGCATGGCCCTCAAGGCTCCATCTGCCGCCGATCTGCGAGACCGCTTTGGAGACGTACGCGCGTGGGTTCAGGAGATTCGCAGCGCGCCCTGCTGCCGCGTTATCCTGCGCGAGTTCAGGCACAGGGTTCAAGGCGCCAATTTTCTTCCCGACGAGATCTGGATCGACAGCGCGGAGGATGCCCTTAGGCTGGTCGACAAGCAGAAAGATGCCAGCCGATTCCAGTCCATCCTCGATGCAACACGCCAACGTGAGCCTCTGCTGCTCGACTGGCTGGCGCAGTACCCATTGCGTGCCTTGGCGTTCGCTGCGGAGTGGAAAAGATTTCTCGAAATCGCGGCATGGATGCGCAGCAATCCGGTGCCCACGCGCTACTTGCGTCAGGTCGATATTCCCGGCGTCCACTCCAAGTTTATTGAAGGCAATTGCGGCATTCTGTCGGAGTTATTCGACATCTTGCTGCCTCCCGGCGCCATCGACTTTACCGCTACAGGTGCGGGACAATTCGTTAAGCGCTATGGCTTTCTCGGCAAACCGCTGCGCATTCGTTTTCGCGTTCTCGATCCGAGCCTGAAGGTTTTGCCCAACGCTCCCAATCCAGATTTCTCTCTGGATGCCAAGAGCTTTGCCTCGCTCGCCCCGGGTGTTTCTCGCGTCTTCATCACGGAGAATGAAGTCAATTACCTGGCCTTTCCCCAAGCGGAGAGCAGCATGGTCCTGTTTGGCGCGGGATACGGCTTCGAGATGCTGCGTAATATCGAGTGGCTTTCAAAATGTTCCGTGCATTATTGGGGAGACATTGACACGCATGGCTTCGCCATTCTGGATCAACTACGCAGCTTGCTCGGGGACGCGCAGTCGTTGCTCATGGATCAAGATACCTTGTTTGAGTTTCAGCCGCTGTGGGGAAGAGAAGAGAAACAGGCAACGCGCCATTTGTCACGCCTGACGATTGCAGAGCAGGCACTCTACGACGCTCTTCGGAACAACAGTATTCAGGAGAATCTGCGTCTTGAGCAGGAAAGAATCGGCTATCGCTGGGTTGAGCGTGCCATCTGGACGCTCTCATAGCAATGTTCCTCGACAACCGTTAACCGAGCCACTGCCGAGTGTACTTTCGTGCCTTCTGGGATGAAAATAGTCGGCCATAGAGACCTCACTATGCCAGTGTCTTTCATCTGCGCCACTATGCCATTTTTTTGCAATAAAACTTGACATGTCCGGGTCGGTTTCTGCCTCGCCGTTGCGCGACAAGAAGCTGATAGTACAAGTAATCGTCATGCACTTCCCTTGTTCGGTTTCGCCGCTCTGCGTGGACCTGGCTGTGACAACCGCAGTTGGTTTTCAGATGCTGCGGACATCTGTGGAGCAGATAAGCTGTTCGTTGCGGTTGCTGGGATTCTTTCCGATGCATTCTGATTCTCAGCCGTTCGTTAGTGTTGCGGATTCAGGCGACGCTTTCACGGCGATAACACGGGTTCAAATCCCGTCGGGGACGCCAATAGAATCAATACTTTAGCTGTCGATTAGTAATCAATCTGCTAATTTGTAGGGTAATTTTAGGGCAATCGTGTCCCTTGCGGGAGTGTCGCTTGCACTCACTCCGCAATCGCGACCGGCGCGGAGAGCCTGGAGACCCCCACACCCCCTAGTACCGTGTATCACTCATAATTTCGGATAGAGGCGTTTTAGTTTGATGCGGGCACTTTCGGTGGTGAAGCGCCAGTCGATGGTGGTATTTCGGTTGTTCCGGTCCAGTTCCCATGCCGCCACTTCTCTTCGCATCAGGTCGATGGTCGGAATTCTGCGATTGAGGCACTGGCTGTTGATCGCGCTCAACTCGATCTCCGCGACGTTGAGCCAACTGCCGTGTTTGGGCGTGTAGTGGATTTCGAGGCGCTGGGCTAATCGCCGGGCCTCCTCCGGCGCGAAGGCTTCATAAAGCGAAGCAGCACTGTGAGTATTCAAATTGTCCATCACCAGGCGAACTTTTGTGGCCTGCGGGTAGCGTTCATCGAGCATGCCTTTGATGAACATGGCCCAGTCTTTACGCGTGCGATGTTCGGTGATATCAACGTGTCGGCGACCGCGCAACGGTTCCACTTCCAGGAAGATTTCCGCCACGCCATTGCGCACGTACTCGTGGTCGATGATTTGACCGCGCCCCGGAGCCGCCGCGAGCGGGGCGTGGACCTCGCCCACCAACTGCTTATTGGATTCGTCCATGCAGACCAGCGGGAATTGCGGGTCGTAGGGCGCATGATACACATCGAGCACATCTTCCATGCACGCGACAAAGGCGGCGCAGCCATCGGGCGGAATCTTCCAGTATTTGCTCAAGTGAGGCTTAAGTTCATTTTTTTTAGAGCACGGTGGACGCTCATGGTAGAGACTTTCGCCGCGATCTTCAGTTCCACGACTTTCTCGGCCAGCAAACGCACCGTCCATCGGGCTCGACCGTCGGGCGCCGGCGAGCACGCCAGGGCCGTCAACCGAGCGTCAAAGGCGCCGTCGAAGGAAATCTTGGGTGATTTGGCGCGGCGTTTGCGCTGCAACGCAGCTTCGATCCCCTCTTCCACAAAGCGCTCTTTGAGATGTTCGATCGTGCGCGCAGTGACGCCCAATGCCTGGGCCACGTCGGCTACTTTCCAGGCACCGCCCTGCTGTTCGGCATCGCACAGCAGCAACGCGCGGGCATGGATAAAGGTGGGAGCCGTCGTCTTGCCGCAGCGCGTCAGTCCTTCCAGTCGGCTGCGTTCATCCTCGCTGAGTGTTACTCGATAACGGGGTGTCATGTCCCTATCATTTACCAGGAAACACCCTGCGTCAATATGCGAAATATAATATGTTACGTGGTACTAGCCTTGCAATGATACTTCGCCTATAGGCGAGCTTGGATCGAAAGGCGGCTTTGTGGTGCGAAAGACTTGTCTATTGTTGTGCGTATCGTGGTCCTTCATCGCCGTATCATGTCATGCTCAAGTCTTCAAAGGCCATCAAATCGGAGAGACCTTCGCCGCCTTCTTGAAGATTGAGCCAGCCATTCAATCTAAGGTGGATTACTGCCGGACTTCCGCCCCACATCAACTTACGCCGGAAGAAGTTGCAAAACTTTCTTCGGAGCAACTCACTAGCCGATTTGGAACAGCGACAAAATCGCTCCAGCAATATCTTAAGATGGAGGCCAACTACAGCAAGCCTGGATCAGTATCTCCACGTTTTGTAGAACAGGCGAACGAATATGTAGCCAGATGCGGATCGGCGTTGAATCTTGCCGCAATCGTTACAAAAGGACAGGGTGACATCGATGGTAATGGTAGTGATCCCTTGTCAATATCATCGGACTTCAATGAAGACAACCGTAGCTTTACATTTCAGGCGCTTCCGGCTATTTAGTGGGTACTGGGTTCATATCGAGCCCGCCGCAGTGGAAGTAGATGGCGTTGATGAAGTTCTGCCGATTGCGAAATCCGCGTGCCGT
>Ga0302319_10019681_pt1 | contig 12251 bp, 9 predicted proteins | sample Bog_T0_2_FD_203319 | JGI IMG/M metagenome (GOLD analysis project Ga0302319, IMG submission 203319) | Peat permafrost microbial communities from Stordalen Mire near Abisko, Sweden - Bog_T0_2 | ecosystem: Environmental > Terrestrial > Soil > Wetlands > Peat | place: Sweden: Abisko, Stordalen Mire... | reverse complement strand
TACGAGGTGCTCGATCCCATCCTTGAAGCCTATGTGGAGCGATACGAAAGTCCTGAGTGCATTGCCGCCGCGCATGGCTTCCCGCTCGATCTGGTGCGACAGGTTGTGCGGCTGGTGGAGCGCTCCGAATACAAGCGCCAGCAGGCCGCTCCCGTTCTTAAAGTCACGTCAAAATCCTTCGGCATGGGGCGTCGATTCCCCATTGCCGTCAAGGTGCAGGTGTAATCTAGAATGCGGGAGCTTTCCCGTGTAACAGGAGAAATCAGCTTGATCCGTATGTCCCTTCGTGTCGCCACCCTTACCGCGCTGGCTGTGCTTTATTTGCCAACTATTGCGGCAAATGCTCAACAAAATGTCCCGCCCGCTCCCGCGCAGCCTGTGCCCGCTGCTCCGGCCGCTCCCGCCGCGGCTCCCACATTCCCCAAGCCCGACCCGGCCAACTTCACGGCTGCTTCGCCTACCAAGGAGACGGTCAACGCTTTCCTGACCACCAGCTGGGGTTACGACGACACGCGGGTTTGGCAAGTGCAGGCGGTTCAGAAAACCGCCGTTGACGGGGTAAGCAAAGTAATTGTGTATGTAGCCGACAAGACCGGCAAGCAAAAGGCCGCCGCGATCCAGTTCTTCTCCCTGCCCGACGGAAAGCACATCATCGCGGGAGACGAAGTGCTCCCGTTCGGCGAGCATCCCTACGCCGAATACCGGTCCACGGTGCAGGAGAAGGCCGACGGCCCCTACCGCGGCGCGGCAACCAAGGAATTTGAGATTGTCGAGTTCGCCGATTTCCAGTGCCCGCACTGCAAAGAGGCGCAGGCCAATATGGAGAAGCTCGCCACCGACTTTCCCAAGGCGCACATCGTCTTCCAGAACTACCCGCTTCCGCAGCATGCCGAGGCCGCGACTGCTGCCGCTTATGGGGTTTGTGTCGCCAAGCAGGGCGGCAGCCCCGCTTTCTTCACCTTCGCTTCGGCTGTTTTCGATGGGCAAGATGGGCTGAACACCGCGGATGGAGCCACCCTCACGCTGAATAGCGCGGTCACCAAGGCGGGCTTGGATCCGGCCAAGGTGTCGGCATGCGCTACCGCACCTGCGACAACCTCGGCCGTGGACGCTTCCGTGAAGCTCGCCAAGGATCTCAATATCAACCAGACGCCGACGCTGCTGGTGAACGGGCGCCAGGTTCCAGCCAACGCCCCCTACGACACCCTGAAGCAGATCATTGAGTACCAAGAAAAGCTGGACGGTCTGAGCAAGTAGTTGAACTGCCAGGACCATTGAAGAACGGAAACACAGCCCAGGTTTGACGCCCATTCTCCCGCGGAGTGGCGCCCGATCTGGGCACGTTCTTGCAGCTCCGCACCCGGTCCCGCACAAGAAATCTTCTAGGGTCGATCTCGAGATTCATTCTCCCGCACCTGCTCCCTTCTCCGCGCCGTGCGTCCCCGTTGGGGTGATGGGAGAGCGATTCGTGCATGCGCAACCATGCTGCCTCAAAGAAGGAAATATAGGCTGATTTATGGGTGCAGAACGGCTGCAGCAGCGGCGGATTCTTGAGGCGCTTTGCGGCGAAGGATGGCCGCGGAGAGGAGCGTAATGACAAGGCCGACGGGCAGGGGCTCCATGAAAGTGTAGGCCATGTTGACGAAGGGGTTTTGGTAAAGTTGCTGCGAGTGCTCGATTTCAGCAACCTTCGCGGCGACAGTGGCGGGGGCAAGTCCGGAGGACTGGACCTTGTGAATCTGCGCAGCCCAGTAGCTGTCCATGAAGTGAGGCAAGAAGTTGAAGTAAATGATCTCCCATGAAACGACGTAGAAGACGCAGGTGATGAGAGTGATAAGCAGGCCGCAGGTAAAGGCGCGGCCGAAGGAGATTTGGCCGGCGAGCGAGTTGTCGCGGTAGCTGCGGATGCCGAAAAAGACCAGCAGGAACGACGCCACCATCATGGTGTAGCCGAGCAGCATGCTGTTGTGACCGGAGCCGATCTTATTGGCGAGGAGCAGCGAGCCGTCCATCAGGACGGAGATGACGACGCCGGCGATGAGGCCGAAGGTGAGGACGGTTTTCTTCATGAGTGTCTCCTGTTTCGAGTAAGGCTGGAGTCACGATGCGGGGAAATGGGGCCGGATGTCGTCATTCTTTCGAATGATTTTTGAGGAATGGAGCGGAAATCGTGCTTTCGGGTGACACATTCCCACCGCACCGACGAAGACCTGTCTGTTGACCCAAGGGAAAAGACCCGCTTGCCCGCACCCCGCATTCACGGTAACAGGCCTAGCTCTTTGCCGCGCAGCACGGCCTGGGTGCGGCGAGCGGCTCCGAGCTTGTCGAAGGCGCGCGCACAGTGGGTCTTGACGGTGTTCTCGGAGACGAAAAGCTGCGTGGCAATCTCGCGATTGCTCATGCCGCGGGCGACCAGAGTCAGGATTTCGAGTTCGCGTGCCGTGATGCCGAGTGTCTGCTGCCGCGTCGTATCGGGAGCGAAGGGGACGGGGGCTTCCGCGGGGACAAGCACTTCCTTCACCACCACCGTTTCGCGGATGACTTCGCGACTGCGCGTGATGCGGAGGCCGAGCCAGATGCCGAAGGCCGCGAAGAGGATGGCGACGAGCGCGCTGTAGAGCTCGACAGAGTGCTCGATGATGACGAAGCGGTATTCGGTGTATTGGAGGGTGGCGATGAGGAGGCCACCGACGAGACCGAAGATGACGACGTGGCGCTTCATGTTGGGGTTGTGAAAAAGTATATCGGAGACGGCGCGAGAGTTGTTTGACCGGGGAGAAAACCGAAGCGCCGAGGTGGAATTCCATCGCGCCTTTGAGGAGCGCGAATCCCTTCACGAAATCGGCGCGAAATCTCAGATCCCCGCGTACCAGGAGTAACCGTAATCGGGATCGACGGAACCTTTTCCGCTGCCGAACTTCTTGATGTCGTCCGTCACCGTGACATGCGTGAGATATTTCAAGCTCTTGTAACCGAGTTGGCGTGGGACGCGCAGGCGCAGCGGGCCGCCGAACGGCACGGGAAGGTCGCCATCGTTCATGCCCATGCTGAGGAACGTGTGAGGATGCAGGGCGTCCGCCATGTCGATACTTCCCCACAAGCCCTTTTCGGTGCCGTAATAGACCACATAGCGCGACTGCGGCAGCACACCGGCTTCGCGCAGGACCCCGGAGAGCGGCGTGCCAATCCATTCGGCGATGTACGACCACCCTTCTTCGCAGGCGATCTCGGTGATCTGGCTTTGGATCGGCATGCTCTTTAGATCGGCGATCGAGAGAGACAGCGGCCGCGCCACTGTCCCGTCCACAACCAGCCGCCAATCCTTGAACCCTCCGGCCTGCAACCGCTTGAAGTCATCCTTAGGCGGCGCAACGGCGTTGGCAAACGGGTCTTTCGAGATCATGCTGCGCGGAAATTCGCGCGCCGGCGTGCGCGCGGTCAGCACCCGCTGGCAGGCATAGGTCAATGTCTCGCCGGGGCCATAGATTCCGCCGCCATCCGGAGGAACCAGCCCGTAGCGTTTTGCCAGGCGATCGGCCGCAGCCAAACCTCCAATGCCGGCCGCGGCGGCAACACCTCCATAGATGAGCTTGCGTCGTGAAATGGGATTCATGGGCCATCCTCAAGATCGCGCGTTTTTCCTGTGATCATGCCTCGCACGCGGGTCCAGAAGCCCGATAGGGCCACCATCGCTACGTGGACAAATAAGAAGAGCAGGAGGAGCCACGTAACAAAGAAGTGGATGGTGCGCGCGGATTGCCGGCCACCCAGCAGTTCGGCTGTCGCCGGGAACGCGGACGTGAACGACGGCGACATGGCCAGCCCGGTCCAGATGATGAGCGGGAACAGGAACACGATCACGACCAGATAGGCCGTTCGTTGCAACACGTTATAGGTGTTTGCTTCCGCGCAATCGGGTCGTTCGCGGCGCAAATATCGCGCGATGCGGTTCCGGTAGGCGCGCCACGTCCAATCGTCCCGCGCCGGAACCAGGTTCTTGCGGAAATGCCCGCTCCCTAGGCCGTAGATTCCATACACAAGCCCAGCCAGGAGGACAACCCAAGCGGCTTCGAAGTGCAGATAGCGGCTCCAGCCGTTCTGATCGGGCATCACGTAGCGATAACCCGTTGGCACGGTGTCCCGTGAAGCCGGAATGGGGATGACAAACAGCGGCCGAGTGTTCACATTTCCGACTTCGCCCCAGTAGAACCGTGGGTGGGAGATGACGATCTCGAACCCCGTAACCACCAACGCAACGAAAGCGACGAACGTGAGCCAATGCGTCACCCGCACCACTGCGGAGTGGCGGCGCGTCGATTGAGTTTCTTCAAGCTGGGAAACCGCTGGCACGGGGCCAGACTAGCACATTTTGAGCAGGACAATCGGATTTTGTCGAGTCCCTGCGAATCGGGCAATTACAGATGTCCAGTGCTTCTTCGGCAGTCAGGATAAGGGATGTGTCCATGTGCCAATGGTTGACCGGGAAGAGGGGTGCTCACGCGCCGCGCCAACCAAGTGGATCGATCTGTAGGATCAGGTGGTATACGTATTCCGACAGAATCTTCGAAGAAATTGGGCCGCCAAAAATCGAGCCGATCCCTCTTCGCAATGCCTATTGCAATTCTTCAGGGCAGACAGGATAAGGATGAAAACGAGAATCGATCTTGCAGGGATGCTCTCACTCGCAGTCATGCTCATTGGAACCACCCTCACGATGGCGCAACCGGCAGGAGCGGGGGCCGGCGCTCCTCCCCCCCGATCCCAAGGACCATGCGACATCTACGCGGCTGGCGGCGACGCCTGCGTGGCCGCCCACAGCACGACGCGCGCACTCTATGCCTCCTACCATGGCCCTCTCTATCAGGTTCTGCGCCAGTCGGACGGCAAGACCCTGGACATTGGTGTTGTGCCGCCTGTTGGCTCGCCGGTTCCCGACGCAGGCGGATATGCCGATGCCTCCGCACAGGATAAGTTCTGCGCTCACACCTACTGCTGGATCTCGAAAATCTACGATCAGGGTCCAAAGCACAATGACCTTACGCAAGCGCCCCGTGGCGGCTTCGGTGGACCGGCGTTGGGCGGGTTCAACAATCTTCCGATCGCCGACATGGCGCCGATCACAATCATGGGACACAAAGTCTATGGCGCCTTCATTGAGCCGGGCATGGGCCTTCGCGTGGACGATGTGAAAGGCACCGCGGTCGACGACCAGGCGGAGGGGCAATACTGGGTGGTGAATGGCAGGCACTTCAACTCCGGCTGCTGCTTCGACTACGGCAATGCTGAGATCGACAGCCGCGACGATGACAACGGCACCATGGAAACCCTGTACTTCGGCAATGCCACGCCTTGGTTCAGCGGGAACGGCCATGGACCCTGGATCATGACGGATCAGGAGAACAACCTGGTCGGCTGTGTCAATCAGGACGGTTCCAAAGGCTGTACGCATCTTCCCAGCATCCCGTGGCGATTTGTGACCGCCATTGCCAAAGGAGAACCGCACCACTGGACATCCATGGGCGGCGATTCGCAAAGAGGCGCTCTCGCGGTGATGTTCGACGGACCGCGCGTCAACCTAACCTATGACCCGATGCGCAAACAGGGCGCCATTTTGCTGGGCAACGGCGGCGACAACAGCGACGGTTCGCAAGGTACGTTTTATGAGGGAGCCATCACTGCCGCCGGAACGTTTCCGACGAACGAGACCGACCAGCTTGTGCAGGCGAACATCGTGGCTGCCCGGTACGACGTTGCTCCGCTTACGATCGCGCCCGGAGCCGCGGCGGCGACGCCGGCCGGGCTGCAGACCTTTAGTCCAGGGTCCTCGCAAGACACCACCGTGACGTTCACGAATACCACGGGGGCACGATTGACGGATGTCAATGTGAGCCTCTCTCTCCCTGGCCCACAGTGGACCGCGGTGGTTTCCGGCGCTTCCGAAGCTTCGAAGACCTTCAATCAACCGATCGCGCCCGGCGAAAGTGTGAGCGCGACCTTCAAGGTCACTTCCGGGCCAGCAGCTTTCAACGGCGATCTAGTTGGGAAGGCAGCCTGGACGAGCCCGGTCAATGGCAGCAAACAGTTCGAGACAGTGGCCGAGAAAGTGCGGAATGCGAGCCCCATCAAAATCAACGAGTATCGCATTCGCTCCGGTGATCCTGCCGACCCGACAAATTCGTTGATCGAGCTCTACAATGCGGGCTCCGGAACTGTCGATATTTCCAACTGGACATTGACTCTGCATCCTGCCCAGCAAGCGGTTTTTTCGGCTGTGAAGATTCCGGACGGAACGAGCCTAGCGGCCGGCGGTTTCTACCTGCTTGGTCTCTCCAACTCCGGGCTGGCAGTCGCGGCGCGGACAGGCGACAGCATCCTCCATGTGAGGAACACAGAGGGAATGTCGGTGGGCGATTCGATCAGCGTCGATACGGGCTCCAGCTTGGAGAGTCGCAAGATCGTGAGTCTTGGGACGGCTGCCAGCAACCAGACAACCCTCTGGCAACCGCTTCCCGACGGGATCATCACGCTCCATGCGGGCTCGTCCAACGTGCCCGTGGAGAGCGTGTCCGGGTTCGCGGTTGGCCAAAAAATTGCGCTCGGGTACGGCTCAACCTATCCCGACGTCGCAAGATCCATGGAGAACTATGAGATAGCCACGGTAACTGCAGTCGGCAAGCCGGGCACACAAGCCTATTTAGCCGCGAGCGCGCATGCCGGGGAGAGCAACATCAAGGTCACATCCGTCTCCACTATCTCTGTCGGGGACAAGATCAGGTTGGATGTCGAAAGCGTTGGACATGGGATTGAAACCGTCACTGTGGCGCATGTCGGAACAGCGGCGCGGAAGGCGAATCTCGCAGCGCCTGTGAGTGCTGGCGCGACACACATCAACGTGCGTCGAGCCGAGGGTTTCGCCGTGGGGGACAAGATCGCGATCGGCACCCCGGCAAGCCAGGAAGCGGTCACCGTCAGCGCCATCGGCAGCGAAGGGCCGGGCGGCGTCGCACTCGATTTTGCGCCAGCCCTTGCCAGGCAGCATGTTGCCGACGAGTGGGTCGTTTCTCCAGGTACCGGTCTTGATCTGGCCGCTCCGCTCCAGTTCAATCATGCCGCCAATCTGCCGTTCAGCGATCGCGGTACAGGGATCAGTTTCCAGCCGGCAACGGCCTTTGACCATTCGAGTAACGAGCCCGTCCAGGCGCTTGGAACCGGAATTACGCTCGATAAGCCACTGACCAACAACCACGCGATCCACGCGGTTGTCCGGGACGAAGCCGTCAAGAAGGCGGGCTATCAGGGGACGCCGGCGCCCAATCAGTGGTTTGGAGGGCCGGAACTCACCACCGTTTCCCCGATATTCGGTCGAACCATCAATATCGAAGAGGGCAGCATGGTGCTCAGGGACGCGTCGGGAGTGGTTGCCGACAGCCTCAACTACGGAGGCCTCGTCGATCCTTGGGCCGCCGAAGGCTATCAAGCCGCATCGGGAGCAGACCAGAGCGGTTGCTATGCTCCCGCACCCAACGCAACGTTGCAGTTATGGTCCATCGTCGTAGGCCCAACTGCCACGAACGCGAGCGCCGGCCGATTTCCCGACGGCGCGGATACCGACAGCAACTGCAATGACTTCCTGACGCAAGCTGCGGCAACTCTCTCGGCTGCTTCGCCCGCAGGCGCAACCAACATCAAGGTGTCCGGCGTGGAAGGATTCCGTGAAGGCCAGAAAATTCTTGTGGATTCGGGTGCGAGTCCTGAGACTGCCATCATCGCCACAGTTGGTACTGCGGGCGCCACTGTGGCTCGCACCGCGACGGCCGTAGGGGCAACGGTTCTTGCCGCTGTCAACGTGACCGGCTTCAGCGACGGCCAGACGATCGCGATTGACACCGGCGCCAACGCCGAGACAGCCGTCGTGTCCTCGATATGGCCCTTCGGTGGCGCCAGAATCACAGTTGCCGCGCCACTGACTCGCACGCATGCGGTGGGTGTGCAGATCTCCGGCAGCGGTATCAGCCTGACCACTGCATTGACCCGGGCACATGCCATTGGAGCGCAGATCTCCAACGACGTTCCAACGCCTGGCGGGCCCAACCAATTTCACCGCGGGCAATGATCGAAGAGGTGAGCGTCGGGAGGGAAAAAGGCCGTCCGCCAAATTTGCAGCTGTAGAATTCCCAATACCGATGAAGATTGAACTGATTTGGCCAATGCTCGTACTTTCTGGCATTGCGAACCTTTCTTGCCTGTTGGTCGGCCTCTACGCCCTCTATCGGCTCGGCGGTGTGAAAGCGGCCTGGGCACGCGGCTTTCGACGCCGAAGGGAAGATTCGCACTGGCATGCGCGCGAATCGCTCTTCAACACCTTCGCTGCTCCCAGCGCATCTGTCGTGATGGTCGGGGATTCCCTCACAGAACTCGCCGACTGGAGTGAGCTTCTTGGCCGGCCCGTGCTGAATCGAGGAATCTCTGGGGACACCACGAGCGGAATCTTGAAGCGCATCGACACGATCGCGAGTTCGTGCCCACGTGCAATCTTCCTGATGGCAGGATCGAACGACTTGTTCGGGGACGGACTTGCCTCATCGAAGGTTGTCGAGAACATGGCAGGGATATTGAAAGCAATTCGTGCTTCATGTCCTGATGCCACGGTCTACCTGCAGAGTATTCTGCCCGTCTCGCGCGAGAGCCGCAAAGGGATCGATCTCCTCGCGGTGAATGCGCGTCTGGCGAGTCTCGCGGACGGGAACCAGGTTGTATTCGTCGAGCTTTTTTCGAAGTTTGAACAGGACGGAACTCTCAAGCCAGAGCTGACGTTCGATGGCGTCCACCTCAACGGATACGGATACCAGCTTTGGCGGGACGCGATCATGCCATTCCTTGAGTCGAATCCGGTCGCACTGCCCTCAAAACCGATGCAATGCTAAGACGCGCGACGGAAGGAACCGGCGGACGATGCCCAGGTCCTTATCACCCGGCGTCTCCCCACCGAAGCTTGACCAGACCGTCAGGCATCTGAATGCGCGGCTCCCACAAAGTGCGAAACCGCATCTTGAGTTGGTTCCATCCGTGCGCTTCGTAAGCCGCACCGCAGGCTTTGGGCGCCGCAGATGCTGCATCCCGATGCACAAGCCGAAGCCGTGGCAGATCGCGGAAGGCCGCACAAACACTGCTATAGTTATTGCCATGGGGGATTCTGCAGTTGTCCCGGGTTTTCCCGCGGTGCTTCAAATCTCCAGAAGAACGGCCCGCGGTCACGACTGAGCACTGATAAAAAAGAGGATAACGTGCTTTCATGAAGATCGATGCCATCCTGCTGCGCGAGTTGCACCTGCCCCTTTTGCGGCCCTTTGAGACAAGTTTTGGCGTCACCACCAACCGCCGCATCCTGCTTGCCGAAATTCGGTCGGAAGGGTTGATCGGCTGGGGAGAGTGTACCGCCGGAGAGCATCCCAACTTCTCCGAAGAGTCCACCGATAGCTGTTGGCAGGTCATTGTCAACGAACTGGGTCCGATGCTGGCTGCCGCGACGCCCGAGCATGGCGGCGACTGCCCCAAGATCTTTCGCCTGGTTCGCGGCAATCGCATGGCCAAGGCGACCCTGGAAAACGCCATCTGGGACCTGGAAGCGCAGCGCGAGGGCGTTTCGTTATCCCACCTTCTCGGCGGCGTGCGCGACGTGATTCCCTGCGGAGTGTCGCTCGGCATCCAGCCCAGCCTCCCCGACCTCATGGCGCTGATCGAACGCGAGCTGGCGGCCGGCTACCAGCGCATCAAGCTGAAGTGCAAGCCGGGTTGGGATACCGAGGTGTTTGAAAAGGTGCGCAATCGCTGGCCGGAGATCATGCTGAGCTGCGACGCCAACTCCGCATACCGCCTGCGCGATGCCGATCATCTGGTCGACTTCGACGCCTTCGACCTGCTCATGATCGAACAGCCCCTTTGGTACGACGATTTCTATTACCACTCCCTCCTCCAAAAGCGGTTGGAGACAAAGATCTGTCTCGACGAATCGATCCGCAACCGGCGTGACGCCTTGGCGGCTATCGAGATGGAGTCGTGCAAGATCATCAATATCAAGCTCGGCCGCGTCGGTGGATTTTCCGAAGCCATCGCGGTGCACAACGCCGCGCAGGAACGAGGCATTCCGGTGTGGTGCGGCGGCATGCTGGAAGCGGGCATCGGCCGCGCGCATAACATCGCGCTTTCTTCGCTGGAAAACTTCACCCTTCCCGGCGATGTCTCGGCCTCGGCCCGTTATTGGAAGGAAGACATTGTGGAACCGGAGATTCGCGTCTCCTCCGCCGGCGAGATCGAGCTGTCCGACTCGCCCGGCCGCGGCCACGAAGTGAAGACCGATCTGGTGGACAAGCTGACCGTGCGCAAGGAAGAGATTCGCGCCCTGGAACTGGTCGGGTAGACCCGGATTGTCTAGGTTTTTTTGACACGGGGTTATACCAAGCCCTAATGACCCAGGGTCTGAAAATGCGAGGATAATCACTGAGACTGCGTGCCCCGGGTGCCTAGCATTTGGGCACCTGGGAGAGCACAGACCTGGGCATTCTGTTTTGCTCCACCTCGACATCGGCTGTGAATCGTTGTCCGCCTCCAGTACCTGGGCTCGGCAGAGGCGTGCGATCTTTTCGAGGAGGGGCTGGAGCGGGTGCGGGAATTGCCCGATTGATCCCCGAGGCTTCCCAGGTGCCCAAAGGCGAGGCGCCTGGGGCACCCATCGCGGTCTATCAGGCGGGTTTGAGTTACCGCCGTTGGTCGGGAACTCTCTCAACCTAGGCTGCGTACTGGTTTCCTGGCGGTGCAACTTTGCCGGCGGGATTGCGTCTCAATGGGGAGACGCGGCCAGCCCGTCAACGTTTGCGGCCGCCGGAGGTTGCGGAAGTGACTCCCCAGGAAGAACAGCTCTTGAACTCGCTCGTCGAGCGGGTGAACCAGACACAATTGCAGGAGAAGGACCCGGACGCCGAAGCGCTGCTGAACAAAGGCCTGGGCTCCAATCCCGATTCGCACTACATCCTTGCCCAAACCGTCTTGGTGCAGAATATCGCCCTGGAGCAAGCCCAGGCGCAGGTGGCGCAGTTGCAGCAGCAACTCCAACAGGCGCAGCAGCAGGCGCGGCCGCAGCCGGCCCATGCCACCAGCTTTCTCGGCAACCTGCTCGGGCATCGCGACCCGGCTCCGGTCCAGCCGGCGTATACCCCTGTATCGCCAACGTACATGCCCCCGCCGCCTCCCCCGCCGGGCTACGATCCGCAGTATCAGCAGCCGCAGTTTATCCAGGGTGGTCAGCCCAGCTTCATGCGTGGCGCCATGCAAACCGCGGCGGGCGTCGCCGCCGGCGCTTTGGCTTTCGAAGGCGTGGAAGCCGTGTTACACGGCCTGGGCGGCTTAGGCCACTCCGGATATGGCTTCGGCGGCCCGGGAATCGGCATGGGTGAAATGGGCATGGGCGCCAATAGGATGGGAGCCGGTTTCGAGCGCCCGGTGGAAGAGACCGTCATCAACAACTACTACGATGAGCCGGGCCGGGCTGAGCACGGCAGCGCGGAACACGGCAGCTTTGCCGAGAGCGGACATGACCCGCATCTGCATGAATCCGCGGACCAGCTTCCCGGCTCCGACCGCGGGGACTCTGGCGGCGCACACCTTTCCGACGCCAACTACACCACCAGCGACGACGACCAAGGGCCGATCGATAACTCCAACCTGGACGACCAAGTGTTGGACGGCAACCTGACCCAGGATGATGGCGGATCCGGCTTTGACGACGGAGGAAGCTTCGACGATGGCGGGAGCGGCTTCGACGATGGCGGCGGGGGCGGGTTTTAGACGCCGTCGAAATTGCGATTCTCAACGTATCACGGCATGCTCTTCCGAGCATGCCGTGAGCTTCCCAGGAAGGAAAACAGCGCGCATTCGCAATCTCCCTGGAACAAGGTTCTCTCTATAACGAGCCCTAATTGCAGTTCTCTATTTAATGGTGATTTGCACGATGTTGGATGTGCTTTTTGCGTATGTGCCCGACCCGTTGTAGACAGCCTTGAGCCAAACCGACACGGTTCCCTTGAAGCCTGACGGGATTGGTTCCGAGCCCTGTGCGACTCCGTTCTTCACAGGTTCCGCCTTGATCGCTTCGAATGGACCGGACGCCTTCAAAGCGCCATAGGCTGTGACCGTTCCCGTTGCTTTGGCGGGCAGAATCGTCCCGGTCATGGTGAGTGTTTGACCGGGCTTCACGG
>Ga0302319_10019678_pt1 | contig 12252 bp, 13 predicted proteins | sample Bog_T0_2_FD_203319 | JGI IMG/M metagenome (GOLD analysis project Ga0302319, IMG submission 203319) | Peat permafrost microbial communities from Stordalen Mire near Abisko, Sweden - Bog_T0_2 | ecosystem: Environmental > Terrestrial > Soil > Wetlands > Peat | place: Sweden: Abisko, Stordalen Mire... | reverse complement strand
TTGCTTCGCGGAATGCGCTGTTCGCGGCTCAGATATTTGATTGGTCGACGTGAGTGCTCATTCCAATCCGGTCAAGAATCGATGGCGCGCGCTGGCTCACTGTGCCGCCGCCTGCCGGTATGTTTCAGAACGGGATCTCGTGATCGTCCACATAGTCGTATCGATTGGCCAGGGAGCGGATGAAGATGAACTTCGCCTCATCCCGCCGCACGTCGAACTGCCCGGACTTGGTGACGAAATTGCTCAGCTTCGAATGCCCGTAGGTGCGGGTGTCGAAATCCGGCGCCAGCGTCAGTATATAGGTGCCGACGGAGTCCAGCCGGGCCCACCCGTCCTCATCGGCGAGCTGGGCAACCGCCCGGTGCAGCAGGTCCAGGCCCGCATCCGACGGATCCGCCGCGCGGACAGGCTGGAGTTCCAACTGTTCCGTCTTGGTGGCCTTTGGTGGCTTGGCCGCTTTGGACGGCTTGGGTGGCTTCGGCGGCTTGGGCGGCGGAGGCAGCAGATTCTCGGTGAAGAAGAACCGCTTGCAGGCCTGGCGGAACGAATCCGGGGTCTTGTGCTCGCCGAATCCGTAAACCGGCAACCCTTGCTCGCGGATGCGGGCGGCGAGACGGGTGAAGTCGCTGTCGGAGGAGACCAGGCAGAAGCCATCGAAGCGGCCGCTGTGCAACAGGTCCATCGCATCGATCACCAGGGCGATGTCGGAGGCGTTCTTGCCGGGCGTGTTGGCGAAATTCTGATGCGGTATGATGGCGTGCGCCGATAAATGCTCGGCCCATGACTTGAGTCGGGTGCCGGAGAAATCGCCGTAGATGCGGCGGACACTGGCCTCGCCCAGTTTGGCGATTTCCTCGAACAACCCGGATGCGATCTGCGGCGGGGCGTTGTCGGCATCGATCAGGACCGCCAGGCGCGCGGTTCGGAGTTCTTTGGCCATGGCGTTCCTCCCGGGGATGCGGCGGTCGGTTGATTGCGCGGATGTTATACCAACGCATCGGCGTGCCGTTGGCAAAACGGACTTCGTCGGCTTTCCGCCCATGCGGTTTTGTCCGGAATCGAACATCGGGCGCGTGATACGCGGCGTCCGGCGCATCGAGGCGCGGTTTCTGCTGGGGACGGGCGGGCAAGGCCAGGGGGCGTCGTTGCGTTCTTTATTCAAGGCGGATGAAGGGGATATTGGGGATGGAGGGGATGGATTTCGGGGTATGGCTTGGGGGGTGACGCGGCGGATTTCTACTTTTCCGGAAACGCACAAGATGATCCGTTCGGTCACCGGCGCCACCAGCCGCCCCATCTCCTGCATCCCCTGCATCCGCTTCATCTGCCTTAAAAAAACTGACCTGGCCGCCTGTACTGCCGCCTGACGGGGGTGGCACAGGCGAGATGCTGGCATGGGTCTTGCCTCTTCGGGTCACCAAGCCCTTCGGCTGAGAGAAAAATGTATCGTCAGGAGCATCCCGATGTCGCCTTTCGACCACTCCCATAATCTGTTCGACGAACAAACAACGATGCCGGCTGCCAGGCTGATCGGTGTGAACGACAGCACGCTGCGCGACGGTGAGCAGGCGCCAGGCGTTTCCTTCACGCTGGCCGAGAAGGTGGCCATCGCCCGCGCGCTGGAACGCGCCGGTGTCGATGAGATCGAGGCCGGCACGCCGGTGATGGGCGATGTGGAGGTCGAAGCGCTGGCCGCGATCGGCCAGACCATACGGGCCTCGGCGGTGATCGCCTGGTGCCGGATGACGGAAACCGATGTGGATGCGACGCTGCGCACGGGATTGAAGCGCGCCAGCCTGTCGATTCCGATGTCGCTGCGGCAGATGCGCGCCAAGGGTTACGGCGGACCGGATGACGTGCTGGCGCGACTCGCCCGCGTGGTCCGTTATGCGCGGGACCGGGGGCTGACGGTGGCGGTGGGCGGCGAGGATTCCAGCCGCGCCGATCCGGCGTTCGTGCCTGCTGTGCTTGAGGCGGTGCAGCTTGCCGGGGCGCATCGCTTCCGGTTCGCCGATACGCTGGGGGTGCTGGATCCGTTCGGCACCTGCGAGATCTTCCGCCGGATGCGCGCGGTGACCGATCTGGAACTGGAATTTCACGGCCACGACGATTTGGGGCTGGCCACCGCGAACACATTGGCCGCGGTGCGGGGCGGGGCCACGCATGTCAGCGTGTGTGCGCTGGGACTTGGCGAGCGGGCCGGCAATGCACCGCTGGAACAGGTTGCGGTGGCGCTGGCGGAGACCTCGGGCCGCCGCACCGCGATCGATTTCGCCGCGCTGCAGGCGCTGTCCGACACCGTTGCGAGCGCTTCGGGGCGGCCGATTCCGGTGAGTCAGCCGATCGTCGGGGACGCCGCGTTCAGCCATGAATCGGGTATCCATGTCAGCGGGCTGCTGCGCGACCCGACCACCTATGAGGCGCTGGATCCGGCGCGATTCGGCCGAGCGCGGCAGATCGTGCTGGGCAAGCATTCCGGCATCGCCGCGGTGCGTCATGCGCTGTTCGAGCGTGGCCTGTGCGTGGACGACGAGCAGGCGCGCGGCGTGCTGGACCGCGTGCGGGCCCATGCCGAGGCGGTCAAGCGGTCGGTCGCGCCGGAAGAACTGGTGGCCTTTCACGCCGCCCTGGTCGCCTGAGGGGACGCGCCATGCACATCCGACAAATCCGCATTCGCAATGATGCCGCGCCCGTCGCGGTGATCCTTGGCAGCGGCGATATCGCCTCGGCGATCGGGCGGGACCTGTTCAAGGCGGGTTGCGGCGTGCTGATGCTGCGGGACACGGCGGTGCCGGTATTGCGGCGCGGCATGGCGTTCGACGACGCGCTGGAAGACGGCGTGGCGGAACTGGAGGGTGTTTGGGCGGTGCGGGCGCCGGCACCGGAGATGGTCGCAGCCCTGGTGCGCGGCCGTGAAGCGGTGGTGCTCGCCCGGCTGGACCTCGCGGTTGTCGCGGCGGGCTGGCAGGGCGTGCTGGACGTGCTGATCGACGCAAGGGTTCGCAAATATGCCGCACCGGCTGACCTGCGGCCGCTGGCAACCTGCGCGATCGGCGTTGGCCCCGGCTTTATCGGGCAGGAAAATGTTGATATCGCCGTCGAAACGCTGCCAGGGCAGGAAGGTGACGTGGTGACACACGGCCCGACCGCCGCGCCCACCGGACGATCCGTGCCGCTGGGCGGCGCGCGCGAAGAACGCTTTGCCTACGCGGTCAACTCCGGTCCCTGGGATCCGAAAACTGCGCTGGGGACCTGGGTGAGCGTGGGGGACACGATCGGCTGGCTGGGCGAGCGCCGCGTGGATGCGCCGATCGCCGGGTGCCTGCGCGGGCTGGTTCGGGAAACTCCGAATGGGATTGCGCGCGGCAGCAAGCTGGCGGAGATCGACCCGAGGGTTGGGGCGCCGTGGACCGGCGTGCCGCCGCGGGCGCAGCGCATCGCTGCCGGCGTCAAGCGGGCGGTTGCCGCCATCCTGCCGGTCAGCCCGGCGCTCGCGGCCGAGTAAGCCGCAGGCGGGATTGTCCGGGTTTCGCCAATTCTGCGACGAACCCGACGACGTTCGGGAACCGACATGACAGAGACGCCTTAAGGGGTTGATTCGCAGGGGTTATCTGACTGGCATGCATGTTGCTTAGTCAGAGAAAAGGTCGATGCAGTATTCCGGCAATATGGCCCGTGCTTCAACAGGAGAGTAGTGGTGGCCAACGTTACATTTTCATCACCGGTGCTGGCGCGAGACGTCACGGTCTATGCCGTCGCCGGTGACCGCGGCACCGTTCTGGGTGTCGCGAAGGCGCACAAGATTCCGATCCCGTTCGATTGTCAGGACGGTGAGTGCGGATCCTGCCTGGTGCAGATCACGCATCTGAGCCCGGACACCAAATACGGCATTGCCCTGACCGAAAAGGAAAAGGAAATGCTGCGGCAGCTCGGCAAGATCACCAAAGCCGAAATCCATGATGCCGAAGTCAACGACATGCCGCCGCGCTACCGTCTGGCGTGCCAGTGCTTCGTGCGCAACGAGGACATCATCGTCAAGTTCGAGGGCGATGAAACGATGCCGGCGCAGCGGCCGTACACGACCCCGGTGGCGAAACATTTCACCGGTGGTATACGGATCGCGACCGTGGACGAATTCCTGGGCTATGCCGCGAAGGTCGAAGAGGACGCGTCCATCCATTTCGACGAAATCGCCGCGGCGATGGAAGAGTGCGGCAATCAGGAAGTCGGCAAACTGTTCCGCCAACTCGCAGGATTTTCGCGGCTGCATCTGGCCGAAGTGAAATCGCGCGCCGGCAAGCTGGATGTGACGCTGACACTGCCTCCGGAATATGTCTGGCCGGATCATGCAACCCCGGAACGGACGTCTTTGCTGGCCGGTGATGCAACGATGTCGCGGGTCGATGCGCTGCGGGCGGCGCTGCAGGGTGAGCGGCGCGGCTATGAATTCTACGTCGCCGTCACGGCCACGACGACGACGCCGGAGGTCGCGGCGATGGCCAAGGAGTTCGTCAAGGAAGAGGCGGAGCACGTGGCGATCCTGGAGGCCTGGATCACGCGCGAAGAGTGGGCTAATAAATACGCTGCTGTATCCGAGAACGCCTGAACAGGCGCGACCGCGGCCGGGTGGTTCTGTGCCCGGTCGTTTCGCGGTCGCCCGAGGAGAAGTTGACCATGGACACCGTCGAGGAATTTCTCGCTTACGCCATCAATCTTGAAAGTGAGGCGGCGGCTCGGTTTGGACAATTGGCCGATGCTATGGAGGCCTGCGGCAATCGCGAGGTTGGCAAGCTGTTTCGCCGGTTGTCGGATTATTCAAGGTTGCATCTGGCTGATGCGCATGCGCGATCGGGCTTCCGCGACATCCCGAAAATGACGCCCGGCGAATTTATCTGGCCAGGACTGGAAAGTCCCGAGACTGCGGCGATCTGGGCGGCGGATCCGTTCATGGGCCGGGAGGAGGCGCTGGAGATTGCACTGGACGCCGAAACGGCCAGTCACGACTATTATCAATCGGTTCTGGATGCGACATCGGATCCGGAAATCAAAGTGTTGGCCAAAGAATTCGCGGAAGAGGAAAGCGAGCACGTGGCCGAGCTGCAGAAGTGGATCGCCGCGCACAAATCCCGCCAGCCCTGGCCGGCCGATAAGTGAAAGCCTTCGGTTAGGTGGCAGTGATGCGCACCTGGACATCGCGCGGCCGCGCGGTATAGGGCGCCGAGGTTACCAGGATATCGGCGCCGGCTTTGGCGTAGGCAGCGGCGTTGCCTGCGTTGATTCCGCCGGCGGCGGCGATGCGAGTGCGGGCCGGGCGCGCGCCGTCCAGCCGATCGAGCAACCGGGCCACGGCATCGGGTGCGAATTTCTCCAGTTGCACCACATCGGCTCCGGCGGCGACGGCCAGGAGTGCGTCGCCCTCGTCCGCGACTTCGACGACGACCGAACGTTCCGGTGCCGCGGCACGCAGCCGAACCAGCGTATCGCGCAACGTTTCGCCTTGCAGGAAGACGCGGTGTTCGGGGAACACCAGGATCGTGTCGCCTAGTCCGATTCGGTGCATTGTGCCGCCGCCGGCCAATACGGCCTTGATCGACAATGTTCGGGTCATCGGCACGGATTTGCGCGTGCAGGCGACGGCGATGGCGGGTTTGACGGTGCGGGCGGCGTCGATGATCTCGCGCACTGCGGTGGCGACGCCGGCGGACCATTCCATCAGTGTTTGGGATACTTTCCAGCCGGCATGAAGTGAGGCCGCATCGCCGGTTGCTTCGAGCAGGAGCGTTCCGGGCTCGACCGTTTCGCCGGCGGCGATCAGCGGTTTCGGGGTTGCACCGAGACGGGTGAGGATGCGGGCGGCTTCTTCCGTTGCGCTTGCAACCATTGGGTCGCGTGCTGCGAAGGTGATGCGACCCGGGCGCCCGGCAATTCCGAGCGCGCGTGTCGTGAGATCGCCGAATGCGACGTCTTCGGCGATCAGCCGGTCGATCTCGGCCTCGGCGACCGGGATCATGCGGCGGCCGAGCGGTTCAGCGCCATGCGCGCGCCACTTTGTACACGTCGCCGAGCAAGCCGCGGAGACCGCGCGCGCTGCGGACGGTGCGCATGATTTCGCGTTCCTTGCTGATCTTGTCGGTGCCATCGACGCGCAGCCAGGTCTGCGCCGCCTGGCTGATGAGGCGGGGATACAGGTCCAGGAACTGGTTGTTGCCGTGCAGAAGCCCCGGCACTTTGCGGTACTTCTTCATGTCCTTCATCACGAAGCTTTCGTCCAGGGCCTTTCGATACGACACGAGGTTGTACTCGTTGCAGGGTTCGCGCGTGCGCTTCAGACGGACGATGATTTCGCCTGCCAGACGACCGGATGTCATGGCCAGGTTGGAGCCTTCGCGATGCACGGCATTGACCAAGTGCGCGGCATCGCCGACCACCAGCCAGCCGTCGCCAAACAGTTTCGGTACCGAATTGTAGCCGCCTTCCGGAATCAGGTGGGCGGCGTATTCCTTCACCTCCGATCCGGCGAGCAGCGGCGCGACGCTGGGGTGCGCCTTGAATGCATCGAGCAATCCGTATGGCGTTTGTTCGGTGCGGGCGAAATCGTCCACCAGGCAGCCAATGCCGATCGAGATCGATTCACGGTTGGTGTAGAGGAAGCCGGTTCCGGTCATGCCTTTGGTGATCGTGCCCATGGCTTCGATCACCACGCCCTCGGCGCCGCGCAGACCGAAACGGCTTTCGATGACTTCCTCCGGCAGGAAGTGCATTTCCTTCACCGCCAGCGCGACGTCCTTCGGCTTCAGTTCCTGGCGCAGACCGGAAGTTTGGCCGATCAGGCCGTTGACGCCTTCCGCGAGCACCACGATGTCGGCGAGCAATGCGCCGCCGTGGCGATCGGTGCGCACGCCGATCACGCGATCCTTGGTATCGCGGAGCAGTTCGGTCACTGTCGTTTCGCACAGCAATGTTGCGCCGGCATCGCGCACGCGGCGGCTGAACCAGCGATCGAACTGGGCGCGGATGATCGTGTACCGGTTCGGCTTGTCCTCGTTGAACATCTCGGAGCGGTAATGCATGCCGGTATGGGAGGAATCATCCATCATCCAGATGCGCTGTTCGATGACGTGGCGTTCCAGTGGCGCATCGTCGCGGAAATCCGGCATCAGCCGTTCCAGCGCATTGGCGTAGAGGATCGCGCCCTGCACGTTCTTGGAACCGGGATACTCACCGCGTTCCAGTTGCAGAACGTTCAGCCCGGCCTTGGCCATCGTATAGGCTGCGGCATTACCGGACGGGCCGGCACCCACAACGATGGCATCGAAACGTTCGTCGGTCATTGCCAGGTTTTCCCTTATCCGGCGAGGCGGTTGACGGAGAGGCGCCGCCGGAAAGCCTCGGTCAGGGCCGGCAGCATTTCGATTGCATCGGCGACGATGCCGAGATGCGCGAAATCGAAGATCGGTGCGTTCGGATCGGTGTTGATGGCGATGATCAGGTCCGCGCCTTCGACGCCGACCCGGTGCTGGATCGCGCCGGAGATGCCGGCGGCGACATAGAGTTTCGGCCGGATGGTCTTGCCGGTCTGGCCGATCTGCCGGTCGGCCGGCATCCAGCCCTTCTGCACCAGCGGGCGCGAGCCGCCCCAGTCGCCGCCGAGGACATCGGCGAGTGCGCGAACCAGTTGCAGATTTTCCGGCGACCGCAGGCCGAGCCCGCCGGCGACGACGATGTCGGCGTAGGCAAGCTGGGACTTGGCGGAATCGCGGTCCGGCAGGAAGCGCAACACTTTCGTCACGACATCGTCTTCACGCATGTCGAGCGCGCGCTCGATCAGGCGTCCGGTGCGGCCAGGCTGGCGCGGCGGCATCGGCAGCACGCGCGGCCGGACCGTTGCCATCTGCGGCCGGTAGTTCAGGGTGTGGATGGTGCAGAGCAACGATCCGCCGAATGTCGGGCGGGTCGCGGCGAGCGAGCGTTCGTCGTCAATGGCGAGTTCGGTGCAGTCGGCGGTGAGACCGGTCAGCAATGTCGTTGCAACCGAACCGGCCAGATCGCGGCCGAGGACCGTCGCACCCAACAGCAGGATTTCCGGCTTGTAGGTGTTGACGACGTCGGTGACCGCCTGGGTGAACGGTTCGTTGCGGTAATGCTCGAGGATCGGATCGGCAACCATGTAAACGAGGTCGGCGCCGTGTTCCCACACCTCCGCCGCGACTTCGATCATGGTGTCGCGGTCAGCGCCGAGCAGCACGCCGGCGAGTTCGACGCCGAGCTTGTCTGCCAGTTTGCGGCCTTCGCCGAGCAGTTCGAGCGAAACCGGGTGGATCGCGCCGTGTTCGTATTCGACGAACACCCAAACGTGACGATACGCCTTGAAGTGTTCAGGCAGTTCTTTCTTCATCGAGGCTCGGCCGGCTGGCCGTGCTGCGGGAGGTGGCGTCGCTGCGTCGCTCATGGTCGTGCGCCCCTGTTCAATAGCCTGCTGCCATGCGCAGCAGGTCGGTTTCCAATGCTGGCCGCCGGTCATAGAGGCGCACGATCAGCGCCTCGGCCAGGTCGGCATGACTCTTCGCCGTCGTATCGATCAGTTCGGCCTTTTCGGCGCGGGCCGGTGGCGCAAACACGCGTTTCACGACAGTGGGTGATCCGCGCAGGCCGGTCTTTGCCATATCGGTGATGCCGGACTGTGCCGCATTCCAAACGACGATCTGTGCGCGCGCGGCACGTAACGCATCCGGCAGGCTGCCGCGGCGCACCTCGCTGCTGCCTTCCAGCATGGTGATCAAGGCCGGCAGGCGGGTGGTGAGTTCCTGCACCCCGCCTTCGGCACGACGCTGCAACGCAATGGTGCCGGCGGCGGGATCAACCTCGGTGATGGCGGACACATAGGTGACCTGATTGAGGCCGAGGCGCCGGGCGATGCCGGGGCCGACCTGGGCGGTGTCACCATCGATCGTCTGCTTGCCGGTAAAGACGATCTCCGGCACGCCCCATTCTTCACCGATGCGCCGGATCGCCTGCGCCAGTGCGAAACTCGTTGCCAATGTATCGGATCCGGCGAAGGCGCGGTCGGTCAGGAGGACCGCCCGGTCGGCGCCGAAACCAAGCGCCTTGCGCAACGTGTCTTCTGCCATTGGCGGGCCCATTGTGAGGACGGTGACCTCGGCGCCGAGCTTGTCGCGCAATTCCAGTGCGGATTCCAGGGCGAACAGATCGTACGGATTGACGATCGTTGGCACGCCTTGCCGCATGATGGTGTTCGTTACCGGATGCACACGGATCTGCGCGCTGTCCGGAACCTGCTTGATACAAACGACGATGTGCATCTGTTTTCTCCGCCGACCTGGGTCGTGGCCTGTGGTGGGTTCACCGCAAGTCGCGTGCCAACCCGGATTTCGGCGTGCAACAGGGGTTTGTCGTGTCCGGCGCTGTCACGAAGCGGACATCGCGTCGGATTTCGCTGCTGCCGGAGGTGCGCCTTGTCGGTATCGCGACAGGAAAATCCACCGGCAACGGCCGATTTCGGCGCCTGAGGCGTTGGCATGGCAGTTGCTGATTACGTTCGGGGACGGCGCCAGATGACGGGGCCGCGCCGTAACGACGATACAGGAGGGTGCTATCGATGATGTACGACGCGGAACAGTCACTCGAGGTCATTGAAGAGGCCGGATCGTCGGTCGCGGACCTTCTGCAGCAGATTGCCGAACATAAGGGATGCGGCACGTCGGGCGGCAGCGGCAAGGCCAGTTGCGGATCGGCGGCGGGGTCGGGCGACCTGGCGCCGGAGATCTGGGAAAAGGTGAAGAACCATCCCTGCTACAGCGAGGAAGCCCATCATCATTACGCTCGGATGCACGTTGCAGTGGCGCCGGCGTGTAATATCCAGTGCAACTACTGTAATCGCAAATACGACTGCGCCAATGAATCGCGCCCTGGTGTGGTGAGCGAAAAGCTGACGCCGGAACAGGCGGCGAAGAAGGTGCTGGCGGTGGCTTCTACCATTCCGCAGATGACCGTTCTGGGCATTGCCGGACCCGGCGATCCGCTGGCCAATCCGGCGAAAACCTTCAAGACATTCGAGCTGATCTACAACACCGCGCCCGACATCAAGCTGTGCCTGTCAACGAACGGCCTGATGCTGCCGGATCATGTCGACACGATCGCGAAATACAACGTCGATCACGTGACGATCACCATCAACATGGTCGATCCGGACATCGGCGCGCAGATCTATCCGTGGATCTTCTACCAGAACAAGCGCTACACCGGACGTGAGGCTGCGCAAATCCTGACGGACCGCCAGTTGCTGGGTCTGGAGATGCTGACCGAGCGGGGAATCCTGTGCAAGGTGAACTCGGTGATGATCCCAGGCGTGAACGACAAGCACCTGGTTGAGGTAAACCGCGCGGTGAAGTCGCGCGGGGCTTTCCTGCACAACATCATGCCGCTGATCTCGGCGCCGGAACACGGCACGGTCTTTGGGTTGACCGGCCAGCGCGGGCCGACGGCGCAGGAGCTGAAGGCGCTGCAGGATAGCTGCGAAGGCGAGATGAACATGATGCGGCACTGCCGCCAGTGTCGCGCGGATGCGGTCGGTTTGCTGGGTGAAGACCGCAGCGCCGAGTTCACCACCGACAAGATCATGGAAATGGAAGTCGATTACGACATCGACAGCCGGCGCGCCTATCAGGCGAAGGTGGAAGTGGAACGCCAGGCGAAAGTGACCGCCAAGCAGACCGAGCTGGAGACTTTGGCTGGCGAAATGAGCGACGTGAAGATCCTGATCGCTGTTGCAACCACGGGCGGCGGACGGGTCAACGAACATTTCGGCCACGCGAAGGAGTTCCAGGTTTACGAACTGAGCACCGGCGGCGCCAAGTTCGTGGGCCATCGACGGGTTGATCTGTATTGCCAGGGTGGCTTCGGCGACGAGGACAGCCTGGAAAGCGTCATCCGCGCGATCAACGACTGTGCGGCAGTGTTTGTCGCGAAGATTGGCGGATGTCCGAAAACCGACCTGCTGAAGGCGGGGATCGAACCGGTTGATCAGTACGCGCACGAATTCATCGAACAATCCGCGATCGCGTATTTCAAAGACTACCTGGCCCGGATCCGGAGTGGCGAAATCGAGCACATCGTGCGCGGCGACGCCGATATCCGCCAGGGGGCGTTTATCAACGGCTAACAAGAAGGAGTGGACTATGGCTTACAAGATCGTCGCATCCCAGTGCACATCGTGCACGGCGTGCGAGGCGGAATGTCCGAACGTTGCGATTACCGAGAAGGGCGGCACGTTCGTCATCAATCCGAAGAAGTGCACCGAGTGTATCGGTTACTTCGATATTCCGCAGTGCGTTGCGGTGTGCCCAGTGGACAACACCTGCATCATCGACAACAACTTCCCGCGCTATCAGCCGCGGGCGTGAGGGACGGACGATGAACCTGACCCTGACTCCGGCAGCGGAGAAATTCATCAGTCGGCTGCTGCGTTTCGACGGCGGGCCGGGCAGCGGCCTTAGTCTGAAGGTGAGTCCCGGCGGTTGCTCCGGGCTTGCCGCGGAATTCAATGTCGCGAAGGCACCGGCTGCGGGCGAGAAGCCGTTCGCCTTCAACAGCGTAACATTGTTCCTGGCTGCCGAGAGTCGCCTGCTGCTCGACGGTGTCACGATCGACTTCGCCGATACACCCTTGCAGTCCGGCTTCGTGTTCCATGACCCGAAGCAGGTGGCGTGCGGCCATACCGCAGCGCCGCTGACTGCGCTGAGTTGAAACGATGAACATGGCGCACGAGCAAAGCGGCGGGCCTTTGCCCTTCGAAACGGCGGCACTGGCCGACGCTTTGCTCGGGCGCGATCTTCCAGCCGACGCCGAGGCCGAGTTGCGGCTGGCCGGCCTGGCTTATCAAAGCGATGAAGAAGCCGAACGACATTTGTTCCGGGCGCGGGCGCTGGCGCCCGATCATCCGGCGGTGCTGATCGGCTTTTACCGTTTCTATTTCTACAAAAGCCGCCTTGAGGATGCGCTGATCATTGCACGTCTGTGCCTGCTGAAGGCCGCCCGCGATAACGCGCTGGATCCCGACTGGCGGCGGGTGGAAGCGGAAGATGCCGACTTCGGCAGCTATGATGCCGTACTGCCGCGCTTCTATCTGTTCACGCTGAAAGCCTATGCGTATCTGAAACTTCGCCTGGGCCATCTTGAGGAAGGTCGTGACGCGGCGCTGAAGACCGTCGCGCTTGATCCGACGGACAAGGTGGG